>Ga0315909_10000077_pt1 | contig 120267 bp, 107 predicted proteins | sample LakEriMetagenome_11_FD_203527 | JGI IMG/M metagenome (GOLD analysis project Ga0315909, IMG submission 203527) | Freshwater fungal communities from buoy surface, Lake Erie, Ohio, United States - Buoy 2 MA125 | ecosystem: Environmental > Aquatic > Freshwater > Lake | place: USA: Lake Erie, Ohio... | reverse complement strand
CCGCCCCCACCCCCCCGGCCCAGCCCCCCCCCACCCCCCCCCCCCCCCCCGGGGGGGGCCCCCCGGCGGGCGACTTTCCACCCGACACTTACCTTGCCGATAAGAAATCTAACACAGGATCAACCAGCTCAATGCATGATTGACCCTGTGTTAGCGGGGGGGAACGCGGGTTTAATTACCTAGCAAAAATCGTAGCGCAAGATAAAAATTATTTTTTAGAAAAATAATTTTTGCGTTAAATCTAACATTTCCGTACGAGGCTAGATTCTATTTTGCAGCTTTAAAATCACCGCCCAAGGCGAGGTGGAGATCAATGCGGTTTTCTAACCGCATGCGTCGAATCGCAGCGTAGCGGCTCTGGTTGTCGATTTTCGCCCGGGTTGCATCTATGAGAGTTAGAATATCACCCGTTCCAGCTGAGTATTCATCGCCAGCGCGTTCGGCGGCCTCGATGGCAACAGCAGCAGCTTGTTGGGCTGCTGCTTCTCGCTGAGCGAAAAAATGTTCAGCGACCAAAGCCTGCTCCACTTCGCCGAATGCGGCCAAGACGGTCTTTTTCAATAAGGCCAAATTCTCCTTATCCTCTGCTTTTGCAACTTCGATTTCGCCAGCGATCGCGCCTCCCTGAAAGATGGGTTGGGTCAAACCGCCACCGATTGCCCACACGCCGAAATCGCTGCTTAAAACATCGCGAACAGATTCTGTTGTTGTGCCCCCTGAACCCGTTAGACGCAGGCTTGGAAAGCGAGCGAGTTTGCGCTCCTTCACACGTCGGCCCGATGCTGCGAAAATCCTTTCGGCCGCCAAAATATCCGGACGTCTTTGCAAAAGCTCGGAAGGCAAACCTGCGGGTGTGCTTCCGGGAAACTTCGGCAAGATCGCATGATCTGAAATTTTTCCTGATGGATAACGACCTAACAAAATCTCCAGTTGCCGCAACACCCGCTCACGGTCTTGTTTGTGTTGCGCGAGAGTCTGGTTGCGGTTTGCAAATTCAACTTCGGCCAAACGAACTTGTGCGGCGGAGCCGTTATTTCCATCCAGCGCACGTTCAAATCTCTCACGCGCGGAATCTGCTAGAATTTTCGAAGCCTTGACTCCCTCCGTAGCCAGTTTGATTTGCTCATTTGATTCACCAAGCGCCAACCAAGCTTTTGCGACTTGTGCCGCCAACGAGACCTGTGCTGCGTTGTATTCGTATTTTCGCGCCTCAGCATTGGCGATTGAGGCTTCTTGCCCAGCTTTGGCCCGACCCCATACATCGAGCTCCCATGATGCGTTAAGCTGGACTCCGAATTTTTGGGATATGTTTGAGCCGCCAAATGGGAAGCCGATGAAATTCTGTTTGCTCCGGTCCGCATCCGCACCCAGCCCTAGGCTTGGCAAGCGCCCAGAACCCGCAAATCCCGCCTCTGCCGCTGCCCGATCCAACCTAGCTGCGGCCGCTTTCAAATCCGGATTGTTTGCCACCGCCTCATCCACCAACTCGCCAAGCCCTGAACCGCCGATTTTTTCTATCCATCGCTGATCCACTCCCGCCTTAGCCTCCTTGCTCGCCGCCCATGAGGTCGGGCTAGCCATTTCGCCAATCCGGCTTTCTGGCGAAAACGCCACGCAACCCGCCATGATACATGCGCATGGAAAAATGCTGTAAATGGTGAAATTCGTGTAGCGCATGCGTTGATCGTTAGACCTGTCGACGACCTGTATTGAACACGCAAGTGCCAATCTTCGCAACCTTTACCCTCGGCTCTACCTCTGCTTTGCTTTGACGACTGCCCACACCTCTCCTATGTCTGTGCTCTCCCGATTCTATGAAACTCGCTATCCTCTCGTGCTCCCCCAAGTGTTATTCGACCCGCCGACTCATTGAGGCCGGGCGCAAGCGCGGGCATAAAATCGAGGTTCTCAATACCTTGCGGCTCACCATTGGACTCGATCAGGGAGATCCGCACATCTATTACCACGGGAAGGAACTCCGAACGCCCGATGCGGTGCTGCCACGGATCGGCACCTCGATCACCCGCTACGGCACGGCGGTTGTTAGGCAATTCGAACAGATGGATGTCTTCACACCCAACACCGCTGCTGGTATCAGTAACTCCCGCGACAAACTCCGCTCGCTCCAGATTCTTTCCAAACATGATGTCGGCATTCCGAGCTCGGCTTACGTCGATGACAAACGTGACGTCGAAGACGCCCTACGGCGCGTCGGTGGTGCACCTGTAATCATTAAACTGTTAGAAGGCACTCAAGGCGTGGGAGTGATCTTGGCAGATAAAATTGAAATCGCAAAAGCCATCGTCGAAACCCTGCATTCCACAAAACAGCAAGTCCTGCTTCAGAAATTTGTATCGGAAAGCAAAGGCAAAGACGTGCGCGCGTTCGTGATTGGAGACCGCGTGGTTGCAGCGATTCGCCGCGTTGCACAAGGTCAGGAATTTCGTTCGAACGTTCATCGTGGAGGCAAGGCGGAAGCGATCACGCTCGATCCCCGTTACGAAGAAGCCGCTGTCCGTGCCGCGCAAATCATGGGCTTGAGAATTTGCGGGGTGGATATGTTAGAAGGTAAAGACGGACCGCAAATCATGGAAGTCAATTCCTCTCCTGGACTCGAAGGCATCGAAGGCGCCACCGGCTTGGACATCGCTGGTGAAATCATCGATTACATCGAAGACCAGGTGAAATTTCCTGAGATCGATATCCGGCAACGCCTGACGATTTCTCGCGGCTATTCCGTGGCGGATATTCACATTCCAATTGGCAGCAAATACATCGGCATGACCATCGAAGGCACCGGACTTCGCGAACTTGATGTCGTCGTCCTCACGCTCCGCAGAAAAGGAATCGTCATTTCCAACCCGAAAAGCAGCCGTGTTTTGGAGGCCGACGATACCATGCTTTGCTACGGAAAATCCGAGCACATGAAAGGTCTTATCCCACAGAAGAAGAAAAAACGCAGGAAGATGAAGAAACTTCCAAAACCTAACGATCCAATAACATGAGCATGATCATCGGATGGCGCGAGCGTGTGGAACTCCCGGATTGGTCCTTGAAATTGAAGGCCAAAGCCGACACCGGAGCGAAAAGCTCTGCCATCGATTGCGCGGAGATCACCGAACTTCCTGATAACCGCGTTCGCTTCACCGTGCGCCTGGATCGCAAGGATAAAAAACTTATCACGCTCGAAGAAAACATCCATACCCGCAAACGCGTCCGCTCGTCCGATGGAAAAACCAGCAACCGCATTTTCGTTTCCACCACACTGCGGCTCGCCGGAATCGAGAAAAAAATCATCGTCTCTTTGGTCTCACGCAAGCGCATGATCCACCGCCTTCTGTTAGGACGCGAAGCGCTCGGAAATGATTTCCTCGTCAACTCATCCGTTGATCTCTGGGCAACACAGAAATTAAAAAAGAAGAAGTGAAAGAGCCGTGATTAGCACGACGAAAACGATATTCAGGTAAAATCCGACCTTCATCATCGCGCGTTGCGGAATTTGTCCTGTTCCAAACACAATTGCATTTGGTGGAGTGCCGACGGGCAACATGAAAGAACATGAAGTTGCCAAGGCAAGTGGCAGAATCAACTGATTTGCGGAGAGATCAAATTCCGTCGCCATCGCAAAAAAGATAGGTACCAGCAATGCGGCGCTAGCGGTGTTGCTGGTTAGCTCACCAAGGAAAATCACAAATGCGACAACGGCGGCGATCAATGCCCAAAGAGGCCATGCTTCGAGTGCTTCTCCTAACAAACGAGCCAGAAATGTGCTTGCACCCGAAGATCCTAAAAGCGCACTCAGCGCCAGCCCGCCACCAAATAGGAACAAAACGCCCCAGTCGGTTTTTTCCTGAACTTCTTTCCAGCTAACCACGTTGCATGCCACCAAAGTACAAGTCGCGACCAGCGCCACCCACGCGTCCATTTCATCGATTCCTAACCATTCTCCGAGCTGCACTCCAAACATCCAGGCGATCGCCGTGCAGGCAAAAATTCCCAAAGCCAACCATCGTTTTTTGTTGAAAACGAATTTATCCTCAGGAGCTTTCACTTCATCTAACACCATATTTTTAGGCCTTAGGATCAACCAAAGCAGTCCTATCATCGCCGGCAATAAAATCGCAACCGCAGGCATACCGAATACGATCCACTCCGAGAAACTCAATCCAAGCTGCTTTGCCGCGATCCCATTCGGCGGACTTCCCACGATGGTTCCTAAGCCACCGATGCTCGACGCATACGCCAAGCCCAACAACAGGAAATACTTATTAGCCGCGTGCGACTCATCGGTTTTAAACTGATTCAATATTCCCAGCGCCAAGGGCAACATCATCGCTGTGGTCGCAGTGTTGCTCATCCACATCGAGATAAAAGCGGTACCGATAAAAAGCCACGTCGCGACATGGAGAAATCTTCCTCTCCCCAAGAAACTGAGTCGGCTCGCAAGCCATCGATCCAAGCCCTGTGCAGAAAGCGCCGATGCGAGGGCAAACCCTCCGAAAAACACGAAGATCAGGGGATTCCCGAATGAGGAGAGGCTGGACTTGATTTCACCAAGCCCCATGACCGCTGCCAAGACTGGAACTAAAAGTGCAGTAATGCTCAAAGGTAGCGCCTCGGTCATCCAAAGAAACGCGATACAGACAAACAATCCTATCCCTAACCGAACCTGCGAGGGATCCAGCCCTTCCATCACCGAACCAGTCTCCGGCAAAGGCAGAAAGAAAACGATGCCCAACAACACTAATAAACTCGCAACTAATCTCTTCACATGGGGTTTTTAACTGAAATTTCAGCTTAGAACATGAAATTTGACTGTAATCCGATTTTTCTGCACTCTGTTCCTACATGAAACCCAACCGTGTCTTCGCCATTGCCTGCTGCGTACTAGGCTTGATTGCGTTTTCCCAGCTGCTCATTGCAGGGCTGGCTCTCGCTGCGCGTTTGGAAACCAGCCAGAAGGTCCGGACCGTTGAACGCGAAGTCGTTAAATATATCCCGAATCCAAACCCAACACCAACCACGTTGCTTGGCTCTTCGCCTAACACCAATATCCCTCCAAACATCACTCTCTCACCAACTCCAAACAAAAATCTAACCACTCCCTATACACCTGCTCCTGAGCCTTCACAGCTCGTCACGCCCGCTATTGCAGATCCTCGTGCTGAACGCTTGATCAACGAAGGCCGAACCGCCCGCGTAGCTGGCGACATGGGAATGGCGATCGTAAAACTCGAGGAGGCTCTCCTGCAATCGCCCAAAGAACCCAACGCACTCTATGAACTCGGATTGGTTCACGAAATCATGGGGGTCTACAATCAAGCCTCCATGTATTACGAGCAGGTCTTTCAAATGGGCATCACCAGCGCAGGAGAACTCTACAAAGCTGCCGCCGTTAAACTCCGGGATGGATTCGAGCAACCTGATGATATGCGCGGCAAAATCGCTCTCGGTCGCGTGCAAATTTTTAACGATCCGAATGCGGCAGAAGGAAGACGTGTCGTCCTCTCCGTTCCAGTTTCCAAAGCCCCCAAAGAAGAAGTTCAGTCATCGGACATCGAAGTCGCCGTCACGTTTTTTAACAAGTCCTCCAATGGCAAAATACTCCAACTGGAAGATAAGTCTTGGGCCAAAGTAAACTGGGTGTCCCTCCCCTTCGACTGGGCTGCTGGCGAAGAAACCCTCCGCGTAAACTACCAAATCCCCAAACGCGACAAGCAAACCAACCACCTATTTGGCCAACTCGACTATTACGGACAGGTCGTCACTTTATCCTATAAAGGCGAAATCCTCGACGTCCAAGCATGGCCCAGAGACCTCGCCGCTAAAATCGGCCAAGCTCCTACAAATACGAATCCCTCAAATTCCTTTCCAGAGTTTCTTGACCGAGACTCCCTTCCTCCGAACTTTGATCCCGACATTCCTCTTTTAAACCCTTTACCAAACGAGTAGCGCCAGCATGGAAATTTTCAGCGAAAATAAACAAATCGGCGATTACATCGTTCTACAATGCTTAAAAGAAACTCAAGAAACTCGGACATGGTCCGCCAAACAAGTTTCCGTCGGACGTGCCGTTCTTATCGATGAACTCAAACAAGCCTATGCTGGAAATAGCCAATCCTTCTTGGCAGATGTTAGAGCGAAGGCCGCTGTCGAGCATCCACTTGTCGGATCAATTTATGAAGCTTCCACGGATCGCGGCCATTGTTTCTGCGCATACGAACTTTTGCCCGGAGATACCGTAGCCCAACTCGTTCAATCTCAGACAAAATTTAAAGCCCAACGCGTCTGCCATCTATTACGTCGGATCGCTGAAGCAAATATCTATCACGAAAGCCGTAAAAACTCCACTTCGCCACTCGGCCCTGATGATATTCATATCGACTCTCAGGGCATCATCCGCCTTAAAAACTTGGTCATTCATGGCGAGCGGGCACAGGATCAATCGATTCGTGATATACTTCGACTCGGCTCATTTTTTCAAGCATTGATCGATCCAAATCATCCTGGAACCACTCGTTGTCTAACACTTCTCACTTGGATGCGCGGTGAAGATACCGAACATTATCTAACATGGGCTCAAATCCGTGATTACTGCGAACAGATCGAGCAGCAACTCACTGAGCCATCCGAAATCCAAGTCCTCCCAACCACAGCGATTCCGATCCAACCAAAAAGCAGTTTACTGTGGGTTTGGCTCACTTTAGCGGTATTGTTAATAGGCGGAGCAATCGCTTTTGCCATCACCAGAAAAAATGCCGCAACGCGCATCCAAGAAGCCAAACTAGCTTGGATTGAAATACCAACTGGAACCTATTCGACCCTGAACGGATTCGATGTCAACATCGTCGATTTTTCAATTTCCAGCCAAGAGGTTTCAATCGGAGAATATGCCAAATTCCTCAAAACTCTCGATCTTCTTTCAAAAGAATCTAACGATCATGTTTTCAATCACCCTGAGCAACCCAAAGAAAAAACCAACCACAAGCCCACCCACTGGGACAATCTGTTAGAAGCCGCGATCAAATCCAAGCCATGGAATAACATCAATATCAATCTAAACTCACCCGTTGTAGGTGTAGATTGGTGGGATGCTTACGCTTACGCAAAATGGAAAAAATGTGTCCTGCCAACTCAGGAGCAATGGCTCGCCGCATTGGTTTGTAAAACCAAAGAATATTCGACGATCCCCGTCAGCGCATGGCCGCCAGCTGGCGCAACCCCCGATCGCACTACAAATGGCATCATCGGCATGGCAGGCTCGGTCGCCGAATGGACGGCTGAGCCACGAGTGACGCCTACGAATCCTCTTGGAAAACCCCAATGGGTCATCATGGGCGGGTCATACCTGAAACCAGGCAAAGGTTCACTTAGTATGGAATGGACCGATGATCGCTCTGCACGCAGACCCGACCTCGGATTCCGTATCTGCCAGTCAAATTAAGCCGCCGTTTAGACAAGATTCTCGTTCTTTCCTCTGGACACTTTTCAGTTGCAGAAGAGATTCGGAGTCTTATGAAATTAGAATCTTATTTCCGCGTGGCGACACTTGCTGCTACTCTAACTTTAGCAAGCGCTCTCGCAGCAGACGAAGCTTGGATTAGCGACTTCGAAGCCGCCAAAAAACAAGCAACCGATGAAAAGAAAAGCCTCATCCTTGATTTCACTGGCTCGGATTGGTGCGGATGGTGCATCAAACTGGATAAAGAAGTCTTTGCTCACGAAGCATTTAAAACAGGCGTAAAAGATAAATTCGTCTTAGTCTCTCTAGATTACCCCAAAGAAAAAACAAAAGTCACCGAAGCGATTGCTGCACAAAACGCGACCCTCAAAGATACGTATGCCATCAGAGGTTATCCGACGATTCTCCTGACTGACGAGCAAGGCAAGCCCTTCGCAAAAACTGGTTACAGACCAGGCGGTCCAGAAACTTATGTGAAACACCTCGATGAACTCCTCGCCGTTCGTCAAAAACGCGATGCCTCATTTGCAGAAGCAGCTAAGACAACAGGTATTGTTAAAGCAAAGGCCTTGGTCCGTGCTCTCGAATCCATGGCTCTCGATGAAGATATGGTTTCTAAATTCTACTCTGAAGAAATTAAAGCGATCAAAACAGCCGATCCAAAGGACGAGTCGGGATACATCAAAGGCATTGAACTCAAAACCAAGTTTGCAGGATTTCAAAAACAAATTAACGATCTCGCCAATAAACAAAATTTTGAAGGTATCATGGCGCTCATCGATGAAACCTTGATCGCCGGCACTTATGAAGGTGACCTGAAACAGGAAACCATGATTTTCAAAGCTATCACCTTCATGCAGCTCAAAAAACCAGAAGACGCAATCAAGACCCTTGTTGAGGCAAAGGCGATCAATCCCGAAAGCCGCGTTTCGAATCGTATCGACGGCATGAAAAAACGCTTCGAAACGGTTAATCCAAAATAACCTAGATTTACCCTAAATTCAAAGCATCGGTATCATTTCCCGGTGTTTTTTATTTGGGAAAATACCAGAATGTAATTTCTCGATCATCTCGCATTATTGAAGTAGCTTGCAGCAGCAAATGACCCTTCAAGAACTCGGCTGGACTCCAGAACTCGACACTGCCTTCGCTCCATACCGCGAAAAAGGCTGGATTCCCGCACGCCTGATTCGTGAAACCTCGATCAACTTTTCCGCGTTTCTTGAGGGCGGCGAGGAAATCCACTGCATCCTCTGCGGGCGCTTATGGAACGCCGCGGAAATCGATGCCGATCTCCCCGCTGTGGGCGATTGGGTAGCGATTGAAGAGGGCGACGAAAATCAAGCCCACGTCATCCGCGCTCAGCTTCCACGTCGCACGGTGTTTTCACGCAAAATGCCTGGCAACAGCAGCCAGGCACAAATCATCGGCACCAACATTGACATCGTTACCGTCGTGACCGATGCCGGATCAGACTTCAATCTACGCCGTCTCGAACGCTATCTAACATTGATTCATAAAAGCGGCGCGAAACCCGTAGTGCTACTCAATAAGTCCGATCTCTTTACAAAAAAAGAACTCGCCGAAGCAGCAACCGAAATCGCCGCCATTTCTCCAGACGCAACCATTCACATCACTTCAGCCCTGAAAGGCGAAGGCCTCAAAGCCATACGCTCTCATCTGGCACCAGGAATTACGATGTGTATAGTAGGTTCTAGCGGCGTTGGTAAATCCACTCTGGTCAATCAACTCTATGGTGAGGATTGGCAGTGGACCAGCGAGGTCAACGAAATCACTGGAAAAGGCCGCCATACAACCACTTGCCGTGAGCTTGTTCCGTTAGAGTCCGGCGGCATGCTAATCGATAATCCAGGTATGCGTGAAATTCAAATGTGGACCGATGAATTCACTCTGCGCGCAAGCTTCGATGACATCGCCAAACTCACCAGCGAATGCAAGTTTGCGGATTGCAGCCATGAGCGCGATACCGGCTGCGCTATTCGCAAGGCCGTGGAACAAGGTGTGCTCGATGCCGCACGCTATGAATCTTTCCTGAATCTTGAAACCGAAATCGAAGCGTTACGTAAACGCGCCAAGAAACGCCAAATGGCAACCGAACGCTGGTTCAAACGTAATCATCGCGTAAAAGCCCGCAATCTGGACGACCGAATCCAACTTGAAAAAGACGAACGTGGTGAAATTTAATCTATATCCAACACTTATCGCTCTCATGATAAGCGCTCTCGCGCTGCAATCTCATGCTCAGCTAGAAAATTTATCCAATGGGACAAAATCCACCGAGAAAGCGGATAAGAATCCTACTTTAACAATCAGCGACCAACTTGAAATATGGAAAAAACAAGTCGAGGATGATCTCTCCCGCTTATCTAAATTCACGGACGAAACTACCTTGCCCGCAAAAGTTGGACAAGCTGACTTGGAAAACCGCAAACGCACCCTAGAGAGCACTCAAGCAGCCATCAAACGCCACGCAGATGAGTTGAAAAAAATCAAGGATAGCATACAAGCGCTCGAAGCGGTCAAAACTGCAGCCAAGGACTGGAACGGCTATGGAGAAAAACCGCCAACGTCGCTTCTTGTTGTCGATGAATTGAACAATCGCAAACAAGCAATCACCGAAGAGAAGACATCCGATCAATCATCGTTAGTGATACACGAACGAACCTTGAACGAGTGGATTGAAGAAGCCAAAAATGCCGAGGAACGCATTAACAACGCACAGAAAGCCTACGACTCTAGTGGTGATCAAAACCACACAGCTCTATGGCATCTTGAAACTGAAAAGGAGAATCAACGCCTACTGTTCATCCAATCCAGTGCATTCAAGCACACCATTTCAGCACTAAAGACGAACATCCAAAAACACGATGTGGAATCCGCATTGTTAGATAAAAAAATCCGCGATGCGAGCCTTACAGCTTCGCTTACGGAAAAAGATATCGCAAAAATCAAAGAAGCTTCTTCAGACCGTCAGAAATCCCTGCGAACTGAGCTTGAAGCCCTGAGAAGTCGTCAAACTAAAACCATCGCCGATGAATCGAAGGCGCTTTCGGAATTAGAAAAAACCAAGGCTACCGAAAACCCTGATCCAGTAGCGATCGAACTCGCAGCCATCACTTATGAAGCATCTCAGGCTCGGGTAATATCGATCCAGCACATGATCAACTTGCTGGAATCATTCAGCCAGATTGAGGCATTCATTCCTGAGGCCTATCAACACCGATTGATCCTGCTCGATCCTAAGTCTTCCGCGAGCGATCGCAAGGAATCCATCGCCGCGCTTCATTCCCTCCAACAAAGACTTACCGCATGGGAAATCATCTCAAACAACGAACTTAAATCCATCACCGCCGCGATCAGCAACCAACAAGCGCGCACCACAGCGTTTCCCGCAGATGATCCTAGGCTCTCCGCACTCAATCGTATCCGCACCGCTCTATGGGAGAGACAATCTCTCGTTCAACGCCTCAATCAAAGCATTTCCATCCAGATCCGAACCCTCAATAGCTGGTTGTCAGCTTATCTAACAGAAAATAAAACCTCACTGCAGGAAAAAGTTTCAAATTCCTTCGTCAATTTTCGAGACTTCGCAAAGCAGGTTTGGAATATTTCGATAAATCAGTATGAACAGGTCATCGAGCGGGATGGCCAGAGGATTGTCCAGATGCGGGACGTCACGCTCGGATCCGTCATCACCGCACTGATTTTATTCATTGTCGCTTATCTTATTGCTGGAAATCTCGTCAAACGACTTCAATGGCAATTGGTTAAGCGAAGAATTATCCGCGAAAACCAAGCACGGACCTTGCGCAACTGGCTCATGCTGCTCGTCGGATTTCTGTTGGCTTTAGCGACCCTCAATTGGTTAAATATCCCTCTTACCATATTTGCCTTCTTGGCAGGCGCACTCGCCATCGGCGTGGGCTTTGGCACCCAGACGATGATTAAAAATTTCATCTCTGGAATCATCCTACTGTTCGAACGTAAAGTGCGAGTGGGAGACACGATTGAAGTGAATGGTGTTACGGGCGTTGTTTCTGAAATCAACACACGTTCATCTATCATCCGCAGCATGAACGGAGTTGAAAACCTCATTCCTAATTCTCTATTTCTCGAAAATCGGGTCGCAAACTGGACGCTGAATAACCGCTTGATTCGCAGAGAAATCAAACTAGGCGTGACTTATGGCTCGTCGTCCCAAGAAGTGATCCGCATTCTCACTGAATCCGCCGCACGACACGGCTTGGTACTCGATCAACCAGAACCGATCGCAACCCTCTCAAATTTTGGAGAAAAATCGATGGAGTTCACTCTCTTCTTTTGGATAGATCAAAACGATAAAACCAGTGCGATTGTTGTGGAAAGCGACTTACGCATCATCATCGAAAAACGCCTCACAGAAGAAGGAATTTACATTCCAATCACATAAGGCAATTTACTTTTGTTGTAGTTAAAATTTCTTCATTTCAAGGTAATCCGAAAATTTCTCTGAAATAGCTTTGGAAAACCGATTTTCAAATCGCAAATGCCATGGTTTTATCCGGAGTCTAAGCTTGCTATCTAGGCGCTCCTTCTGCCATTTTCACAGCGATGATAAGTTTTATAGAATCTTGGTGGGACACTCTGAACTTTAGTCTTCAGGTTTTTTACGGCATCGCCATCGTTGCATTAATCTTTCTCGTGTTTCAGATGATCACGACTTTCGTTTTTGGAATGGATGATGCATCAGGCGGTGTCGATATTTCTCATCACGACTCTGGGATGAGCATTTTCTCTGTTCGCGGAATTACCGCATTCTTCACGGGTTTCGGCTGGACAGGCGTCATCTGTATCAAGAGCGGAATGGCTCTCATCCCATCCGTCGCCATCGCATTTGTGGTTGGCGCCAGTTTGATGCTGATCATTTACCTAATGATGCGCTCCCTCATGCGCCTCCAATCCAGCGGCACTTTGGATTACTCGAATGCCGTGGGTCAAATCGCCACGGTTTATCTTACCATTTCCCCTGTCCAGCGCCCTGGTGGGCAAGTCGAAGTCATGATACAAGGCCGACTGGTAACCGCAGAAGCTTTGCAAAAAGGCAGCCAACCTCTGTCTCCAGGGACAAAGGTTAAAATCGTAGATAAAATCGGATTAACCGCTCTGCTCGTCGAGCCACTCGACTGATCTAAGACTCAACTCACACATTATCAATTAATCATATATGAAATTCGAAATAATCATAGGAGTCGTGGCGGTCGTGGCCACTTTATTCATCTTGTTCATCGCCATTCTCATGCGCTATCGACGCTGTCCTTCAGATAAAATTCTGGTGGTTTACGGAAAAGTAGGTGGAGGAAAATCCGCTAACTGCCATCACGGTGGCGCCGCCTTCGTTTGGCCAGTTTTTCAAGATTATCAATACCTCGACCTCACCCCGCTGCCGATTGATATCCAATTAACTGGCGCCCTTTCCAAACAAAACATCAGGGTCAACACTCCATCCACTTTCACCGTCGGCGTTTCGACAGAACCCGGTGTCATGGAAAATGCGGCTGAGCGTATGCTCGGACTGAACATGGAACACGTCAAAGAACTCGCAAAAGATATCATCTTCGGTCAGATGCGCGTGGTCATCGCCACCATGGATATTGAGGAAATCAATGCCGACCGCGATAAGCTCATTGCCAACATTTCCATGGGCGTAGAGGTCGAACTTAAAAAAGTCGGTCTTCGTCTCATCAACGTCAATGTTCAGGACATCACCGATGCTTCGGGCTATATCGATGCGCTCGGGCAAGAAGCTGCTTCCAAAGCGATTGCTGAAGCCAAGGTCAAAGTGGCAATGGCAGACCGGGATGGTGAGAGCGGTGCCGCTGCGATGCAGCGTGACAAACGGATCAACGTGGCCGCAGCCAACGCGGAAGCAACCCGCGGTGAGAACACCTCGCTTATTGATATTGCGAATTCCGATGCACAGCGGCGCAGTGCTCAGGCGGAAGCCGAGCGCATCGCGATGGCTGCTGAAAAAGTCGCCGAAGCGAAAGTGTTAGAAGAAGCTTACGTCTCCGAACAAGCAGCGGAGCGCCAACGTGCCGAGCGTGACAAGGCCACCCAATACGCAGACATCGTGGTTCCAGCACAGATCGCGAAAGATCGTCAGATCGTTGAAGCGGATGCCGAGGCCGAGCGGGTTCGTCGAATCCAACAAGGTATGGCAGATGCAGTACGCGCCGCGAAACAAGCGGAAGCCGACGGTATCAAATTCGTTCAAGAGGCGGAAGCAGGCGGTATGAAAGCCAAACTTTTCGCGGAAGCGGAAGGTGCAAAAGCGGTTCTCGAAGGAAAAGCGAAAGGTTTCGAAGACCTCATCAAAGCCTGTATGGGACCAGCCGGTGCGCAAAACATGCTCGTCACCGAGCTTCTGCCACAACTCGTCCGCGAACAAGTGCAAGCCATCTCCAACCTCAAGATCGACAAGATCACCGTCTGGGACAACGGCAATGGTGCAGATGGAAAATCCAGCACCGCAAGTTTCCTCTCCGGCCTCGCGGGTGCCGTTCCACCTCTGCATGAGATTGCAAAAAATGTCGGCGTGGAATTGCCTCAATACCTCGGTAAGTTGGACGCAAGTACTGCTGCAGCCCCTGCAAAACCTAAATCCAATCCTTCTAGCGCTAACCCAGAAGGCTAAGCATCAAAGCGTTTTCACAAAACCCCACCTTCGCCCAAGGCGAGCGTGGGGTTTTTGTTTGGCATGGATAAGCTTCTTATCGCTTGCCCAAGCCTTCCCCAGACCCTATCAAATTCACCTCTAAGCTCCCGTAGTTCAACGGATAGAACAAGGGTTTCCTAAACTCTAGATACAGGTTCGATTCCTGTCGGGAGCATTTGTTTTCCAAACATCAAACCATCATGAAAATTCTCCTCACCCTTCTCGCTCTGTGTTTGCCTCTCTTCGCGGCAGAGAAGCCCAACATTCTCATGATCATCAGCGAGGATAATTCTTCACACTGGATTGGATGCTACGGAAATAACCAGTCACAAACGCCTCGTATCGACGCACTGGCAAAGCAAGGTTTTCTATTTGAACACGCCTATTCGAATGCTGCGGTTTGCGCCGTTGCGCGATCGACCCTTTTGTTAGGCGCTTACGCTCCAACAGTCGGCACCCAACACATGCGTTCTCGCCACGCGATCCCGCAGAAATACCGACCCAATGTCGAATATCTCCGTGCGGCAGGTTATTACTGCGCGAACAATTCCAAGACCGATTACAATTTCAAAGGCAACGACAACTCTTACTGGGATCAATCGTCTAACAAAGCGCATTACAATAATCGCCCCGAAGGAAAACCGTTCTATGCGGTCTTCAATATTTTTGACTCGCATGAGAGCTCGCTGTTTGAAAAAACTCCTGCCGAGCCCGCGCGGCTGAAGCCAATCGAAATCGAACTTCCACCTTACTTGCCGGATCTCCCGGAAATCCGCAAAGACATGGCTCGCTATCACGACCGCATCACATCGATGGATAAGAAAGTTGGCAAGATCATCGATGAACTCGAAAGTGCCGGCCTCGCCGACGACACTATCGTGATTTATATGTCTGATCACGGTGGGGTGCTGCCGCGCGGCAAACGTTACCTCCAAGAAACCGGCGTGAATGTGCCGCTCGTGGTTCGCATTCCGGAGAAATTCAAAAATCTCTCCCCTTTCAAAACCGGTGATCGCGTCACCGAGCCGGTTTCCTTTGTCGATTTCTCCCCCACTCTGCTCTCACTCGCTGGTATCGACAAGCCCGAGCAGATGCAGGGTCGGGCTTTCCTCGGCGCAAAACGCAAAGAGCCTGCAGCCGATGAAATGGAGTTTCTTTATGCAGATCGTTTCGATGAACTTTATGGCATGCGCCGCGGCCTGACCGATGGCAAATGGAAATACATTCGAAATTTCCAACCTCATCTTCCGAACGCGCCTTACTCATTCTATCAGTTCGGCCAACCGGGTTGGGTGGCTTATCAAAAAGCATGGAAAGAAGAAGAATTCTGCGGTTATCACAAAGCCCTGTGGGAACCACCAAGCGGCTCAGAGCAGCTTTTTGATCTAACAGCCGATCCATGGGAAAAAAACAACCTCGCTAACGATCCAGCATATTCCGGCAAACTCGCCGCTATGCGTGATCGTTTGAAATCCACCATGATTCAAAACCACGACACGGGACTTATTCCAGAGCCCATGTTTGAGTCACTTGCGGGTGACAGCACCATCGCAACCTATATTCAAAGCGATGCATTCGATATGAATAAAATCATCGATCTCGCCTTTGCCGCAACGGAGATAAATGAAAAACATCTGCCCACGTTTCGCGAAGCCGTGAAATCGAAACATCCTGTCGAACGCTACTGGGCGGTAACTGGACTGATGTTGCTCACCACAAAATTTACTAAGCTCAACGTGGATGAACTGACAGACATACTGAAAGACAAAGAACCCATCATCCGCACCACTGCAGCCCAAGCTTTGTGGAACATCGAAAAAAAGGATATTGCGGTCAAATCGCTGATCACAGATGTCAGTAACGACATGCATCCCACTGCATTGCTTCATTTGCTAAACACCCTACGTCGTCTTGAGCTTCTGTATGAACTTCCCGAAGGCTGGGAAAAGGGCAAATCAATGAAAGGCGCGGACTTTGATTACATTCAAAGATTTGCGGATCAGATTAAGAAGTAGTTACTTCTAGAGATTTATCATCGTCTTCCATCGGTAGTTTCGATGTGGCGTCGCAGAGGATTTTGAAAAAGTTGAACCATGTTTCGCCAAAGAAGCTGGTGATATTTTGGCGGATGTTTTGGTCGTCGCTGTTAGAATATTGATTCGCCAAAGTTCGGAGTTCTTGTTCGAGAGAAATCGCGAGGTCCTTGATTCGCTCAATTCGGGTTGTCGGTTTGCCAATGCCTAGATTTAATCGTCCGCCCGTGGCAGTTAAGTAGCTGGCGATTTCTTGAAGCGTGAGTTCCGCATCGGCAGCATGTTCGAGCTTGGAAACAGCGCTTTGCGTGCAGTTCATTTTCTTCGCAACATCAGCCTGAGTCATTCCAACTGCAGCGCGTGAACGGATGAGCGCGTTGACGATGACCGTATCCTTAGTGAGGCGATCAAATTCGCGGACTTGTTTCTCATCGACCGCGGTTGCTTTGACAAGATCCCGCACAGAAGCAAAACGCTTCGTCCGGGTCTTAGCAGTTGGGAGACTGGTCGTTTTCATGACAATAAGGGTTTGAAGGAGATTATTTATCCATTGGATGCCCCACGAATGAGATTCACCGCGCTCACGGCGTAGCGGATATCTTTCGTTTGAGTTGTTTTATCTCCTAAACAAAGGAGATGCAAGGTCTTAAATTCCAAATTGGCATATGTATACAATCTTGTTTGACGTAATTTACTTCGTCGATCTCCAGATTCAAGCGCTCCTCCTGCTTGGTCGATGGCTCGAATGCCCTTGGGTTCATTGTGTAGAAAACCAAATTGAACAAGCTTCGGATGGCTAGATTCCTCGATAGAAACTAAGTATTTTTGCAAATTTTCCATGACAGCCAGATATTCGGCGCCGTGTTTTTTCGCAAAGCGCTTTGCATCCCGCTCAAATTGTTCAGTTGCCTCAAGTTGCCAGCGCATAGACGGCTGTATATTCTCAATTAGAATAAATTAATAAGCAGTCGGCCAAACAGACCGACTGCTTATCGCACTCTCACCAACCAATAATCCGGCTGGTGGCGATGCGGAGCGCGACTTCTAGCAGGGCTGCCTCTGCGTGGGTCACTGGGATGGAGACTTTGCGGAGGGATTTGTCGGAGATTTCCTGGCGGGAAATGGAGAGCATGTAGGGAGCACGGTCGGGTTCGTCGCGGAGGGCGAGTTCGAAGGTGCTGGTGGCTTTTTCGGTTTTGTGGAACAGCTTGGCTTCGGTCGTGCGGTTTTGCAGTAGGGCGAGGACGGCGCCGATATCGGAGAGGCCCCATTTCATGATGATTTTGTTTTCCCAATCAAACTGCTTTTCGCCGCTTTGCGGGGCGGCATCGAGGAAGATTGCGCCTTTATCAGCATTGAGATTGAAACGGATTGCTCCGCCGTTACCGCGTTGGTTGGGTTTGTAGATGGCGTAGTCGTTGGAGTAGGATTTAATGGCTTGTTCAGGTAATGTATCGTTCATAGCGTGTTCATGTGAACATATTATGAACGGCTATGGCAAGAATAAAGTACGCAAGCGATGAAGAAAAATTCGAACCACGGATGGACACAGATAAACGCGGATAAAATTCTCCGGAAAAATGACGGCAAAAAAGTGGGACTGAGATAAGCTCAGCCCAAATTTAAAATGATTCATAGAATCCGATCCGTGTTTATCCGCGTTTATCCGTGGTTCTCTTAATTAAATCGATTACTCGCTCGGAGGCTCGGTATCTGTTTCGGTTTCCGAAGACTCCGAGGCTTCGATACTGATCGAGCCTGAGGATTCGCTGTCTTCGCCATCGGGGATGACCAAGGAAATATCCTGAAGTTTTTCGCCTGCTTTGAGCGTGAGAAGTTTCACACCTTGGGCAACGCGCCCAGTTTCGCGGATATCGCTGACGCGGATACGGATGCTCTGACCCGTGGAAGTCATGAGCATGAGTTCATCGGCTTCAGTGACGGCCACGGCGCCTACGACTTGGCCGGTTTTCTCGGTAATGTTGAGTGTTTTTACTCCACGCCCACCACGACGCAATGCGCGATAGCTAGAGAAGGTGGTACGTTTACCGAGACCATTTTCTGATGCGACCAGGAGCATAGATTCTTCAGAAACGATCGCCATTCCGACTACGATATCATCTTTTTTCAAGCGTATACCGGTGACACCAGCAGTCGCGCGGCCTTGTGGACGGATCTGTGGCTTGCCCTCTTCTTCGCCATCGATTTCTTCGGCATCTTCCTCTTCTCCTTCTTGGGGTTCGCCTTGAGCTTTTTTGTAAACACCTTCGGTGAACTTGATGCACATACCATTACGAGTAACGAGCAGAATTTCGTTTTCACCTGTTGTTAGATTTACTCCGATGAGGTCGTTTCCTTCATCAAGGTTGATGGCTGTTAGACCTGCTTTGCGGTAATTACGGAAATCATGCAGAGCTGTTTTTTTGACCTTTCCGTTGCGTGTAGCGAAGAAAACAAAGCCTGCGTCTTCGTGGAAAGTGATATCGTTGCCGTTTTCATCCGTCTTGCGTTCCAAGCGCAGTAGGGCGGCAATTTTTTCCTCTGGTTTGAGATCGAGAACGTTCTTGATACTACGTCCAACAGAGGTGCGTGAGCCTTCAGGTAATTCATAAACGCGTTCCACATAGACGCGTCCTGTGTTGGTAAAAAACAGGAGGTAATCGTGCGTCTGGACAGAGAAGAGATGCTCGACAAAATCATCTGGCTCGTCTTTTGCAGTCGCCTTGGTTTCCATGCCTTTGAGGCCTTTTCCGCCACGTCCTTGCAAGCGGTATTCGCTGGCTGGTGTGCGCTTGATGTAACCACGATGTGAGAGAGTGACGATCATTGCATCGTTGGCGATCAAATCTTCCATCGCGACCTCGCCGACTTCTGCGACAATAGGACATTTACGAGGGCTGGCGTATTTTGCTTTGATCGCTTGGAGCTCATCCTTGATGATGGTGAGCACGCGTTCTTCGCGGGCGAGGATGTCGAGGAAATCGGTGATTTCAACGAGGATCCCATCGTATTCGGCTTTGACTTTATCGCGCTCGAGGCCGGTGAGTTGGTAGAGGCGGAGTTCGAGGATCGCGTTGACTTGGCGTTCGGAGAAAACATACTTGTCGCCTTGGACAGCGGCTTGTGAGCGGAGCAGAATGCCGAGGCCTTCTGCGGTTTTTGCAGAGAACGGATAAGCGGCGAGGCGCTCGCGGGCTTCATCGCGGTTTTTAGAATCACGAATGATATTAATGAAATCATCGAGGTGACCGAGAGCTAGCAAGTAGGCTTCTAACAACTCTGCGCGTTCTTCAGCTTTTCCTAACAGGTGACGCGTGCGGCGAATGACGACTTCGCGGCGGTGCTCGATGTAGCAATCGATCGCCTCTTTGAGCGAAAGCTGTTTCGGGCGGTTCTGATGGATCGCCAGCATGTTGACGCTGAACGAGGTTTCGAGAGCGGTGAGTTTGAAGAGTTGGTTAACGACCACTTGCGGGCGGGCGTCGCGTTTCAGCTCGATCTCGATGCGGGTTTCCTCGTCGGAAAGGTCGCGCATGCCGGAAATGCCGGTGAGGATTTTCTCGTTCACGAGTTCCGCGATGCGAGTTTGCAAAACTGCGCGGTTCACGCCATAAGGAACCTCACGGATGATGATCATGGATTTACCATTTTCATTTTCCTCGATCTCAACTTTACCACGAAGGCGCATGGAGCCACGGCCAGTGCGGAAATAATCTTCGATGCCGCGGATGCCGCGGATTTCGCAAGCGACTGGAAAATCCGGGCCTTTGATGTATTGCATCAGGCCAGGAAGATCGATTTTTGGATCGTTGATCATCGCGCAGATGCCGTCGATGACTTCGCCGAGATTGTGTGGGGCGAGGTTGGTCGCCATACCCACGGCGATACCGGTTCCGCCGTTGACGAGAAAGTTCGGGAAAGCGGAAGGAAGCACCGAAGGTTCTTGAAGCGTGCCGTCGTAGTTCGGGACGAAATCGACCGTGTCTTTATCGAGGTCTTCCATCATCGCCATACCGAGCGGATGGAGACGGGCCTCGGTGTAACGCATCGATGCGGGTGCATCGCCTTCAACCGAACCGAAATTTCCTTGGCCATCGACAATCAGCTCACGCATCGACCATGGCTGACCCATGTTTACCAAGGTGCTGTAGATGGATGAGTCGCCGTGCGGGTGATAGTTACCCATCGTTTCACCGACGATCTTCGCACATTTGACGTGGGATTTTGAAGGAGTGACTCCGAGTTGGCGCATCGCGTAAAGCACGCGGCGCTGGGAAGGTTTGAAGCCGTCGCGCACATCCGGCAAGGCGCGAGAAATGATGACCGACATCGAATACTCGAGGAACGACTGTGAAAGTTCGTCCGCGACGTTGATGGGCTTGATAGAATCGTTACTCATAAGAAAAAATTAATCTGAAAATATAAAAAGGGTTAGACATCCAAGTTGCGGACGTTGAGGGCGTTGTCCTCGATGAAACGTTTGCGGGGCTCGACGACATCGCCCATGAGGACGTCGAACATTTTGTCGGCTTCGACGGCGTTGTCTTCATCAAGACGCACGCGGAGGAACTGGCGGGTTTCCGGATCCATGGTGGTTTCGAAAAGCTGTTTGGCGTTCATTTCACCAAGACCTTTGAAGCGCTTGATCTGGACACCTTTGGCAGAAATTTCGAGAACCTTGCTGAGAATGTCCGAGATAATGAAAATCGGGGTCGCGGCTTTTTTATCGGCGTCGCCTTCGACAAGTTCGAAGATGGGTTGATCCATCGAGTAGAACGTTTTGGTATCGACTCCGAGTTCGTTGAGTCGGCCAAAAAGTTTGGTGATAGCGGTGGATTCGTGAAGTTCGTGAAGCACCGCGCGACGAGAAGGTCCAGTGATTTTGGAAAGCTCTTCATCAGAGAGTTGTTCATCGAAAAGTCCGAGATCGCGATTCGCGCTGGCGAAAGCAGAGAGGCTGGCTTCATCGGTGAAATAGAGAACCGACTCGGCGTTGCCTTCGCGTATACGCACCATGTATTCAGGGAGGTGACCATCAGCACCACGGGCATCGAGATAGGCTTGAAAATTTCCGCCGTTGCCTGCGATGGATTTTTGGAAACGCGAGAGTGAAGAAAGATTTTCTAAAATGGATTTCAATTCTTCAGCAGTGAACTCGCGGGATTTATCGACTGTGCGGAGTGTGACCTCGCCGGCACCGAGATCGATGAGGATCTTATTAAGTTCGTCGTTGTCTTGAACGTATTCCGAACGCTTTTTACGTGTCACCAAATACAAGGGCGGTTGCGCGATGTAGAGGTAACCGCGTTTCACAAGATCCGGCATGTGGCGACAGAAAAAGGTTAGAAGTAAGGTGCGGATGTGCGAGCCATCAACGTCGGCATCGGTCATGATGACAATTTTGTGGTAGCGGACTTTTTCGATGTTGAATGAGCCATCCTGATCGCCATCGCCGATGCCGGCGCCGATCGCGGTGATCATGGATTGGATCTCTTTGTTTTGAAGCGCGCGGTGGAGGCGGGCTTTTTCCACGTTGATGAGTTTTCCGCGAAGAGGGAGGATTGCTTGTGTGCGGCGATCACGGCCTTGTTTGGCGGAGCCACCTGCGGAGTCACCTTCGACAATATAGAGTTCGGATTTAACTGGATCGCGCTCTGAGCAATCGGCGAGTTTTCCAGGAAGTCCGCCACCGGAGAGGGCGGATTTACGAACCGTTTCACGAGCCTTGCGGGCGGCTTCGCGGGCGCGGGCGGCGTTGACGGATTTCTCGATGATCTTACGGGCGAGCGCTGGGTTTTCTTCGAAATAGGTATTGAGGCCTTCGTAAACGATGGAGGAAACCACACCTTCGATTTCGGAGTTCACGAGTTTGCCTTTGGTCTGCGAGGAGAAACGCGGGCTGGGCATTTTCACCGAGATGACGCAGACGAGACCTTCGCGGACATCGTCGCCAGAAAGCGCTGGGTCTTTGTCTTTGAGAATTTTGTTTGCCTTGGCGTATTGGTTGATCGCGCGAGTTAACGCTGTGCGGAAACCTGTTAGATGCGTTCCGCCGTCGGCATTGGGAATGCTATTTGCGAAACAGAGAATCTGATCGTTATAGGAATCGTTGTATTGGAAAACGACATCGGCGAAAACGTCTTCTTTGGTTTGTTTTCCATCGTAATCGAGATCGATCTCGCGCTTGCCGCTGATGATGACTGGCGATTCATGGACGACGGTTTTATTTTCACAAAGCTGCGCAACGAATTCAACGATGCCGTCTTTGTAGAAAAACGAAGTCTTTTTCGCGGACTCGGGACGCTCGTCATCCAGCTCGATGGTTAAACCTGGATTAAGGAAAGCGAGTTCGCGGAGACGGGTGGCAAGTCGGTCGAATTGGAACACGATGGTATCAACGAAAATCGTGGCGTCTGGATAGAACGTGATCGCGGTGCCGGTTTTCTTGGGATCCGCTTCACCGACGACGTGGAGTTGCTCGGTGGTTTTACCGCGTACGAAAGCGATGCGGTGGACTTTGCCATCGCGAGTGATGTCGGCGCGGAACCAATCGGAAAGGGCGTTCACGCATTTCGCGCCAACGCCGTGAAGACCACCAGAATATTTATATGCGCCCTGACCAAATTTTCCGCCAGCATGAAGATTTGTTAGAACAAGTTCAACAGCTGGAATTCCGAATTTGGGATGCATGTCCACAGGGATACCGCGACCGTTATCAGAAACCGAAATCGATCCATCGACATGGATAGCTACTTTGATTTTTGAACAATAACCAGCGAGGTGTTCATCAATCGAGTTATCCAAGACTTCGAACACGCAGTGATGCAACCCCCGCTCATCGGGATCTCCGATATACATGCCTGGTCGCTTTCGAACCGCCTCCAGACCTTCGAGTTTATCAATCTGTCCGGCATTGTATTCTTGCTCGGCTCCGACTTGTGTTTGCGCTTTTTCTAACTCGTTTTGGATCTCTGACATATGGCGCGGTTAGGGTCTAAAATCCACGCGTTAGAAACAAGGACTTATTGCTTAATTATGCTTTTTTTTACGCAAATATAACTCATTGATTATAAGTGAGTTATGATATTAATTTTAAGCCACAAAATTGTCCTAAAAAATATGCCTTAAATCTCTAAAAAACCTCGATGAGAATGACTTTCCTCCGAGTATTTTTTATAAAAAAGACAACAAAGTCTTGCATCTTTACGAATCTAGTAGGAATCCTACTTGCGTAGCATGCACGAGTAGCTCAGCGGTAGAGCAACCCGTTTACACCGGGTCGGTCGGCGGTTCGATCCCGTCCTCGTGTACCACCCTTTTTCCGATGTCGCCCCAAGCTGCTGGATCAGTATTCTCTGGCTATCTCTTCTATAACGACTAGCCAGTTTTTCATGGTGATCGGCGGGAGTTCAGCTGGATGAGAAATGGTGGAAAGATTCATCGAAATACTGTTTGCGGCCAATTCCACCCCGGAAGTTGTTTCGGTATCTAGGGGCCTAATAGGATCTTGTGCATCATCTCGCGCCGTCGAACCGACCTGTCCATTAAATACGATTGCCAGAGGATTTGTGCCTACGCCGTAGCGCTGTTCGGGCGCGAACAAGGAGCATGGTGGATAAAACGCAGCGCCACCTGGAGGAGTGTAACCACTTGGAGGTGTCATTGAGGTCACGTTAAAATCGTCGCCAATATGAAGAGATAAATTCGTTACCAGTGAAAATCCTTTGGTGAAAGTCGTCAGGTTTCCACATTCCTGCAAAATCACGCCATAATCAACATCCGTAGAGGGGATGAAGGGTTTAGTAAGCGTGTTGGTATTCACGTAATCCACGTTCACAGCCAAGGAATGATTCACGGCCGTGCTGTCAGCACCAAGAAGCGCAAGGAATACACTAAACCGCTCGGGATAGACCGCCACACATATCCTACCATTGGGAAGACTCTTAATTTCGAAGGGAAACGGCGGTCTATAATAGCCAACTTTGGGAGCACCGGCCATCGGGTCTCCGAAATTGGCGTTATTGAATATGACATTTCCAGAGACGGCTTGTCGGAAATAGTAGCTTCCAGCCGCACCATAAGCGACATCAACGGGGCTAGTGAAATTATAAGATTGGTTTTCATCACAAGCCTTGATGTAACCAACGGGCAACGATGTCGCGACTCCTGTATCAAGTGGCAATACGATAGTTTCACGACTTCCGTTTTTCATGTAGCTAAATGTCAATTCGGTGGGCGTTGGATCAGAAGCGCTTGCTGCCTTAGTGATGTCCAATCTCATGGCGCACTGCATGGCGCCTACGGAATATTCATTCCATGTGGTGGGTGAAACCGTATTGGTTTCTGCTGTATGGGCATAGCGGTCAAAAAAGTCATTCCCCCGAGAGATGGGAACGAATACCGCTTTCCCGCTCTCCGAGGCGAGAGATACTGGGAAAAAGTCACCTTCGGTTAATTGATAGTTTTCGCGAATTCCGGGAGTGAATGGGTTATCTACGAAACTTTGGCCACCAATGGTTGAGTTGGTTGATATATCCAAACCACGTCGACTCGCTAAGCTATCCAGAGCTGTTGCGCCCTCAACCAGAGCGCGGCCTGCGAAAACCGTTCCGGAAATCGTGATATTTTGCCAAGCGGAGCCGTTTGCATATTGGCCAAGTGCCATATAAGCGCCGGCAGAAATGGGTAACTGTGAAGGAATTTCGTAAAGCGACAAAACGATGGTTCTATCATAGCGTGAGAGCTTAGTAATCGTATCATCGTGGGCTGCTAGGTTCATTTTAAATGCCCACCAATTCCGCTTAGCTACAAACAACTCACCAGGCTGGACATAGCCAAAATCAATTTGAGGGTATGGAATGAGGTTGAAATCGGCATAAGTCGCGGTAGGCAATCCAACATTCCCATTAGCTAAGGTTCCGTATTTTTTGTAATCTGAAACGATAGGATAAAGTTTATCATACGCAAGCGTACCACTAAAGTTCAATGAAGGAGGATACTTAGCTCCATAATCTTCATTAAGCCCAGCAGTAATTCCACTACCCGTGCCAATCGCTGGCTTAAAAATCTTACTAACATCCGCTAATGCAGCGTCGCCCGTATTTCCTCTATAAACGGTTCCATCACTGATTTCGTCTAATAGATCTGCTGAAATTGAAGTTCTGGCATTTGCTTGATTTAGCGCATCCTGAAAGATCGTCGTAAAAGACACCGCCATCTGACTGGCCGTAGATGCATCGGAACCGTTTTGCATAGCTAGGATAGCACGATTTGGCACGATCGATACAATCGAGCGCAAAATCGCTTCTTCTTTCTCGCGAAAATCCGTTTGAGTATGGATCTTGGAAAAGGTCGCATGAGCATTGAGAGCTCTCTTATATGCGAAAATCGTAAGCACCAGCATCAGCATGGATATCGATATCACTGCTAGCATCGAGATGTATCCTCGTGCATGTTTTTTGTTAGATATTGTTTGCATTACATCGCTCCTGAGAAAGTGATTACCTCGCCGGCTGGCCCTGTGAGGCGTGTTCGAATGATGCCAGATTCCACAAAAAAAGTTACGTCCGTGGGTTTATTTGTAACCGCCCATTCCGGTTCTCCGAGCGGACCGGACAAAGGCACCACATAATAATAGAGAGCTTCTCCATCTCCACGATCTTCGAAAGACAGAATTCCAGCACGCATCGTTCCGTCTGGTTGGCGAAAATTTAGCACGACCACGGGTGAGTCTGTTAATTGCGGATCATCTCCATCCAATGCGTCATCCAAAGATGCATGCAAGCGGAAGCGCTCAGCATTGAGCAACAATTTTGAAACATGGTTGCTGATAATTGGAGCCTCTTCATTTAAAAAGCTTTGGGCGCGGAAAATTTTTAAAAATGTGAGCTGCTGATTGAGCAACGCCATAGAAATCGCGCCGACTGCCAAACCGAACATAATGGCCAATGATAATTCTATCAGAGTAAACCCTCTCTTGGATGATTTAATGGTTGCTTTCATTGGGTACGGACAACGGTTCGAGATTTCACATAAGTCCTATTCCCGATGGTGTAGCGCAACACGCTTTGCACTCTCCAAATTTGCATGGTCGCAGGATTTGTAGTTTCTGTTCCAGAGCCTCCAAATGCGGGTAAATTTCCCGCATCAGCATAGCGCGTGCGAAAAACGGTACCTTCCACTACAAGTCCTCCGGGTAGCGTGCCAATTTCAACATCTGTCGAAGCAGTATCGGGAAACTCAGGCCAGAGAGTATCAGCATCTGAAGTTAGAGTTTCAAACGGAACGCGTTCGGCTTGGGCGCGTTCGAAAGTGAGATAGGCATCCGAGAGCACTTGCTGCAATGCATGTTGCCTAGGCGTAATAACATTCAATGTCAGCTTAAACAGAACCATCCCCACAGCCGTGAGCATCGCGAGCGCGGCAGTTGCCTCGACCAAAACCATGCCAGATTGCAATCTTCGCGACTTGCGGAATACATTTATCAAGGCAAGATTGTTGCCGTGTTCATTCGTTATACCAGCACCATGAAAATAACTGTTAGATTCACAAGCTTGATATTCATGCTCACTTCTCTTGCGCTGAATGCCCAAGAACTTTTGAAGCCACCCTTTGGTGTCAATTGGGGTGACTCTCCAGAAAAATTGGTTTCTTGGGCGACGGAAAAATCCTTGGATCTCACAATCACCATCCCTGGCAAAAGTCCCAACCTGCGCATCATCCACGTTGCCGCCCCCAAGGGAACATTGCCTGACTCGTCGGCAACGTCCGTAGAAGGAAAATTCCTTCATGGAGGATTGTATGAGATGACCATTCATTATGGTAACACTAGCACATCTGCGACGATAATGGAAGAACGTTTTGAAGAAATGAAAAAACAAATGACTCGGGAGCATGGGCCGCTGCTGACGAACCAACAGCACAAGGCAGTTGATAATCACTTCGTAACGCGCACACAGGCTTTTCATCGTGAATCCTTGAAGGGAGTTTTCTTGCTCATCGCGTGGACTGAAGTCGAGGATCTGCTACGAAAAACAAAGGAAGCCAAGTTTTCTGTGATTTACAGAAACGATAATTTCAAAGCCGAGTTAGAGGCAAAGAAAGCGAGAGAATAAATCTACTCTGTTAGTTGGCCTTGGTTGCTGTAGCCCTAACTGAAATAGTGCGATCCACGTTAAAGGTGACCCAATCTAGTCGATCGATTCCAAAGGGTGTAAAGGTGAGCAGCTCCATGGTCCAAATGCCGTTTTCCGTCAGCACTGAATCCCAATCCGTGACACTGAGCAAACGGTTTTGAGGCACCGCCTCTTGCACGGCGACGGCTGAACCTGGAACCACAGCTCCAACAAAACCATCATCACGTTTGTTACCTTTGTAAATCTGAGCGTAAATTCGTGCGTCAGGATAAATGTCATTGGCGGCAATAGTCAGTGTCGGGGTAGCGAACTCAATCGTTTCGCCGTCTGTAATTCCCGAAATCGTACCATCAGCCACAGGCCAGATTTGAACCGTTTTTGAGGCGAGTTGCGTTTCGGGAGCTTGATAGTCATCGAGGGTGAAAATCGAAAAACGTTCTTCGCCACGAACTTTTGCACGGTCAGCGCCGGGAACAATGGTGAGAGCATAAGTTAGTGTCTCAGATTTATTTTCATTAATATAGACCTGAGAACTGAGAGTCGCCTGAGTGCGGTCGGTGTTCACTCCGTCGCCACCAGCTCCATAAGACTGAATATGATGATAGAATTTGACGCTTTTGGCGGAAGCTGGGGCAGTCGTGTCAGCAGCGGGATATAACCCCGAAACACTATAATCCACATAGAATGGACGATCGGCACGGGTGCGGACGATCGCAGAATTGGTGTCTTCCGTGCGGATATTGAGCTCAGCTAGAGGAACGTAAGAGCCGACATAACGGGTATCGATGAGCCTACTCTCGAAAGGAACCGCCGAAACGGTATGGAGCTCAAAGCGCGCGCCAGTTGGATTGATTTCTAGAGGTGACCCGATTTGCCCTGCTGCCGGGACTGAAACATCCATCTGGATATGTGAGCCGTCCGACATGACTGGCAACTGAACTTGGCGGATGAAGTTTGTATAATTGGAGTTATTGACCTGTGCGTTAACACCACAAATCAGTCCGGAAATAACGCCCAATTTGATCAGATAATTCGTTTTCATGGGGTATTGGGTTTGGGTTTAGATGCCTTCGTTTCGGCTTCGGTTTTGACCTCGGCCTCGACTTTTGGAGGTCGGACAGATATGGGTCCGCCATTTCTCAAAACAGCGACCACCAGATGTCCTTTTTTACTCAATGTATCTAACAATTCTGGAGAAATAGGTTTTTCGGCTTTAGCTTGAGATAAATCAACCTCAACCGTACTAATCCAACCACGATTCAGAGTGTAGAAATCCAGCCAACTGAGGACTTTTGATCCGGGCTTATGATTGTTGATTCTGGTTTTGTATTTCTCAGGGATTTGGAGTAGTGCGTTTTTTGGCACCAAGGTTGTGCTTCCGTTGAAAGTGATGAACTCGGAATTATCTAAAAGATTTCCGACTTTATTTTTCACCGAAGCATCTTCACCCGTAGCCTCCTTGAACTTTCTCATAGGTCCCTTCGCAGAGAGTTCCTTATACGTTTTAGTCAATGTCTCGTTAGTTGCAGCATCACGGAAAACCGGTTTTTTAGGATCGGCCTGGCCATGTAGCTGACTGACGAGCAGGGCTAGGATGAAAATATGGTGTTTCATGATTTCCTTTCGGAAATTTTAGATTGATAAAATGAGTTTATGATCCTTTCAGATCTTATTTTTTCTCATCATCGATAGCAGCATTGGTATCATACTTCATGAACGGAGCATTACCAGGGTTGCTGGTGTCGACACCGTCGATGTTATTACCATGGCCATTATTGCCTTTGGGTTTGACGGTCATCAAGAGCACCATGTCTTGGAGGTTATAGCCCTTATCGTTTGTATTTGATTCAGGTTGAGTGAGCTCCATCATGATAATGGAATCAAGAGGTCCGATTTTGATTTTGCCGCCGCCATCAAGATACGGAGCCATGAAACTTTTGACCTGATCTGAGGAGTTAAGTGAGTAGGCGGTTGGTGGATATTCGCCGTTTAACAAGATACGGACATTGTTGCTGTTGTCAGAGCTGTGTGTCTGGCTCCAGCCACCGAAATAATAGCGGCCGCCGAAACGGATTTCGGTATTCTTATTGACGCGTTTTGCCCAAACGAGCGCATTAGGATCCACTTCATTGTTGGTTCCCATGAAAATACTGACGTAATTTCCGTTACCTACTTTAATCTGCGCTTGGGTTGGAACCCAGTTGGTGTTTGTGGCAGATGGCTCACCAACAGTTACTCCGGCGCCAATCACCCGAACCTCGATATCAACCTGATCGAGAGTGGTCAAAAGTGCAGGAGGAGTGACCGCAGCGTAACTTTTGACGGTTGAAGGGTAAGTGATCGACCACGAGAGTGTTGGCTTGGTTCCGGTTTGCACCACCGTCGGATACGCGGAGAGCCAACCTTGAGGAAATGTTGGGATTAGAGCATTGCTTGAGCCGCTTTTGACTATGCCCTGAGCGAGGGATAATCCAGTCGTTACTGCCAATGCGGTAGCCGCAATTGAAGCCACCTTGATGGCTGTGCATTTGTTACAGGTTTTCATGGTTTTATTGGTTTTTTATGACCAGAAATATTTCAAGTCATATTTAGTTCTAGGAAAATGCTATTTATTTTTTATTTTGTAAAGATCTTTTCTCAATTATTTTTAAAAGAAGTTGAGCCCCATTTCCAAGGGCCTTTTGGCACCTCATGATCTTCGAGAAATTTCCATTCAACCCGCGCTCCGCTGGGCATCTCAAGAAAGTCTCTGACGGCCGGGCTTACGTCCAATCCCGCCGCTTTATTGCGATTTGGGCGGGCATTTTCGTTTCCAAAGACATATTCGTGGTGATCCGTCTCGAAAGGGCCGACATCTTCCCACTGGGCATAGCATATCTTGCCTTTGTAATGAATGGCTAGCCAGCGACTTTTGCATACAGAGATGCCTTCTCCTTGGTATTTTTCCCAGAACCAGGGAATCACCTCCGCCGCCTCGAGCCGATGGCGAAAATCCTTGCCGATATCGTTATATGGCAGGGCGACGTAGAAAGGATTGATTTTCGGGACGATGTTTTTGGGGAAAAAGCCCTCGCGGTTGTTGGGATCGTCATATCCACCGAAGTTTGCCATCCAGTTTTGGTCCCAAGCACTTTTATCATTTGGGGTTGGGTTGTTTTCCGTGGGTTGCTCCCCGACCCAGAAAACCGTGGCCACCACATTGCGTTTCCATGTGGTATTTTTGCGAAAAGCATCCATCGGGGCTTCGATCACGACTTTCGCGGCAGATGGAACTCCAAAAGGATCTGATAACCCAGAAAAGGCGGCGCGGCGATTTTCTAAAAAATTCTCATGCACAGCGTCTAAACGCTCGGACAGCGTTGTGGCGCCAGCAAATCCGTAGGTAAGAAGCCCAAAAATCGCACCAAATGTAGAGGTCATGGACATGATTGGATTCTAAAAAAATTAGAGCCTTCGCCTAATATCGGGTGAAAGCTCTAATCCTTTATAAAAAGCCAATCAAGCTGTTTTAGATGCCCTTGATGATTTCCAACCCGGGCAGTGCTTCCTTCAGTTTGCCAATCGCGCCCTCGGAAACATCTGTCTGCCAGAGATAGAGGCGTTTCAACTTGGGCAAGGATTTTAATTTCTCCACTCCGGCATCGGTGACGCGGGTGCCATAGAGATTGACCGATTCCAAATTCTTCAGGCCTGCAAGCGTATCGAGTGCGGCATCTGAAATTTTCGTTTCTGATAGACGAATCATGCGGAGGTCTTTCGCAGAGGCGAGCAGCTTGACCGAAGCGTCGGTGATCGAGGTCGATGAAAGATCCATGGCCACCATGCTTGGAAGGACAGGTTGCAATTTTGCAAACACTTGGTCATCCAATTTGCTGCGCAGCGAGACTGAAGTAAATGTTAGACCGGATGAAGCTTGTGACTCAAAGGTCAGGCCACCTGGAAAATCTTTTGATAAAGATGCCACGGATTTTGCTAAATCGTTAGAAGGTCCAACCGGTTTCGTTTCAGTGATGCTGTTGGATTTATCTACGATAGGATCAACCGAACGATCGAGTTTCGAAATAGCATCGCGGACTTCAGTGGTGATTTCTAACTGACCAACCATTTTAGCAGGATCCGCACCTGCATTGATCCACCATTTGATGACCGCTAGCTCATGATCCTCGATATCGGTCTTGGACTCGGGCGGCATATGCTCGTCGTCGTCTTCGGGAAGTTCGCAACGATAGATGATTTTACTTTTCACCGCATCGCCTGGGACGATTCCGTCTCCTTCTTTGCCACCTTTGAGAAGAAGCTCATAGGTATCCATGCGGAACTTGCCTTTGGATTTGCCTTCTTTGTGGCACTCAACGCAACGTTTGTTGAGGATGGGCTGGACGATCTCTGCGTAAACGATCTGCTCTTCAAGCGGCTTATCCGAAGGGCCGGTTTTTACCCTCGGCTCATGACCTAACATTTTGCGGATCGGATTAGGCGCGTATTCCACAAGGTAATCCTCGCCGTGGGTGATCGATGCACCGTTATGGCTAGCGTAGGTCATGACGCCGACGCTACCGAAGATCATCACGCGATAGAGCATATTGGAAATCTTTTCCTGCAGAGGCCACGCTTTGACGATTAATGTTAGAACGGCAGCGCAGGCAAAAAAGATTCCACCCCAGAGGTGATCTCCTAACAGCTCGCTCATTTCATAAGTGCCTCCCATGTAGAGCATGAAACCAAAAAGCACGGCGGTAACGGCGCTAGCTGCACCGACAAAAATGGCAATCAAACCAGGCTGGGGTTTGTAGCGAGTGAACATCGCAAGGATTTCCTGAAGAATGATCAGTGAAAAAATACCGATCGGAAGGTGCAGGATGACTGGATGGAACCGACCTAAAAAGTTAATCAAATCGGAAGGATTTTCCGCATCCGGCTTACCTGCAATGAATGGCATTGCGATCAGGAAGGCGATAATGAGCAGTCCAAAGATGGTGATGCCCCATGGACGGCAGCATGTTTTACAGGAGGATTTTTGATCAGTTTCAGTGGTCATAAGAGGATTAAAATGATTGCGGGGGATTGGGATTCAAACGTCTATGGTTACATTCTTGTCGTTTTTGGGACTGTTGGATACAGGGGATATTTTCTTTTTCGGTAAAAAGGGCAACCATTTACGTAAGTCATACCCAAGGTAACTGGCAGAATTCAATAACACCGCCAAGGCCAGCCCCTCGTCGATAAAGGGCAAAGGATCAGGCATCATCCCAAGCGTCAGAAGATAGAGGATGGATAAAATCGCGCCCAACCATGCCAGTTTGCGTTTCATGAATTATGTCCGAATACGCAGCCCACGCTTGATAACTTTCCGACTTTTCTTGATTTTCACCCATTCCTCGCGAAAGTCACCGCAGTTATGGATCCTTTACAGAAATATCATTTGATCAAAACCCTGCATCTTGCGGGTGCATTCGCTCTTTTTGCATCCCTCGGCGCGACTTTGCTCGGCGGCTCTCACAAAAAATCAGCCTCTATCCTGCATGGAGTTTCCATGCTGCTGATTCTACTGGTGGGTTTTGCCCTGCTCAAAAAACCACCTATGGATCAATACTGGTGGATGGTGAAAGTCGGCCTATGGCTGTTCATCGGAATCGCCCCGCTCCTTTCCAAAAAGAATATCCTACCTTCTAGCGTGGTGTTTGGTTTGTCTCTAATCGCCGCACTCGCTGCTGCTTATCTTGGCTTTAATAAGCCGTTTTAGTGAATCCCACTCACAATCCGCCCCTGATCGAAATCGAACGGGGTCATTTCCAAGAGCACGGAATCGCCATTTAAAAATTCGGTTTTGGAATCGGTGAGTGGTTTCGAAAGATGTCCGAGAATCACTTTCCCGTTCATCAGCTCGACGCGGTAAAGGATCTCGCCTTTGCGTTCGAGGATGGTGCCGGTGGTTTCGATGGCGGGTTCGGACATGACAGTAAGATCAACCGAGATCGCGCCAGCGCACAAGCCCCGCGAGAGGCATTTCACCATCGGGATGCCAGAAAATTCCCGGCTCCTGCGCATTGCCTGCGGCGCAGATTCTGGGTGGAGCGATGGCTTCCAAGCGATCCGCATAATTCAATGGCTCCACCACTGCGGTTGATAAGAACGCGATTTCCGCCCCGAGGGTTTCAGGAGTGAGTGCATCCGGCATCGAAATGACATGAACAAATCCTCCGCCCGGGCCGGTGCGGAGAAGCGTGGAATCGTGATCTAGCAAAACCGTCCAATCCACAGAATCCGCGCTCTCCCAGAGTTTCATTTTCGCGCCGTTGGCGATCTGGAAACGGGCAAGCTCGCGGGCATTTCGGATCCCGCCGGCTTCAGAAAGCGTAGCGGCTATCTTCGGTCGCCGCTCTTCCAACGCCACTGCAAGTCTCTCACAGAATTTTTCCGCATCACCCGCCACATAAATCGCCTGCACCGAAAGACAGCCACGCTGACCGTAGCGCATCACGTCTTCCGCGAGTTGTTTTTCTAAACCCTTACGTTGTTCAAAAACAAATGCCGCACTGAGTTTCGGCCCGTGCTCGATGATGCGGGTTTGCGGTAATAGCCAATCGCGGAAAAACGTGATCGTTTCCTCGCCACCATAAATCACCGCGACCTCAGGATTTTTCCAATCTTCCGGCAACTCCCGTTTCACTTCTAACAATGAAACTCCGCTCGCCCATGATTCAAATTCTAACAAACCAGCCGATGGCACTTTCACCCAGCTTTCACACCCTAACAGAATGGCGCGGAACACCGACTGAAATGCAGCGTGTTCCGTGTTGCCACTGACCACGTGCAAAATCGGACCACGCGCAACCACGCGCGATCCATCGATCCATTGCTCCAGCCGACGATGATCACCGAGCTCAAGATCTAACCATTTTATCAAAGCTGCTTCATCATAGCATCCCACCCACCGCTCAAGTGTGGGACGCTGGGATACAAGGAAGCTGATTCGTTCGAAAAGTGTTTTCATTTTCCAAAATCCCAAGGGTTGATGAGGTCGATGCCGGTCCCAGCGAAATCGGAAACGTTACGGGTCGCTAAAGTCAGGCCGCGTATTTTCGCTGTGGCGGCGATGAATGAATCATTGGGGCTCAGACCGTGAATCTCTCTCATTTCCGCAGCCACTCCAGCAATCCCAAGGTCGATATCCAACATACGGTCGACAAATAGCGGCATGACCGTGGCTTCCAACCATCTCTTCAAGCGTTTCGCGAAATCGGGATCCCGCTTCAAAACTCGTAAATACCCAATCCGGATCTCCATCACGCTGACAACACTGAGCCAGGCATCGTCCATGCGCAGCTGGTTTTGCCAAGATTTTACGGCTGCATCCATCCGGTCTTCCTTGCGGAGCTCGGAAACCGTCATCGTATCCAAAATCACTTCACTCATGAGAAATCGATTTTGCGTTCAACATCGTTCTTCCTCTCAGGAAGTTCGAAATCTTTACCTGATGTCGCCGGATCCGCCAGCAGCTCGGCAAGCGTCCTGCCCTCCGGTTTTCGTTTCTCTTCAAGCTCCCGTTTCACCAACTCCACCATCCAGGCCGAAAGCGATTTCGACTCGTCAACCGCACGGTGCCGCGCGGCTTTGCATAGTTCGTCAGGCAGTTTCAAGGTCACATTCATAACTTCGTGCTGCACGATTGCACGATTGCACGGTTAAATCAACCTTTCTGTTTCAAAACATCATCAACCCCGCGCGAGCAGCCCCGCGCAACCGCGGCTGGATCACGTCCGATCAATATAAAACTCCGCTCACCGGTCGCGATTGCCAAGTCTTGGGTGCGGATCGCGGAGACGGTATCGAGATTCGCGAGGTCCATGATTTCTAAATATCCGACCTCACCTGCGGCCGCGGGGTTTCCGGAAAACACATCCACCACCCGGATCGCCGTCCATGCGGGTCCTTGATGCGATTCTTGATCTCCCCATTTGTAGAATTGGGAAAACAGCTCGGTCATTCCATATTCGTTGAGAATGCGCGACTCCGGCAACGAGAAATGCCCGGAGAGCTGGTGCCGAACCTCTGAAGGCGAATGGCTTTCACGCAAGCCCTTGCTGCCTCCGGTTTCAAAAATCCAAGAACCCTCCGCCAATTTGACCGGCTCGCTCTCTTCGCAAAACCGCCATAACGCCAACGAAGTCCCGAGCATGGACACGGCTCCGCTTGGCGAAAATTTTCCGGGCAGCAACCGACCCTCGGCATCCATCAGCCACTCTCCATCTTCATTTAAAATTTCAAACATCCGCACCAAAGACGAATGCGGAGCATCTTCCACCCGTTGTGAAAAAAACCAGGGTTTGCGGATCTGCGGCAAGCCCAGCTCGCGCCAGCATCCTTTGACCGAAGCCTCGTAAAGCTCGAGATCGCGAAACTCATGCTTGCCGCGCACCTCACGCGTCGTTCCAGATGTCAGGAAAAAACCTTTCACATCATGACTGGGAAAGCAACGCATCGCCGTCTGGGTTAGTTTAAAAACATCGGTTGGCACCGCGGGAATTTCCTGCCATCTGCCGACGTTTTCAGGCGTCCGCCCGAGAGCCTCGCAGTAATTTCGATACGCAAGGTTCGATCCAAACTGATATCGAAAAACCTCCAACGCCGCCGCCTCGAAGTCGCAACCGCCACCTCGCATCCATGCCAGAAGTTTTTGCTTCAAACTCACAACCGCTTCATAGTTCGGAAAAGACCGCATGCAAAGCCCGTTCGTTACGGCAAGATCCACCCACAAATCAACGAAGCTCGACCCGGTCAAAAACACCATCACGGGGCTTGAAAACCGCGTGTTCGTTTTCTTCCCAGATTCCGAAAAGAACACATCGGCTTGGGAGAACTTCATAGCCTTCCTGATGGCCCACAGCAGTCATGTTAAGATGCGACACCTGACCCCAATTATTAGCGGCAAATTAACGGTAAGTTCACACGGATTTAACACGAGGTGCGCCATGTTTCATGCGTTACGGAATTCATCGGCAATGAGGTCGTTGTGTATCCCGTGAGAACCATTAGAAAACAAAAAAATGAAATTGAATATGAAATTGCTCACGGCACTTGCTGCCTGTCAATGTGTGATCAGGAAAAGCAGTCGCATGCGTGTTCGTTATGCGATGCTGCTTTTATCTTTGGTCGGGATCCCTCTTGCTTCTGCGAACTCTGGTTCGTGGACGGAGGGGCTTTACTTGAAAGCGTTCGGGGGTGTGAATATCATACCCGATGGCGACATTTCGCAAGGCGGGCTGACAGGTGAAGGTTCCTACGACACAGGCCAACTTTTTGGCGCGGCGATCGGTAAGGATATCACTCGGAATTGGGCGCTTGAGCTCGAGTTTTTCTATCGCTCGGCAGACCTTAATTCGATCTCAGCAGGTGGACCCTTTGCTGGGTTTACCGAGGGTGACTTCGCATCGACCAATCTGATGCTCAATGGAATTTACACCTTCACCCAGCCAGATGGCCATGCGCTGTGGGGCAAGTTTACTCCCTATGTCGGCGCTGGTGTTGGATTCCTTCAAGAGGCGGACATTGATTTTACAGTCGGCGGAGTGGAGCGGGAATTTGATGACAATTACATTTTTGCCGCACAGGTTATGGCTGGGGTTACATATGAGATAACTCCTTCTTGGTCGATCTATGGAGAAGCTCGCTACCACTTTGCCGGGGAAATCGAATTGGATCCTAGTGCGGGTGGTAGTAGCTTGAAGGCTGACTACAACGCGCTATCCTGTCTGATCGGGCTTCGCTATAAGTTTTGAGACTTGTTTGTATTCGTGTTTTTCGGAATGAATGACTCGTAAGATCCACATATGAATCTCATCCCTTCTTCGCCCGTTTTGCTTGTGGAGGATGACTTGGATCTTGCGGGTAACATTCAGGACTATTTGGAGCATTATGGCTGGCATGTTGATTATGCACCGAATGGTGCGCTGGGACTTCACCAGATCCTTTCGAGGGAATATTCGGCCGTGATTTTGGATCTGCGGCTGCCGGGCTTGGGAGGGATTGAGCTTTGTCGGCGGGTGCGTGCCGAGTTGGGCTCCACCTTGCCGATACTGATGCTCACGGCGGCGGATACATTGAATGACCGACTGACGGGTTTTGAAGCGGGCGCAGACGATTATTTAGTGAAGCCGTTCGCTTTGCCTGAATTGCTCGCGCGCTTGCAGGCGTTGATCCGCCGGGCACAAGCATTCGGTGGGCAAGCATCTACGATTCTGCGTTTTGCGGATGTGGAGCTGGATCGCGATCTGCGGACGGTGCGCCGTGCCGGACAGCTTCTTACGGTTACGAAGATGGGTTATGATTTGTTGGAAATTTTGATTCAGCGTGCTCCTGCTGTTGTGCCGCGGGTGGACATCGAACACCATCTGTGGCATGGCGAGCCGCCGGGTAGTGATGCGCTCCGCACTCATCTGGCAGCCTTGCGTGCGGTAGTTGACCGATCGCCATGGCCGCCGCTTTTGCACACGCATCGCGGGATTGGCTATCAACTGATCCTCGGAAAGGCTGATGATGTCTGAAGCTCCGGACATGCCTCAGTCGCGCCTTGCTTCGCGGATTCGGTGGCTGCTTGTCGGCTTGGCGTGCACCGTGGCGGTAGTTTTTAGTTTGGGTGGGTGGTTGTTGTTGATTGATGCCGAAGATGCCATTCAGGACAGCTATCTTGAACCTTTATTGAAGCAAGTTGCAGTGGCTCCGAAGGATACATCGATGCCGCACGGGATTGTACGGTATTGGAATGCGGGTGAAATTTCCAAGGCGCACGGCTTGGCTAACGTTCCCGCAAACAAGGGTTTGTATGAGTTTTTTACCGACAATGAGGGAAGAAATGCGTTCGCTCCGAAAAGCCCGTGGGATCGGATTCGGATGTGGACGATGGAGGATCGGGAGAGGGAGTTTCGCATGTGGTTCGAGCCAGCGATTCCGGAGCGCGAAGCGGTGTGGGTGCTGATGGATCTAGGCGATATGGAGTTTTCCGATGTGAAGTTCGGCGCTGTACAGTGGCGGCTTGCTGTGCTGACGAGTGGTGTTTTTATCGCTGCATTTCTAACAAGCCGAATCATCACCAGCTGGGCGTTGCGGCCGATTTTTGAACTTGCGGATCGAGTGCGTGCTCGGGAAGCCGAGCGTGCGGCGGGGCGCTATGCAGAAGCTCCGCTCGCAGCGGGGTTGCCTGCGGATGAATTCGGCTATTTGGCAAGAGTTCTTGATGAGTATCACGAAAATCTGCGGCACACGCTTGATCGCGAGCGTCGGTTTATTGCCGATTGCAGTCATGAGTTACGGACTCCGGTCACGACGCTCAATGGTGCTGTTGCCCTGTTGCGGGATCTACCTGCCACCGCTGCTGCACATGACCGCGTGCTGTCACGGATGGAGCGAGCCGGACGGCGGATGGAGAGCCTGATTCAAACCTTTCTCATGATTGCCCGTGAAAATCGACTACCCGAGCCGATGGGCGAGATTGCGGTTGAGGAGCTTGTCCGAGAGGTGGTCGATGAATGGCGTGCGCTGCACCCGACTCATCCGCTTGTTGTAGATCTTGAGGGATGTAAGTGCGTCCGACTGCATTCTCATCATGAAAGTCTTGCGGTGCTTGTTCACAATTTGGTTGGGAATGCGTTCAGCCACCTTAGCGAGGGGCGGCTTGAGATTTCGTTGAGCCACAACGACGAAGGGGTAGCGATTTTATGTTTTGAAGATGATGGTCCAGGGTTGCCTGAGTTTGTCGAATTAGCGAAGGTTTCTGGAGAAAATCCACCAAACAGAGGTTATGGTCTGGGTCTATCATTGGTGGAGCGCCTTTGTATGGTACAAGGCTGGCAAATTAAAAAGCGTCCGGGGCATACCGGAGGGACGAGCATTCAAATCATGTTCGCTGTGCCTTAGCCAACCCCCTTTCTCCGGCACTTTGGTCAGGTTCGGTTGCTCTTTCAGATGCGACCCACGAAAGCAAATTCCATGCAGTGGCATATTTTTGGGGTCAGGTTTTTGGGGTCAGGTGTCGCATCTTAACATTTTCTCAATTTCGTTCACTTTTCTGAGTTTTTCTTATTTTTGGGGTCAGGTGTCGCATCTTAACATTTTCTCAATTTCGTTCTTATTTTTGGGGTCAGGTGTCGCATCTTAACATTTTCTCAATTTCGTTCACTTTTCTGAGTTTTTGTTTGTTTCTCGTGGATACTCCGATGACACGACTCACAGAACCTGTATGCCCCATCTCTAAACGTTCTGCGAGCCATGAATTTGAAACAGACGTATGCTTACGTGCTATGGTCGCCACCAGCACCTTCCGTTCATCGCCCTTGCGTATATTCACCAGTTTCCTCCTATCCTTAGGCAGACCGACCGCTTCCAGAACTCGATTTACCAGTTCTTCCGCTGCTGCTTCATCATGAAACTTCGCCACCGCGTCCCTACCTCTTGCTCGCAATTTCTCCGGTGAAATCAGAGAACGCAGCTTATCTCCGAAACTCATGCTTGCCGCGAATCTCACGAGAAGTTCCAGAAGTGAGGAAAAACCCTTTCACCTCGCAGGCAGTAAAACAATGCATCGCGGTGTTAGGCAGTTTAAACACATCCGTCGGCAACGCAGGGATATCCTGCCAGGTTTTAAGATTTTCCGGCGTGCGCCCCAGCGCCTCGCAGTAATTCTTATAAGCCACGTTTTTTTCAAACTGATATCGAAACACCTCCAGCGAGATCGCCACGAAGTCGCCTTCGCCGCCACGCATCCATTCCAGAAGTCTTTGTTTCAAACTCACAAGGTGTTTTTAGACAGACGATCCGCACATGCAAAGCCACTTCGCTTTCGCTGTAAAAAATACACTTAGAGGTTGTCTTAATAAGACGGCTATTACGACACTAAGAGTATTGAACCGCAGATGCGGTTCGATTCCCCCATTTTGGTTAATTAAGACAGCCTCTTAGAAAAAACGAGCCTCACCAAAATTCCAGTGGTTCCAGCGACTCATCCAAACTGAAGGGCAACACCTTCGGATCCCATGACTGATTTTCCCAGCGATCTGCTTTGGGGATGATCCATGGTTCAGTTTTGATAGGCTCTGGCCTTGGCGGCTGATAATTTTGATTTGGGCAAACTATAATCATGCCGCCGCATGTCGTTTCCATGCGCTCCTCTCTCAGGATAAATTGCGGAGTATACTCAGGAATCGGCTGAGTGGCGAAAGATTCCAAAATAGCTAAAAAGACCCCCAAAATCGCCACGGCTAAACAAACTGAAATCAACGCATACCATCTGCGCTGACTTCGAACTCTTCGTGTAATTGCTTCGGATGATTCGTTTTTAAAGCTCACTCCTTCAGTAACGAATTGTCGGAGGTATTGCTTAGATGATTTTGCAAAGCGAATCAGCGAATCCCGCCTAACTGCTTGAAATTTAGCCCGAACATAAAATACGCACAATCTCAGGCAGCCCAAGCGATGCGTGTTTTCCGAGATGCCGCCTAGCTCCGCCAATTCGAAGTTCTAAGGCTGCGCCAGCGATGCCCCCAAGGCTTCAATTACAGAAGCAGGTAAGTTTGCCGAACTTATCCAGTTCTTTGCCGCGGCTTTATCTCTATCAAGCCACGAGCTGAGAGCGCGTTCATACATTCGATTGCGGCTGCGTTCATCTTGGATCAAGCCAATTTGATTCGCCGCGACATCGGGTGCTTTTTCATAAGAGTTCCAGATGAAATGTTGTACGGTACGGTCTGTGATATCTTTGGGAAAACGATTCATGAGATCCGCCGCGGCTTGGGGATTGTTGCGCGCATCCTGCGTCACGATGCCACGCAGCGCGCGGGATCTCGCTTCTCCTTCTGGGAGGCTTTCAAAATTTGCCAACGCACCAGCGGGATCTTCTTTTGCCCACTCACGGAAGACGTCATCCACGCTGGTAACAGTTCTTTCGTTAATGTTTTCAAGTAACCATGAAGCAGTTCCAGCTGGGTCTTGTTTTGCCAAAGCTTCCGCCAAACGCGAAGTCGCGCCTCCGCGAAGGCGTTCGTCGCTGAGCTCTGCGACCCATTTTTTGGCGGCATCTGCGCCAATTTTCAAAAGATACGGAGTCATGGCATCAAGTGCTTCGGCACGCACTACACTAAACGGAAGCTCCTGAAGGAGTACCGTGGCTCGAATCGGATCGGATGACACGATACCGCGAATGATCCCGGCCATGTAGGGATTTGCATCTTCACCTTGGTGATTGGATTTAGCCCACGCGATGGCAGATTCGGGGTCACGGCTGGCCCATGCACTGAGCACGGTGCCTGTCGCCATGCCGTTGGTGTTTTCAGTGGTGTAAGCCAAAGCAGAAATAGGATCGACCTCTGACCATGCGGTCAGCAGCATGGCATATTCGCCCATCCGCGCCTCAGTGAGACCGAGGCTGCGAAATCGATCCACAGCAGCCTCAAATTCCTGGGGCGCAAGCGAGTCGATCCAATTCAGCATGGCGCGCCCACGAGTGAGAGCATTTTCACCGCGAACGATTTCTTCCATGTTGGCGAGCTTACGATCGATATTGCTGCCGCTAAGCTCTTGGCTTGGGCGGTTGGGGCGGGTGGTTTCGCGCGCTCTGAAATCAGTGCCACCATCGACCGAACGCTGCTGAATCAAGCGCTCCGAAGCTTCGAGAAGTCTATCTTGTTCAGATAACTCAGCTTTTCCGCTGGTGATTTTTCCTAGGATAAATCCACCAAGTCCGATGAAGATACAGGCAGCGCTGACGCTGATGGCGTTCCATTTCATGGGGCAACCCTAGTTGGTTTTTTTATCTTCTCAACTTGGAGTTTAGAAATTTATTCGCTAGGCATCTGTATCAACTTTCGCCCAAGAGCCCTGTCCCCATGTTAAGACCCCGCAAAAAATACACCGTCCACGATCTGAGAAAGCTCAAAGGCAAGCGTTGCCTGACACACATTCATGTTAAAACCCCTGAGGAGGCGGCTGCGGCAGAAGCGGCTGGGATCGACCTCATGAGCTGCCCGTTTGACAACCCCGCAGCCCAAACTCGCTTGCCTGAACTGGTAGCGGCGGCACCCAATAGTTTCCTCTCTGGCTCGACTCCACATGGTTTGGCCTCTCAAGAAGAGGCGATACGGATTGGATTCCGTGCGCTCGAACTTGGCGCAAGTTCAGTCTATTGCTCTGCGAGCCCGCATATCATCGAAGGCATGGCACGTGAGCGCATTCCAGTGGTCGGTCACCTCGGCATGATTCCTCGGCATGTCACGTGGACAAATTATCGGGGGATTGGGAAAACCCTGGATGAGGCGAAAGCGTTGTTCCAAGCGATGAAAGATTTGGAAAATGCGGGGGCGTATGCCGCCGAGATCGAATGTGTTCCGCACAATCTTGCCGCCTGGCTTTGCAAACAAACGAGCTTGTTGCTAATGTCGTTGGGCTCAGGCACAGGTTGCGACACCCAGTTTCTTTTCTCGGATGATATCCTCGGAGATTACGATGAACGCCTCCCGCGCCACGCAAAAGCTTATCGTGATTTCGCAGGAGAGTATCGACGGCTGCAACAGGAGCGCATTGCCGCATTTCAAGAGTATGCTGCGGATGTGAAATCCGGCGCGTTTCCAACAGCTTCAAATCTGTTAGAAATTGATGCTGCGTTATTGAATGAAATTCAAAACCAACTCAGCTAATCCATCATGAATGAACCATTGGAAAACGATAAAACGTTTGATGAAGCCCGTCAGCGCTGTCCGGTCGCGGCGTATCGCTTTCAAAATGAGTCGATTCCCATGATACTCCGCCACTCGGCTGTAATGGAGGCCGCGAAGGATTGGAAAACATTCAGTTCGGATGCACCATTTCGTGTGCCAATTCCTTCAGAAGAAAAGCTGCGTAAAGTCAGACAGCTGCCGATTGAAACCGATCCGCCCTTGCATGGAGAATATCGCGCGATCGTAGAACCGTTTTTCAAAAAACCACGTGATCCCGTTTTTGCCGCAGAGATTGTGGCATTAATCGATAAGATGATTGATGGCGCGCTTATTGCAGATTCGCTAGAGGTTGTCAGTGATTTTGCTGTGCCATTGCAATCAAAAGCTCTAGCGCATTTACTGGCACTACCGGAATCCGAAGCGGATGAATGGATCGCATGGGGGACCCATGTGTTTCATAATTTGATCGATGGAAATTCCAACGAGACGGCTGTAGATGCTTACATTGCACGACAACTGGATCGCGCCGCAGTATCTCCAAGTGGCGATTTTTTCTCGGCGCTCACCCAAGCCGAATTTCAGGGAAGAAAACTCACTCGCGATGAAATGGCAGGATTCGCCAATCTAACATTTGCTGGCGGTCGTGATACGGTGATCCATACGATTACTTCCGTGATTGCCTATCTTGCCCGCCATCCAGAAGCATTGGAATATCTACGCGCGGATCCAAAGCGCGCGGTGCTTGCCACAGAAGAATTTTTCCGTGTCGTTTCACCGCTCACGCACATTGGACGTGTGTGTCCGGTTTCTACGAATGTTCATGGCATAAACGTTCCAGCAGATGGAAGAATTTCGCTAGGTTGGGCATCGGCGAATCGCGATCCCGAGGCGTTCCCTGCGCCGGATGAAGTTCGCCTAGATCGCAAGCCCAATCCTCACATCGCGTTTGGCGCTGGCGATCACTTTTGTTTGGGAGCTTTTCATGCACGACTCATCGTCCGTGAATTGATTAAGCAACTTTCAAAATCTGTCAGTAAAATCTCTATCATCGAAGAAAAACCAAACATCGAAACCACTGCGGATTTCCAACGTCAGATCGGTTACGAGCGCTTGGTGGTAAAAATGGAATCATAGCCTGTCATCAGGACGGGATAGCTTGATGTCATCCAAAGGCTCCTCGAGCGGAGAAGAAGGCTCAGCCATTTTGCGATAGCGCCATGGTGAATAAGCGTTGTTTTTCATGTAGTCGATGGACATCGCGCTCCGACGCACACGCCAAGTGGGGTATGAACCAGACTCATAGCAGATGATGATATTCCCTTTGCGAGCGACAAACATGACGACGTGTCCGGGTTTGATCAGGATATCACCCAAGCGCAATTCCTCCCAAGTGATGGAATCTGAAATTGCCGGCAAGTCTCTGGTAGAAACGGGTTTGCAGAGCCCCCAGCAGCGCGAAACAAAACCAGAGCAATCGATCCCGACGCTCCCTTGGCTGACGGCCGCGTTATCTAGGCTGATCTTATAAGTGTTGGCAACATCCCCGGCTTTTTTGCCTTTCTCAAGACCCTCTAAGAATGTCTTCGGCGTATCAAAGCCGCCCCATTTGTAAGCCATGCCTTTCGCCGTTACCCCGGGCACCCACCAACCGCGGTTGTCTCCATGGTCTTTAAGCGTGATATCCGGCGTGTGAACGGTAACACCTTTCTTATCTTTGCCATGACGGATGTGACGATCCTCCGGCATCCACTCCAATTCGGCGTATGCATGAGCAATACTCAAAGCCTGCTCGGGAGTTTGTCTGCGGCTCGCACATGACATAAGCAAACTGCTTGCGGAAAACAAAATAGACACCTTATAAAAATCTAACATTTTCATTCAAGTCCACGTAATGATTTTTGCTCAGCAAGCCATTTGTTATCCTTTCTTGAAAGTCGAGATTCGTGGGATTTATAACGTTCTCCGCCAGGCTCAATGAGGATCAGATCTCCTTTCGAATAGGATTGGAGCTTGGCAAAAACTTTTTTCCCATTAGTTCCTTCCCATTCACGATAGCCCTTCGCTTCCAGATTTTTCCGCCATTCCTGATACTGATTTTCTGTGACCACCACGGCTTGCTTGATCAAGCCCCAAACAAAATCCGCTTGTCCGCGTTTGTATCCCACTTCTTTCCAAAGAACTTCGCCACTAGGATTGAGCATCAAGATAGTTGGATGTCCCATCACTTTATAGCGTTTCTTAAGGCGCTGGGTATAGCTTTTGATCTCAGTTTGGCGTGAAACTTTTTCGCCAAGTGTCAAATTCGGATCATCAACGATGGCTGCCGCATCGATACGCAAACGCACCACATTTTTATCCGCCCATTTTCCGAACTCATGAGTGGCAAAAAGCTCTGAAGAAAGTGCTTTGCAATTCGGACTCATCGCGGAGTTGGTGAACCAGATCAGGATGGGCTTGCCCTCGCGGGCGGCGGTTTGACGCGCAATCGTTTCGCTTTCCTCCCAAGGCCCGCGCTTGGGCGCCGCCATCAAGGCTTCGAGCTCCGGAATCCCAGCATCTGGATTATCGGGATCGGTGAACGCCAAATCCTCCTCAGGCGTGTAGTTAAGCTGTTTTAAACCGACATTACTTCCCGGCGTAACGGCTGCTCCAACTTCTCCCTCCAATGAAGTTTGCGGCAACCCTTGAGGACCGGGAGCTTGCTCGATCCTTGGCGCAACGCGTTCATCAGCACAACTGGCAAGCAATATGCAAGTAGCAAGTACAACCCATTTTCTGTTAGAAATGGCCATGATTTATTTTTTCAAACGAATCGGTGTGCCGCAAGACGAACACCTGAACCAACTGAAGAGTAGCATATGAATGCCGAGTGGCACGATATATCCCAAATAGATGAGCCGATGAGCTTTGACGTGTTTCTGTGCGCGCTTTCTGGTAAAAAGCCTTTGTGAGCAGACTCGGCATTTTCCAGTAAATCCCCAAATCAAATAGCCTAATAAGACTAGAGGCAGAGCCATTGGAAAAACGATTAACCAATTTGGAATCCAAGGAAAAGATTCAGGTGATTTAGACAGAAGTAGTAGCAAAAAAACGGATATGAACGTAGCCGGCAAAAGCGGCATGATCATCAGAGTGAAAAATGCGCCGAGCCGCAAACTCCATGGATGCGGATGCAACACGCCACGCACATAATTCCGAGAACTTGGTTTTTTACCACGATTGGTGGATTCACGCGGCGCACGGATTAGGGCTACTCTGTCATTTTCATGACCTTGCTTGGACTTAGCGATTCGCTGAACCGGCGTTTCTTTCGGCTCGATGGCTCTAAGATTGGAGGGATCAAAACTCTTGGACTGAGATTTTTGACCGAGTGTTGTTGGGCCCGCTTGGCGTGGATTTGGAACATCTCCTTGTGGAAGATCGGGATTGACGATGCGCACATCTAGATCCCCGGAATATCGATTCAACAAAAGGCCTGCAGGAATATCCGAAACCCGGATTTTTTTCTCCATTAGATATTTGCCTGGAAGCGGAATTGCATAGGGTGCGCTGGCAAGCATGCCAGCAACTTGTTCGTTACCCTCGTAGTTGACCGCAGTCGCAAGTGAAGGGGCCTTGAAATCACTTTTCATCTGGGAAATTATATTCTCCGCGCTGCGAATCCACGTCTCCAATGTTGTTTCCGCAGGCACTCCACCAGCAAGCTGCAAAATCTCATTCGCCCGCTGAATTTTTTCTAACAGAATTTTGGGATCTTGTTCGGCAAGATGTTTGGCATCACGAATCCCTGCCGAATCTAGTAGATCGGCATCGCTTGGATCGATTCCTGGGATTTCGTTGAGTTCAAGCATCGCTTATTTTAGGGCTGCCAACATTTCACCAAGCTGGGCGAGTTTGATTTTCCAATCTTCAAGACGTTCTTTCTCCTGCACCACCACTTCCGGTGGAGCACGATCCACAAACGACGCATTGCTGAGTTTGCCCTCCGATTTTTTGACCTCAAGTTCGATCTTTTCGATCTCTTTGGAAATTCGAACGCGCTCCGCTTCGACGTCGATCAAACCCTCCATCGGCATGTAGGCCTCGCCAACTGGGGTGACAGCGGCAGGCGTTCCTTTCGGAGCTTCATAGGAATCATCGATCAAAATCTCAGAAGAGCCTGCGAGCAAAGCGAGGACATTGAGCTCATTGGAAAGCCATGTGACAGTGCCTTTCATGACGAAACGCACATCTTTGCGTGAGCCGAGGTTATATTCCGCCTTGAGGTTGCGGAGGCGCCCTGCTGTTTCATATATCGCAGTGGCTTGTTTCTGTGCGACTTCGATTTCTGCAGCGGAAAGATCCGCCAACAAAGGTTTAGCAGGCAGCGTTTTCTTCATCACAAACTCGCCGGCGGCAACATAGTTCATGCGTTCCGAAAGTTCCTCAGTGACATGTGGCATGTAGGGATGCAGCAGCTGGAGATAGCGACTCATTACAGCATCGAAAGTCCCAAGAGCGGCGGCGCGGGCTTCCGCGGTTGCTGATTCGCGCAAATCAGCTTTCACGGCTTCCAGCCATTTGTCACAGAAATCATTCCATAGAAATTCGTAAAGACGTTGTGCAATTTCACCGAAACGATACTCCGCATAAATTTCTGTTAGATCATTGGCGAGTTGGTCAATTTTTGACATCACCAACACATGATAAACTGGCAAACCTTTTACGCTTAGAAGTGGCGCAAATTGATTGCCATCCATCTGACGGAAGCGACAGGCGTTGTAGAGCTTGTTGGCAAAATTACGTCCTTCTTCGACCGATGATTCGTCGAAACGCACATCCGCACCGACGGGAGCGATACGCATCAAGCCGAAGCGTAAGCCATCGGCGCCGAACTTATCCATGAGGTCGATAGGATCCGGCGAATTACCGAGGGACTTGCTCATCTTGCGGCCTTTGAGATCGCGAATGATGGAGGTGAAATAAACATTTTTAAACGGCAGCCCATCCGCGAAGCGATAGCCCGCCATGATCATGCGTGCTACCCAGAAGAAAATGATATCCGGGCCAGTTACTAAATCTGTAGTAGGATAGAATTTTTTCAAGGTCGCGGAATTTTCTCCGACATTTGACATCGTCGCAAACGGCCAGAGCCATGAAGAGAACCAGGTATCCATGACGTCTTCATCGCGTATCCAGTTTTCAGGATCGGATGGCGCCTCTACGCTTACGTATAAATCCGGATGCGAAGTATCCAAAGATTCTGCGGACTTGAGTTCGTCGATGTTGTTTTTGCGATACCAAACTGGAATCTGATGGCCCCACCAGAGTTGGCGACTGATGCACCAGTCTTGAAGATTTTCCATCCAATGGGCGTAGGTTTTCGCCCAACGCTCGGGGCGGAATTGAATTTCCCCATTGGCTACCGCATCGGTGGATTCTTTGATATTCGGATAACGTAAAAACCATTGCATGGAGATGCGTGGCTCAATCGGCACATCGGCGCGCTCGGAGTAGCCGACGTTGTTTTCGTATTCTTCTACGCCTAACAAGAGCCCCATTTCTTCAAGTTTCGCGACCGCTTTACGACGCGCGACGAAACGATCCAGCCCGTCAAGATCAGGGCACGCTGGGCAGTTGATACGACCGTCTGGGTGGAGAACATCGATGATTTCCAAATTGTGCTTAAAGCCGATTTCGAAATCGACCTTGTCGTGGGCGGGAGTGATTTTGAGAGCGCCGGTGCCGAACTCGAGATCGACCATCTCGTCGCCGATGATGGGAATGTTCGCCTGAGGAAAAGGACGTTTCACCATGTTGCCTATCCATTTAGAATATTTTGGATGCTTGGGATGCACGGCGATCGCGACGTCGCCCATGAGAGTTTCGGGGCGAGTGGTGGATATGTGGATGAATTCGCCAGGACTCTCCGCCAGCTCGTACTTCATGGTGAAAAGCTTGGACCGCGAAGGTTTCATGATCACCTCTTCATCGGAGAGAGCGGTGAGAGAAACGGGGCACCAGTTGACCATGCGCTTGCCACGGTAGATCAGGCCTTGCTTGAAGAGATCGACAAAAACCTGACTGACCCATTTCGTGTATTGCGGGTCCATCGTAAAACGTTCGCGAGACCAATCGCAGGAGCAGCCGAGGCGCTTGAGCTGCTTGATGATGATGTCGCCGTGGGTGTTTTTGAAATCCCAGACGCGTTTAAGAAACTCCTCCCGACCAAGGTCGCGGCGGGTTTTGCCTTCACTTTCACGCAACTCGCGCTCGACCTTGGCTTGGGTCGCAATGCCGGCGTGGTCGGTGCCCGGAAGCCAGAGCACTTCCTTGCCTTCCTGGCGAGCACGACGGGCAAGGATATCTTGGATGGAATTGTTCAGGACATGTCCGAGATGCAGGATGCCCGTGACATTGGGGGGTGGAATGACAATGGAATATGCCTCCTTTTCAGAAGACTCATCGGCACGGAAACAATCGGCTGCTAGCCATGCGGCATACCATTTCTCCTCCACGGCTTGTGGCTCATACGCTTTTGCTAACTCGGACATCGGGCGCGGATGTTCATGGACAGATCGCATTTTGTCCAGCATGGGGAATGAAACTTAAGAGGAAAGCCCTCTGAACCATCGCTCGGATTGACAAGGAATCTGGTTCATCGTTTATTCAAATGTTATGAGTATTGAAAAATTACGGTTTCGGAAATGGATAAGTTTGGTTGCGATTTTCTTGGCCGGGATCGCCTCGCTTTCCGCAGCGGAACCAAAGTCGATCTTGGTTTTGGTGACAGGGGCCGACAAAATGGCCAGCGGCAAGCCCACAGGGCTGTGGCTGGAAGAGTTTGCGGTGCCATACCTAGCTTTGAAGGAGGCTGGATATAAAATCGAAGTCGCGACGCTCAATGGTGGCGCCTCACCCATCGATGCTCGCAGCAAACCGACCCCCGAACAGGCAGCTGCATGGAAAGAGGCCGAAAAACGTTTATCAGATACCAAGCCTTTAGCCGCGATTCGTGCCGAAAATTTCGCGGGCATCTTTATCCCCGGTGGTCATGGGGTGATGTTTGATCTCGCCAACGATGCAAGTGCAGCAAAACTGATTCAGGAATTTGATACCCAAGATAAACCCATCGCAGCGGTATGTCACGGACCTGCGGCATTAGTAAAAGTCCTGCGCAAGGATGGAACTCCATTGGTCAAAGGGAAAAACGTAGCAGCATTCACCGATGATGAAGAACGTGCGGTCAAACTCGATAAGGAGATGCCATTTCTGTTAGAAACTAAATTGCGCGAACTCGGGGCGAAGATCGATAAGACAGATAACTTCGCCGCTCATGCTGTTAGAGATGGAAATCTCATTACTGGACAAAACCCCGCATCTAGCGAAGCGACTGCGAAACTCTTCATCGAAGCAGTGAAATAGATAAACTCTTATGACCACGATCTCTAATTTCTTCAAATGCGAGGACGCATATTTGTTCCGCTCTTTTTTAGATTCAGCGGGAATCGATGGATATGTGTTAGATGAAAATTTCTCCCAGTGGTTCTGGTATTACTCCCATACGGTTGGAGGGATTCGCGTGGTGGTTGCAGATGAAGATGCAGAACAAGCTGAACAATTGTTTATTGAGTATAACGAATCCATGAAAACGACCCCATTTGTCGAACGGCCCGTACGCGCTTGGCCCATTATGGCATTACTGTCGCTTTGCGCAGGTTTTCCTTTGATCTTGTTCGGCAGAAAATCTAATAATGAGGGTCAACATGACACCGATCCGGAAATCTGAGATTTTTGCCCTCATTCTGCGGGTGGTAATGGGCTCGTGGTTTGTCTACACTGGAGGACTAAAAATTTTCGGCAGCGGTTTGGATCGTTTTGTGACGGATATTGAAAATTACCGCCTGAGCTTCGGAGATTTCGCGATTACGGGAAACATCGCTGTGGTTGTCGCTTACCTAGTGCCATGGGTGGAGGTGATCGCGGGGCTCAGTTTCATGTCGGGGATTTTCCGAAAAGGCGGGTGGTGGCTGATGCTTGGGCTGGTGATGGCATTTGTGATTTCCGTCGGTTCCGCATGGGCTCGCGGGCTGGATATTAGCTGCGGCTGCTTGGGTGGAACCGATAAAATCTCTTATTGGCAAAAAGCTGTGGAATTCGCGGTTTATCTGGCCGCACTGGGCTGGATCGCATGGGTTGAGTGGAAAACATCTAGGCAGAGGAACGGACTAGAATCAGAAAGCTAACCACGAATGACACGAATGGCACGAATAAGACTGGAAAGTCCAATAGTGATATCGAAGTGCGTGGCGCTATCCTATCTTTACCTCATTCGTTCAATTCGTGTCATTCGTGGTTAAAAGCCTCTTTTTTCATCCTTCGTCTTCGCTACTCATGTCCAGTGACCAAATCGAAGTTGCGCTGCAAAAATTTCGTGGTTTGCATTGCGAAATGCTTTTTTTCAGCAAAACGTAGTCCATGCGTTTTACGGAAAAGCTTCAGCAACGAGTCACTGCCACCGGATCGAAATTGTGCGTCGGGCTCGACCCCAGGCCTGGCGATGGCGGTGCCGATGCAGCGAAACCATTTCTCTCCCGCGTCATCGAAGAAACCTCCGATTACGCCGCTGCGTTCAAACCCAACATGGCTTACTTTGAAGCTATGGGAATCGCTGGCATAAAAGTGTTAGAAGAAATTCTCAAAGAGATCCCCAGCCACATCCCCATCATTCTCGATGCGAAACGCAGCGATATCGGTGAAACCCAGAAATACTACGCCCAAGGATATTTCAACGGTTGGAATGTCGATGCCGTGACGCTCAACCCTTTCCTAGGTTACGATTCCATCGAGCCCTTTCTCGATTACGCGGGCAAAGCAGTTTACCTGCTCGCAGTGACATCGAATGCGGGCACTGCGGATTTTCAGCAACAAGACCTGAAAGACGGTCGCAAAGTGTTCGAACTCGTCACCGCGCTTGGCGCCCGTGCCAAGACCGAAGGTCGCCTGACAGATGTGGGGTATGTGGTTGGTTTGACGAATTCAGAGAGTGTTTTACCCAAAATGCCAAATACTCCGCTGCTAGTTCCCGGCCTAGGAGCCCAAGGCGGCGATCTCGGCGCATTGGCGGCCGCAAAGCGCAGCGCGCCTGATGTAATCAATGTTTCACGTGGAATCCTCTACGCCCAAGACGACATGAGCTTCCGTGAGCGCGCAAAATTCTGGATGGAGAAAATTGCATCTGGCTACAGTCAGGCGTAGAATCTTGATCCGATGAAAGACCCAGGAGAAAATCGCTATTCCGGACTCGCTCCTCAAAAAGGTTGGCCGGGTCGTAATGCGAAATTTCTCCGCCAACACATCGTTCCAGGAATGTTCCGTAAAATGGGCGGCACGATTCTCGAGCCAGTTCTAACAGCTCCAACAGATGACCGCGTCCGCATCACATGGATTGGTCACGCATCGTTTTTCCTCCAGTTCGCAGGGCACTCGGTATTGGTCGATCCCAACTGGGCGAAATGGCATGGCCCCGTGAAACGCCAACGCCATCCAGGACTTGATCTCAAAGATATTCCAGAGGTCGATCTCATACTCGTCACCCACGCCCACTTCGATCACCTCCACAAACCCAGCCTGAAAATTTTACAAGCCAGCAACGGGATCGTGGTTCCGAAAGGCAGCGCCTCGCTCGTGAAAAAACTCGGTTTCCCCGCGATCCACGAAGTGAAGATCTGGGACGAGTTGGAAATCGATGGCATGGGTATCATTCACACGCCCTGCCATCATTGGGGCGCACGTTACGTCCACGACACCCATCGCGACTACGGCGGCTACATCGTGAAATCCAGCGGCAAAAGCGTTTTTCACTGCGGCGACAGCACCTACTTCGACGGCTTCTCCGAAATCGGCAAACGTCACAGCATCGACGTCGCGCTCATGCCCATAGGCGCCTACGAATCACCCAGCGGCCGCGACGTCCACATGAACCCCGAACAAGCCGTCCGCGCCTTCGCCGATCTCGATGCCAAAATCTTGATCCCTATGCACTACGGTACTTTCCCACTAGGCAACGAAGCACTACACGAACCCGTAGAAAGACTTCTAACAGAAGCCGACCGCCTCGGAATCAGCGATAGGGTTCTCATTCCCGAAGAAGGCGTTGGGATAGAATGGTGAGAATAGGATTCTCGCGCAAAGGCGCTAAGACGCAAAGGAAGAGGGATTAGACTTAATTACCGAAGTTAGAACGATTAGAGTAATCTTTTTACCACAGAGACACTGAGGTTTTCGGTTAAATAGAATCGATTTCATCCTCACTCTGCTTCGCGTCTTTGCGGCTTTGCGCGAGATCTATTTTTTAAAATGTAATCCCGCTATCCCACGCTTGATTAAATCATCCACGCCTGCATCAATTAGCCCGTGAAATCCAAAGTTTCAGTCTCACTGATCATTTTGATCTTGGTCAACCTCTTGCCCATTTTCGGCGTGATTTATGCGGGCTGGGATGTTTTTGAAATCGTGGCGCTCTATTGGTTTGAGAACGTGGTGATTGGCTTGGTGAATGTGTTGAAAATCATTACTTGTTGTCCAGGAAGTCACCGTTCGGCTGGCACAGCCATTGAAATTTCGAAACTTTTCAAGATTCCATTTTTCACGATCCACTACGGTGGGTTCTGTTTTGTGCACGGAATATTTGTGTTCGGACTACTCGGGCCAAAAAACAAAGAAGGCGGGCATGGCGATCCTTTCGAAAATATGGGTCATTGGTTCAGCAGCTTTGTAAATACTGATGTCATATGGTTCGTCCTCGCAATCGTCGCGAGCCACATTTTTTCTTTCTTCAAGAACTACATCGGTGAAAATGAATACACCAGAAGCACGCCCGATAAATTAATGAATGCACCATACGGCCGAGTTGTGGTTCTGCACCTTGCTATCATCGGTGGTGGATTTATCGTGCAGAAACTCGGCAGCTCCGTTGGCATGCTCATCCTCATCATCATCGGAAAAATCATCATCGATGCGAAACTGCACATAAAGGCACACCATAAAACCCAGCGATTGAAATAGGGTAAGCCCTTGATAGGACCCGCGTTTTACAATCGCGACATCACGGGCGAAATATCATAGGTCATATTTTTGGCTTTTCCTGTCACAAGTCCTTAAGCATACTCCAGCAATGACCGAAGGAAAATTAACCCGCACCGAATTGCCTCGTTTTGGAATTTTAAAAGGAATGGACGATGATGATCGCCTCCATTTGGGGGATTTCGGTGAGTTTCTGCCAGCGCATCCGAAGCAGCAGATCATCACCAATGGAATGCCGCAGGATTCTTTGTATTTTGTGATCTCCGGTGTGCTGCATGTGCACCTGACGGTCGATGCTCGCGAGAAACTGATTTCGCGCATCGGAGCTGGCGAGACATTGGGAGAGGTGAACTTGTTCGATCCAGCGGTGGCGAGTGCCTCAGTAACTGCGCAGGAGTTTTCTCAGATCTGGAGGGCGAACCGCGCCGACATCGAGGCGTTCGTAGAGGCTTATCCGAAGGCGGGTTGTGATTTGTTATCTGGTATTCTGGCGGGGATGAGCCGTCGTATCCGCAATATGAACGAGCGTCTTACGGATCACGAATCACAAAATGAACTTCTACGGTTGTGGCATTAATCGGAGGCGATCATGAATTCTCTGCTGACCATACACTTTAAAATGGATACGGGACTAGGGACAACTGCAGCCATTTTTTTCGTTTTGCTCATCGGGCATGTGCTGGGAGATTATCCGTTACAAGGTAGGTTTCTGGCGATGGCGAAAAACCGCCATGCCGATGTTACAAGTTTGTTTGGGGGCAATTTGCCGCCGCGTGGGTTATGGATTCATACTCTAACGGCGCACTCGCTGATACACGCGGGTATAGTCTGGTTTATAACGCGATCACTAACACTTGGGCTGGTCGAGCTGGCGCTGCACTGGGTGATCGATTTTGCAAAATGTGAGAAGTGGACAAATTTCACAGTGGACCAACTTCTTCATGTGGCTTGCAAGGTCGGTTATGCAGCGTTGATTGGCTTCGAGCTGATGTGAAAACAAGCTATTTGCCCGTCATACTGATCACGCCGTCCCAATCCTTGGGCGGTTCTTTGCTAAATTCACAAGCCCAATCGTGAAGACGACGAGCCGGGCCGTCGTTGGAAAGTGAGGAGAATATTTCGGCGGCTTGATCGAAATGGCCCCTCTCGAATGTTTCGAGTGCGGCTGCGTAAGTTTCATCGTTTTCCTTTCCGTTGGCCGGGCTCCAGATCTCTACCGGTTCTTGGCGACCGGAAACGCGGACGTTGGCGAGGCGGCGCAGGGTTTTGGTAAGTCCTGCAGCTTGGGCGGTGGCGCCCGTGCAGAGCAAATTGGCATTGAAAAGTTTGCACAAGCCTTCAGTGCGGGAGGCGAGATTGACCGCATCGCCAATGACAGCAAATTCAGTGCGATCAACGGATCCAATTTCCCCAGCCACCGCCTCACCCAAGTGAATACCGACACCGATGTAGTAGGGTTGTAGATTTTTAGTAGCCCAGCGGGCGTTGAGGTCGTCGAGTTCGGCGATCATGTCGCGCCCGGCGGCGATCGCACTGAGGGCGCGGGTGGTGTCGTCTTTTCCATCATCGAGTGCTCCCCAATGAGCCATCACCGTATCGCCGATGAATTTATCGAGCGTGCCGTTGTGACGGAAAACGATGGCAACCATCGCCGAAAAGTATTCATTAAGCTGACTCACAAGGCGTTCGGGATCATCGGTTTCTGAACGACTCGTGAAGCCGCGGACGTCAGAGAAAAGCACGGCGAGGCGACGTTTGCGACCAGTCGCTGCTTGCTGATAGAGTTCAGGTTGGTTGACCATCGTATCCGCAACGTCGCGCGAGACAAAGCGCCGGAACTCCCGGTGAAGACGCGCGCGCTCGAGCCGTTCCGTGACTAGGGAGTGAGTCTGTCCGGTAACAGTACCCGCAACGAGCACGATCATGAAAGTCATGAAGCCAGAGAGAATTCCAGAAGCCGTCGCGAGAGCATACGCAACGATAACGACAATGGCGGCAGCGCCTGCGGTGTTGGCAATCGCTATAAATGAATGCCGCGAAAAGCGCGCGATTAGCCACACACAAAGCACACCAGCGAGAGACATCCAGCCGACGTCTTGCCAACGAGTGACGAAAGCGTTTTCAAGTCCGCAGGTGATGGCCTGAAGATGGAGTTGAAGTCCGTAAATCAGACCGACGGGTGTCTGGTGTTCGTCCTTTAAGCGCGGAGAAGCAGGTCCAATCAGGACGATTTTATCACGAAAAGCCTCACCAGACTTGTGGTTATGTTGCCATGCATTAGGATCGAAAATTTCGATAATGGAGATGGGCTTATAAACGTCGTCAGCGAGACCATGCTCATTTTTTGCGAAGCGGAGGCCGCGCCTGCCTTGGGGTATAGGTTTGCCCAAAGCTGCGATGACTTCGGCCGCAAGGGAATTAATAACGGGTTCGTCGGGACGAATCGGACTCTGATTTTCGGCAGAGAGAGTGGTGGTGTAATTGGCTGCGCGGACGATGTTATCTGCATCATCGGGTCGGAAGTTTGCATACCCGCAACGAGTCCAGTCTGGATCCTCGCCGAGGAATTCGTCCAACGGCTCGGTCAGGGTGAAGTGGTTGGTTTGCTCGGCGACGGGACCGAAGACGGAAATGAGGACTATACGGTCTCGGTAGCGGGCGATGGTTTCGGCGAGCGCGGTATCGGCTTCAGGACTGGACAGCTCAGAGATAGCTAAATCCAGAACGACGAGGCGGGCTCCCGCATCAAGGAGTTTTTCGATACCCGCAGCATAAACGCGGCGATCCCATGGGAAGCGCGACTTCATCATGGCGATTATGGGATTATCGGCGATGAGGTCTTCGCTGACATCGACACTAAGGCTGCGCTCGTCGATGCCTAAGAAGACGAGGTCATCTCGGATTTCAGCACCGGGGGTCATTCGGAGTAATCGGTCTTGGATATCCACGTCGGAATCATCCAGCCAATCACGCAGAAACGTTGTTAAGAGGATCGCGGTGATGAGGGCACCAGCAGCAGCCACGATGGCGCTTTTGCCCGCGGCGTTGCGCGAACGCGCTTCTCCTGAGATTTTGGTTGAACTCACGAAGAAGATTCAATATGATTATACGTTATTGTTCAACCTTTCCCTTATCCGATGTGTTCATTATTAAAATCTGCGCTTGTTTCTGCCTGCGTTGTGATTTCAGCCCAGGCCGACATTCTAACACCAGTTCAACAATTTCTGGGACTAGGCGGTCAGGCCGTCGGGAAAGAATACGAGGACTTGCAACGTGAATACCAAGGAGAGGATAATGCACCTTATTCGGCGGCGGACTCAGACTTGGGCGTTCAAGAAATCTTAGTGCCGATATCTGACCGTGCGCCAGTAATCATCGATTTGGCGATGTCGGTTTTATACACGAAAAACGCGCCAATGGCAGTCGGTGCTAACTTGGAGTCCTCGTGGTTATCTTATTCGAGGCTAACAGGCGCTTGGCGTCCTCATCTTACCAATGGCTGGCATGCGGATCTGAGTGCGACGCAGGAGTTCCTCTCCTTCGAGCGCGCAGGGACGTTAGATTACGAAAACGCTGTCCTGCGGCTTGGAATGGCAAAATCGCTCGCTGATTTTGATGATCTAGTTGTCTTCGCTCGGTATGAATATCAAAGGCTGACAACAGGAAGCATTTCGGATGGAGACTACGACGCGCAGCGTCTGCGGATCGGATTTCAAAAGATATTGTGGGAAACGGCGATTCAGTCAGTAGCGGCAGGGATTGATACGGGATACGAGATCACGGCCAGTCCAGATACTTTGCAGAAAATCCAGCATGGGTTCGAGTTGGCGCATCGCTATCGTTTAACCCCGTCATTATCGTCACTGGCAACTTGCCGGTCGGAGTATAATAATTATGAAATTTTGGGTCGCCAGGATTGGGCTCACAAGTTGGGACTAGAATTGATCTGGGAAATCGGCACGGTCACACGAGCAAATGCCTCAGTATTTTTCGACAAAAACGATTCAAATTCGCCCTTCGGCGCCAATGACTCCCAAGTTTGGACATTAGGCTTAAGTGTCGGTCTTACTTTTGATTTCTAACTATATCTCCCAACCAATCTAAGCAATGAAAACGAAGATGATGATTTTCTTGATGGGTGCGACATACTTGATGCCCGCAACTGGTGCGCCACTTAAATCCGCCGTGATTACCACAGCAGTGAATGATGTGCGGGTTTACAAAGGCTCGGAGAGCGGGAATGCGGCAGTTGTGGGTGAACGCATCTCTGGGACAGACGACCTGCATACGGGTCGGCGCTCACGGGCGGAGTTGACGTTTCCCGATCAATCCATCACACGCATCGGCGCGAACTCGATTTTCAGCTTCAGTTCTGGAAATCGCGATATGGAGATCAAGAAAGGATCGTTTTTACTTCGGGTGCCGCAGGATGCTGGCGGAGCAACAATCCGTACGGCAACGGTTACGGCGGCAATCACTGGGACAACGACCATGATGGAGTGCAATCCAGGGCAGTGGATCAAGTTCATCACGCTAGAGGGAACTGCGAAATTAAAAGTGAATGGCTCTAAAGACATTGTGGAAATCCCGCCAGGAAATATGATTTTCATGCGAGTCGATGACAAAAAAATTCCGAAGCCCATCATGATCAATATACAGAGACTGATGGGGTCATCTGAGCTGGCGGGTAAAGACTTTAAGAAATTGAGCCCAGAAGCAGAAGAGCTCATAAAGCAGACCATCGCAGCGCAAAAAAAAGCGAGGGACGAGGGAAAAGTAACACCAGCAGGCTTGTTTCACAATGGACCCACGCTTCGTAAAGGAGGCGGACGCGATCCAAATCCTTCATCGCCTCCATCGATGAGGTCTGAATACGGCGCATGCAAAGTGAGGTCAACCAGCAACTTACTGAAATCGGACTGAACCTCGTGTGTTGTGAGACACCGCTAGAGTAGCTAAATCACTCGCCTCCGTCGGCTTCCAAACATCCGTAATCTTCCCCAACGAGGACTCGGCACTTGAGATATGCGAAACCGCGGTGCTCGCCTCCGAGATGAAGGATTATCGCACAGAGCCGCAGTCCCTCAATCTTGCCGAATACGACGAGACTGAACTCAAGCTATTGGAAGAATGAATGGACTCTATTTCCCACACTGCTGATGAAATCATCATCGATTTTTATGCGAATCATTCGCGCAGCATCAAGCGATCTTCTATTTAGCCAGCTGCTTTAGCGCTTTTTTACCGAAGCGCTCACCGAGTTTAGGATATTGCTCGGCTGGGTAATGGAGTTCGCCGTGAGGATTTTTTTCATCGCCGCCATTGAGATCATCGGTATCGATCCATGCGCCGAGTTTGTTAGATTCTGCGAGTCGAACTTGCACTTCACGCATTCGTTTCCATGCTTCTTCGCTTTCATCGTGCAATCCATGATCACTGATTCTACCAATCACAAAATGCAACTTTTCGATTCCGAGGTCGGTTTTAAGATTTGTTAAAAGAGCATTGAAACTTTTCTCATAGACCACGCCTAAATCACGATTGGCATCGGATTCGCCCTGCATCCAGATCAAGGTGACGGTTTTAAAAGCGCGCACATCGCCGGCATCTTTGATCGCCTGCAAGAGTCTCGGATACTCTTCGCCATTTCCGCTTCTGAGTTTGCCATGGAGCTCGTGATCTTCGGGCAACTCATAATCCTTCAACCAGAAACGGATGCCACGCCCGCTCCTCATGCAACGGACAATCGTCACCTGATCCTTCCCGAGCGCCTTGGTGACGGCGCTTGCAAATCCCATTTCGAGCCCCCCTGTCATGTTGGATTGCCCAGAGAGAATGAACAAATGCCCTCGCTGTTCCGCTGGCGCTTTCTCTTCCGCCTGAGCCAAATAAGAAGCGAGTGTGAGGAACAGAATTCCAAAGGTGTTACGTAGCATTTGAGCTGTTTGAGAGAGCATCTATCGATTACGCTAGAGATTCACGGGATCTTCCAAATCAAAAATCATCAATCGTCAATCCCGTGAGCACGCTCGTCTCGTCTTTCGGTTTGAATGACAATTGTTGAGGTTTGATTTTTGTTTATCTAACAAATCATGCCAACCGCTTTGTGTTCATGCCCAGGAATAACGAAGCTGGTGTTTTCGTTTCCGAGGTGAGATGAAACAACCTCACCTAAAACATTGCGGAAGTCAGTGGTGTGTTTGAGGTCGCGATTTTGATGAAGTTTTTCCGGAGCAAGCCCAGGCCATTCGCCGAGAACAGGTTTGTCGTTTTTGGTTACTCCGCCGCCTAGAGCGATCATGCAGTTTGCCCAACCGTGATCCGTGCCACTCGTGCCGTTTTCTGCAACGGTGCGACCGAAATCACTCATCGTAAGCACAAGCACATCTTTCATATGGTCACCAAGATCTTTGGAAAACGCCGCCATGGCATCTGCTAAATCTTTCAGGCGGTTCGCATATCCACCGTTAACTCCGCCTTGGGCATTGTGGGTGTCCCAACCACCATAATCGAGCTGAATGAGCTCGGTACCGATGCCCGATTTGATCAGGCGAGCGGCCTCAAGAAATTGTTTGGCAATCGAGCTACTGCCATACTTCGCGCCGTTCGCAGGCTTGTATTCAATTTTTGCGATCGTCTCCAATTGGCGAGTGCCTTCGAGCGTGGCGGCTGCGGTTTTAGAGAGCAATTCGTTAGATACCAAATGGCTGCTATCTGGTTTGGTGCAGTAAGCTGTTTCAAGCGCTGCACGCAAGACGTTAGGATCGCCATGCATGCGCGGCATGCTGAGATCGGCAATGCCACGAATCGCATAAGCAGGTGCTTTTCCTCTTAGAATTCGAGGCAAATTACCGCCGATCGCCACGGCGCGGATGGGCCCATGTCCTGTGGAACTTACAAGATGCCGATTCAACCAACCATCCGAGGAAAGTGAGTTTCCAATCACTCCCGTTTCCCAAGTGTCTTGCTCTTCAAAATGTGAGCGTGTGTTTTTTTCGTATCCGACCGCTTGCAGCGCAACCGCACTGCGATCTTTGAATAACGGTTCAAGAGCTGAGGCAAATGGATGCAGCCCGAAATAACCATCAAGATCCAATGCCGATTTCCCATCACGTGCGGGTCTGGGGATGGCGATGTTTTTACGATGTTTATAGTAGTCAGGATCACCATGAGGAACGATGAGATTCAATCCATCAATCCCGCCGCGTAAAAATACCGCAACCAGTGTGCGCCCTTTCGTAACTGGTTTATTCGTAGTTGGTTGATTGGCAAAAATTTTTCCTGGAATGAAGCTTCCCAGAATAGCAGAGCTTCCGGTGGTGCGAAGAAATTGGCGACGTGTGATATCCATAAGATGAGTAATGTTAGATTTAATGATTTTGAAATTCCGGCATCATGTGCAGGACGGTGGCAAAAAGAATTCGGCGTTGGTAAGCGTCAGCGATTTCCTGATTAAGCACGCTGTGCAATGCCTCGCGGCTTGGTGCCGATGGTTTGATGCCGCTGCGGTTGGCCAATGCATAATCAATGACAGCATCTCGATGTCCGGCATCTTTAATCTTTTCTCCTTCAAACCAATGATGTGGCAAGGCACTGGCGAAGGCCTGTTCAAGTTCTTTGCAGTAAATCCATTTTTGCAATTGGTAGTTCGAGTCCGCGTAATCCTGATTCGTCTCCGGATATCCATCTGGGCTGGCACGATCGAATAGATTTCTTCCGCTACGATCCGCAAGGCCGATCACTGACCATGGATGAGAGGAGTTAGTAATCCGTTGCATGGCTACCCCGAACTCGATCGGGGTCATCATTTTGGGAGCGAGACCGCTCGCCATGAATGACGGGGTCTGAACCATCACCGCAATCATGCGCCGGAGATCACCATTGGTCCGCAGATATTCACCAGTCATCGCGGCTATTGCTTTCTCATCCGTGGGAATGCCCATGTAATGCGCAGCGACTTTTCCCGAAATGAAGCTGGCGGTCTGGGGCCTGCAGGCAAGCATCTCCATGACCTGTGTGATTCTATCATCCGCTGTTTCCGGCAACGTTCCTGCTGGAACAGATAAGCCAAAAACTTCGATCGCATGAGGCTCATTCAGATAGGGAGCAAAGCGGTAGTTGTAGTCCACCATCCCACCATCCATAGTGGCTTCACGCTGGGCACCCCATCCGGTGAGAAGATGCGCAAGATTGGTGACATCCGATTGCTGATATCCGCCGTGAACCCCCACGGTATGCAACTCCATCAACTCACGCGCATAGTTTTCATTCAGCTGCCTTGCCAAACTGTTTTGCTGATCCAAATAGACCATCATCGCAGGACTTGTGGCGGAAGTAAGCAGAAGATCGTGAAAGCGGGTGATTCCAACATCACGGAACTCCTCGTTTTCTCGCCACTTGGCCCCAACTCCTGTTTTAGCCAACCATGTGGAAAAATGATTCTGAGCTAATAGCCAAAAGCGCGATCTAACAGGATTCTTGGTTAGGATCAAGTGAGTGACGACACGACCACGTAAGTTATAATCACTCGTATCAGGAAATAACACTCGAGCGTAAGATTCTACGAGTTGATCGTGCTTACCACCCCATGAGGACGCAGTTTCTTTGGCGATCCATTGGTTCTCACCTTGAGTCAGGATAGCGATCATCGTCAGCCGATCCGGGCCATATGCGAGACGATTAGCGAGACGGACGGCTCGAGGATAAGGAAGATCAAGCGATGATAAATTGCACTCACGAACTTCAACGGGAATAGCCGATGATCGGATTTCTTTCCCGCTGGCATCGTAAGCCAGGATCTCAATTTTATGACTTCTCTTTTCTAACAGCGATCCAGGTATATGAAAAATCATTGGGCCTGAATCGTTAAGGGCAGGGTAGGACAGCCCGGTTTTCTTCCCATCCATCAGGATATCGAAATGGCTGAGCTTAAGATCGTCGAAAGCTTTTACGATTACCGCATCCCCTTGAGCTGATAGCTTGGATCCGGCTTTTGGATAAAGCACTTGGAGCGAAGGTGGAGCAGCATCTATGAACTTCGGAGTGTCAATGCTGATGCCACCAACTGCTACTTGGCCTTCGGATAGCGTCACAGTGATAAATTTTTGGCCTTCTACAAAATCCACTGAATTCAGCGGCTGCCATTTCCATCCCGTCCCAGGGGTATGTTTTGCGATGGTGACCTCACGCAATTTACTCCGATAGGCTTTAGGTTGGTGAAGTTTGATCGTAACCTCGCCGGCCTCGGCATCAGGCATGGAGTGAGCAAAAAAAGAAATCCGTCGACTTCCTGTTAGATCTGTCGGCAAATTAAGTTGTATTGTCCCCGCGGCTGCAAATAAGTGAATCGCGGATGGCGCGCCTTCTGTGGCTAGTGGATGTTCTTTTCCTAGAACGATACGTTTGATTTTATCCCAACCAACTCGATTTAAATCATAGCGATCACAATCATAACCCGTTTCGAGTTTTTTGGTCGGATGGGAAATGGAATTCGCCAGGAGAGTCTGACTCAGAGAGACAGCTGAATTACCACATGGAGAAGCGCTTTTCACTTGGATGCGGTTCTCGCCTTTTTTCAAATCATGCGGATGAATTTGAAATTGAGGATGCCGACCAGAAGAAGTGGCGAAATAAGCATCATTGATCCAAAGGTCTGAACGGATGTCGCGATAATCCGTGTCGTTTTTAAAGGATGGGCTTTGTAGCGTGGCTTGAATATCAACACGGCCATTGATTTCCTCGCCATCACTGATAGATGAAAACGCGCATTGGAGTCTTTTCGCAACGCGCAACTGATTCCCGCCAGTTTTATTATCCGCACTCTGCATCATCATGCCGCTCATCATCATGCTGTCGCCACCACCCGAGGTTTCGTTTGGGACACGACGTATTTCAAATTGATCGATATCCGCATGACGCATGTTTTGATTGCGAAGGCGATATTCATTGGCGAGTGCAATACCGACCCATTGTTTGCCTTTGGTAAGCTTAATGGGGCGGCCAACTGGAACGCGCTGCCAAGATGATGTCGATAATCTAACCGATCCCGAATCGGTAATGTTTTCTCCCAGAATAATGCCCAGTGATGCATAAGCAGAACCAAACAGTGTGCCGCGTGCCCTCACCATGATCTGGTAGTTTCCATCTTCCGGGATTTCCGGCTGAATCACCCAAGATTGGTTTTTTGTAAGCAGTGTTACCGCACGATGTCCGGATGCCGCAGCATCCATCATCACCATTGGCGGCTCAGCACCCATGCGCTCCGCACGTGGTGTATCTAACATGCCTTCACATTCACCAGATAAAATAATTTCGCCTTCTTTGGGCATAGACATTATGTTGATGACGTGCGGCTCACTGGCGAGAGGCGGCATGTCTTCTGCTCCACCTGTTAGAGGCGGCTTACAAGTCAGGGTTAATTGACAAGGTCCAGGCGGGAGGCTTGCCGTATCAAGATAATAAACCATCCGCCAAAACGGTCCATCCATAGGAGGAAAGGCTTCATCTGCTTTTAGCGCGCGCCCATCTGGAAGTAGTAATTTTGCATCAGGTTTGGTGGTGCGATCTACTCCCGGAGCTCCCACCCATAGATCCGCACCGATTGCGATTTTCCCCCACACCGAACTATTCTCCGATGGACTGGTGAAACGTGGGCTCAATTTTCTTAGCAAGGAAACCGGGCGTTCTTTCGCTACTCTAACAACAATTGAGGCGTTGCCAGATTTCAAAGTCACCTCACCAGGCGACAAAGTGCGAATCCTCGCGAAACCTATATCTTGGCCTTTTAAAATTTCTGGCTGACGTAAAATTTCAACAATGCCTGCTTTCTGTGATTTCAACTCCAATGAGGTCGTCTCCGCCACAGGCTTATCCATTTTTAGCGGAATCATCACGCTTTCACCGAGTCGGTATTCAACTTCTTTAGTTACAAATGAAACCTCTCCCGCCGTGGAATAAGACAATCCACATGCGATCCAAATGACAATGTTACAAGCATGACGTAAAATGAGCATTACCCCAAACCCCTAAGCTATTTTTCCAAGCTTGGCGACCCATCAATGGTGAAATTTACAAAACCCTCACTTTTACAATCTTTGTCACAGCTGTGACAAAGATTGTAAAAGTGAGTGGAATGGTGGTGTTTCCTAGGATTCCGGATTTGGATGAATTTCACGAGGCTAAGGCTTTAGCGATCCTTTCCCATTGGGCGGTATCGGGGTCTAGGGCGTGTTCTTTGGCGAAAGCATTTAGGGCGCTGGCGCGTTTGGATGGATTTAAACCGCATGCCCACCAAAGCTTGGCATCGCATTCAGGGCAGAAGACGAGGGGAGTTTGGTCGCTCTCGGCTTGGTGGTTTGAGCCATTCATACAGCATTCGTAGGCCGTGCAGTGCTTGATGCCGAAGATGTGTCCCGTCTCATGGACCGCCACTTGCAGGACGCGCCGCAGGAACATTTTTGATTCTTTTTCAGGATCGCCCAATCGTGCGGTCGACCAAACCCCGACGCGCTCGCCAAGCGATGCTTGACCGAAAACAAAATTCCAGCCTTCGCCTGGCCAGAGATCTTCATTGGTGATCGCCAATACCGCTACGGCGTCTTTGGGTCGCTTCGGTTTAAGAATCTCATTCAAAATATGAGTGCTTAGCAGTTGGCGATTCCCCTTGAGGGCGTAACCTCGTTGGGCGCTGGCGGGGATTTGATCAATCCCTTGCGCTGGCAGCATTTTCACTTCCAAACCAAATACGATTTCCATGAAACTCTGCACCGAATAGATCACTTCCGTTTGATTTTTGGTAAATATGCCGATGGCTTGGAGGTAAATTCTGGTGCGCTCCGCAGTTGGGCGATTTGGGTTAATTTTCAGGTATTGTTCAAAAGTTTGACCGGGCTCTTTGTGCTGTGCCAGCCAATCGCTGAAACCAGGCTCTCTCTTTTTCATGAAAAGCGGGCGGATTTTCTCCATTTGTGGCTGATACAGAGCAAGCGCATCGTCACTTTTTTGTGCCGCATGAAGCTTCCATCCCAGAAACGATGCGCCACCGGATAATAGGCCTAGCTGAATGAAATGACGGCGATTTGTTGGGGTTTTATCCATCATGATGGAACGTTGCCTTAAAAATATTCTTAGAGCCATTCATTTTGCTGGGATAGGGAGAATTTTGCGAAGAATCATTTTTTTAAAAAAATACGCCATTTTCGCATTGCCACCGCCGGAAAAGCACCATAGCTTCCGCCCCCCAACCGTCTAACCACGCCTCAAGATGTCCAAGCACAACTCACTCAAATCAAACACCACCGTCGGTGGCAAGCGTTCCGTTCTCAAACGTTTCGAGCGCGTGAAGCTTCTTAAAGAGCGCGGCGAATGGAAACAGGGCAAATCCCCAATCGGTCTTCCTAAGACCAAGCACGAGGGCTAATCCTTCGTCATTTCCCCACTCCCAGCCTCCGTGTAAATTCCACGGAAATTTTCAAACACCATGTCCGAGGGAGTCCGTCTCAATAAATATCTTGCTTCATGCGGGGTCGGATCACGTCGTGCATGCGATGAATTGATCGAATCTGGAAGGGTTGAGCTCAACGGCGCACCTTGCGTCAAACTCGCCACCCGCGTTTCTGAAACCGACAGCGTCCGAGTCGATGGCAAACGAGTTTTCCCAAAAGAAGAGCTGGTTGTCCTTTTTCACAAACCTCGCGGATATGTCTGCACCCGCAGTGATGAGCTCGGTCGCAAAACCATTTACGACATCCTGCCTGCTTCGTTCCAGTCGCTCCACCATGTGGGTCGCTTGGATACAGATTCGGAGGGTATGCTGATTCTCACCAACGATGGCGATCTCTCCCAGCAACTTATGCATCCATCAAAATCGGTGGAGAAAGAATATCTCGTGACCTCAAACCAAGCGTTCGAAAACGCCCACCTTGACCAATTTCTCGCTGGCGTTTTCACTGAAGAAGGTAAACTCAGGGCCAAGCACATCGAGCGTATTTCAGCACGCCGCATCAAAGTCGTGCTCGACCACGGCGCAAAACGCCAAATCCGCGTGATGTTTGAAGCACTTGGATATCAAGTCACCAAACTGCTCCGCGTGCGTATCGGTAATCTCTGGTTGGGCGATCTCGAAATCGGCCGCTGGGCCATCCTGAATGCCAAAGAAATCAAGATGCTGCTGAACGAGACTAAGACGAAGTAGGGAGGGAAATTTTCACCGCGGAGGCGCAGAGGTCGCGGAGGATCGCGGAGTTTTTTGATTGAGTTAAATTAAGATGATTTAACCATACTTGTTAATTATTTATTCTCTGCGTCCCTCTCCGACCTCTGCGCCTCTGCGGTGAATTATATAACCTAATTTCACGACTTTACGAACTTCGTTGCCGATTGGTGTTGCTCCTGCTTCATTCTCTCGCATGGCGTATCTGGAAATTAGAAATCTCGAAAAGCATTTCGTGAAAAGTAGCGGCGGATTGCTGTCTTCTAAAAAGGAAATCGTCAAAGCGGTGGATGGCGTTTCTCTCAATATTGAAAAAGGCGAGATCCTCGGCTTGGTTGGTGAATCTGGCTGTGGGAAATCGACACTTTCCCGAGCGCTCATGCAGCTCATTACTCCGACTGCTGGTTCCATCATTCTGGATGGTGAAAATTTATCTGCTCTCAGCCATTCCGAAGTGCGCCGTCGTCGGTTAGATTTTCAAATGGTGTTCCAGGATCCCTATGCGTCGCTGAATCCGCGCATGACGGTTTTCTCAACGATTGCTGAGGCCATTCATCAGCGTCATCCAAAGATGAAAGGCTCGCTGTTAGAAATTAAAGTGGCGGAACTCATGTCAACGGTCGGCCTGGATGCCAGCCAAATGAAACGTTACCCGCACGAATTCTCCGGCGGCCAACGCCAACGCATCGCCATCGCCCGCGCACTTGCTCCAGAGCCAAAACTCATCATTGCTGACGAACCGGTTTCCGCCCTCGACGTTTCCATCCAATCCCAGATCCTCAACCTCCTCAAAGATCTTCAGAAAAACCTCGGACTGACGATGGTGTTCATTTCTCACGATCTCGGAGTCGTGCATTACATCGCAGATCGAATCGCCGTAATGTATCAGGGAAAAATTGTCGAGGTGGGTCACGCTGGAGAAGTATTTCATTCGCCGAAACACGATTATACGCAGCGCTTGCTCGCCTCGATTCCGAAACTGAAGAGCGCTTGAGGTTTATCCTTTCGAGACTTCAGTAATGACTCCGGCTTTAACTTTAAAGTTTAATCGTTCTGAGCTGTAGTCCATGGTCATGATCATCGGCACGCCATCCAATTCGATCACACGAGAACGAATCTCAGCTGCTTCCAAAGCAGGTTGTACGACTTCTAACTTCTGACCCACTAACGAGCTAGCGTTCTTAACGTCAAATGAAGGAAGAGCCGGAGCGGGCTCCGCTTTCTCCACAGCTTCATCAACCTTAGCTTCTGCGGATTCTTCGCGTTTCTCAAACCTACAAGAAACTAGAAGTAAAACCGGCAAGGCAACAAGGTATAGAATTTTCATAATGTGACGACATGATACTCTCAGAACCCATGGAGAAAAAGCTAAAAACTCCGTCATCCATGCTAGATGCTTTGCAAAAGCAGTTTCATGATTTATTCTTTTTTAATAAAGCCCATGTTTCGAAAATCTTTCACGCGTAAATGTTTATGCGTCATACTCCACGCGATTTCCATCAGTGGAGCGATGGCGCAAGATTTACCGAAATTGATCGCGCATCGCGGCGCATCGCATGAAGCCCCAGAAAACACCATGGCGGCGTTTCGTTTGGCGTGGGAGCAAGGCGCAGATGGGATTGAGGCAGATTTCTTATTGAGTAAAGACGGTCAGGTCGTTTGCATTCATGATAAAGACACTAAAAAAACAGGCTCGCAGAATCTGTTAGTTAGCAATAGCACGCTGAAGGAATTACGCGCCATCGAGTATGGCTCTTGGAAACATCCAAAATTCAAAGGGGAGTCAATTCCCATACTGAGCGACATCCTCGATACCTTGCCGCAAGACAAATGGTTTTTCTTGGAAATAAAAGATACCGAAAAAATTGTCATGCCGATCGCAGAGATTCTTCGGGCAAGACAGGCGAATAAAGACCGTGTGGTTATCATTTCATTCAATGGCGAAGTCATTAAAAAATGCCGCGAAATCCTACCCGAATACCGCACATGCCTGCTTCACTCCCTCAAAGATTTTCGAGAAAATGGCCAAGCAGAAAAATATCTTGCGCAACTGAGAGCGAGCCAGTGCCAAGGTCTTGCTTACAAGGAAGACCCAGCCATCCCTGCTAAATGGTTAACAAAAGCCGTGGATGAAGACGGGCTGCTAGCTACTTGGACCGTGAACTCCCCGGAGCCCGCTATCCGTGCAATCGGATGCGGAGTTGATTTCATCATCACCGACCGACCCCGTAGCCTGCGTGCCGAATTGAAAGCTTCTCTGAAAAAGTGACCCCGAGCAAATCGCCCTATTCCGCAAAAACCAATAACATTTAACCCATAACTACTAGAAAACGAAGTTTTCCAGTAGTTATGGCATTGCCCAGTTGAAATCCGCCCTTTAGTCTGCTCTCCAATTTCACACCATGAGCTCCAAAAAATCTAAGTCTAAGCTAGCGTCCGATCACAGCGCCGCGCTCACTGCAGCTTACAAGCCGTCTGCAGAATTTTCCAAAAAAGCGCGCATCGGTTCGATGGCCGCTTACGAAAAACTTTACAAATCCTCGATCAAAAACCCTGAGAAGTTCTGGGGCTCAGAGGCCAAAGAACTTCACTGGCAAAAACCGTTTTCCAAAGTCCTCGATTGGAAATGTCCTGATGCCAAATGGTTCACAGGCGGGAAAATCAACGTCGCAGAAAACTGCGTGGACCGCCACGCCAAAGGTGCTCGCGCCAACAAAGCCGCCATCATCTGGGAAGGAGAGCCAGGCGATACTCGCACCATCACCTATGCCCAGCTACATCGCGAAGTCTGCCAATTTGCCAACGTCCTCCTTGCTCGTGGGGTGAAAGCCAACGACCGCGTGCTAGTCTACATGCCGATGATCCCCGAAGCCGCTGTCGCCATGCTCGCTTGCGCTCGCATCGGCGCAGTCCACAGTGTGGTATTCGGAGGTTTCGCCTCAGAAGCGATTCTTGACCGACTCGAAGATTCAGGAGCCACCACCATCATCACCGCCGATGGTGGGTGGAGACGCGGTAAAATTGTGCCACTTAAGCCAGTGGTCGATGAGGCGCTCAAAAAATACAACAAAGTCAAAAACATCCTCGTTGTAAAACGGACCGGCAACGACGTTTCCATGTTAGCGAAACGCGATCATTGGTGGCATGAAGAAATGGTTAAGGCATCAGCCAAGCACGAGCCGAAAGGATTCGATTCCGAGCATCCGCTTTTCATCCTCTACACCTCAGGCTCCACAGGAAAACCCAAAGGGATTTTACATACTTCCGGCGGTTACCTAACTGGCACCTATTCCACCTGCAAATACATCTTCGATATGCGCGATGAAGATGTTTACTGGTGCACGGCCGATGTGGGCTGGATCACAGGACACTCCTACATTGTCTACGGACCACTTGCTAACGGCGCCACCCAAGTCATGTATGAAGGAGCACCGAACGAGCCAGATTTCGGTCGTTTCTGGAAAATGATCGAAGAACATCGCGTCACTATTTTCTACACAGCGCCCACCGCCATCCGCGCCTTCATCAAAGCAGGCGATGCCTTTCCTGATAAACACGACCTCTCATCCCTGCGGCTGTTAGGCTCAGTCGGTGAACCGATCAATCCTGAAGCTTGGCATTGGTATCATGAAAAAATCGGTGGTGGCCGCTGCCCAATCGTCGATACTTGGTGGCAGACCGAGACCGGCGCGATTCTTATTTCACCTATCCCTGGCGCAACCACCTGCATTCCAGGAACAGCGACCCGCCCATTCTTCGGAATCGATGCCGCCATTCTCGATGACGCAGGAAAAGAATGCCCACCGAACGTCGATGGCCGCCTAGTGATTCGCAAACCATGGCCTTCCATGACACGCACAATCTACGGAGACAAAGCACGTTTCAAGAAAACCTATTTCTCCGACTACCCAGGTATCTATACCGCAGGCGACGGCGCACGCCGCGATAAAAAAGGCAATTTCTGGATCATCGGTCGCCTCGATGATGTCCTAAACGTCTCCGGTCACCGCCTCGGAACCGCAGAAATCGAATCCGCACTCGTCGCTCATCCTGCCGTTGCAGAAGCCGCCGTTGTCGGTCGCCCACACGATCTCAAGGGGCAGGCGGTCGCTTGCTTCGTGACCTTGAAAGGCGGCTTCAACGCATCGCCTGAACTCGAAAACGAACTCCGCAATCACGTGGGAAAAATCATCGGCGCGATTGCCAAACCAGACGATGTATATTTCACCCCAGCGCTTCCCAAAACGCGCTCCGGCAAAATCATCCGTCGCCTCCTCAAAGAACTTGTCACAACCGGAACAATTTCTGGCAGTGTCACGACCCTTGAAGACATGAGCGTCATCGACCACCTCCGGACCTTACTGAAAAAATAGGTTTTCATGACCCCATCGAAATATTTCTTTTTGTGCATCGCTAGCCGCTTTGGCTACTTAAGGAAAAGCGTTCGACTAGCCGATGCGACAAACGAAGCCCTCTTACTCAAAGAAGCAGAAACGTTTCTCGGTGCCGCCATCTGGCGTCATGCTGAGAGCGTTCAAGACCTTTCAATGGAGTATTGGAATCTGAGGAAATTCACAAATGAACGTGAGACCCTTTCCAAAGAAATCCTTAATCTCCAGGGAAAATTCAACGCAACCTATCAAGAACCCAGTGCTGGCCAGGAAAGCATTACGGAATCGCTTCAAGAACTAACAAATGAGCGCAAAAAGGCTCTCCATCACCTCAATAATTTAATTCTAGAGCGTGAACGGATCATCGCCAAAGCACATGATGTCCGACGCAATTACGACGGCCTAAAAATCAAACAAGACGTGTTGCAGAAAGAAGGCGATAATCTTGCTGAAATCCAAAATACCTCAGCTCGAATCACAGAAATCCGGAACGAATTCGAAGCCCTAAAACAGGCTCGAGAAATGATAGCGCAGGATATCGCAACGGCTAATGCCAGAATCCAAGAAATGGATACGTGGATAGGCGATAGGAAAAAATCCGGTAAATCCGCATCCGATGTGGCTTCCGAGTTCATTGGCGACGCAAACCAGCAAATCTCTGCAAGGCAGGCGCAACTCAACTCCCTCAACACCCAAATACGCCAACTTCATGGCGATATTGGCCACTACATCAGCCTGAATTACCCCAGCGATACTAAATGCAAAAAAATCGGAGAAGACTACCGCGGGCTCATCGAAGTGATGGCTGCTTTGCGCAGATCCATTCAATTTAACTGGAAACTCGCCGATCGTCGGTAGAATCCAACTTTTTTCCATTTTCTGGAAATGTTTACGCAACTCGCCTTTACAATTTGGCGATCCCCTGTCACACCCCTGAAAGTTTAACCAACTCGCCCGCACAACATGCCTAAAGACACCTCGATTCACAAAATTCTCGTCATCGGATCCGGCCCCATCGTCATCGGCCAAGGCTGCGAATTTGACTACTCTGGAGTCCAAGCCTGCAAAGCTCTCAAAGAGGAAGGTTACGAAGTGATTTTGGTAAACTCAAACCCCGCCACGATCATGACGGACCCGGAGTTTGCGCACCGCACCTACATCGAGCCCATCACTCCAGAGGTCGTCGAGAAAATCATCATCCGCGAGAAACCCGATGCGCTTCTTCCTACTCTAGGTGGTCAGACGGCACTCAACACCTCGATGTCACTTTTCAAATCCGGTGTCCTCCAAAAACACGGCGTGCGCATGATAGGTGCAAATGCCGAAGCGATCGACAAAGGCGAAGACCGCCACCTTTTCAAAGAAGCGATGGAAAAAATCGGCCTCGACATGCCGCGCTCCGGAATCGCACGCACGATGGAAGAAGCGCGTGAAGTCGCTACTGAAATCGGAACGTTTCCTCTCATTGTTCGTCCTGCCTTCACGCTCGGCGGCCAAGGCGGCGGCATTGCGTATAACAAGGATGAATTCGAAGAAATCGTCCACCGCGGGCTTGATCTATCACCTGTTTCCGAAGTTCTCATCGATGAGTCCCTGTTAGGTTGGAAAGAATTCGAAATGGAAGTCATGCGCGACCGCGCTGACAACTGCGTGGTCATTTGCTCCATCGAAAACCTCGATCCCATGGGTGTGCACACCGGCGACTCTATTACCGTTGCGCCAATCCAAACCCTAACAGATCGCGAATACCAAATCATGCGCGACGCATCCTTTGCTGTAATTCGCGAGATCGGCGTCGAAACCGGTGGCTCTAACATTCAGTTCGCCACAGATCCAAAAACCGGCCGCATGATCGTCATCGAGATGAACCCACGCGTCTCTCGCTCATCTGCCCTCGCTTCCAAAGCAACCGGATTCCCCATCGCAAAAATTGCCGCAAAGCTCGCCGTTGGTTACACGCTCGATGAGCTCCCCAACGACATCACCCGCGAAACTCCCGCATCTTTCGAGCCAACCATCGATTACGTGGTCACCAAAATCCCACGATTCACGTTCGAAAAGTTTCCTACTGCAAATCCAGTACTTACCACTTCCATGAAATCCGTGGGAGAGGCAATGTCCATCGGCCGTACGTTCAAAGAATCCATGCAGAAATGTCTGCGCTCCCTCGAAACCGGACGCTGGGGCTTCGGCTTTGACAACAAAGACGCAAAATCTCCAAGCAAAGACGAAATCACCCGCAAACTCCAAATTCCCAACGCCGAGCGTATTTTCTGGCTGCAAACCGCATTCGTGAACGGCTGGACGCTCGATGAAGTCCACGCGGCAACCGCCATCGATCCATGGTTCCTACGCCACCTCGAACAGATCGCCATCGAGGGGAGCGTGGGCATCCTGCCCGCATCTTCTCCTAAAGCGGGCGAGACGCCCACGCTCCCATCCGATCTCCGCCAACTCAAAAAACTCGGCTTCTCCGATCGCCAACTCGCGAAATCCTGGGACATGCATGAGGATGAAGTGCGCGCACTCCGCAAAAAACACGGCGTCATCCCGACCTATCGTCTCGTCGATACTTGCGCCGCAGAGTTCGAAGCTTACACACCGTACTTCTACTCCACCTACGGCGATGAAAACGAAGCGCGTCAGTCGGACAAAAAGAAAATCATCATCCTTGGTGGTGGACCTAACAGGATCGGCCAAGGCATCGAGTTCGATTACTGCTGCGTCCACGCCGCCTTCGCGCTCAAAGAGCTCGGTTATGAGACCATCATGGTGAACTCGAACCCCGAGACGGTTTCCACCGACTACGATACTTCAGATAAACTTTTCTTCGAACCTCTAACACTCGAAGATGTTCTCAACATTTGTGATCAGGAAAAACCCTACGGCGTCATCGTCCAGTTCGGCGGTCAAACACCACTCAACCTCGCAGCTGATCTCGAACGACACGGCGTTCCCATCATCGGCACCTCACCGAAATCCATCGAACAAGCGGAAGACCGCAAATTCTTTTCCGCACTGTTAGATAAACTCAACCTCAAACAAGCTGAAGCCGGAACCGCCACCAACGAAGCCGAAGCGATCGCCGTCGCAAATCGCATTGGCTACCCAGTTCTTGTTAGGCCGTCGTTCGTCCTCGGTGGCCGCGCAATGATGATTGTTTACTCCGACTCCGAACTCTCCACCTACATGCGCGAGGCGGTCACCGCTTCGCCAGAACGCCCGGTTCTCGTCGATCGTTTCCTCGATAACGCCATGGAAATCGATGTCGATTGCATCAGCGATGGTGAAACCTCCGTGGTCGGCGCGATCATGCAGCACATCGAACAAGCCGGTATCCACTCTGGCGACTCCGCTTGCGTTATCCCCGCCTTCTCGATTTCCGATAAAATCAAAGCTCAAATCGATAAAGCGGCCAAGGACCTCGCTCGCGAGTTGGAAGTTCGCGGCTTAATGAACATCCAGTTTGCCGTGAAAGACGAAGAACTCTACGTCATCGAGGTCAACCCACGCGCCTCCCGCACCGTGCCGTTTGTTTCGAAAGCCACCGGCGTTTCTCTCGCCAAGCTCGCCGCCAAAATCATGGTCGGTGAGAAACTCAAGGACATGGGCTACACCGAAACCATCATCCCCACCCATTTCTCCGTAAAAGAAGCCGTGTTCCCATGGAACCGCTTCCCAGGCATCGACATCGTGCTCGGCCCGGAAATGAAATCCACTGGTGAGGTCATGGGCATCGATAAAGATTGGGGCATGGCCTACGCCAAATCCCAGATCTCGGCTTTCAACCCGCTGCCAAAAGAAGGCACCGTGTTCTTCTCTGTAGCCGATCGCGATAAAGACCGCGCCATTGCCGTCGCTCGTGGGCTTCACGAACTCGGCTTCAAAATTGTCTCTACCGGCGGAACCCTCGCTAAACTCGCCGAAGCTGGGATTCCATCCGGCCGCGTCTACAAAGTGCTCGAACAGGCTCGCCCGAACGTCATCGACATGATGAAAAACAACGAGATCCATTTCCTCATCAACACCCCAGCTACCCACGAATCCCGTGCCGATGAAATCCTGATCCGCTCCACCGCGATCGCTCAGAAAATTTCCTACGCCACCAACATGGCCGCCGCCGAAGCCGCTGTGAAAGCAATCCGCTCTCTCAAAGAATCCGAGCTCACGGTGCAGAGCATCCAGGAATATCACGCTTGATTAAGCTTTCTTGCCTAAAGTGACAGAATTGTTATATTCTCTGCCTTGCAGCTCAAGGCAAACACAGACTCCATGTCCGTTTTTCGTTTAGATTGAATCAACTTCCTCTAATCTCTAGTATCATGAATAACTCCCCACACATCTTAAGAGATTTTGACCACGCTATCACTACACTTAAAAGTGAAGTCTTGAGAATGTCTGCAAAAACTCGCCACAATCTTGAGCGGGCAATCCAATCTTTATTAGAGCGCAACAATGAAGTCGCGAACTCCGTTATCGCGGATGACGATGAAATCGATGACTTAGAGCGTTCCATCGACAAGCTCGGGATGGACATCCTAGTTAAATATCATCCTCTCGCCACCGATCTTCGCCTTGTCGTTTCATCGATGAAAATTTCGATGAACCTCGAGCGCATCGCGGACCACGCAACCAGCATTGCCAAGCGCGCGAAAAAAATCATCGCCACTCCTGAGCTTGCGGATGTCACCTTAGTCGAGCCCATCTATTCACTCGCCGATCACTTGTTGCGCGATGCGATTTCCTCCTACAGCGATGGCAACGGCCCTCTCGGCGCTTCCCTTCACGTTCGCGACAAAGAGCTCGATAAGATGCACAAGGAAGTGACCGCCCAGTTCAGTGCACGCATCGAAGACACCGCCGGCCGTAGCCAAGAATATCTCTATCTCATCCTCATCGTCCGCTCCCTCGAGCGCATCGGCGATCTCTCCTCCAACATCGGCGAAGACGCGGTCTTCCTCGAACACGCCAAAGACCTCCGCCACAAAGGCAGCAAAGAGCGGGACGTGGGAAGTGAGGATTGAGCGAATGCAAAAGCGTATCTTATTTCTTTGTTCTCAAAACAAACTCCGAAGCCCTACCGCCGAGGCCATCTTTGCCGATCATCCTAAAATCGATGTGGATTCAGCTGGGTTGAATCACGATGCTGAGGTCCCGCTTTCTGAGGAGCAGGTCAAATGGGCGGACTTGATTATTGTCATGGAAAAAACCCACCGCAGCCGCCTGAACCAAAAATTCAAAAGCGCGCTTGCTGGCAAACGGATCGCCGTGCTGAACATTCCAGACAACTACGATTACATGGATCCCGACCTCATCTCCCTGCTCAAATCACGCTGTGCAAACTACATCCCTTAGCACCTTTAACACGGCCCTTAGATCATGCCTCCCAGCTGAACCGGCTCAAACGGGTCAAAGGCGCTGCTTCGGATAAAAAAAATCCCGCCCAAGTGGCGAAACTTATGGATTAGGGTTTGAGTTTTTCGCGACTCGATACCAGATTGCGCGTGGATTTGTCCACCTACTGTAAAAATGAATGCTTTAACCCGCAGTGCCACCGCTTACTGGCAGTCCTCAATCGGAAAAAAACTAATCGTAGCCGTCACAGGAATCGTGATGGTGCTTTTTCTCGCTGGCCACTTGACTGGAAACCTTCTGATCTTCGCTGGCCGTGAAGCTTTCAACGATTACGCTCAGCTTCTCCATGAGGCCGGACACGGTGCGTTGATCTGGGTCGCTAGGGTAGGATTGCTCGTCACGGTCGTGTTGCATGTCATCGCCACCATCCAGCTCACCTGCCAAAACCGTGCAGCTCGCAGCGAAACCTACCAATACAAGACCGTCATCCAGGCGAAAAAATCTTCACGGCTGATGATTTGGAGCGGCTTAACGATTCTGGCATTCATCGTTTTCCATATTCTTCATTTCACCGTCAAAATCACAGGCGGCTTCTCAGACATGATGGATCAAGCTTACCACGCCGCCACAGGTGAATCCCGCCACGACGCATACGGCATGGTCATCGCTGGCTTCCAAAATTGCTCCCTAAACGGGATCGTCGTCGCGTTCTACATCATCGCCATGACTTTACTCTGCTCTCACCTCAGTCACGGGGTCGGCTCTGTTTTCCAAACTCTCGGTTGGCGTTCCAAAAAATCGCAAGACCTCATCCGTAAAATCTCGCTCAGTTACGCCTACATTATCTGGGCAGGATTCATCTCCGTCCCTCTTTCCATCTTCTTCGGGTTGGTCAAATAACTCTTTTCCATAATCATCATCATGTCACTCGATAGCAAAATCCCAGCTGGCCCGCTTGAGCAGAAATGGTCCAAACACAAGATGGACTCCAAGCTGATCAACCCAGCGAACAAACGGAAATTCAATATCATCGTCGTGGGTTCCGGCCTAGCTGGTGGAGCTGCAGCCGCAACTCTTTCTGAGCTCGGTTACCAAGTGAAATGCTTCTGCTACCAAGACTCACCACGCCGCGCTCACTCAATCGCTGCCCAAGGCGGAATCAACGCTACGAAAAATTACCGCAATGATGGCGACTCGGTTTATAGGCTCTTTTACGATACGATCAAAGGCGGCGACTTCCGTTCACGCGAGGCAAACGTTTACCGACTTGCAGAGGTTTCTAACAGTATCATCGACCAATGCGTCGCACAAGGTGTCCCCTTCGCACGCGAATACGGTGGACTGTTAGATAATCGCTCCTTCGGCGGCGCACAGGTTTCCCGCACGTTTTACGCACGCGGACAAACCGGACAACAACTCCTGATCGGTTGCTACCAAGCTCTCGAAAAAGAAATCAGCAAAGGTGGAGTGAAAATGTATCCGCGCACCGAGATGATGGATCTCGTGCAGGTTGATGGCCACGCGAAAGGCATCGTCGTTCGTGATCTTAATACAGGAGAAATTTCAACCCACGCAGCCGATGCGGTCATCCTAGCCACAGGCGGTTATGGCAACGTATTTTTCCTCTCCACCAATGCCATGGGTTGCAATGTGATGGCCGCATGGCGCGCTGCACGTCGCGGGGCGCTGTTTGCGAATCCCTGCTTCACGCAAATCCACCCGACCTGCATTCCCGTCTCCGGCGATTACCAATCCAAACTCACCCTGATGTCGGAATCGCTCCGCAACGATGGACGCATCTGGGTTCCAAAAAACAAAGCTCTCGCCGAACAACTTCGTAAAAAAGAAATCCATCCATCGGAAATTTCCGAAGAAGACAGAGATTATTATTTGGAGAGAAAATATCCATCATTCGGCAACCTCGCTCCACGCGATATCGCATCACGTGCAGCGAAAGAAGTTTGTGATGACGGCCGTGGCGTCGCTCCAACAGGCCTCGGCGTCTATCTCGATTTCCGTGACGCGATCAAACGCCTCGGAGAAGACACGATCCGCGCGCGCTATGGAAACCTTTTCCAGATGTATGAAAAAATCGCTGGCGAAAATCCTTACGAGCGCCCGATGATGATTTATCCCGCGGTTCACTATACGATGGGCGGACTTTGGGTCGACTACAACCTAATGTCTAATATCCCTGGCCTACACGTGCTCGGCGAAGCAAACTTCTCCGACCACGGCGCAAACCGCCTCGGTGCATCCGCACTCATGCAAGGTCTGGCAGATGGTTATTTTGTGATACCTACCACTATCGCCAATTACCTCGCTACTCAAAAGCCTGGAACCGTGACCACCGCGCATCCAGCCTTCGCGCAAGTGGAAGGCGAAGTCCGCGAGCGGATCTCGAAACTGCTTTCCATCAAAGGCAAAAGAACAGTCGATTCTTTTCACCGCGATCTCGGCAAGGTCATGTGGGACAAGTGCGGCATGAATCGCACCGAAGAAGGCTTGAAATGGGCGCTGCAAGAAATCCCGAAAATCCGCGAAGAGTTTTGGAACAACGTACTCATTCCCAATACGGGCGAGGGCGCAAACATGGAACTCGAAAAAGCCGGCCGCGTTGCAGACTTCTTGGAATTCGGCGAACTCATGTGTCACGACGCGCTCCAACGCGAAGAGTCCTGCGGCGGACATTTCCGTGGAGAACATCAATTCACCGATAATGATCCGGAAGTGTTAGAAGGTAAAACTCAACCCGGTGAAGCGAAGCGTCACGATGATGCATTCGCTTACGTTTCCGCATGGGAATACCACGGCACAGGCCAAGCGCCGACTCTTCACAAAGAAGAACTCAAATACGAAACCGTCAAACTCTCGGTTCGTAGTTACGCGTAACCTGGCGGCGATCATTGGTCGCCGTTTTTAGCATGAAATTTTGAACTGCCGATGAATACTGATAGACACTGATGATGTTAGATCTATCCTCTACTATTCATTGGTCAGAACCAAAGCCTTCGTTCATTATTGATTATCTGTGTTCATCAGTGGTTTTATTTCTTATCCTGATTAAATTTTGACTTATGCGTCACTTCATAAATCCACGCTCCCTGTTTAAAATCCAAGGAGTGTTGTTGCTCCTGATTGTTGCGATCACTTTTATCTTCTTGCTTCAGATCCTGTTAGGCGAAGGCTTTTACGAGAAATACATGGCTGTTCCCGCCGAGGTCATGACTGAATGGAATCATCTGAGAGTAGGAAATTTTCAAGATATTTCATGGATAGAAATTTTCACCCTGTTCACTCCCGCTCTCTTGCATGGAGGTCCGGAACACTTGATCGGAAATATGATTTTCCTCTGGATATTCGCAGCTCTGGCGGTCGAGCTGTTAGGCTCTCGAGTCATGCTGTTTACGTTTTTCTTCACTGCCATCACTGGCAACATCGTTCACATCGCATTAAATCCAGAATCATTAAATCCCCTCCTTGGCGCATCTGGTGCCGTGATGGGCTTTGAAGGGCTTTATCTCGCAATAGCCGTGCGTTGGCACTTACCCGATCCGCACATTTGGCCCATGTCCAGAGCCATTGCCCCTAGCCGACTCGCCATGGTTGGCATCATCGGTCTGATTTACGATTTCATGAATTACACCAGCGGTGTAACTGGCATCGCCTACGGAGCCCACTTCGGCGGCTTCATCGGCGGACTCATAATCGGTAGCTTCTTCGTGAAAATGCCAAGAGTTGCCCTGCCAAGGTGACGTAATCTCTTGCCACCTTAGCGAGGTGACAGACGTTAACCGATGGTCGGAGGCTTCGGGTTGATACGATGCAAAATTATTCGCATCTCGGCAGGCATACCAGAAGGCAACACATAAAAGCCAGAGACGATACGACAGAACAACACAAGATTCTTAGTTCCCAGCAGGAATCGGATTTTTATTTTGGCCCAGCCACCTAGGGTCTCTGACCGCCGGGCTAATTTCTGTGATCCCTGCCGGTATCTTTCCACATTAATAATCTGCGCTCCTCCGCGCTCAACTCACGCCACTCTCCGGGTTCTAGATTCAGCTCCTCCAGCCCCCCAATCCTGCACCGGATCAAACGCAGTGTTGGAAAACCGACGGCTGCGGTCATGCGACGGACCTGTCGATTTTTCCCCTCAACTAAATCGATACACAGCCAAGATGTGGGGATGGATTTTCGAAACCGCACCGGCGGATCGCGCGGCGGGACATTTGGCTCGTTTTCCAGCAGCTCAACCCGACACGGTCTGGTCTTATGACCTTGGATATCGATGCCACCAGATTTCAACCGATTCACCGCCGCCTGATCTGGCACACCCTCCACCTGCACCCAATAGGTGCGGGGATGTCCTTGCTCGGGATCGAGGAAACGATGGTTAAACCCCGGCTCGTCGCAGAGCAGCAGCAAACCCTCTGAATCCATATCCAGCCGCCCAACCGGATACACCCCTTTCGGAAAACCGAAATCCGCCAAGGTTTTCTGCCCTGGCTGATCCGGCGTAAACTGGCAGAGCACGCCATAGGGTTTATGAAATAGAAGAAGCACGTCGGGAAATGAGATATCAACCCACCCCGCCACTGACAAGCCATGTCACCACCCCCTTTTTTGCAATCTTTGTCACAGCTGGGACAAAGATTGCAAAAAAGCGAGAATGGATAGAGGGAGATTGGCGAGGCGAGGAATCTTGGAGATGTCACGTTTGCCTTGCTTTCATGGCCTGCCTGCAACGAAAGTTTGCGCCGTCATGTTGGATATCAGGATCATTCGGGAAAATGCGGAAGAAGTTCGTGAGCGTTTGAAAGCACGCGGCGGAAACCATTGGAAACTCATCGACGAGGTTTTGGCCTGTGATGAATCCCGTCGTTCTCTGGAAACTTCGAAGCAGGATTTTCAAAACAAGCGCAAGACGATTTCCAAGCAGATCGGGATGATGAAAGCCAAGGGCGAAGACAGCTCAGCGATTGAAGCAGAGGTTCGCGGGATCAATCAAGAGATCGCTAAATTCGATGCCCTAGCCGAAGAAGCGGCAGCGAAGCAGATCGATCTCTTGCTGCATATTCCCAACTTGCCACATGCCGACTGTCCGATCGGCGATAGCGAAGAATCTAATCCCGTTGTCCGTGAGTGGGGAGACAAACCCGCTTTGCAAAACCCCAGAGATCACGTCGAGCTTGCCACTGCACACGGTTTGATTTCATGGGAGGATGCGATTCGTATTTCTGGTTCCGGCTTTGCGGTGTATCGCGGCAAAGGCGCGAAGCTTGAGCGCGCACTAATTAATTTCTTGTTAGATACGCAAGCGGCAAATGGCTACGAAGAAGTCAATGTACCTCATCTCGTGCTACGCGAGTGTATGGAAGGCACGGGTCAACTACCGAAATTTGAATCCGACATGTATGGCACTGAGCCTTCGGAAACTGATCACCGCAATACACTTTTCCTCGCACCTACTGCTGAGGTTCCTGTCACTAACTTATACCGCGACACCATCGTTGCAGAAAACGATCTGCCAATGAAGCTCGTCGCTTACACTCCCTGTTTCCGCCGTGAGGCAGGTTCTGCTGGACGCGATAACAAAGGGATTATCCGCATGCACCAGTTCGATAAAGTCGAGCTCGTGCAAGTCGTTGAGCCAGAAAAAGGTTTCGAAGTGTTAGAAGAACTTACTGGCCACGCGGAAAGCATTTTGCAAAAGCTCGGGCTGCATTACCGAGTCATTGAACTCTGCACTGGCGACATCGGTCAGTCGTCTGCAAAAACCTACGACATCGAGGTCTGGGCTCCCGGCCACGGCAAGTATTTGGAAGTCTCCAGTTGCTCATGCTTCGGCGATTACCAGGCGCGCCGCATGAAACTCCGCTTCAAGGACAAAGAAGGCAAAAACCGTTTCCCTGCGACCCTCAATGGATCAGGCACAGCATTGCCACGACTTTATGTTGCGCTATTAGAACAATGCCAGCAACCCGATGGCTCGATCAAAATCCCAGCTGCGTTGGTTCCTTATTTCGGATCTGAAAAAATCTAACCCATGCGGTTCCTAAAGTCAGAAGCAGGTGCGTTGGTGTTGTGGCTGATGGCTTCATTGTTGCTTGCTGCGCTACTCACACCCCATCTCTACGACGCTGGGAAAGCATTTGCTGAAAGCGCACAAACGAACAATTATTCAGGAGCGTTAGAATCCGTCGCGCAGTCGGCACAAAAAGCGAAACCCGATCGCTATTTCAGTCGCTGCTTATTGGTGTCCTCCTTGGTTTTGTTGCCATTCTTGATACGTCGAGTGAAACGGATTCCTGATCAAGGTAATCGTGCGGAGTTTGCTTTGATAAAACAAAGTTGGAAGCAGCGTGGGATACAATTAGCGCTGGGATTAGTCATCGGTATGGTTGCTTTGGGTGCGCTTGCTTTGGTTCTACACTTCACGGAAGCAAGCGAACCAAATGGGAAAACGGTTTCGTTTTCAAAAATTCTCTCTAAAGGTCTCATTCCGGCCCTTGGTGCGGGGATTATAGAAGAATGGATTTTCCGAGGCCTTCTGTTAGGTCTTTGGCTGCGTGCCTGCTCGCCTAAAACCGCATGGATAGGCAGCTCGGTCATGTTTTCCTTTTTGCATTTCCTCAAACCGCCCAAAGGAATCGAAATTTCCGATCCATACGCATGGCATTCCGGATTGGAAATCCTCAGCAGCACGTTTGGACATTTTACCAACGCCACGTTTTTCGTGACGGAATTTGCAACCCTGACCTTTCTTGGAATCATACTCGCGTATAGTCGCATTCGGAGCCGCTCGCTTTGCTTTGCCATCGGACTGCATACGGGATTGGTGTTTGCGCTGAAAACATTTTCTATGACCCAAGTTCTGATTCCAAGTTCGCCGCTCCATCCTTGGTTGATTGGAGTGGATCTCAAATCTGGTCTGCTTCCTCTCATGGCGTTGGGATTTTGCATGATAGCTTGCGTGTATGCTTTGCGTAAATCTCCAATCAACAATCCATCATGAAAATCTCTATCCTTCTCACTTTATTAGCAGCCTCTTTGCTATCTCAGGCGGAACTAGTATCGCTCTTCAATGGCAAGGACCTGACGGGCTGGAAAGTCGTTGGTGCCGACTGTTGGAAGGTTATCGACGGAGCGATTGAAGGGGAAAATGATCCAGCGAAGAAGGGTTCAATCCTTTGGTCTAATAATGAATACGCCAATTTTGTGTTCAAATGCGGATTCAAGTTTGAAGGGAAAATTGATTCGGGGGTATTTCTTCGTCATGAGAACGATCAAATCCAAATTGGCATTTCGGGCTCGCTCAAACGCGACATGACCGCTTCGCCATATATCGCATCAAAAAGAGGTTACCCTGTCGAAGCCAAGGGGGTTGCGGAATTGCTCAAAGAGGGCGAATGGAACACGATGAAAATCACCGCTAAAGGTCCTATTTATACGGTAGAGCTCAACGGTAAAGAAGTGATGACTTACACCTCCGAGACAGCAAAAGAAAAAGGCCCAGTCGGCCTGCAAGTCCATCCAGGCAAAGAAATGAAAGTCTTGTTTCGTGATCTCACCCTCGAAGCACTGTAAGCACAGCGACCCTTTTCACTCCTGCTTTACGCAGTGCCTTCGCACAAGCATCCACGGTTGATCCCGTTGTAAACACATCGTCGACGAGAATGACTCCACGCACAGTTGTTAGAGTTGCTGGGGGTTTCATTTTCCAAGTATTTCGAAGTTCGAATGCTTTTTTGAGGTTCTCCAATCGCTGCTTTCGTGACAAGCGAGTTTGAGTCGAAGTCTTTCTAACCCGTTTCAACACATTCATCATCGGCAGTTGACACTGCTTTGCCACCACTTTCGCAATCTCTTCTGCTTGATTGAAATGCCGCTTGCGGAGCCGGCTCGGATGCAGTGGCACGGGAACTAACAACCATTTCTCTCTTAATAAAATTTGAAATCTACGGTCTGAAAGTACCCCGCACGCAAGTTTTCCCAGCCCATCCGCAAGATGGATTTCTTTGCCGTATTTGAGTCGGTGTATCAGCTCAAGCGTCTCCTTACAGCGATCCATGGCCGCCAGCGCGAATTCGAAATGAAAGGATATATCCTTGCAGTTTGGGCAATCAAACGGTCCATCGACTTGCCCGAAAAAACTTTCTCCACAGGTTTCACAAAACGGACTGGCGATGCGTGGGAGCTTTTCTTCACATGCCTCGCAGAGGACTTTGCCGTCCTTAAGTCCACAGCTGCACAACTCGCAGATAGGAGGATACAACCCGTCTAGGGCGCGCTTCATGAAGGGGGGCGTCATGCTTTATGGAAATGGAAATCAGTCTTTGGAGGATTTCGGATCCAGTGCATCTCGCAAACCGTCGCCGAGGAAATTGAGAGCGAACAAAGTTGTCGCAAAAAATAATGAAGGGAACAATAAGAGATAAGGCGTAATCTCCATGCGATCCGCGCCTTCCTTAATAAGAATGCCCCATGATGAGTTCGGCGGCTTCACACCAAGCCCGAGAAATGACAGCACACTTTCTAACAACATAATTCCTGGGACCGCGAGCGTTGTATAGATGATAATTGGACCGATAACGTTTGGCAAAATGTGACGGAAAAGAATCCGGGCGCGACTCAAGCCTAATGAAACCGCAGCTTCTACGAACTCCAGATTTTTCACGTTTAAAACCTGTGCTCTTACTATCCTTGCAATGGTCAGCCAACCAATCGCTCCAATCGCGATGAATAGCGGGATTAATGTCGTGATCGGCGCGACGCGATCGCGTTCCCAACCTGTTGTTTCGACAACCCATGTTGTAAATTTTGAAGAAGGCTCATCCACCACAAGCGCGAACAAAATCACCAAAACTAGGAACGGTAACGCGAATAAAATATCGACGAAGCGCATCATGACAGAATCGACGATGCCGCCCACATACCCAGAAACTGCGCCATAAACGACGCCAATCAAAACTGCGACGCCTGTTGCGACTATCCCAACTAGCAAAGAAACTTGTCCGCCATATAACACGCGTGAAAAAACATCCCGCCCGAGCTGATCGGAGCCGAACCAATAGTCGGCGGATGGAGCCGCGAATGCATTTTTCAATTCGATGCTCGTTGGGCTTTTCACAAATGGCAAAAACGGCCCAATGAAACATATGCATATGACCAGCAGCAACACGCCAAGACTCACCAAAGCTGGCTTGTTCTTCGATAAGCGATGCCAAGCGTCTTTCCACAGCGAGCTGCCCTGCGATGTTTTTACCATTTCATCTGACACGCAGGCAAAATAGAGCACTCTTTACCGAATGCAGAGCATAATTTTCAGCCTATTATTATTGCGAATAACCATGTTCAAGTCCTTCCGTCTTTGTTTCCATTCCCTGCATGCGCGCTTTGATTTTTGATCTTGATGGCACTTTGGTTGAATCTCTGCCGGGCATAGCGGCTTCCCTCAACCGAGCCCTCATCCAGCACGGACTGCCTGGTCAAAGTCACGCCAATGTCCGGGGTTTCATTGGTGACGGCGCCATCAAACTTGTGCAGCGCGCCCTTGCAACGGTTTCCAGAATCGATATCACGGAGAGCGTTTTGAAAAATTTCGCAGCCGATTATGCGGTTTCATGGCCACGCGGCACCAGCGTCTACCTTGGGATGCTTGGATTGCTTCAACAGCTCGAAGAGCGAGCCATTCCGCTCGCCGTGCTTTCCAACAAACCCCACCCCTTTACAGCGGAAATTGTCGGGAAACTTTTCCCAAATACCCATTTCACCGTTGTTCTGGGAAACCAAGATGGCCTGCCTCATAAGCCCGATCCCACGGGTGCGCTCCAAATCGCCCATACACTGGGCGTCGCTCCGGAGGATTGTATCATCATTGGCGACTCCATTATGGATCTCGAGACCGCCAAAAACGCCAACATGAAATCGATCGCCGTTACTTGGGGCTACCATGACCGCGAACGTCTGGTGATGGCAGATGTTATCGTAGATACAATGGATCAGCTAGACCTAGCGATCCAATCGCTTATCAGTTAAAAAAATTCCTCATCAGAAACCTTAGCCTTGCGCGGAAGTTTATCACTAGATCATGATGCCCACGTGTCTGAACACAAAGGGGCTGTAGCTCAGCGGTTAGAGCAGGGGACTCATAATCCTTTGGTCGTGGGTTCAATCCCCACCGGCCCTACTTTTTAAAGGGAAAAATGTATCACAATGGGAGTGCAGCAGACTTGGCCAAACTGATGACTGGTTTTACTCTCCAAGCCCCCTCTTCCCATTGATTGGGCTGATTTCGGGTCGATTTCATTCGTGCTCTCAATTTCAAATCAAAAAAAGACCCACTCGCTATGAGCAAGTGGGTCAGGGTTTTTAATTTTCAAATAGATTTCTTACCATGTTGCGGTGTTACTTGGCACGTGACCTCCATCTGCAGGTGCAGCAAATGAGCACGAAAGAAATACTGATCCAGCAGCAGCGTCGGCAGTGTTATAGGTGTATGCGCCACCACCTGGGCAAACAGGTTCTGGCAAATACGCATTGGGATCTGTTCCATAGATATCTGCGGCTGCAGGAACTGTGGTGGGAGTGTTGGTCATGTTCATGTGTCCACGAGCAGCTTGCTGCACGTTACGAATGTTCATGATGCAGCCTGCACGGTCTGAACCCCTTTTCCATGCGCGAGCACCTACGAAGAGGATCGCGATGAGTGAGAGCAAAACAAGGATAACAACGGTGAGCTCGAGAAGAGTCATACCGGACTTGATTGCTTTGTTATTGGTTTTTTGTGTTAGTTTCATGGTTTATTTGTGTTTTCGATTATTTTTTGTCGGATTGAAATTTCTTAGTGATCTGGGAGATATTTACATCCTCCTAGTTCATTGGGAAATTTCAGAAAGTATCAGGAAAAATCTGCACCAATTACTTACATTCATCTTTTAAAGGACTTTGTATGAAATTGCTCCATAATGATGTATATCACTAATGGATCTAATGTCTTAATGCTTATCTATTTTTACTTCAAGTAAATTCTACGCTTAAAAAATGATTTTTTGGAGTTTGTCCAGACAGCCCGGCGCGGCGGCTTGGTGAATCGCTTGTAAAATAAGGAATTTAGACTGGCTCTCAAAAGCCCGAGCGGCAAATGAGACAAAGGGGTAAAATAGCGAGTTTCCAGCCAAAACCACCTAATTTCTTGAGGCACTGGGCAAATTTACCCGAGAATAGGCTTCTGGCTACTTGGACGTGCGTCCTTCGTTTTCTATACGGAGAACCGTTTTAGCTGCGGCCTCGCGTATTTTACTCACGAACCTATAGCGGGCCTCGCACTCGGCAATACGCATGGGTGATAGTAATTCCCAGTTCTTCGATTCATCCCATTGTTTAGCAATGATATCGTATCGAGCGAGGCAATAATCATAGAGATTGAGGATTTCACGCATTTGGGCGGCTGTAACTGTGGATGATTTGTTGTAATTATGATCCATGAACAACAGATGCAAAACATTGGCGCACGCGGCAGCGGCAGTGAGGGCGGGGCGGGGATCATGTTTCTCGCTAAGGCAATAATTAACGGTTTCATTGGCCAGTTTCGCGGCCGTGGGGGTGAGTTGTGGGCGAGTACCAAATTGAGGTTCTGTAAGAAAAAAATGGAGTGAGTTATAGTTCCCATAATGAGATGGATCCATCTCGTAGGCGAAGCGGAGCTTATTTTCAGTTTCACGGCGGTGGTGAAACTTCATTCCTTCGTTCGCAGGTTTCGGATTGGTTCGAAGGTGTCTCGCCTCATCCATAGATCCAATCATAGTCAGTAATCTCGCATTCAATGACGTGGCTTCTTGGGCCTCTGCATCCATGCTCTCTTTAGTCGTCGCGACATGGTCATGCTTACTGTTTTGATCGTCTATATGCTTATCCTCAGAATCACTGGTGTGATCGTGCTTACAATTCTCATCGTGCACATGTTTTTCCTTAGGAGCCGTGCAGGCATCCGTGCATTGTTCTCCAGGACCATGGTTATGGCCCTCTTCTCCCATCGCAGCGTGAAAGTAGCTATCAATAGGGGTTTGCATGGCCATGGCAAAAACTTCGCCGTAGGGGCTACGTTTAATTCCAAAAGGATTGGGCGGCGTGTCGAAATCAGGATTTTCAACCAACGAGCGGGTTGTTAGAGTCCATGCGAACACACCAAATCCGATGAGACAGATAGAGATGATATTTGAAGAGCTACGCATGACGGCTTTAAAAATTAAGTGATGATTTTGGTGCGGAAACTGAGACGAGCCAACCCGGCGAATACGGCAGAGATTCCAGCGTAGTAGCCCATCATCGTCCAAAATGCGGCAGCTGGGAGTGCTCCATCTTTAAACATGAGGCGTTGCGTGAGATCCGCGAAGCGATATTGAGGGGAATATAGCCAGAGGCCATGTAAGATCGAATTTTCCTCCTGTTTAAGCAAGTTATCGAGGTAACCGACACCGTAGAGGCCATATAGAGCGAGAAATAAAGTAAAAGCGAAACCCGTAATCCCGCCAAAGCGCGATGCGATTGCAATAGCAAGTGCCAACAAAGGTGCGATGACCATGATGAAAAGCGCCGCATACTGAGCATTGAGTATCCACCACATCGAGCGCTCAGCGGAATCTTTTGGCATAGCTGCAAATTGGCAAACCAGAGCCGCAACGATAGCAAGCGGGATAATGAAACAAATGATCGCAAGCCAAATCTGAAATAGTTGGCGAGCGGCTGATATCCCCGTTGTTAGAAAATATTCACCAATACCGGATTTAGCATTGTTTTCTCCTTCGTGAGCAGCGGTGAATAAGCCCCATGTTAGAGCAGATATCCAAAGTATATTCCATACAGCTAGGACTCGGGCTGGTTGAACAAGCACAGACTTTTCAGTGGCACTTGAAATCAAGGGCAAAACAAAGGGTAGGATAATCAAGGCAAACCCACAAATTACCCATGCCCTGCGGTGTAAAATCGTTGCGAATGTAAGGCGATAAAGTCTCATCGTTCAGCTGAGTAAGTTTTTGAGTTGGCTCCATGTTTGATCACCGCTTGCGAGATGACGTCCGGCTTTCCCTTCGATCAGTACCGCACTGGGCATGTTCATCGTATCGTAATCTGGATGGCAACTCACCAGCCTCAATACGTTAGAAGATGATTGTCTCCAAATTTCCTCAAATGCCTGGCGGGCGAAAGCGTCAAGACCGCTAAAAGGTTCGTCGAGCAAAAGAATGTTGCCCACATTAGGCTTCACAGAAAACTCACCCATGATAAGGCTCGTCTTGCGGCGATTCCCAGTAGAGAGGCGTCCATAAGGTTTCTTCACATCGAGCTCAATACGAGCGGCGAGGTCCAGCGCGGCGGCGAGGCTTACCTTAGGAATCAGCATGCGGAAAATAGTCGCCGGCGTTACATGGGCATCGAAGCGCAAATCTTCCGGAAGATATTGTAAAAAACCCTCGACCCGGAATTTTCCCGACACTGGCTTAATCGTTCCAGCAAGAGTGCGTAATAGAGTGGTTTTGCCCCGTCCATTACGTGCCAATAAAAAGTGTGTGCCAGAGGTCAAATTCAGCTCATCGCTAAAACGAGCAAGTGGGCTGTTATACCCAATTTCAAATCCAGGATCGAGATGAATACAAGGGATGTGGTTTATCATCGTAAGAACATTATTTCAGACTTAATAAAATTAGCCATGATGTTCCTCGTGTCAAGAGCACGCAAATGCCATTCCCCGAAGCTGAGCCGATATTAAGAAATCATTTTTTTGCTATAATTTTTTTGAGCGCGGAATTCTCTTCATGCGAAATTACTTTAAGCAGCACATCCACTCCATATTCTCTGCCCCTAGCTTTTAGTATGCTGCGAATAACCTCCGCCGTATCACCCCCTCTGCCGACTAACATCGAGAGATCACGTTGTGCTAAAATAAGCTTCAAACGTAGGACTCCTGGAGAAATCTCATCGGCGAAAATCTCTACACTTGAGGGATCTTCAATTAAATTTGTCGCGACATACAGGAGAAAATTTTTCAGTTGCTCCGCAAGCGCCTCATGATGTCGGGCTTTTGATTTTTTTGCTGATAATTTTGCCTTTGTGGTCGGCCTTGTCTCAACAACTCCAAAAGCGCGCTTGGGGCGTCTAATCTCCCAATCATTCACTTGAATATTACACAGACGCTTCAGTGTATCGCCGATTTCAAGATCCTTGATATCCGTTTTTAAAAGCCTAATGAACTCCCCTGGCTCGGCTTTGCCTTTCCCTATTACCTTATCAGGTTTGGCAGTTTTTGGAAGGCGTTTGGGCATAAAGATTAGCCATGAATTAAGCTCATTATCTAAAGCTATTCAAGTATCCTTTTGATTACTGCGTCCAAACTAGGACGATCGAACTATGGATTAACCTTGGTTTCTTCGTTGTTCGTGACGGATATCACGAGCTTTACTCAGGAAAAAGGAATCCTCTCCGATATTCACGGCAAGATCGCCAATGCGTTCAATCGAGCGAGCGACTAAAATCAGATGCAAAATATTTTCCGCATTGCTCCCTGCGTTTTCCAACTGGCCACTGAGTGACGAAGAAACCTCTTTGTAAGCGGCATCGAGTTCTTTGTCGCTCAAATGCAAATCCTGACCTAACTCGGAATTTCCTTGGTTATAGGCAAATATCGCGTCGTTAAAAATCTTTTCTGCCATAATAAATAGTGGCTCAATAAATTTTACTTCGATAGGCGATTGGGATTTGCAAATCTTCTTCGTTCGCTTGGCGATGTTCACAGCGTGATCTGATATGCGCTCTAGATTGTGCGCAGTTTTCATTGCAGTGATGACTGCTCTCAAGTCGGTAGCCACTGGATGAAACCGAATCAAGATATCCAAACCCATCTGGTCGATTTTGACTTCAAGTTCATCCACCTCTGTGTCATCACCAATCACCATGCGTGCCAAATCGAGATCCTGAGCTAGCAATGATTGGATCGCGTGTCTTATATTTTGACATGTTAGAGTAGCCATGAGTTGCACCTTTTCTTTGAGGGTGCCCATAGCATGATCCATTTCTTGGAATATGTGTTGATTACTCATGATGTTAGATTCGTTGCTTAAAAATCAACCGAAACGCCCGGTGATGTATTCCTCAGTTTTCTTCACGCTGGGACTTGAGAACATGCGCTTTGTTTCTCCGAACTCGATCAGTCCACCCATATAAAAAAATGCTGTTTTGTCAGAAACCCTCGCAGCTTGTTGCATGTTGTGTGTGACAATAATGAAGGTATAGTCGTTCTTGAGTGTCCAAATTAAGTCCTCGACTTTTGCAGTGGCGATAGGATCGAGCGCACTACATGGCTCATCCATTAACACCACGGTAGGTTTCACTGCGATCGTTCTCGCAATACACAAGCGCTGCTGTTGACCGCCGGAAAGCCCGAGCGCAGATTCATTAAGACGATCTTTTACTTCATCCCATAATGCTGCGGCTTGCAGGCTTTCATGTACAGATTGATCAAGCACTGCCTTGTCACGCTCTCCGCGCATGCGTAAACCGTAGGCTACGTTTTCGTAAATACTGGAGGGAAATGGATTTGATTTTTGGAAAACCATCCCAACATCTCGGCGCAGTTTCACAACATCGACAGATGGGTCATGAATGTTGATACCATCCACAACAATTTCGCCGTGTGTGATGCGTGTCCCCACAATTTCATCATTCATGCGATTGATGCAACGCAGCAGAGTTGATTTACCGCAGCCAGAGGGACCGATGAAAGCAGTGACCTCGTTTCGCCTAACATCGAGAGTGATATCTTTGAGCGCCTGAGTATTTCCGTAGTTGAATGACACGTTTCGAATATCCACTGAGGTTGTGGAAGTTTTTGATGCGGTCGATATCTCCTGAAGATCGTTCATAATACAAAATCATATATCAGCCAAACCTGCCAGAGATATAGGCTTCGGTTTGTGGATTGCTGGGGTTCTCGAAAATCTGCATGGTATCGCCATACTCAATCAGATTACCAAGATACATAAAGGCTGTGCGGTCGGAGCATCGGGTGGCCTGTGACATGTTATGAGTAACGATCACGATCGTGTAGTTCTGCTTGAGTTCATGAATAAGCTCTTCGATTTTCAAAGTAGCGAGTGGATCTAATGCGGCGCATGGCTCATCCATGAGAACAATATCCGGCTCTGTGGCAATGACTCGGGCGATGCAAAGACGTTGCTGCTGACCACCAGAAAGTCCGAACGCGCTGGTATTCAATCGATCTTTCACTTCATTCCAAAGTGCGGCGCTAGTAAGTGCTTTTTCAGCGGCCTCATCCAACTCCGAGCGTTTCGACACTCCCGCAATACGAAGTCCATAAACAACGTTTTCGTAGATGGATTTTGCAAACGGATTGTATTTTTGGAAAACCATTCCGACTCGGCGACGGAGTTCATTCATGTTGATATCAGGGCGGTGGATATCAATGTCATGAACGCGAATGGATCCGGAGGTAATGCGGGCGTTTGGAATTCGATCATTGATGCGATTGATGCAGCGTATCAACGTGGATTTTCCACATCCCGATGGACCAATGAATGCAGTCACCTGCTTTGTTGGAATATCCATGGTGACATCATGCAACACTTGCTTCGAGCCGTAAGAAAAATTTACGCCCTGAATTTGAACCGCGGTATCCCGAGAGACGGATGCTTCTGTAGATGAATTTACCATTTGAGTTTGGCACGAAGTTTAGCACGTAGAATCATGGATCCAAAGGAAAGCACGGCGACTAAGATGAGGAACACGAGTACGGATCCGTATTGCGCACGTTGCGTGAATTCGGAATTAGGGATCCGTGCCGCAAGTGTGTAGATGTGATATGGCAAGGCCTGCACCTGAGACGAGAGGATATCGAATGGGTTGCTCAGTCCCTCCCATGGAAAATCATCCTTAGCCGCAACAGCTGCTGTAAACATGATCGGTGCGGTTTCACCCGCGACACGAGTGATCGCAAGGAGCGACGAGGTCAGGATGCCTGGCATTGAATAGGGCAAAACGCATTTTCGAATCGTCTGCCAACGCGTGGCGCCCATCGCAAGTGAAGCATCGCGAAAGCCTTGAGGCACGGCACGCAACGACTCTTCAGATGCCGTAATGATGACTGGCAAAATCATACACGCAAGAGTCGCGCAACCTGCCATGAGCGATGAATTCCAGCCCTGGAAACTCAGAGCGAAATCATTTATCAGCAGAGGGATAACAAGCAACGAGCGATCCGATGGAGTATTCGTGATGACTGGAACGGCAAGCACGAAGACGGAAAACCCGAATAATCCAAAAACGATGGAGGGAATTCCTGCTAGATTCAAAATGGCTAGGCGAACCGCATGAATAAACGGGCTTTGCTTTGCATATTCGGCGAGATAAATCGCCGCGCTGACTCCGAAGAACAAGGCCAAGATAATCGCGCCTAATGTCAGGAGTGCGGTACCTGCAATCGGCCCCGCGATGCCTCCACCGGAATAAGAAAAGGTTTTCTCATTATAAATCGTGGCGCCAGGATGTGCGTCGAGGTATTCGTTGTATTTAGAGGCGGGGAGCTGATGCCGCGTTCCTTCTGCATCATCGAAAACGTGCAACGTTTCATTTTTCGCAGTGAGAAACTCAATGTCCACAAAAGGAAATTTTGTAGAGAAGATGGCAGGCGCGCCGTCGATGATGATTCGGGCAAATAGCAATAAGGCAATGATGAGAATCAGATAAGTCACGCTACCGAGAGCCAAGCGCACGAAAATATCTTTAAAGTAGCCTCTCGGCATGCCTTTGCGGATAAGTATTTCTGGATCGATCATGATATTGAATCTACTTTTTGGCGCGATTAACGAAGTGATGGGCGGTGGCATTAATGCCAAGTACGACAGCGAATAAAACAATGCCTACAACGAAGAGCGCGCGGTAATGCACACTGCCGAGTGGAACTTCGCCAAGTTCTTGAGCGATGATGCCAGTGAGCGTGTGGCTGGGCTGGAAAAACGCACCCAAGCCCTCGCTGAAATCTGGGATTTTAATCCGGTTTCCTGCGACAAGAAGTACAACCATGGTCTCTCCGATGACACGGCCAAAACCTAACAAAATAGCTGCGAGGATGCCTGAGAAGGACGCCGGAATCATGACTCGGAAAGCCGTTTGCACGTGAGATGCTCCCAGCGCTTCAGAAGCCTCGGCGTAAGCCGATGGCACGTTATTTAACGCGTCTTCTGCAAGTGAGAAAATGGTCGGGATACTCATGAGTGCGAGAAGACATCCTGCGGTGAAAATGTTGAGTCGTTCTTCGATCGGAAATCCAGGCACCCATTGAAACGCATCCATCACGGAAATTTCGCGCAGGATAGTGCCAAACACCAAGATACCCACAAAGCCGAGAACCACCGATGGGATAGCTTGAATGAATTCAATAATAGGTTTCACCAAAGCCTGTTCACGAGGCTTCGCGAAATGATTCACATAAATTGCAGCACTGATACTAACAGGAATTGCGATGCTCAAAGCAATCAAAGCAATCATGAGTGAGCCGACAGCCAGTGGCAGAATCCCATAGAAATCCTGCCATTCACCACCCGTCACCCATTTTTTTCCGGTCAAGAACGACATGAATGCATCGGAAAGCGGCACTGGATCGGTATGCTTCCATGCGTTGATTTTTCCGGGTGCCATATCGAGATCCGTGATAAAAATCGGCCATGCCTTACGAGCCGCGCTCAGTATACGCTTGGCATCTGACTCAGTGAGGCTTTGGGGGATTTTATCAAACGCAGCTGATGATGCGGTTTTGAGTTCTTCGTGAAGGCGAACGCACTCGGGCTTGCGTTCTAACAGTGCCTGCATCGGAGTCTCGACGTCGGGCTTATCGGCAAGGGCGGCATGGGCATCAGCAAGTAGCCTTTCGCGCTCGACAGGATCTTTCTCGCCTGAGGCCGCAGCCAGAAGTGTCTTTCGATCTTTTTCAAGAATGTCTGCGGTTTGTAACTGCTCTTTGGTAACCGTTACTGACTCGGTCATTTCCATGACGATGGAGCCGAGATCAAAGCCCGCGGATTCGAAATCATCAATGACTGTGCGGAATTCCTGAAGTGGGGCTGCGTGCTTTTGTTGGGCAGCCACAAATTCCTGCGCGAGTGCGGCGACCAAGGGAGGATCGTCTGTGGCTTCTGGGGGACGCGCGCGTAAGGATTCGATCAACTGCTGCCGCTCTTCGTTTGTCAGGTGGGGAGTGCTGAGGGGCTTTTGCAAGGCCTTCTCCCGCTGTTTTTCATAATTGTTAAGCAGCGCGGCTTTCATGCCTGCATTGCCATCTGTCTCCGCTTGAGGATTATTAAGAATCAGATCCCTTGTTGGGCCAACCTGATCGGTGAAAGCGTTATAAAGCGCACTGGCTTCTTCGGTTCGCTTCAGTTCACGAGAGCTTTTACCGTTCACTTCCGCATAATAAGCGCGATTGAGTAGGCTGGTGAGTTGCTCGTGAGCGGTCAGATTGTTTCTGGAAATATCCACAAACTCCAAGCCGGCGATTCGATAGGTTTCCAGATCTCGACGGTATCCTGGAAAAAATCCGAGCCCCTCTTTGAGAAGGAATGCGATGATTAACGTTAAAATGACGATGGTTAATCCCGCATTGGAGGCAAAGAAAAACCGGATGAGTTGCTCATAAGAAAACCCGCTGCGTTGGAACTTATGGCCTGTCTTCGCGTTGGATGATTTTTCAGATGCCATAGTCCTAATGACGCGTCAGATATGAAAGAGATGGATGAGAATAAAAACGAGCATCGCCGAACCTGTCAACGATGCTCGTAAACAACATACTATGTAGATTTTTTTAAAGTCAATATTGCACAAATCCGACTTTTTTCACGATTTCCTGACCTGCTGATGACTTGATGTAATCGAGGAAGGATTGCGCTTCGGCGGTTGGTTTGTCAGGGGCATAGAGGTAGCAAACGCGTGAATACACGTATTTTGCTGCGTTTGACTCGGTTGGCTCAACGCCGTCGATGACAATGGCCTTAGTGCCTGGAGTCTTGGCATATGCAAGACCCACGTAACCGATGCCGTTCTTGTTTTTTGCGACCTCTTGGGCGATTTGCTCGTTACCTGCCATTTTGAGGGAGGTGGAAGCATAATCACGTCCACCCATCGCAAGTTTCTGCCAGTCTTTATAAGTTCCGGAGGAAGTGTTGCGGGTGTAGATGGAGATCGGGCCAGGAGCGCCGCCGAGTTCTGACCAGTCTTTGATTTGACCGGTGAAGACCTTGGCAACTTGGGCCTTGGTGAGGCTGCTTACCGGGCTGTTCTTGTTGACGATCACCACAAGCATGTCGCGGCAAATCGGGTGCTCTTTGAGGTAGACCCCTTTGGTTTTGCAGAAGGTGCGCTCGTCATCCTTCACTTTACGCGAGGACATACCGATTTGAGCGGTGCCGTTTGCAAGAGCTGGGAATGCCGTGGTAGAACCTTCAGCGGCGATCTCGAATTTCACGCCCTTATTGCCTGCGGCCTTGAAGGATTCTGCAAGCTGAGGGATGAGTTTGGCTCCGAGGGTATCACTACCTTTGAGGCTGAGGGTTTGCGCGCTGCTCATCGAAATGAGCGCAGCGGTTGCGAGTAATGTGCTAATAGCTTTCATGATGTGTTTTGTTATATGATTGATTAAGATTGGGCAATTAGAATGAGAAGCGAAGGCCGCTCATGTAGGTGAAGCCGCTGTAGTCTCCGCCATCCATTTTGGAAAACTCGACGCCGTTCATCAGCTTAAGTTTGTGACCATGCATGTAGTAGTTAAGGCCGAGATAGGCAGATGTGTATTTGTCACCGCGTGTGTCACCACTTTCGAGACGCTCATAACGAGATGGAGTGCGGAGATCGTTAATATCTTCAGATGTAGCATATTGTAGGCGGCCCACAAGCTGGAGGCCATCAGCAATGAAGTAGGATGGAATGATGGTAATGCCTTTAACATCGGATTGGCTTCCGTCCCCAGAAGCTAGCATGACATCCGTCACAAGGCCGAAGCGTCCTTGGCTGATATCATTTGTAATGGCAATCGATCTGCTGAAGTTTGGGGATGTCCCAGGTGTATACGAATCGGAAGCTGTAGGGGCGTAGTTAGGCTCGCTGTTGGTCATGTAATGAATCGACGCGACAGCCGAATCAAATCCAACTTTCTCTGCGTAATCATAACCGATTTTAGCAAGAATGATGTTCCCGCCATCTCCGTCACTGAATTCACGTTGGCGATCATTGCCGTAAAAACCAAGCTCATAAAGCCAGCCTCCGCTGATGCCTTTTCCGCTTGTCCAAATACCGGTCAATTCACCGGGGAAGAGTGTGTTGGAAAGCAAGCTGCGCTCAATAGTGAGGATGTTATTGGAGGAAGTTTCTTGCTCGCGAGTAAATTTCACTTTGGTTTTACCTGCAGAAATATTGAAAGCGTCCGAAGGAGCATAGGTGACATAAAGATCGTAAAGGTCCTTGTATAACGTGTCAGAGCCGCTGTTATCCATGCCATCAACGTCAACGTTGATCATACCATCGAACTTCCAATTCTGGAACCACTTGGATTTGAATCCAAAGCGCGCGCGGCGTGCCTCGATGTCATCACCCCATACGCTTTCATCGTTACCTGCATCTTTATAGTCGCTGGTATTAAAACTCTGGCCGTTGCTTTCGCCATAAATCGATTGAAGGTGAAGGCGGCCTTGCAGGCTGAACTCTTGGAGAATTTGATTATCCTCGTTTTTGTAGAGGTTGAACATAGACCAAGCTTGATCCATCGGGGTATCACCAGTGAATCCTTTGAAGAGGAAGCCGCCATTCTCGGCGTTTGCGGATGTGATCCCGAGCAAGGAGGTTGCAAGAAGGGTGCTTTGAATTAATTTCATCGTTTGTTTTGTTGTTGTTGATTGCATGCCCAGTTACGGCACACCGGGAACATGCATAAAATGATGTTTGATCTTGAAGGGGATAATTGTGACGGTGTTGTCACTTAAGGGCACATGGCTCGATTGCTTATTGCATAAGGGAAACCGTGCTATAGAGATTGCTCCGCCTATGAGTTACAGCGAGTCCCAACCTTTAAGTGTAGCGCCATGGATGGCGGGCTTGCGGGCGGCACGGGCGAATTTGATTCCGGCTTTGATTGTTCAGGGGATCATGCTGACATTGGTGCTGGGCTACTATTTCTGGCCTCCGACGGCACGGTGGCTGAATGAACTCGCGCAACTCAAGCAAAGCTGGGGATATGGATATTCAGCGTTGTCAGCCGCGCTGGCAGGTGGATTGGCTCCGGAAATCATGCGGGTGCTGATGTTTCAAAAGGGACGGCCTTTAACATTCAACGCAACCAACCTTTTATTCACCCTACCTTTCTGGGGATGTACTGGCATGATGGTGGATTTTTTTTACCGCATGCAAGCGCTGTGGTTTGGTTCTGAAGCGACATTCCAAATTGTCGCCATTAAAGTCATCGTGGATCAGTTTATCTTCAATCCGCTCATCGCTGGGCCAAGTGGAGCATGGTTTTATGATTGGAAACTCTCGGGCTGCTCTTTCAAAAATTCCGGCAGATTTCTAACTGCAACCTATTATCGAGAAGTCATAGTCCCTATTTTGTTTGCAACTTGGGGAGTGTGGATTCCTTTGGTAGCGATTCTTTATTCGCTTCCCTCATTGCTACAAATCCCTCTCTTTGGATTAGCCCTAGCGATGTGGGTGATGCTTTACACTTGGATCAGCGAGCAGCGACCCCAACCGAGGTCAAAATCTATTTAGGCAAGGGATCTCCTGTTATTTCAGCAAGTTTCTGCACAAAGGCCCTGTTGCCTCTTTTCATATCACCATGGGCTGCTTGAATTTCATCGACTTTCTCCCACATCTCTTTGCTGCCTTCGAATTCTCTGCCGAAACCGCGGACTGAAGCGATGACACTTTTGGCTTCTTTCAAAAGGTCGTCATTTCGGGTTTCAGTGTAGCGATCCAAAACTTTGATATCATCGCGCATTTGTTCGTATAGATCATTCATTCTGGCGAGTTGATTGGAGTTAATGTCATAATAATCTCCGATTTTTTCGAGCTCAGTGATGACATCGATCTTGCGCCAGATTTCTGCGGCTAAAGCTTCACGAGTGAGGTAGCGCGGCCGTGAGACAGAGCTGTAAATCAACAGGGTTTTTGCGGAAAGGTGATAGGGCGCTTGAGCCACAATCTCCTGCAAGCGCTCACGAACAAATTTATTTGTTAGATATGCGCCCAGCGCGCTACCTGCAGATTTCTCTTTGATGAGTTTGAACTTGTTATAAACCTCCTCGTGTTGTGGAGAAGATTCCATGCTGGCAAGTGTGACGAACTCTTCCAAAGATGAGGCGATGAGCACTTCGTATTTGAGGAAAAACTCAGGCTTTTCGAGGGCGAGCAAGTTGATGAGCATGGGTTCTGCAGAGGCTGGAATAATCAATCTACCGCCGGAGCCCTCCGCCAATACCATTAGCGCACGCCAGAAGTATGCGGGTAATTTGAGATTGCCCGAAGAACGATCGATCTCCCCGATTACGATCCCATCAGGAGCTATGCCTGTGAGCGCGGCGTTAGCGAGAACAAAGGCAGGGCCACTGATTGCTCCACGATTTCTGCTAAATGGATAAGCGGAGTTTTCGGAATCTATTGAAACATTAATTTCGGCACGTTCTGGCAATCTAACTAAGTGCTTAGTAAGCCTATTTTTTAAGGGGCTAGAGAGCTCCTCTTCCATTTGCCAATAATCGTTCGAGCTGGCTGAAACTTGAACTCGGAAGCCATGCTGCTCTTCTCCATCTTCATTCGTTGGATGATTGGTGCCTCTCATTTGCAAAGGAACAACTTTGTGTAACCAAAGAGATTTGTCCTTATCATAGATTCGGAGTACAGTTGATAGTTTAGCCATATCCATGACCACTCCTTTTGTGGGATCATATTTTGGTAATACTTTTGGAGGAGTTACGGCGATCTCTTCTTTTTTATCGTCAACTTTTGGATCTTCTTTTTTAGTTGGCTCTTTTTTGAAGTTGGCGAGTTCTGCCACCCAACCATTCCATCCTGGATGTTCAGGCTTTGCCAAGTAGCTACTGGCTAGCGAATCTGTTGGAAAAATGTTGGCCAATGTTTCTCCTAACATGGCAGCAAGAACATTTCCATCCTGTCCAGCTTCCGGAGACGAGAGCCATTCAAGACTGTTCCAAGCCTGCCTCTTGTCATAGTCCAGTTTCCCCTTATCTGCGAAACTCGGCTTTTCGCCTTCGATAAGCCTATCAAGTATGTTCTTGGCAGATTCGTTTTTGGGATTCAGCGCAAGCGCTAGTGCGAGGGCTTTTACGACAGCCCGGCGGTGCTCCGCCGTTTCGTAAGGACTGGCGCTAGTGATCGTTGTGATTTGATACGATAAATTGTCAATGGCTCGGTCACTGATGGGCAGCTGGTCACGACGAAACGGAGCAATTTTGCCAGTCGGAGGAACAAAAGTTGCGGCATCGACTGCCGCAATCATCAGTAAGAAGCAACAAACACTGAGGCTCCCAATGGACGATTTTCTGGAGTTTAGATGCATACAACTACCATATGTATGAACTTTTTTTGATAAAATCACAAGAGAACATTGCAGTTTCAGGTCATTTTTTGAAAGCCTACACGCATGTCTGAATCTAATACGGAAGTGGTGACGCGGGAAGAAGTGATGTTTTTCGATACAGATTGTGGTGGCGTGGCGCACAATCTCGCCTACCTGCGGATGATCGAAACCTGCCGGACTAGGTTGGCGGCAAAACTGGGCATGGAACTTCGGGAAATGTCAGAAACTCAGATTTTCCCAGTTTTAACCCGCACAGAGGTTGACTATCGCAGGCCTGCGAAACTGGGCGATTGGATCTCAATCCGCGGCTGGCTAGGAGAGGTGAGCACGGCCCGTTTTTGGTGTGAATTTGAAATGCGCCGCGAGTCTGACAATGAATTATTGGTCACGGCGAAGCAATCGCTGGCACTTGTCAAAATGCCAGAAGCCAAGCCGCTACGCCTTAATTTCAAAGTTTTGAAATCCTAGCCTGAAGTTCACAAGCCTAACAAAAACTCATAGTATCTTGGCTCGGCTCCCAATCGCAGGATTTCTTTTTCAAGCAGGGAGATCGCAACCGTATCTTTCGACTCACGATAACGCTCAATTTGTTTATTTAACTCTCTGATATATGCCGACTGCTCACTTCTAACACGTTGATAAAATCTAGAGCGTATTTTCACTTGCGTAGCGTGTGCCTTTATGAAGCTCTGCTTCACTGCGGGTATATTATCTAACGAAGGACGCAAGGTGTCGGTCATTAAGTAATTTTGATTTTTCCAAGCCTGCATGCTAGAAGCCAATTCTCCCAATGGAGCTGTCCCCGCAGATGCGCCAGCACTGTTGATGGCCAGCTTGGCTTGCGTTTCAAAATTATAGGCGTTGGATTTGAGTCCCTCGCGATAGTTATTTATATCCTCAGCGAAGCGTTCTTTCATGACGCCCTCGACGCGCGCAAAAAACGCATCGATGTCATCCATGGGCTTAACCCCTTCTTGAGCAACCGTCTTTCTCCGTGTGAGTTTTTGAGGAGATGAGGAAGTAGGGGCGCTGGGGTTGGTTTGTATTACCGGAGCCTTGACTCGACCCTCTGTGGCGTCCGAGGCTTCATTGCTGGGCTTGATGACGAAAAAATAAACGGCTGCTGCTACCGCAACGACTAAGAGAATAAGAAATATTGAGGCCCCCGCGGATGAGCTTTGTTTAACCATTCGGTGACGAGGCATAGAACGAGCCACTCCAAATCCTACTGCTCTTCGTTGAAGCGCTACCTGACGAGCGCTGCCAATGATCAGCTGACTGTTTGAAGCTGCGGTGATTTTTTCCAAATCCGCTGCCAACTCATCCGCTGATGCATGACGAGCTTCGGGATTTCGATTCATCGCACGTTGGATGATCCCACGTAGTTTTACATTCGTCGTTGATGGCAAGGGAGCTATCGGATCAACCCCGTTCGGACATATACCGGTGAGCATTTCATGCAACATCACTCCGACAGAAAAGATGTCCGCACGATGGTCAAACTTATGCGGAGGCTCAATCACCTCAGGTGCGGTATAGCCCGGGGTTCCAAAAATTTGTTCCCCCTCTTGCACTTGTTTTCCAGACGCGCTTGCTAGACCAAAGTCGCCGATTTTTGGATTGGCATTCGCATCCATCAAGATGTTGCTGGGTTTGATGTCTCGGTGCAGAATACCAGATTCGTGTGCGTGTGCGAGACCACGACAAACAGCGATCACCATTTTCAGTGCATCATCCTGGTGGACAACGCGTCTATGGCTGACCGTGTATAACGAACTGCCCGACACATATTCCATGATGATGAATAGGAGTCCTCCTGCGTCACCGGAATCATAGACCCCGATCAAGTTCGGATGGTTGAGTTTGGCCATCGCTTTGGCTTCGGCTTCGAAGCTTACGCGGAATTCTTGATCCTGAGAAAATTCTCTAGGTAAAATTTTGATGGCAACATCCCGATCAAGCGATCGCTGTTTTGCATGATAAACTGCGCCCATCCCACCGCAAGCGATGAGGCTATAAATATCGTAACTGGGAAAGAGCCCTGCAACTTCATTGAGGTCTGGAGCATGAAATGATGAGTGCGAAACGTGCTCGGGTTCGGTCACAGATTCGATTGAAGAGGCGGACATTGCAAAAGTGAAGTGATAAAACGTTAGGTATTAAACAAACGATTTGGATAGTTATTTATAGAACCCGCCAAAATAATAACGCCAGCTTAGTATAAATCTTAGGCCCATTATTCTAAATTTAATGTTTTGATCCAAATATTGCGGTAGCGGACGGGATTATCATGGCCTTGTAGCTTGATTACGCCAGGTTCCGGGCCCTCTTTTTGTCCCGCACCAGTTTTGTGAGGAATGGCAAAGTCATCGTGAATAAGCACTCCATTATGGTAGACGGTAATTCTAGCCTCCTCGGTTTTGGTTTCTCCATTGAAACGAGCCCCGCGGAAAACGATGTCGTAGGTCTGCCACTCACCCGCTTTTTTACTGACGAGCTGGTCCGGTTTTTTGATTTTATAAATGCTGCCGGCGTAAGTGGCCTTGTAGAATTTTTCTGAAATCCCAAATGAATTGAGAATCTGCACCTCGTAGCGTTCTTGGATGTAGATTCCGGAATTACCGTTCTGTTCAGGATTTCTGGGATTAGTCACTTCGTTTACATTGAATTCCACATGCATTTGGAAATCCTGATATGGAGTCTTGGTGCCCACGCTATCCGATTTGGGGGAAGCAGTCAGCACCCCGTCTCTGAAAACCCATAGGCTATTTGTTGTCTTTAAGGGAACGAACTGATTCTCAGTCTCCCCAAGTAGCTGCACAGCGTCATTCGGTCGCTTGAATTCCTTGATATCAATGATGCCCTTGGTGGTTTTCTTGGCTTCTTCTGCACAGACAGATCCCATTACGAGAGATGCGGCACATATTAATAGATGGGCTTTCATGAGGCTAGGAAATCGATTTTAAAGGCGGTAGGATTAACAATGATAGGTTTTTTGCAAAAATTATTTCTTCGTTCTGCTGAGAGCTTTTTTGACAACTTCCGCCACCGCCAACCCAAGCCCTTCTTGCTCGGATTTTTGATAAAAATGCACGTCCATTCCTTTTCTCCAATTATCATATACTGGCGAACTAGTGATAATCCCGTGCAGGTCGTTGATCAAAATTTCTGGATGCCTCTGCATGACTTCCGCAGCGGCTTGGTTGAATAAAACATCGGCGCCTTTGCGACGTGCGTATTGACTTTTATTGTCCTGGGGAACCGGGGTGGTGGTGCACCAGATCAGGGTCGCGCCCGTTTTCTTCAAAATCGCAATCTCTTTTTCTAGGCTTTGTTTGTAAAGCTCGAGCGGCACGGCGTAATCCCCAAAGGAATCAGTGTTTTTATCGTAAGCTTGCTTGAGGTCATGCAGGCCGTGATTGAACTGAATGACATTCCAGTGCAGGCCCTTTTGTTGGTAGTCGCCTAACCAAAGCTCGGCATTGCTTACGCCGTGCACACTGGAAAACGAATTTCCTTCGTTGCGGTGATAATTTGCGATCCCTTTCAGAGCCGTTTTCGCAGCCTCGTGATAATTCATGCTAATCGAATCGCCAATGACCAGCACCCGCGGCAAATTTGGATCATCCGATGCGCGAGGATCTTCCAGTGATGAAATTTGGATGCTTTCCGCCACAAATCGCTCTCCATCTTGCTTGCCTTGCAAAGTTGCTTTCCAAAAACCTTTTGTCAGATCCTCCGCATGTGCAGCCTCCTCTTTGATGATTTTCGATTTCGCGTTCCGCGTCACATGAGAAAACTGGGTTTTATCATTCCAATGAATGGTAAACCGAGATTTTCCAATATCGGTTTTCGGATCATACTCGGTTTCTTTGAGCAACTCAAAGCTCTGAGCTTTGATATCCACTTTTAAAATGTTTCCGATCGCACCGTTTAGCCCAGATGGCTTTTCAGCAGTAACAACGGCTATTGAAAAAATCGCGGCTATCAGCGCCAATATTGGTCTTCTCATAATATATATCACCGCATCCATAGCGAGGTTTGAAGGTTCCTGTAAATTTAAAAAAACGGATTACCAGTTTATCCTGCATCTCCTCTCTCCGAATGGTCTTAAATCATATTTAGAGGCTCTCTTTAAGAGAGCCTCTAAGATTCGTGCTGCCCAAATCGATGACTTGACGTGCCAGCCTATCAATCGGAATATTCCCCACATGGCATGGCGTTTGGATGAAGCGGTCGAACACGGAATGATCGACAACACCGTCGAAGGAACGACCACGGGAAAAATTTGGCTAGCGGGTCGTGATGAGCCGTTGATTCTATCATTAAACGGCGATTGCTGGAGAGACTTGGCTGGAACCATTCTCGAATTTGATAATCCCAAGCCCAAAGTTTGTAGCGAAGCGATCACACTTGATACCGAGCAAACCGGCATCGTCGGCGATATCACAGCTTCGCAAAAAGCCCGTGTGCCGCAAATCCCTGAAGATCAAATTTCCGTTTACTACAGCCAGAATCGCGAGATTCCCTGCGAGTGGAAAAACATCCTATATCTAGAATGGTTCAGTGAAATCAACGGTCGCGTGCTGATCGAAGCGCCAGATTATCGCATGCGAGTTTCCGAACATGTTTGGGAAATGGATCAGGATCTCGAAGAGGCTCAGAAACTCGCGAACATGAACAGCATGCGGGATTTCCTCGCACAAATGATCCAACGCAGCGAGACCGACAACACGCCTGATGCCGTGAAATCAAAAGCCCAACATTCTGAACTCAATGAGTTCGAATGGGAAGAACGTCTCAAAGAATCAGACCGCCTAACAGATGCATACCAGGAAGTGTTAGAAAAATACATCGACGATCCGGATGCCGAACGCAAAGAAGCTTTCGTCATGGGCTGGGATGGTTTGCTCGGTGCGATGGCGGATCGGGAAGAAAGCGATGAATTCGATGAAGTGGATTTCGATGAGGACGGCGATTGGAACTCCGTAACTGGTGATGATGAATTCTATCATGACGGACGTCTGCGTGACGATGACGAGTTGGAGCGCGATCATCCGCTGCAAGTTCATGCCCAACAAATTTCGTTACGTGCTTTTGAAATTCTCGGATCAGCTTGTGAAAACAGCGAGAGTCCAAGCTATGAGCTCACATCGAATCTGATGAGGATCAGCACCAAGCTCGCCGGCGTGCTCAATGATCGCTCCAGTGGCTATCAACCCGAAGCCGGCTTCATTCTCGCTGTCTTGAAACGTTGCCTGAACTGGATCAACGATTCCGTCGGCGCATGCCAGCAACTCATCGAAAATGAGAGAAATCTCGATCAAATCGCCGCCCTCGAACAACTACGCGCAAATATTTTCACTATTAGAGACGGAATTCTCGAAATCCGTCGCTCTTTAAAGCAGCGTTGACAATTTCACGTATTTGCTGACAATTTGCTTATCTTAACTATCTATGAAACTTATCCTTATCAGCTTCACCTGCATCTTCGCTCTCGCGTCCTGCAACACGATGGTCGGTATCGGCCGCGACACCCGCTTGTTGGGTGAGAACTTGGAAAAAACCGCCGAAAAATCAGCTCCTAACGCTGGATCCACTTCTGGCGCACCAGTTTACTAATTTTTAGTAATCCCGCCAGAACAGCAACGCACACACCAGCGTCGCGATTCCGTAAACCAAGCCCGCGAGGGCAAAGGCATTCCATCTGGTACGATTTGCGCTCACCCACGTCAACGCATCGCGGAACAAATAAGGCATGCCGACCATATACAGGGAAGCGGTCAACATGGCGTAGGTGAAAATCGGGATTAGCAAGCGGCTTCCGGGATCTTTAAGGAAGGCCGATTCCAAAAGTGGCGCCGCTAGCATCAGGCCAAGTAGGCCTAGCGCACGCACCGCTAGGAAATCTCGAATACTCATCGCGACCGCGATTACTGCTGCTGGCACCAACAAACGTAGCAAAGGCTTGGATTTGTTGAATTCCCCGAGGTCCATTTGCAGCGCACTGAGCTTGCCCAAACCATCTGGCGCCACCAGAAGCCAAAACCACGCCATTCCCAACGCGAGAAGGATTTGCCCGGCGAGCAGATCCCTCGGAAATTTTTTCAAGTATCCCTGCACCTGGGTCGGCTTGGCCAGCATCACCCCGTGCGAAGCAATCAACCAAACGGCGAGCAATATTCCAGCAGTGAAGAGCGGAAGCTGCTCATAAGGGTGACGTGGGTCCATGCGACTCAGGATTTAGAGCCCCAGCCCATGAGTTTCAAGCGGTATCTCATGTTCTCCAGCTATTTCTCTCGACCTCGAAATCAGGGTTGTCGCTTCCATTTCCTCTGGCTAGATTCTCAGAAGTTCGCTCTCACCAACTTTCTAATCCAATTTTCCCATGGGCATTTTCAGCAAACCTCTTCTCCGCAATCAACAAAAGCGCGACGATATGCCAGAGGGCCTTTGGTCCAAGTGCCCCGAGTGTGGCGCGATGATTCACGCCATCGAACTCAAACAAAACCTACAGGTCTGCCCGCCCTGTGGATTTCATTTCCTGCTAGATTCGATGGATCGCATCTTCCTTCTCGCAGATCCCTCCAGCTTCGAGGAAACCGATGCCGGCTTATATTCCGCAAACCCACTCCATTTCAAAGGCTACGAAGATAAAATCGATGGCCTCCGCAAGCGCACCGAAATGAATGACGCAGTTGTCACGGGTCGCCTCAACATCCACGGCAAGCCAGCCATGATTGCGGTGATGGATTTCAAATTTTTCGCAGGGTCGATGGGTTCTGTCGTTGGTGAAAAAATCACCCGTGCGATCGAAACCGCCATCGCTGAAAGACGCGGCGTGATCATCGTTTCAGCCTCCTCTGGCGCCCGCATGCAAGAAGGCATGCTATCACTCATGCAAATGGCAAAAACCTGTGGCGCACTCGCCAAACTCAACGAAGCTGGATTGCCTTACATTTCTGTCCTCACTCATCCAACCACTGGCGGAGTCACAGCTTCGTTCGCCACCATTGGCGACATCAACATCGCCGAGCCGAAATGCATGATCGGCTTCGCCGGCCCACGCGTGGTCAAAGAAACCACCCATCAAAATTTACCTCCAGGCTTCCAAACCGCTGAGTTCATGCTCGAGCACGGCCTCATCGATGCCATCGTCACTCGCCACCAAATGCGCGATCGCATCGGCAGCTTGCTGAACTTCATGATGAAGTGAATGCGAGCCTGTCTTTGTAATGCGTGAGAAAAAAGAGAAGGTTTATTCAAACCGCAGATAAACAGGATTCACGCAGATGGGAGAGTGATGTTTTTTGGATGACATTCTATCTTTCCAGCCTTCATCCATTTTCTTCATCTGCGTGAATCCTGTTCATCTGTGGTTTGAACTCTCAATCCATATCCGTGCGGAACGGTGAGGCAGGAAGGCCATCCTTGTTGAACAGGTTCACGTCTGGAACATTGGCCCATCCATAACGAACCGCTTTTGGATCGGCCACTCCCTCTGCTGAGACCACGATGGTTGAGCCTTTGATTTCTGCTTTTGCAGGAACGAAATTCTTATCCTCACCTGCGATGGTGAAGCCTTTGAGATCGCCATCCTTGGCTACAAGTCCGCCGCCAACATGTTTGAAGGTGAGCGTGATTTTTCCGTCTTTTGCAGACATGGTTTCATAGAGCGGACCTGAGTATTCGATTTTTTCGCCGTATGTTAGAGCGCGGGCAGCAAGAGCTAAACGCTGACCTACGGGTTCCTTTTGATTCGGATGAATATCATTGGCGTTGCCGACATCCGTGGTCACTGCCATGGCGGTGTTCTTCACCTTCGCAAGTGTTAGAAATTGTGCCTCACGGATTTCAGGAGGCTGGCCCTTGAACGGAGCAATCTGAACAAAGAAGAACGGGAAATCGCCCTGTTTCCAACGTGAGCGCCAATCCGCAATCATCGCTGGGAACAAGGTGCGGTATTGTTTGGATTGTCCGGCATTCGATTCGCCCTGATACCAGATCGCACCCTTGATGCCGTAGGGGATGATAGGAGCAATCATGCCATTGTAGAGAGTCGCCGGATTACCTGAACCACCGCCCGGATTTCCGGGTGCTTTTGGCTGCGGGCTGGAAGGATTTGGTTTCGGTGGCAATGGCTGACCTGCCGCTTTCGCCTGGGCGCTCGCTTCGTTCCAAGCTTTGAGCGCTTCCTCATAAGCCTTGCCAACGGTTTCATTCCATTCTTTCGAATCGACTTTGAACTTCTCCATTGCAGCAGCGTGGGCAGCTAGCTCGGCATCATACGAAACAAGTCTTTTAGCCGCTGCATCGGCATAGCCTTTGAGTTCGGGATCCGTTCCAAAACCCTCCAAGCTCGTCCAAGCCTGTGCGGGAGTGCCGCCCCAAGATGTATGAATCATACCAACAGGAACTCCCAATTTATTGTGAAGATCGCGTGCAAAGAAATAACCGACTCCTGAGAACCCATTAACCGTCTCAGGGGAGCACTCGACCCATGAGCCCGTTGCTTCTGCAAGCGGCTTGTGAGACGTGGTTTTTTTCACGGTGAACATCCGGAGCTTTGGATAGTTTGCCTTGGGTGCTTCCTCCATGGCGTTGTGGGCTCTGGAGAACGGCCACTCCATGTTGGACTGACCCGAGCAAACCCATACTTCACCAACGAGCAGGTTGTTCACGGTGATCGTATTATCACCTGTGATCTTCATCGTAAGAGCTTCGCCTTCTTTCAGCGGCTTCAAACTCACACTCCATGTCCCACCCGCCGCGGTCGTGCTGAGCTTCTGCCCGCCGATTTCAACTGTCACTTGCTCACCATCCCGCGCCGTGCCCCAAACTGGAACCGATTGGCCGCGTTGGAGAACCGCACCGTCCGTAAACAGCGGATTGGGTTTCACTTCAGCATGCAGATGGCTGGAAACCGCCGCCACAATCGCCAGCGTTATGATGGGAGATGTTTTTAAACTCATAGGACCTCTAATACGAAGCCAACTCATGATCCTGTCAAGCTAGGGAGTTTATTACTAAAACCCAACGATTCCAGAAAGGTTGAATAATCGCCCAAGAAATCGACTGAAATATAGGACGCCAAATGAGGTCGACTACGCTAGCAATTCTGTTGAGCTTCAAACTTGAAACTATTCTTCAGCACAGCCACGGGATTTCTTGCAGAACATAAAGCACATTCACCGCTAGGAGCGAGAGCGGAAAGCTAATGCAGGGTTTAGGTTGTAGTTGCGGAAAATCATCGAAACAGAACGACTACTAGCGGTTTGACGCTGTGCTCAACAATCATCAATCGTCATTCAAATCCTATAACCCATAAGCGCCGCACATTGGGTTGATTGACTCCAATTCACTCCGTCCAGGCGATCAGGACTACGTCATATTTTCTAGAGTTCGCTAGCGCTCACACTGGGTTGATGATTGTTGAGGTTTAATTTTTGAATAAAAGAAAAAACAACCCGGTGAAACGCTTGCGCGCCACCGGGTTGTTAGAAGGATAGCAAGAACGCGAACTCCTACTTCTTCTTCCCTTTCGCAGCTTCCAGTCCTTCTTTGACTTTGGCTTCGATGGATTCGTAAATCGCGGGATCGGCTTTCAAGACATCCTTAGCAGCATCACGACCCTGTGCGAGTTGTGTGCCGTCATAGGAGAACCATGATCCACGCTTTTGGATGATTTCCATTTCCAAGGCGAGATCGAGCAACGATCCCGTGGAGGAAATCCCCTCGTCATACATGATGTCGAACTCGGCTTCTGTGAACGGAGGAGCGACTTTGTTTTTGACGACTTTAATTTTTGTGCGGCTACCGATGGTGGTGCCATCTGTAGATTTGATTTGAGAAATACGACGAATGTCGATACGCACCGATGCAAAGAATTTCAGGGCGCGTCCGCCAGGAGTGGTTTCTGGGCTGCCAAACATCACGCCAATTTTTTCGCGAATTTGGTTGGTGAAAATGCAGACGGTTTTTGCTTTCGAGATGAAAGAGGTGAGCTTGCGCATCGCGGCACTCATCAAGCGGGCTTGGGCGCCGACGGTGGAGTCGCCGATCTCGCCATCGAGTTCTTGTTTGGTGACCAAAGCGGCAACGGAATCGAGAACCACGACATCGATCGCATTGGAGCGAACCAAGGCCTCGCAGATTTGGAGGGCTTCTTCACCAGAAGATGGCTGGGAAACCAAAAGATCATCCAAGTTCACGCCAAGCTTGCGGGCGTATTGTGGATCAAGTGCGTGTTCTACATCGATGAACGCCGCAAGGCCGCCGCGTTTTTGTGCCTGAGCAATGACGGTGAGAGTCAACGTGGTTTTACCAGAGGATTCCGGACCGTAGACTTCCACGATACGGCCGCGTGGGAAACCGCCGACTCCTAATGCGCGGTCGATCAATAAATTGCCAGTTGGGATGACATCGACATCGACCCGATGTTCATCGCCCATGCGCATAATGGCCGCTTCTCCGAATTCTTTCTGAATCTGCGAAATCGCCATATCCAGGTTCCGTTTGCGGGCGTCTTGAAGTTTGTCTGTTGCTGCTGTTGTCTCGGTGCTTGTTTTTGTAGCCATGCACGGAAGCTAAATAAGCTGAACACGCTTTGCAAGAAAAAAGATGTTCACTCGAACAAAAAAGTGCCTTTCCTAGATATGACAAGGATCTCCATGATAAAGTTGAACCCCTTGCCACATCTATCTTCCAGGCCAGGAAGTTAAGATTTCTTAAAAAATATCGTTCACTCCCAAGGTTTTGGGAGTTAACAGCTAAATCACTTCGCTGGACTGAGGCTGAAGTCCTTAATCGTCACCCCGCGGCTACCGGTTTTTAGCTCGAAGTTGAGGATGTTTTTGCCTTTTTCAAGGGTCACTTCGATGGGTTTGGTGGGCTGCCATTCGCCTAGGGTGTAAGGAACTGGAAGCTCGGTAGCTGGGGCGGTGTTGGCGGAAAGAATGAAAATTTGGCCCGATTGAATGGTCGCAACTTTAGCGGTCAGGGAGTATTTGCCAGCAGCTGGGGCATCGAACTCATATTGGGTTTTGAAACCGCCGAGCGCGTGGAGCTGCATGCCGCCACCGGAGTAGCTTTTCATGGCGGCGGCCTTGCCAGAACCTTTCGTGTGGGCGACCGATGGGATGTTGATCAGGCCGTTCTGCACGATGACTTTTTGCTGATCCGCGGTTACGGTTTCAGAGACGACTTTTTGTTCTTTCTCGTTTGCCTCACCGAGTTCTTGGCCGAGAGGTCCGAGCGAGGTGGATTTGGCAGCAAGCGTGCGGGATTGGAAAAGGGCGAGGTTGCTCCAGAATCCGCCGGCGATATTTTTGCGGTCGTTGTATGCGGGTTCACCAAAAATCCGACCTATCCATTCCGCGCGTAGGACTTTGACGTATTCATCTGTGTGTTTGCGGGCTTGGGTTTCCATGAGGAACTGGTTGCCGCTCAGGGAAACGTCGTCTTTATCCCACCAGCTGTGTGCATACCCCGCACCAAGGTTCACCACCCAACCTTTCGGTGTCCAATGGCTGAGAGCCGCGTGAGCTTTCTGCGTCACACCCCAAGTCGGAATCCCAAAGGAACGAAGCATGAAACGACCGAAAAACGCACGACGTCCGCAGATGCCGCCGTTTTTAGCGATGTTTTGATGTTGGTGAAGGGTATCGACGTCATATTGCACATTTTGAGAACCATAAGGCACTTCCGTGCGAACTGCAGAGACGTAGCGCCAGCCGTAATCAGCCATGTAGATATGATCGGGGCGATAAGTCTGGAGCATTTTCCGACCCCATGTGGTGATCTCATCGGGCACGTCTGAGTTGATCACGAAACGATATTCCCAAGTTGTTAGATCTTTGAATGCAGGATCCAGTTCGCCATCGAGATAGGCTTTTTCGTAGTGCAAATAACGTTTCACAGGATCGACCACAGTCGGGCCGTTGGTCACGGCTTTGGCGTTGCTTTGAGCAACAGGGATCGCGTGCTCAAGGCTGGTCGCCATGGCAAGTCGTTGGAAGAGATCCGATTTCGCTTTCGGGCTGGCCTTCTGGATATCGGTGTAAACTTTCATCGCTTCGCCGTATTTTCCGAAACGTGCGCCGCCTGAAACCAGCATGTCCTTCATGAGTTTGTCGTCGGCCAAAAGCTGAGTCACCGCTGCTTTCTCTGCTGCGCCTTTCTGTGCAAACGCGGCGAGCCCTAGAGGAGTTGCGTGGGTGAGGATGTTGGCTTTGGCGAGTTTCCCATCAATTTTATCGACACCAAGAACGCTGTTGAGTGAGCTGAAAATCTCAGCGGCAATATTTGCTTCTTCGCCCTTTGCTTTCGCGAGAGCTTCTTTGGCATCCGTAACCGTTTTATTCAAAGCCGCTTCATTCGCTTTGAGTTTTTCATAGGCTTCCGTACGCTCTTTCAAGGCTTTTAGACCCTCTTCTTTGTTTGCCTGCCAGCTAGCCAAATCTTTTTCTGCGGCTGCTTTTGCTTCCGGTGTGGTCGCGTTTTTGAGCGCAGCCGTTGCCGTTGCAATTCCCTTTTCCGCGCCGCCAATCCATTTGCCCTTGGCGTGATCGATCATGCCTTTCGCTCCGCCAATTTTGCCGAGCTCCGCTTGTGCGGCTTCCGCTTGTGCGGTGACCTTCGCAGCGTTTTCACGGGCTTGGGTAAACGCGGTTTTCTTTGCCACGCTAATCTCAGGAATCGCTTTTTTGATTTCCTCCTGGAGGGTAGAAAGCATCTGTGTGTACTCGGCTCTGAGCTTTTCGCCCTCTGCCGTCAATGGCTCTGAGGATACGGCGTTTGGCTTGGCTGAAACAAAACTGCCACCGAGTATTAACCCGATGCTAATGATGAGAGATAAGGGCTTTTGCATATTTTAATCTATGTAATGGGATGTAACGTGAGCGGATAAACCATTTTATCAACCGAATAAACGAAGAAATCAGCCCCCCTACATTGCTTGTCAGCCTAGTTCTTACCTGCTAGCAAGTCTGTGCGATAGCTCGCCTTTGCTCGAATGAATCCCACAACAACCGACTCCAATGCCAAGTCGCCTAAAATGGCGGCCATGGCGATCGCAGCCCTCGGAATCGTTTTCGGTGATATCGGCACCAGCCCGCTTTATGCATTTCGGGAATGTTTCTCTGGCTCACATGGTGCGCAGATCGATCCTAGTAACCTAGTTGGTGCCGCGTCTTTGGTGGTTTGGTCGCTCATCCTTGTGGTTTCGGTTAAATATCTCTTCATCATCCTCAAGCTCGATAACAAAGGGGAGGGTGGCATCCTCGCCCTTTCAGCGCTGATACGCAGCGTATCAAAACAAGACGAGAGCAAAAGGGCGAAAAAAATTCTACTCTTCGGCCTTGCGGGCGCGGCGCTGATCTACGCAGACGGCATGCTGACGCCGGCGATTTCCGTGCTCAGTGCGGTTGAGGGTCTCTCCGTAAGTGCACCCATGCTCGCCCATTGGGCCATTCCTGTCGCTTGCACCATTCTTGCGACTTTGTTCGCCATCCAGCGCTTTGGCACTGGCAAAGTAGGTGTGCTTTTCGGGCCTATCGTTCTACTCTGGTTTTCCACCATAGGAATCCTTGGCTTACGACAAATCATCGCTCATCCAGATGTATTGCTCTGTCTCAGCCCCTTGGAAGGTGTCACGTTTTTAGTCCGTGAATGGACTCATGCCTTTCCTTTGCTTGCAGCTGTATTCCTTGCCGTCACGGGCGGTGAAGCTCTTTATGCCGATCTTGGCCACTTCGGAACGCGGCCGATCCGTATCGGCTGGTTCACGGTTGTATTGCCTTGTTTGGTTTTAAACTACCTCGGCCAGGCAGCTTTATTAACTTCAGACGCTTCCGCCATTCGCAGTCCGTTTTTCCTTCTGGCTCCCGAATTTCTCCAATTTCCTCTCACTCTTCTAGCAACAGCTGCGGCAATCATCGCCAGCCAAGCCCTCATCACCGGTGCGTTTTCTCTAACAACTCAAGCGATTCAACTCGGGTGTCTGCCGCGCTTCCAAGTTCGCTACACTTCCGAGTTCTCGGCCGGGCAAGTCTATGTGCCTATGGTAAACTGGACTCTCGCCTTTTCCTGTATCCTCTTGGTGATCAGCTTTAAAACCTCTGCCAATCTGGCTGGGGCATACGGTATCGCGATCGCACTCACCATGACGATTACTTCCATCCTGTTTTTCGCGGCCGCGCGGGCCTGCTGGAACTGGTCGCTTCCCAAAGCCATTCTGCTTACAGCCGTCTTTCTTCTGTTAGACGGCGCGTTTCTCGCCGCAAACGCCTTAAAAATTGCTCACGGTGGATGGCTGCCTCTCGTTGTCGGAGGCGCAATCATGGCACTCATGCTTATCTGGATCTGGGGTAGAAAAAGGCTCTACGATCGAATCATCGCCACAGCGCTTCCCGTGGCGGATCTGCTTTGTGATCTTGCCAAAGGGAAAATTCACCGCGTAGCAGGCAGCGCCGTCTACATGAGCGGAAAAGACACCAAAGTTCCAACGGCTCTCCTTCATAACCTAAAACACAATCAAGTGCTTCACCAACAAGTGATTCTTCTTCATGTTGCGACTTCTGATGCGCCCCACGCCTTCGGTCCGGAGCGTATCTCCCATCAAGATCTTGGCGAAGGCCTCCATCGCGTGACCCTTCAGTTCGGATTTGCCGATAGCCCAGACGTTCCAAAAGCCATGAAAGAATTGATGCCGGAAGCGCTCCACTTCAATCCTAACAAGGCCACCTATTTCCTCGGTCGGGAAACTTATGGGATTGGAAAAAACGCAGGAATATTTGACCGCGCCAGACTTTTTCTTTTTGCAATCATGACGCGCAATGCTTCCGCAGCAACCGCATATTTTCAACTACCTCCCGGCCGAGTCGTTGAACTTGGCGCCCACATCACTTTGTAAGTTAGATTTTCAAAGAGGCTTATAAAAACGCGCTGCGGCTTTTCTGAACAATGGCTGCGCCTTAGCGGCACGATCGATGACGTTTGCTTTCGTGTTGCGTTTTTTCCAGCCATGATAGGCGGCAAAGGTTTCAAATGCAGCGTTGAGAGAACCTTGCATGGGGTTATGAAGGTTAAGATCAGCATCGATGTTTTCAGGTAAGCCGAAAGGATAGAGAAACCGATTCGCACTGAGATCACTCAAGCCTTTGGGGTAACGCTCGGGATCGCTTAGCGCGAGGCTCATGATCATGTAATGCGGATGTATCCAGCGGACACCCATGACTTCCGTTCCGTTCGCGGTATAGCCCGCACCAGGCATGCCTGATTCACCACCGGACAAACCAAAAATGCCAGCCTTTGCTGCCGCGGAATCCGGCCAATGATTTTTTGGATACATCATCTGTGCCGTAAGCAGTTTTTTGCGAATGTCTGGCCATGAAATCGATGAAATCAAATCGGGTTCCTTTCTATCGAAATCCGGAAAGTATAAACTCTGGATTTCAGCAATGAAACCAACTCCACGATAGGGCTCTCCGCTGGGAATCATTTTTCCGCGAGGCGCACGATGGGGAACCATCGCTTCCAGCGCCAAGACTAACGCGGTTTCTCCACCCCAATCTCTCCAACTTGAGGTCAGCAAGGTCTTACCATCATCTAGGTAACCATGATTGATCCAGCCCTCGGAATCCGTCACCGCATCGAAATTGAGTCGTGTGATCAGGCCGACAACTTGTTGGTTCAATTCAGGCAGCTCAACAATCTGGGACGCGAGTAAAAGCGAATGTAGAGCGAGTGCCGTATCCACTGTGCTGAATTCCGTTCCAGGAACAATCGTAATGCGACCATCATTTCCGTTATGCGTGAAATGTGGGAAAAATCCCGCTGCCGTGGGCAGGGATTGAAGAGCTGTTAGAGTTTGGGAAATTTCCTGTGTCGCCCTACCCTTATCAATGATGCCCTCGGAATATGCCAAAGCGCTACCTAACGCATGCATTCCTGTTGATGCAACAGAATCAAATTTCCCTGCCGGAATATGGCCCCGGTCGCGTGTCATACCGCTTGCAAAATCATGACAACGACGGAGCTTTCCTAAAGAAATCCGAAATGCCCATTCTTCTAACGACATCTCGGGTCGCTCGGCGAGGAAGCCGATGGACGACAGCTCCATCTTGCAACCCGGCTCAGCGATCCAGCTCATGATCTTAATGTTGCCCAGTGTGCTCGCGTCGAGAGGAAATGTTAGAGTGGTTGTCGTTTCACTGTCCAGAGTGACAGAGGCATGCCAAACAACCTTGCGGTCGATATCAACGAGTTCGAGCCGCAACAAGCCTTTGCCACTCACGTTCACCGCAAGCTCACGAATCCCACATCTTTTTTCAGATGCGCCGCCCAAACCGATTAAATCCGTGGGATCAAAAAACCGGTCTTTCTGCGCCGCAAGCCCGGCTAACGAATGCCATGCGCCCGTCCATTCACCGTTTGGCTTGACGTTGATAATGCCCCCTTTGGAATCGATGCGCGCACCGCCCGGACCCATCCAACCAAAGTCGGATGCCATATGGGTGAAGTTTTCGAACGGGTTGATCATTGGCGCCGCATCGGGCCGATCTCCGGGGAAAGAAATCGTGTAATCAATAATCGGCTGCCAAATACGCGTGTTTTGTGCGACACATGGAGCAATGAGGACTAAAAATGCGAGGAAGAGACGAAACATTCACGGGACTCTCGATGAAACTCAGTTTTTTTGCAAGAGCTGGACTGCGACTTCCCATACTGCAGAATAAATTCCGAGTTGCTTTCTCCATTCCCCAGCGGAATCTACCCATATATGAAAGCCCTTTTCGCTTTATTGATCGCCACACTCACATCCTGCGCCATCGAGAAGCCCACCTATGAATCCGTCCAAAAAAAGGGTGATTTTGAGGTTCGCAAATACGCAGCCATCCCTATCGTTTCCGCCCCCATGCAGGACATGGAGAAGCGCGACAATTCCTTCCGCCAACTATTCAAATACATCAGCGGGGAAAACGACAAGAAACAGAAAATCAGCATGACATCTCCGGTTTTCGTAAACGAAGCGGCTGATTCCAAAAAAAGCGGTAGCATGAGTTTCATGATCCCGTCCGAAGTTGCAAAAATGGGTTCTCCGACTCCCAATGCCGAGGGCTTGGCCGTGGCAAAAATCGATGGCGGAAGCTACGCGGTCCTGCGCTTCTCCGGTTGGGACAAGGAAGACAACCGCAAAGCAGCCTCTGAATCCCTCGCAAAACTGATTGTTGAAAACAAACTCAACCCCACGGGAAAACCTTTCTTTGCCTTTTACGATCCACCATGGATTCCAGAAATGCTTCGCCAAAACGAAGTCTGGCAAATGTTAGAACCGTAAATGATTCTGTGGGGAATTGCGCTTGGGATCCGCAGTTGAGATTCACTCATCTCACCAGGCTTTCTCAGCTTCCGCCAGTTGGACATCGCTCATCCCGAAGGCACGCAGGATACCGCGTGCCATCATCTTGTTTCCCACAGCATTCATGTGGCAACCATCGCTGGTTAGCTTGTTTTGAACATCGCCACCGTAGAAATACGAACCAAACGTATTGGGTTTGCCTTGAACATCGGGGATAGTTTTTAGCTGTGCCTGCATGTCCGCATTGAGGTCGGCGAGCAAACAGCTTTTTTCCTTCGCGATATGACGCAGGAAATCGTTATAGGGAATCATCATCTGGTTGAGCTCTTTGCTCGCATCCTCACCGACCATGGTCGATGTCAACACCACGACCTTGATGTTGGCCGCTTGGCATTTCTCGATGATGGCAGTGATGTTCTTCTTGTAGTCGTCGATGCCTACGCCCTCGAATTTGCGATTGCCGAGCACCAGTTTGAAATGCCAGACATCATTCACTCCGCAACTCAGAGTCATCCATTGCGGCTTTTTACTGATCACATCCGCTTCCAAACGCGCGAGCATGTCCGTAGATTTGTGGCCGCTTTTACCTGCGGGAATGTGCTGCACTTCCAAGCCTTGGCTCTTCAATGCACTCATGACCAAAGACACATAGCCGCCCTTTTTGTTGCCAGCCTGCGTGATCGAGTCACCCATGAAAGCAATGGTCTCACCGGATTTCACGGCAATTTCAGCATTAACGTTCGACACAGCAATGGCCAGCACCGTAAACAGGATGGTGTAGAGTTTTTTCATGGTGATAAGTTGATAGTATTAAAGGGGACTAACAGGAATTAATGAATTCTGCCAAATAGCTTCTGATCTTTAGCTCATTTTTATAGCCTTTGGAAAGCCTTACTTGTGTCGGCCGAGCACCAGCGCGTTTATAATATTAAAAAGTAGTTTATTCATGCGATATGATTTACCTCATTGCTCAACTCCCTCGCATTGCAAAAATCGATCCTGATTTACCTCCTGTTGCGCTTTTCAATGGTTTTGCCGTTCTTTCCTTCTGTCTTTCGAACTGCGCCTGATACCTCGCTGCCATTCCTTTCACATAATCCTCACTCCCTAGCGCAATCCCTTCGCTGAAACACTTTATCCGCTTGCGGATTTCTAACATGGGTAAAAATAAGAAATTCTCCACCGCAACTTGT
>Ga0315909_10000075_pt1 | contig 120992 bp, 118 predicted proteins | sample LakEriMetagenome_11_FD_203527 | JGI IMG/M metagenome (GOLD analysis project Ga0315909, IMG submission 203527) | Freshwater fungal communities from buoy surface, Lake Erie, Ohio, United States - Buoy 2 MA125 | ecosystem: Environmental > Aquatic > Freshwater > Lake | place: USA: Lake Erie, Ohio... | reverse complement strand
TATTCCAAATGACTACCTTTTGATTTCCGTGTGGGATCACAATGAAAATCAATCCATTGTAAAACTAATTAGTATAAAGTCCGGCAAGACTATATATAAATGGAGTATTAATATTAATGAACTAAATCATAAATATAATCAATATTATATTTATGATAAAAAGAATAATCAAAATAATAGATCGACTAGAATTTCCCATCCATATCTATCCAACAATGGAGATCTAATATTTATTGGAAGTGGTCTTAATAAAGTAAATAAAAAATCTAAAATAATATGGAGTTATCCTAATTTTAAAGCACATCACTCTATCGAAAAATTTAACGAAAATGAATTTTGGGTATGCTCATATAATAGTAATTTAGCTAAATCAAATAAATATCATATTAAAGATGATTGTATTTCAAAAATTAACATAAAAACTGGTAAAACAATCTATCAGAAATCTATTTTTGATATTTTAATTCAAAATGGATATAATATAGGTGAAATTTTAATAAATACTGATTTAGAAAATAATCACAAGTTTATAGATTACTTTCATCTAAATGACATTCAACCCGTAATGTTTGATTCAAAATATTGGAAAAAAGGTGATGTATTTATCAGTCTAAGAAATAAAAATATGATCATCTTATTTCGACCTTCGACAAATAAGATAATTTGGAAAAAAACAGGACCGTGGTTAAAACAGCACGATGTTACTATTATAGATTCAAATAGAATTGGACTTTTCAATAATGATATCATTGACGGAAAATTTGAGAATCCAAATAAGACTTTTTTAAATCAAACGAATAATCATTGTATATATGATTTTGAAAAAAACAATATCATTACGAAATACTCAAAAATTTTTAAATCTGCTAAAATTAAAACAATCATAGAAGGTCACTCTTTAACCTTGAAAAACGGAAATATTTTCATAGAAGAAACAACAAAAGGTAGATTATTATTTGGTGATGAAAAAGGTCTAATTTGGACTTATGTTGAGAAAATCGATGAAGAGCATTTAAGTATGTTTAGTTGGTCCAGATATATCACAGAAGAAGAATTTAGTAAATTTACATTTTTGAAAAACAAATAACATGCAAAATTTGCTTTTATATATTGGCCCAGGAATGGGAACTGGAACTGCAGCAGTAATTATCGGTATCCTATCTTCATTTTTAATTTCAATGATTGCTATATTATGGTTTCCAATAAAGAAACTAATTCGTTATTTTAAGACCAAAAGCAAAAACGAATGATTTATTTGGCTTTAGTATCTCTATCTATTCTATCCTCTTATTTATTTAACAAATTAAATATCAATTTGAATGTTAAACAGATTATTAATATTCAAAAACAATCATTCATTGTATTAAAAACCAGTTCAATTACAGATGAAGAAAAGCAAAAAACTTTACTAATTAATTCAAAACAATTATTTATATCTTCTATTTTATTATTTGTAAAGTTTATATTTATTTTTCTTCCTTTAGCGATTATTTTCATTTACGATTATTTCAAAAAAACTAACTTCTATTTAATAGTGATTGATTGGAAAGGAATGTTAATTAGCTCAATATCGTTTGTATTATTTCTTATATTATTTAACAAATATGATAGCAGAAGAATACAATAGATTGTCTCGCTTTCTTCATTCAATTAGTCTTGGCTCAAATGCTATTTCTGAATTATCTTTCGAAATTAATCGAGCTCTTTTTTATTCAATAAAAAAAATTCAACAATCCACAGATAATAAACCTGTTTTCATATCAGGTTTAGCTAGAAGTGGTACAACTGCAATCTTAAATCATCTTTACGAAACTAAAAAATTTGCAACGCTCACTTATGAAGATATGCCCTTTGTATTAGCTCCTAATCTTTGGAGAAAATTAACCGGGGCAGGAAAGCAATTTGAACTAAAAGAAAGAGCTCATGGAGACATGATTTTTATCAATAACCAAAGCCCTGAAGCTATAGATGAAGTTTTCTGGAAAATATTCTTAAACAACGAATATATAGCAAAAGAATCTTTAAAGTTAAATCAGATTTCTAGTGAAATACTCTACAAATATCAAATTTTCACTGAATTAATATGCTTGAAAAACTTTACAAATCATTCTCTAAGATATTTATCAAAAAATAATAATTCGATTCTTAGAATAGACTCTCTAAGAAAACAATTTGATTCTTGTTCTATTATAGTTCCATTTAGATCTCCTTTAGAACACGCACAATCTTTACTAGATCAACATATCCATTTTTCGAGAATGCAAACTGAAGATCCATTTATTCTAAAATATATGAATTGGATTGGACATTATGAATTTGGATTGAATCAAAAATCTTTTGAATTTAATTTAAATAAAAAAAACACATATTCTAAGTTAGATTTAAATTTTTGGCTAAATACATGGTTAAATTATTATTCATATGTATTAAATCATAATTTGAGAGAAGAATTTATTTTAATAAACTATGAAGATCTTTGCATAAATCCATCTAAAACATTAAATCAAATTTCTAAAAAGACCAATTTAAACCACGAATTTTCAATTAATGAAAAGTTCATAAAAAGAAATAAATCAGATATTAATTTGGATTCTGATGGTGAAATTATATTGAAAAAATGTATAAAAGTATTTCATCAACTCATATCATTTACTGTCAGTTAACTCCAATCAAAATTTTCAATTGTTCCAAACAAGTTATTAGATTATTCGATTCCGTGTTTAAAATTAAATCGGGATTATGTGGAATATCAAAATCAGAACTAATACCTGTAAAATCAGAAATTTTTTCCTCTCTTACTTTTTTATATAACCCTTTTACATCTCTCCTTTCACATTCTTCAATACTACAATCTACAAAAACTTCGATATAATTTCCTTCACCTATAATGGATTTAGCCATGTTTCTCATCTCGTTTTTGGGTGTAATAAATGAACAAAGAACTATAAAATTTGAATCTAAAAATAATTTAGCTACTTCAGCTGCCCTTCTAATATTTTCTGAACGATCATTGTCCGAAAAACCCAAACCCTGATTTAATCCTTTTCTTAAATCATCACCATCAAGAATTCGAGTATTTAAGCCTTTTGATTTTAAAAATAGTTGAAACTCATTCGCAAGTGTAGTTTTTCCTGCGCCGGAAAGCCCTGTAAACCAAATAACTTTCCCTCCAAAATTTATATCGTTCATTTTTATTATTGATAGAATTAATACTCATAACACCCGATATCAGGTGTAGAAACTGAACGATTATTCCCATCCAAATCAGTATTGACAGTGTTGACTAAACCTGAGTTATTTAATGGAGAGCTTGAATAAAAATGAAAATCATTTAATGCAAAATCTACAAAAAGAGGCTCTTGATTCCAAATAATTCCAGAATTGTAAAAATTGTCTGTGCCTATTGAACTTCTTTTAATCAAGCAATTTTTAAAATCTAATGAGATTAATGCCGGATCATTATTTGGGTTTAATGTATCAAAAGCTATTTCAGTAGCTTGATTTCCATATAAAACACAATTCCTCAAAACTCCTTCTTGAAGATAACGGACAACTGTAGTGTTATTCTCATCATAATAATTCCTTATAGCTAATGCTGGTGTTGAATTTGCTTGGGTGCCATATCCTAAGATATGACAATAATTAAAATTAAATTTCCCTCCTCCTAAAACAAAAACTGCATGCGCACCATTCTTAGCGATTAAACAGTTTTCAGCTTTTACTTTAGCTCCAGCGTAAATCCATATCCCATAGGATGAATGATTGTAAATTTTAGAATTTGTTATTGTAACTGTATATCCGGGATTACTACTTTCTTCAGAATAAACGTGCACACCTGCAGTTCCATTATAAATATTTGTATAATTTATTGTTGAAGTTTTGGCCTCATGAAAATAAATCCCATAATATTGACCTGACAATTCATTAAAATCACTTTCCAATCGATCACCTCGAAATTCAACCTCATGATCTTTTGTACCTTGAATATCTAATTTTCCCTTATAAACAAATAAATAAGCATTTTTATGAAGGTACACTTTTGTATCTTGTTGAATAGTTAATGTTTTGGCTGAATCAACAATAGCAGCACCATAAACTAAATGAGGTTTATCATTTGGCCATGTTACATCATTATTAAAATCATAAATACCTTTATCAAAGTTTGTGAAATGATAATACATATCTTGCCCCCAAACAGCCAACTGAATGTATTGATCTTTGCCATTAGTTCTAAATCGGATTGAATCTTCTATTACCATTGGATTTGTGGCATTATTGACCTTTAATGTTACCATTACGAATGCAAATAAACTATCTTTTGCTTCTAACACAATATCAGACATAGATGTTCCCGTCAGTCCATCAATATTTATTTTAAAAGGTGAATTTTCTCCCCCCATTAGTTCAATACTTTCAATCTTAACTGATTTATTTGAAGGATTGTAAATTTTAAATTGTTTTGTCGCAGAACCTATCGTTGTAAAAACGGTATCAAAAACAACAGTGTCAAGTGAAAAATTCAAGTTGTCATTTGAAAATCCTTTGAACTTTTTACAAGATACCGATGAGAAAAATAGCCCAATTAAGAGTATTAGATATATAAAAAGCTTTTTTTTCACGTTTTTTAAAGTCATAATTCATCAAAAATAACGAATTTGATGAAAGTTTATTTTAATTTCGTAAAAAAAATGATGTAAATTAAAATCTTTATTATAAATTTGCATTCCGATTTTAAAAGAACGAACACAGTAAAATTAAAATATTTAAAATGAAAGCAGGAATACACCCAGAAGATTACAGATTAGTTGTATTTAAAGATATGTCTAATGACTATGCATTTATTTGTCCTTCTTGTGCTACAACAAGTGATACAATTGCATGGGAAGATGGAAATGAATACCCATTAGTGAAATTAGATATCTCTCACAAATCTCACCCTTTCTTCACAGGTATTGTTCAATTCGTGGATACTGCAGGTAGAATTGATAAATTCCAAAATCGTTACGCACGTCACATCAAAAAATAATTTTAATGTGATTAATAATACTAGCCTCCAATTTGGGGGCTTTTTTATTTTACAATTTAATACTTCAATGTAGAATTATGTAACTTAATCACACCATTTTTCGTTTCAAATATTATAATACTTTAGAGAAAAGCGAATGATCTCAAAATCAATATACATTGTTATTTTATCACTGTTATTTTGCATTACTTCATATGCATCTAAGATTGAAAAAGGCTTTAAAGCATTAAATTCATTCAACTATTTTGAAGCTAAAGAAATTTTTTATTCTCATTTAAAAAAACAAAATTCCCCCGCATCATATGGATTAGCAACAATTTACTTTCGAACTGACAATCCATTTCATTCATTAGATTCTGCTTATAAATATATTCGTTTGTCAGAATCTAATTATTCAAAAATGAAAGAAAAAGACAAAGAAAAATTAAAAAAATTCAATTTTGATTATCTAAACATTATAGATTTAAGAGGGAATATTAGTAAAGCATGTTATGAAATCGTACTAAATCAAAATACTTTAGCTGAATATTCAAAATTTATTGAAAAGCATGAATGGTCTAATGAACGTTTTTTTGCTATTCACAAGAGAGATTCTATTGCATTATCTGATGCCAAGACTATTAACAATTCACTAGGTTATAAGGATTTTTTAGAAAAATATTCCTCAAGTGAATTTTTTAATGTTGCACAAAAATTATATTATCAAACTCAATATCGTGAACTAACAAACTCAGGAACTTTAGCAAGTTACTTGTCATTTATCAAATCTCATCCAGAAAACCCATACATTAAAGAGGCAGAGGATCGTATATTCGAAATTTCAACTTCAGGAAACACTATAGAAGACTTTAATGCCTTCATTAAAACATATACCAATAATAGAAATGTAGGTAATGCTTGGAAAAAATTATATCAAATCTATATGTATGATTATTCTGATGCAAGAATATTGCAATTTGAAAAAGATTATCCAGATTATCCTTACAAAGAAAATTTAGAAATTGATTTAAAATTATCTAAGCTGAAACTTCTTCCTTACAAACAAAACTCACTATATGGTTTTATAGATTACAATGGAAATCCATTAATAGAACCTCAATATGAATCTCTAGGCTTTTTCCAAGAAGGATTAGCATACGCTGTAAAAAATGGAAAATATGGATATATAGATAAAGGAAACAATACTGTAATCCCTTTCAATTACGATTCAGCTAGTGATTTTGAAGATGGAAGAGCAATCATTCAGAAAGATAATAAAGTTGGGATCATTGATCGATCTGGACAAGTAATCTTTGATTTAGTATTCAACGATATAGGTGCATTTTCAGAAGGTTTAATTTATGCTCAAAAAGATAGTTTATACGGATTTTACGATAAGATTGGGGCGCAACGAATAGAACCTAAATACAATGAGGCATTTGCTTTTTCAAAAGGTATAGCAAAAGTACAAATTAGAGAAAATCAAGGCTATATTGATACTTATGGCAGTTTTATAGTACCTCCTGCCTACTCTAATATTCATTTTTTTAACGATACATTATTGGTCTTCGAAGAAAATGAAAAGTTTGGCCTTATGAAAAGAAATTGCCAAATTATTGATTCTGCTAAATTTGATAAAATTGGCAAACTAATTAATGACAGAGCAATTGTAATAAAAAACGGAAAAATTGGATATATTGATGGGAAAGGTCAGTTAATATTAGATTTTAAATTTGATGATTATCCAAACGCGATAGAATTAAGCCAGTTTAAAGGTTCATATGCGGTAGTTAAAACAAATGGTAAATTTGGGGTGATCGAACAATTTGGTAAATTTATTATTCCTGCTTCATATAATCAATTGGGGGCATTCTCTCCTTTGATGTCCTTCAACAAAGGAAAAGGATGGGGATTCATTGATATGTCAAACAACATTCTTATTCAACCTCAATTTGAGTCTGCTGAGAGTTTTAAAAATGGCTATGCAATTGTAGAAAAAATGACTCTTTTTGGTATGATCGATTCAAAAGGAACAATTACTATCCCGTTAAATTTCACAGAAATAAAATCATTAGACAATGATCGTGTAATTGTTTCTAGAGGACCAAACTCAGGAGTGTATAAGGTTACCGGTGAAGAAATTGTACCTGTGGAATATCAACAAATTAGAATTTTAAATAAAGAATTATTACTTTTAACAAAATCAGGTGAAGTCAATTATTTATACTTACCTGAAAATAAAATAATAGTACCAAAAAACACAAATGAATAGTTTTTCTGATAGAATATTATTTGCAATAACAACAGCAGTTGCTGTCTACATCGGTATTTTTATTTTTTTACAAGTTGAATCCATTTCTAAAGAATCTGAATTGAATCCTTATAATGAAGAGATTTCAATGGCTAAACCAGAAGATTTATTAGAAATACCTTCTGAAAACATTGATATTCAATCAATGTCAAATCCTCAGAATATAAAAAACACAGTTACTGACATCAATGATCGAAGAAAATCTTCAAATGATGATTGGAGTACTCCTCACTCAAAAGAATCATTTGATGGTGAAAAAGCTGCACTTGACGCACAAAGACAGTTTCAAGAAGAAGCTCGAAGCAGCCAATACAACACTGAAGTTAGAAAATTAATAGAAGAAAGAACAAAAAATTTACAAACTGATAAACCTGCTAAAAAAAACACTTCACAAAACCCAAATAGCAGTTCAAATTCAAGCAACAATAAATATGATGGGCAAACTTTAGTTAGCTATGATTTATCAGGTAGATTTCCTCATCAAAATAATTCATGGTATGTTAGAAATCCAGGTTATACTTGTGGCATTGGTGCAAATGGGACAGTTGTTATTCGTATTAAAGTAAATAAAAATGGGAATGTCATAATAGCCGAATACGATCCTAGTTCAAGTAAAAACGCTAATGAATGTATGATTGAACAAGGAATAAAATACGCTAAAATGTCTCGATTTGATTATTCAGGATCAGCACCAGAAAATCAAAGTGGAAAAATTTATTATTCATTTGTATCTCAGTAGAAATTATGCATAATAAAATATAATTTATTAGCTTTTATTATTTTTACAAAAAAAGAAAAAACAATGTCAAAATATAATTGGACAACAATTAAAGAATATTCAGATATTAAATTTGATTTCTTTGAAGGAATTGCTAAAATCACGATCAATAGACCTAGAGTTTATAATGCTTTCAGACCTGAAACTAACATGGATATGTTAGATGCGATGAATATTTGTCGTGAAAGAAATGATATCAGTGTTATTGTATTAACTGGTGCTGGAGATAAAGCATTTTGTTCTGGTGGTGATCAAAATGTTAAAGGAATTGGTGGCTACATTTCTGAAAATGGAGTTCCGAGACTAAATGTTTTAGATTTACATAAAGCAATTCGTTCAATGCCAAAACCTGTAATTGCAATGGTTAATGGTTATGCTATTGGCGGTGGACATGTATTACATGTTGTTTGTGATTTAACAATCGCATCTGAGAACGCTATTTTTGGACAAACTGGACCAAAAGTAGGAAGTTTTGATGGTGGATTTGGATCTTCTTATTTAGCAAGATGCGTTGGTCAAAAAAAGGCTAGAGAAATTTGGTTTACTTGTAATCAATACAGTGCTGTAGAGGCAGAAAAAATGGGAATGGTAAATAAAGTAGTCCCTTTCGAACAATTAGAAGATACGACAGTTGAATGGTGCCGTACTATTATGTTAAGAAGTCCATTAGCTATCAGAATGATCAAAAGAGGTTTAAATGCTGAATTAGATGGTCAACATGGTATTATGGAATTAGCAGGTGATGCAACTTTGATGTATTATTTAACTCAAGAAGCTCAAGAAGGTAAACATGCTTTCTTAGAAAAAAGACAACCAAACTTTCAACAATTCCCAAAATTCCCTTGATACTCTATCCATAGAAGCTAATTCGTTTTTGAACAAACAATTAGCTTCTATTTTTGAAACGGAATTATCATTAGTTCTGGATTTTTCTTAATATAAGATTTTAATATTGTACGAGTATCTTTGTTTGATTGATAAATATTAATTAATTTTTTCCATTTTTCAACAGGCGAAAATTGAAAATGAAAAGGACCATATCCAAAACCTACAAACTCACCATTTTCTACTAAGATTAGACTCTTCTCCCCTTTTTGCCTACCTCCCTCGATAATGTAAAAATTTTCTTGCTCAAAAGTCGCTTCTTTAATTAATTGATTACAACGTTCATTGTATGTCACAAATAATTCTTCTTTAATACAGGCTCCAAAACATTTATGAATCGAATGTTGAAAACAAGCACCATTTGTAGGGTATAAATCACATAATTTTTGGCAAAGTTGATATTGTTCGACTAAGTTAAACAATGAATCTACCGCTTCTTTTTTTGTTGCAAAACTAATAATCGGTTCACCCTTAGTTTTACTTATTACACCAATAAAAAAACGTATGTAATCCGATTCGTCAGTGTAATGAAATATTCCAAAAGGAAATTTACTTCTCTTCAAACGTGCATTAAAAATAGGCTGATGTTGTTTCACTAAACTCGACTCTAACAACAAAGCAATTAGTTCTGAACCAGTTAGTTCAAACTCTACCCTCGTAATTTCTTTAATTAATTGAAGTCCTTTTTTAGTTTTTGTGTTTTTTAAATGCTGATTTACACGTTTTCGAATCTGCTTACTTTTACCTATGTAAATTATTTTATTAACCTCATTGTAAAATTTATAAACCCCTGTCTTTTCAGGGATTTCATCCAACTCATTTGCATCAAAATTCGGATGAAAAATTTGAGGATTAACATCTTCTTGAATGAATGTGGCTAAATTTTTAGGATCTTTATCAAATAACAAAGCAAAAAGTTTTGCAGTTGCAAACGCATCTCCCCCAGCACGATGTCGCCCTATCAATTCAATACCTAAAATACGAGTTAATTTGCCTAAACTATAAGACGCTAAATCTGGTAAAATAAAACGAGATGCTCTAACCGTACATAAATGTTGTCTTCTATAATCATAACCTAAGTTTTTAAACTCATATCGAATAACGGTGTAATCAAATGCAACATTGTGTGCTACAAAAATACAACCTTCAGTAAATTCGATAATCTCTTTTGCTATTTCGTAGAATTTTGGTGCAGATTGAACCATTGAATTGCTAATTCCAGTTAAGTTCACGATAAAATCGGGAATATTCATTTCTGGATTAACTAACGAAACAAACTGATCGATGATTTCAATACCATTCGATTTATAAATGGCTATCTCAGTAATTTTAGAGCTTTTGGGATTACCACCAGTTGTTTCAATATCAATTATAGCATAATGCATACATACAAAGAAAGTCAGAATATTCGATATTATTTGAATTTTAACAAAATTCTACAGACATTTTTTAATGAATTAGTTATTTTATCGTAGATATTATCGAATATGAATTATTTTTATTGAAGATTTAAGAAAAGTAGAAATGAAAATTGAAAAAATAAATTCGAATGAAGTATTTCGAATTCAAAAAATTGCTCATGCTACATGGCCAACTTCGTATAAAGGTATCATTTCAGAAGAACAGATAATTTACATGCTTGAATGGATGTATAATCTTGATACACTCTCTAATCAAGCTGAAAATGGACATTTCTTCTTTATATTATCTGAAGAAAGTAATGATTTAGGATTTATAGCTATTGAACCAAATCACATGGGAAATAGTGTTTCTAAATTACAAAAAATTTATGTCCTTCCTTCTGCCCAAGGTAAAGGTATAGGGAAGAAATTACTTGAATTCGCTATTCCATATTTTAGAGACCAACATAACCAATCAACATTTATCTTAAACGTAAATAAAAAGAATAAAGCTGTTGATTTCTATAAAAAAATGAATTTCATTATTGATCGAGAAGAAGATTTTGATATTGGAAATGGATTTTTGATGGAAGATTATATTATGAAACTTGAACTTTAGGATTATGACTCAAAATGTAAAATCAATTACAGAATACATTTCAAATCTTCCTGAAGATCGACAAATAGCAATTAATAGTTTAAGAAATGTGATTCTTGAAAATATTCCAGAAGGTTTTTCTGAAGAGATGAGTTATGGCATGATTGGATATGTTATTCCCCATTCACTCTATCCAGCTGGATATCATTGTTCACCAGAATTACCACTTCCTTTTGTAAATATTGCCTCTCAAAAAAACTTTATCGCAATTTATCATATGGGTATTTATGGAGATGAGAATCTTTTAAAATGGTTTTGTGAGGAATATCCTAAACATTGTAAATCAAAATTAGATATGGGAAAAAGCTGTATCAGATTTAAAAAAATGGACCAAATACCTTTTGAATTGATTGGCGAACTGATGCGTAAAATTACTGTCCAAGAGTATATTACTCAATATGAAAAACTTTATAAAAAATAATTAATCAAAATTATAGTAAAATGAAAATCATCTCTTTTAATGTGAATGGAATAAGGGCAATAACTAAAAAAGACTTTATTTCTGATATGAAAAATATCAATGCTGACATTATTTGTCTACAAGAAACTAAAGCTTCTGTGGAACAAGTTAAAGAAGCAGTAGCTGAATTAAATGAATATTATGTTTTTGCGAATGAGGCAGAACGAAAAGGCTATTCAGGCACTGCAATAATTACAAAAGAAAATCCTTTGAATGTAACTTATGATATGGGTGTTGAAGAACACGATAAAGAAGGTCGAATTATTTGTGCTGAATATACAGATTTCTTCTTAATTACCGTTTATGTCCCTAATTCTGGAAGTGAATTATTAAGATTAGAGTACAGACAAACTTGGGATCAACAATTTTTGACCTATTTAAAAGGATTAGAAAAAACGAAACCAGTTATTGTTTGTGGAGACTTTAATGTTGCACACAAAGCAATTGATCTTGCACGACCTAAGCAAAACTACAACAAAGCAGCTGGTTACATGCAAGAAGAAATTGATGGTATGGATGCATTCACATCCAATGGAATTTTAGACTCATTCAGAGTGAAAAATGGAGATGAAATAAAATATTCTTGGTGGAGTTATAGAGGTGGAGCTAGAGAAAAGAATGTTGGCTGGCGTATCGATTATTTTTTAATTTCTGAAAACATATCTTCAAAATTAAAAGATGCATTTATACTAAATGAGATTCATGGTTCAGATCATTGTCCTGTTGGAATTGAATTATAAAAAAAGGCAGATCCAAAAGATCTGCCTTAATAACTTAATGAAAAAGATTAATGGAATCTAAATGAAATCCCTGCTGAAATTGCTGGACCACCTATTCCTATTTCAGTATTCAAACCAATATTATTATTAAAGTAATATCTTAAACCCAATGCAATTCTAGCTGAAACTGGCATTAAAGTTGCCGTTTGCGAATCATCTTTAAAGTTTGGGTTATCAGATTTAGCAACATATCTTCTATTATTAGTCCCTACTCCAAAACCAAAATAAGCATCTAAGTTTTCAGTACTTGCAAAATGATAGTTCATTCTAAGTTGCGCTCTGTATCTTTGAGCACTAGCCTTATAATCATAAGATTTATAAACTGTTTGATCTGCATTTAATGAATCTTGTGAACCTGTAATATTGAAACTATTGTAAATAAAATCTATTCCAATACCAAATTTATCAGCTAAAAAATATTCAGCTCTAACTCCACATGGACCTATTCCTGTAACTTTAATATCATTTACCTCTGATACTACACTCTTTGCAAATGACGCACCAAAGTTAGGAAATCCATAATAAGGATCAACAACCACACTTCCTTGATGGTTAATCTGACTAAAAGAAAATGATGTAAACACCAAAAATATTCCTGCTACTAATTGTTTAATTTTCATTGTATAATTATTAAAATTTAAATATAAAAACCAATTTTTATGCCAAAAATAAAGCCAGAATAAATCTGGCCTCATTTTAATACATTTCACTTTTAAGCCTCTTGTAATTTAATAAGATTTAAAGCTGAACCTGCTTTGTACCATTCAATTTGTTGAGCGTTATAAGTATGATTTAAAAGAATATTTTCTTTTGTTCCATTTTCATGAACTATCTCTAAAGTCAATGGTTTACCTGGAGTAAATTCTTTTAAGTCGATAAAGTTAAACACATCGTTTTCAAGAATTTTAGTATAATCTGATTCGTTTGCAAACGTCAAACCTAACATCCCTTGTTTTTTCAAGTTTGTTTCGTGAATACGAGCAAATGATTTTACGATTACAGCTTTAACACCTAAATGTCTTGGCTCCATAGCTGCATGTTCTCTTGAAGAACCTTCACCATAGTTATGATCACCTATTACAACTGAAGGAACACCTGCAGCTTTATAAGCTCTTTGTACAGCTGGTACTTCACCATAAACGCCTGTCAATTGATTTTTAACTTCATTAGCTTTACCATTGAAAGCATTAACAGCACCAATCAACATGTTATTAGAAATATTATCCAAGTGACCTCTATATTTCAACCATGGTCCAGCCATAGAAATATGATCAGTTGTACATTTTCCGTCAACTTTGATTAATAATTTAGCGTCTGTAATATTCTCACCATTCCAAATATCAAACGACTCTAATAACTGTAATCGTGAAGAATCTGCAGCAACAGCGATTTCAACAGAAGAACCATCTTCTGCAGGCGCTTGATACAATGGATCTTCAACATCAAATCCTTTTGGAGGTAATTCCCATCCAGTTGGTGGATCCAATTTTACTTGTTCACCTTTATCATTTGTTAATGTATCTGTTAATGGATTGAATCCTAAATCACCAGCAATTGCTATCGCAGCAACGATTTCTGGAGATGCAACGAATGCATGTGTATTTGGGTTACCATCTGCTCTTTTAGAGAAGTTACGGTTGAATGAGTGAATAATTGAGTTTTTCTCTTGTTTCTCTGCTCCTGCTCTATCCCATTGTCCAATACATGGTCCACAAGCATTTGTAAATACTTTTGTTCCAATTTTCTCGAAAGTATCTATGATACCATCTCTTTCAATTGTATATCTCACTTGCTCCGAACCTGGATTGATACCAAATTCAGCTTTAGGCAATAATCCTTTTTCTACAGCTTGTTTAGCAATAGAAGCTGCTCTTGACATATCTTCGTATGAAGAGTTTGTACAAGACCCGATTAATCCCCATTCTATTTTCATTGGCCATTCATTAGCAGTTGCTTCAGCTCTCATTTTAGAAACTGGAGTTCCTCTATCTGGAGTAAATGGACCATTGATTTGTGGCTCTAATTCAGAAAGATTAATTTCAATCACTTGATCAAAATATTTCTCTGGATTTTCGTAAACCTCTTTATCACCTGTTAAGTGTTCAGCTATTGCATCAGCAGCATCAACAACTTCTTGTCTTCCTGTTGCTGCTAAATATCTTCTCATTGAATCATCGTAACCAAAAGTTGAAGTTGTAGCTCCAATTTCAGCTCCCATGTTACATATTGTACCTTTTCCAGTACAAGATAAAGAAATCGCTCCTTCACCAAAATATTCTACAATTGCACCTGTTCCACCTTTTACTGTTAATATATCAGCAACTTTCAAGATAACATCTTTAGCAGAAGTCCAACCGTTTAATTTACCTGTTAATTTAATACCGATAAGTTTAGGGAATTTCAACTCCCAAGCCATACCTGCCATAACATCTACAGCATCAGCACCACCTACACCGATAGCAACCATTCCTAATCCACCTGCATTTACAGTGTGAGAATCAGTTCCGATCATCAATCCGCCTGGAAAAGCATAATTTTCTAAAACTACTTGGTGAATAATACCTGCTCCTGGTTTCCAGAAACCAATACCATACTTATTAGAAATCGAAGATAAGAAGTTAAAAACTTCATTATTTTGATTAATAGAATCTTGCAAATCTTTTGTTGCCCCTACTCTTGCTTGAATCAAGTGATCCGCATGAACTGTTGAAGGAACAGCTACTTTTTTCTTACCAGCTTGCATAAATTGCAATAAAGCCATTTGTGCAGTTGCATCTTGCATTGCTACTCTATCTGGAGCGAAATCCACATAAGAAACTCCTCTTCCGAAAGCTTCAGTTGCATTTCCTTCCCATAAATGAGCGTAAAGAATTTTCTCAGAAAGCGTTAATGGTTTACCTACTACTTTTCTTGCAGCTTCAATTCTGCTAGGAAAATTAGCATAAACCTTTTTTATCATATCTAAATCGAATACCATAAAATGTGTTGTTTAAGATCCTATAATTAATATGTGGCGAATTTAAACAATTTATAAAATCTACCTCTATAATTTTAAAGAAAAAACATACTTTTGTTTGAAATAAAACGAAATTTATCCCAACTGTAAAAAATCAGATAAGATTAATCAACAGGAAAGTGCCATTATTGTGAATAATTTTCAATTTTCTTATTCGATTTAAGTATTCTATTGATTTTTTCTCTATATTTGCAACCTTAAAAATAATTTTAAAACAAAATAAGTTATGAGTTTTTACGAAACTGTTTTCATCTTAACTCCCGTTTTGTCTGAAGATCAGACAAAGGAAGCAGTAGCTAAATTCGAAGGCGAGATCAGCTCTTTGGGTGGTAAAGTTAGGCACACTGAACATTGGGGATTACGTAAATTAGCGTATCCAATCCAAAAAAAATCAACTGGATTTTACTTTTTAGTAGAATTTGAAGCTGAAGGTACAGCAATTAGTACTTTAGAATTAGCATTTAAACGTGACGAGCGTGTTATGCGTTTCTTAACAGTTAAAATGGAAAAAGATCATTTAGCGTATTCTGAAAAAAGAAGAGCTAAAATGGGCGAAAAAAAATCAGTTTCAGCTGAAGCTTAATCATTAACATTAAAAAAGAGAATCATGTCACAAAACGATGTTCGCTATTTGACTCCAATTAACATTGAGATCAGAAAAGAAAAATATTGCCGTTTCAAAAAAAGCGGAATTAAATTTATCGACTATAAAGATGGTAACTTCTTATTGAAATTAGTTAATGAACAAGGTAAAATTTTACCTCGTCGTTTAACTGGTACTTCAGCAAAATACCAAAAGAAAGTTGGTCAAGCAATTAAACGTGCTCGTCACATCGCAGTTCTTCCATACGTGGCAGATATGTTGAAATAAGTCGATTTTTTAACACAATAATATTATTTAAAATGCAAGTAATTCTTAAAAAGACCGTAGATAAACTTGGTTATAAAGATGAAGTAGTTACAGTTAAACCAGGATATGGTCGTAACTTCTTAATCCCTCAAGGATATGCTGATTTAGCTACAGCATCTGCGTTAAAAGCACATACAGAAGTAATGAAACAACGTTCTCATAAAGAGACTAAAGTTTTAGCTGAAGCTGAAGCTGTTGCAGCTAAATTAGTTGACGTTACTTTAACTATTGGAACTAAAGCTGGTGAAAACGGTAAAATATTTGGATCTGTTAATACAGTTCAATTATCTGAAGCGTTAAAAGCTCTTGGTTTTGATATCGATCGTAAAGCGTTGAAAATTAAAAACGAACCAATAAAAGAAGTTGGATCTTACGAAGCTGAAGCAAATCTTCACAAAGGTGTTAAACCAACATTCAAATTTGAAGTAGTAGGAGAATAATTCTATCACGATAATTTATCGAAAGCTCATCCATTAATTTGCGATGAGCTTTTTTTATCTCATCAATTAAACACTTTCAAAATCCCTATAAACACTAACTTATAGCGATATATACATAAAAACAACTACCGTTATTAACAAAACACCACTTTTTTCAACATTTTTCAAATATTTTTCGCTAAAACACTTGTAGGATATAGATATTCCTATATATTTGCTATGATATTAATTATTACAAACATCTATTAAAAACCAAACTATGAACAAAGCAGAATTAATTGATGCTATCGCAGCAGAGTCAGGATTATCTAAAGTTGATGCAAAAAAAGCATTAGACGGATTTGTAAGCGCTACTGCTAATGCAATGAAAGCTGGAGACAAAATTTCTTTAGTAGGATTTGGATCTTTCTCAGTTTCTAACAGAGCTGCAAGAACAGGACGTAACCCTCAAACAGGAAAAGAAATTAAAATTGCAGCTAAAAACGTTGTACGTTTCAAAGCTGGAGCTGAACTTTCTGCTAAAGTTAACTAATAGTTACTTTACAAGGGATGTAAAGGGAATCATTTGGTTCCCTTTTTTTATTATCAAAATTTAGATTTTCATCGTGGAATTAGAAGAAAAAGTATTACAAGAATTCTATGGAATCATTTCTGAAAGCAAACAAGAAATGTTTGATAGAATTGCAGCTGAACGAACAAAGCACTTCACAGTTGTTATGGAAAATATATACCAAGAACATAATGCAAGCGCAGTTCTTCGCTCATGTGATTGTTTTGGCATTCAGGAACTCCATGTTATAGAAAAAGATAATCAATATAAAGTTCAAAGAGACATAGCATTAGGAGCTGGCAGATGGGTTGACATGTATAATTACGACAAAGGTGATTCTCCAACAGTTGATTGTATTTCAAAACTAAAAGCGAAAGGCTATAGAATAATTGCTACAACGCCCCACACAAATGATGTCACTATCAATGAGTTCGACATCACGCAACCCTTTGCTCTGGTTTTTGGAACAGAAAGAAGAGGTATCTCAGATGAAATTAAAGAATTAGCTGATGAATTTGTTAAAATTCCAATGTATGGTTTTACAGAAAGTTTTAACATTTCAGTTTCTGCTGCGATTTCATTAAATGTAGTAAGAGAACGCCTAGAGAAAAGCAATCTCAATTGGAAACTTTCAAATGAAGAACAAACGAATCTAAAAATCAAATGGAGTAAAAAAATTCTTAAGGCAGGTGTAGAATTAGAAAAATTATTTATTGAAAAACATTCAACTAAATAATTTACAAATGTTTAAAAGAAAAATCTTTTGAATCAAATACCTCATCAAAAAGATGTGGATAATAACGTTTCATTTCCGAATTCATTAAGTCGATAGGAACATTATTAAAATCTCCATAATAATGTAAATACTCCATAAATCGTGCTCCTTTCTCAAATTCTTGAAACATTGAATCCTCTTCTCCATTCCAATTCAAAGGCTCTACACCAGTAATTTTGCATATTCTTGCATCGAAAGCAGGAGTACATTTCACCCATTTTTCATCGATAAACAATTCTGTATAACCATGAAAAACGATTTCATCTCGTCTTAATAATTTCACTAATTTTTCAACTCCAATATGATTTGTTACAATGGCATAACCTAATCTAGATGGAATTTCAAATTTACGAGTGACAGCAGCTAACAACAATGCTTTTTCTACACACCAAGACCTCTTTTTAGGAATTACATTACTCGCTTTTAAGCCTTCAAAAGTCAAATCTAAATGGTAAGGATCATATATAAATTGATCACGTACTTTTAAATACAATTCAATAGCTAAATCTTTTTGATTTTTACTTGAATCAATGTCTTTAACAAAGGAATCAAAATTTGAATGATTAAAGTCTAAAAATTCTGTTTCCTTTAAATACTCCTCCATTAATTGATTATTCATTAGAACTATTTAAACAATCTATGATCTCTTCAACTGTTTGATTTTCTCTATTTAATACAAACTTAGAAGACTCATAAAAAGGAGAACGAATTATAAGTGTATCAGTAATAAAAGCCTCTAATTCCTCAATCGTTTTACCTTCTACTAACGGTCTTTTTTCTTTAGCACTCACCAATCGATTGACCAATTCTTTAACAGGTCTTTTTAAATAGAATGTTGTCCCTAAAGCATTTAATGTTTTCATATTATCATTAAAACAGGGCATCCCTCCTCCTGTAGACAAGACAAAAGATTCTGGGAAACAATATGTTTTCAAAAAATCAGTTTCTAATAAACGAAATCCTTTCTCTCCCTTAAGTAGAAAAATTTCAGAAATAGAACAACCTTCAAGCTCTTCTATTTTAGCATCTACATCGATAAATGGAAGATTCAACTTATTTGCAAGCTTTTTACCTAAAGTAGTTTTACCACTTGCCATATAACCAATTAATATGATTCTTTTAGCTGCCATTAATCAAATTAAGCGTTTTTCGATTTTTTAATTGAATTCCAGAGAATGTAAATACCTGCAAGAACAAAAGGTATACTTAACAATTGACCTGTATTTAGAAATAAAGTATTATCTCTTTCAGTCTGTCCTAATTTAACAAACTCAACAAAAAATCTAGCAATAAACAATAATGCTAAGAATAATCCAAAAACAAATCCAGGTTTATTGTATGCCTGTTTCTTCCAAAAGAAATACATCAAAATTGCAAAAATGATTAAATAACAAATTGCTTCATACAATTGTGCTGGATGTCTAACTGGAATCTGTTCCCACGAACAATCAAATGGCGGATTACAATCATTTCTCATAAAACGAAATCCCCAAGGAACAGTTGTTTCATCCCCTACTATTTCACCATTTACTAAATTCCCTAAACGAATAAATGCTGCTGCAATTGCAATTGGAGCTGCAATTCTATCTAAAATCCACATTAAAGGTTTTTTAGAAACTTTCTTCGAATACATCCATAAAGCAATTAATATTGCTATTGCACCTCCGTGACTCGCTAAACCACCTTCCCAAACTTTAATAATATTTATTGGATTTGAAAAATAACCATTTTCACCATCAAAATAAGGACCATAGAACAAAACATGCCCCAATCTTGCTCCGACAATGGTAGCAATTACCATATACATCACTAATTTATCAAGGTCTGCTTCAGGAATACCTTCTTTTTTAAAGACTCTTTTTATTATAAAAAAACCTAAAATTAGTCCTGAAATAAATAACAATCCATACAAATTGGGAGTTTTCCAACCTTCAATTAATTCTGGACTCATGTTCCAATTGATAAATAAATTCACAATATTTTATTTTAAGTTTAACTATTATTTGTTGGATTGAAAAGGCAATTTTTCAGATCTCCCTTTCTTGAAAATTTTATTACTGATACTTTTTCCTTTTCGAAGTTCTTTCTGAACATCTATTGGTAACTGAATCATTTCTTGACATTCATCAGAACAACAATTTTGCATTTTTGCTTTACAAGCATCACATTGAATGAAAAGTAAATGACATCCATCATTCACACAATTCGTATGTGTGTCAGCAGGTGATCCACATTGGTGACAAACAGAAACAATATCTTCTGTAATACGTTCACCTCTTCGTTCATCAAAAACAAAATTCTTTCCGATAAATTTGTTTTCCAACCCTTCATCTTTGCAATCATTTGCATATTTAATAATCCCACCTTCTAGTTGATGAACATTATTAAAACCTCGATGTTTGAACCAAGCAGAAGCTTTCTCGCAACGTATTCCACCAGTACAATACATTACAATATTCTTATCTTCATTCCCTTTCAAGTAAGTTTCTTCAATCATAGGAAGCGATTCTCGAAATGTATCAACATCAGGAAGGATAGCACCTTTAAAGTGACCTACCTCCGATTCATAATGATTTCTAAAATCTACTAAAATTGTATCAGGCTTAGAAATTAACTCATTAAATTCTTTCGCTTTTAAATGAATCCCTTTGTTTGTCACATCAAACGTCTCATCATTTAAACCATCCGCTAAGATCTTATCTCTAACTTTGATTTTTAGTTTTAAAAATGGAAATTCAGCTTCAGACTCATCGACAGCTATATTCAATCTAATTCCATTCAAAAATGAAATTTCGTATAATTCGTCTCTAAATTGATTTACATATTCAGATGGAACAGCTATTTGGGCATTGATTCCTTCTTTTGCCACATAAGTTCGACCTACGACATTTAATTTAGACCAATTTAAAAATAAAAGATCTCTAAATTCTTGAGGATTATCGATATGAGCATACTGATAAAAAGACATTGTTACAAATTTATAACCGCTTTCTTTCAACTTAACTTCTAAATCCTCTTTACTTAATGTATTCCACAGTTGCATGCTATGTTATTTAAATTAATAAAGTTCAACGAAATTAATCAAAGATTTGATGAGAAAAAAACTATTTTAAATTTACTTCTTACTGTATAATTTCATCTTCTCAAAATAATTTAAAAAAAGTCCTTTCAACAAATAATATGTGCATAACTATTTTTATTTATTTTTAAATTCTTTTGTAACTTCACAAACCTATTAATGATCAACTTTCTATTTAAGTTATTCATTAAAAACTAAAATACATAAAGCTAAATTAATGTTTCGTTTATTTCTATTTCTATTATTATCTATAGCTACTGTTCAGTGTGGCAATAAGCCTTATAGACCAAACTACAATCAATCCAAAACGCACAATGGTGATGTTGCCATGCGAAATAGAATGGTACAGAAACAATGTAACAAAGACATTAAAGCATCCAACAAAGCGAGAAAGAAAGCTAGTAAAAAACGAGTTACTAGAATGAATAAACGTCACGAAAAGAAAAGTGAAAAACGTAATTATTCTAAAGGAAGAGCTAAAAATTAATTTTCAACCTCTTTAATAAAAATATAAAAATTAGGGTCTATTCGCAATTTGAATGGCCCTTTTTTTATTTGTACCCATTCTGTTTTTGGTTCAATTACTTGACCATTTCTCAATTTTAAAGCTAAATTAAAACCAGATACACAATTACTCCATTTAACATATGTCTTACCTTTTATTTTTTTAACTTCCAATGTAGGGACTTGAATTGTTCGAAGATATTGATTGAAAATTGGTTTTAAATCTAAACCAGTTTCTTTGATCCAAAAATCTTCTATCTGTGAGGTAGTAACTGTTTGGTGATAAAATTCTTTGTTCATTAATCTTAAGATTAATCTAAACTTTTCATCATCATCAATCAACTGACGGATGATATGAAGCATATTTGCTCCTTTGTAATACATATCACCACTCCCCTCTGAATTCACACCATAATTTGAAATAATAGGTTCATCATTTTGAATTAATTTTCGAGTTCCTCGCACATATTTATTTCCTTTTCTAACACCATAAATACTTGTCGTGTAAAGTGTTTCTGAATAATTTGTAAATGACTCATGAATCCACATATCAGCAATATCATTAGAAGTAATACTATTCCCAAACCACTCATGACCACTTTCATGCACTAAAATAAAATCCCATTTCAAGCCAATTCCTGTTGACGATAAATCTCTTCCGAGATAGCCGTTTTCAAACTTATTTCCATAAGCTATCGCACTTTGATGCTCCATTCCCAAAAATGGAGCTTGAACTATCTTATATCCATCTTCATAAAATGGATAAGATCCAAACCAATATTCAAAACTCTTCAGTAATAATTGACACTGTTTAAATTGCTTTTTAGCATTTTCAATTTCGTAATCTAACACCCAATATTGGCAATCCAACAAACCTCTTTCACCTTCAAACTTTTCATTCCAATTATTATAATAACCGATGTACGGAACAATATTGTAATTGTTTATTGGATTTTTTACTTCCCATACAAATGTATTCTTATGTTCATGCGTATCACGCGAAATTAAACGACCATTTGAAATTCCAATCAAAGAATCTTCAGTGGTAATTGAAATCAAAGCGCCTAAATCTGGTTCATCCCCCTGATGATCTTTACACGGATACCAAACACTCGCTCCAAGACCTTGACAAGCAACAGACATCCAAGGCCTGTTTAATTTATCTTTACTCCAAATCCAACCACCATCCCAAGGTGCTTTTACTGCCTCTCTCGGTTTACCAGAAAAATAAATTACAATGGATAATTCAGATGAGAGTTCAAGATTATTTTGAAAATAAACATAATAAACTGTTTTGGAACGTTCAAACTTCAACTTTTCACCTTTGCAAATAATTGAATCAATTTGCATAGGTTGTTGAAGGTCAATTTGCATTTTTGTCCCATTTTTCAACACTAAAAACGTGATCTCATTTGATCCTAAAAGCGTTTTTGAACGAAAATCAGGAGTAATATTTATTGAATATTTTTGAACATCCCACCAAGCTCTTTCTTCTGTAACACTACCTCTCAAAGTATCATTTATGCTATATAAATGTTGTGAAAAAATTATATTACTGAAATAAAAAACACATCCAATTGCAATAAAAAATAATCTAATCATATGTATTTTATTATTTGAAAATTGTTCAACTTTTTGTTCAGGTAAATATATAACGAATTCAAGAATGCACGTATTTGAAAAATATATTTTTGAAAAAAATAAGCATATTTGTAAACAAACTATAATTAAACTAAAATGGAAAGAGAAAATCAGCAAGCGATTTATTCTAAAGTTATACGCGCAGGTAAAAGAACTTACTTTTTTGACGTAAAATCGACTAAGGGAAGTGACTTATACTTAACGGTTACTGAAAGCAAAAAAACAACTGATGATGGTCGCGAGAACTATGAAAAACATAAAATTTTCCTATATAAAGAAGATTTTGATAAATTTCAAGAAGGCTTAGAAGATGTTCTAGCAAAAATAAAAGAATTGAGGGCAACATATGAATCTCCAACTATACAGTACGCTTCCTCAACTATTGAATCATTTTCATTTGAAGAATTATAAACAAAATTATTTATTAAAATCATCATTCCCCCCGATAATCACTAGCCTTTCAACCATTTAAATCTTCTTAACATTCTTTCAACAAAAAAGAGGTTAATAACTACGGGCTAAAAAAAATAGAAATCAACAAATGTTGCCGTATCTTTATCATTCAAAAAAGTTCAAATGGGTAAAATAATTGCAATAGCAAATCAAAAGGGAGGAGTTGGTAAAACTACAACAGCCATAAATTTAGGTGGATGTTTTGGTGTTTTAGAATATAAAACACTAATTGTAGATGCTGATCCGCAAGCAAATGCGACTTCCGGTGTTGGATTAGACCCAAAAAACACAAAAAACATTTATGATTGTTTAATCAATGGTACTCATCCAAATGATTTGATTATTCATACTCAAAATCCAAATTTAGATATTTTACCATCTCACATTGATTTGGTAGGTGCTGAAATGGAGATGATCGATTTACCAAATCGTGAATACATGTTAAAAGCAGCCTTGGATAAAATAAAAGATAACTATGATTTTATTATTATCGATTGTTCTCCTTCATTAGGTTTAATTACCGTGAATGCTTTGACAGCTGCAGACTCTGTTATGATTCCTGTTCAATGTGAGTATTTTGCTTTAGAAGGTTTAGGGAAATTATTGAATACAATCAAAATTATTCAAACAAGATTAAATCAAAACTTAGAAATTGAAGGTATTGTATTAACTATGTATGACACTCGATTAAGACTTGCAAACCAAGTAGTTGACGAGGTAAAAACACACTTTCAAGAATTAGTTTTTGATACTGTTATACATCGTAACACTAAATTAGGTGAAGCACCAAGTTTTGGCGAAACAATCATTATGCATGATGCTGCTAGTAAAGGTTCAATAAATTACCTTAACTTTGCACGCGAAATTTTGCAAAAAAACGACGTTACAAAAATCGACAACGATAATAAAAAAATTGAATTAGATAATGAGCTCTAATGCGAAAAAAAAACCAGCACTAGGTAAAGGTTTAAGTGCACTTCTTGAAAATGCAAGCACTGATATTACATCAAAAAGCACTTCATCAGAAGCTTTAGTAGGTTCTATTGCTACTTTGCCTGTTACAAGCATTGAAGCGAATCCATTTAATCCAAGAACAAATTTCGAGAAAGATGCATTGAATGAATTAAGTCAATCAATTGCAATTCACGGAATTATTCAACCTCTTACTGTACGAAAACTTGGAAGAGATAAATATCAATTAATTTCTGGAGAAAGAAGATTTAGAGCATCACAATTAGCTGGTCTTACTGAAGTACCGGCTTATATTCGTGTAGCGAATGATCAAGCAATGTTAGAAATGGCATTGGTTGAAAATATTCAACGTGAAGACTTAAACGCAATTGAAGTTGGTTTATCTTATCAACGTTTAATTGATGAATGTTCTTTAACTCAAGATCAATTAAGTCAGAAAATTTCAAAAAGTAGATCAAGTATCACAAACCATTTACGTTTATTAAAATTACCTGCTGAAATTCAAGCTGGTGTAAGAGATAATGTAATTTCAATGGGACATGCTAGAGCATTAGTTTCTGCTGGTGATGAAGCATTACAAATTGTAATTTTTTCTAAAATTGTTCTTGAAAATCTTTCTGTAAGAGAAGTTGAAGCATTGATTCGTAATGGAAATATTCCAAAAGAAGATGATATCACGATTTCTACAACAAAAAAGAAACCTACAGTTGCAATTACATCTGAACAGTTTACTTTTAAAGAATATATGTCTGATAAATTATCTGCAAAAGTTGAATTATCAAAATCTTCAAACGGTGCAGGAAAAATTATTATTCCTTTCAATTCTGAAGTAGATTTAAATAGAATCATTGAACTAATCAATAAATAATGAATTCGCGTTTATTTATCGCGTTTTTACTTTTTGCTAATTTTTTGTTTTCACAAACAGAAAAGGATTCTACAATCCAAGATTCTGTAAAAGTTCACTCACCAAGAAAAGCATTGATTTATTCTGCGATTATTCCGGGTAGTGGTCAGATCTACAATCATATTGCAATGCCTAAAGGAAAAGGGAAAAATAAAGTATATTGGAAAGTCCCTTTAATCTATTCTGCATTAGCTGGAACAACTTATTTTTTGATTCAAAATCAAAGTCAATTGCATTCTATTAAAACAGAATACAATAACAAATTAGCAGATCCGACATTTTCGACTGAAGAATGGGCTAATTATGGTTTAGATGATTTAGAAATACTCTATAAAAAAACATTAACACAACGAGACCTTTCAATTTTAGGAGTTGGTGCAGTTTATTTAATTCAAATGATTGATGCAAATATTGAAGGTCATTTTGTTAGTTTTGATATTTCACCAGATTTGACAATGAACATTTCACCTAAACTTTATTCGTACAATTCTGTTGGCGTTGGTTTTAATCTTAAAATTCATTAAAAAAATAGATTAAACCACTTTAAATTCTAATTTTGTTTAAACAAAAATTTCGATATGAAAATCGCACTTATTGGATACGGAAAAATGGGGAAAGCAATTGAAGAAATTGCTATCAGCCGCGGTCACGAAGTTATTCTTAAATGCACAAGTCAAAACACAATTGGGGAAGCTGATTTTTCTTTAGTAGATGTTGCAATTGAATTTACAAAACCAGAATTAGCTGTTAAACATATACATTTTTGTCTAGATAAAAACATCCCTCTTGTTGTTGGAACAACTGGATGGAATAAAGAATTGGATTCTATCAAAGAAAAGACAAAATCAGTTAACGGTTCATTATTACACGCTTCAAATTTTAGTGTTGGTGTTAATATTTTCTTTGAATTAAATAAAAAATTAGCTGAATTAATGTCTGGTAATACTGATTATTCAGCTTCAATTGAAGAAATTCACCATGTACAAAAGTTAGATGCTCCAAGTGGAACAGCTATTACTCTAGCAGAAGGATTAATTGACAATAATTCTAACTACACTTCTTGGAAGTTAGCTGATTCTAGTTCTGAAAATCAAAATCAATTACCAATTATAGCACAAAGACTTCCTGAAGTTCCGGGTACTCACACCATTCACTATACTTCTGAAATAGATTCAATATCAATTACTCATGAGGCTCATAATCGTAAAGGTTTTGCATTAGGAGCAGTTATCGCCGCTGAATGGATTAAGAATAAAACAGGAGTTTTTACAATGAAAGATGTCTTAAATTTTTAAATACAATATGAACGCATTTTATTTTTACTTATTTATTTTAGTTCACCCATATTTAGCAATGTGGTGGAAAAGTTTTGAATTAGCAGAACGTAAATCTTGGGAAGCTTTTATCCCTGGATACAATTATTTTGTAGCATTTAAAATTAGCTGTAAAAAACCTTGGTGGTCTATTCTTATGCTATTTCCAGGTGTTCATTTAATTATGCTTGCTGTTGTTAACGTAAGTTACATTCGTCGATTTGGATATTTTTCTTGGAGCGATACCTTACAAGGGATTTTCTTTCCTTATTTGATATTGGCAAAAATTGCAAATAATAAAGATCAAATTTTACCAGAAACGAATTGGGCAAATGGAAAAGAAGTTCATGATCGTTCAATGGGTGACCATATTGCTCTATTTTTAGCTTTACCAATTATTGGTCATGCTGTTGCGTTTGTCTTAAATGCTATTTCAAGAGAAAAGCCAGGTAAGAAAACAAAAGTTAAAGAATGGGGAGATTCAATTATTTTTGCATTGATCGCTGCTAGTGTTATTAGAACGTATGTTTTCGAACCTTTCCAAATTCCAACTGGATCGATGGAAAAAACATTGTTAGTAGGAGATTTTCTATTTGTAAATAAATTGGCTTACGGACCAAAAGTTCCTGTTACCCCACTTTCTTTCCCTTTGGTACACAATAATATTCCTTGGGTAAATGTAAAGTCTTATTCAGGATTAGAAACTGTAAATTACACTCGTCTACCTGGTTTTGGTAAAGTAGAACGTAATGATGTCGTAGTATTCAATTACCCTTCAGGTGATACAGCTGTATTTGACCCTAGAATGCCAAATGGATTGATGGGACATGATTATCATGGGATTGTAATTAGAGAAGCGCAAAGATTATGGAGAGAAGGAATTGCTAATAAATTTAAAAACAATATAAATTATCAAGCAAAAGTAAAATACTTCAGTGACAGTCTTTCAAATACAGTACCTGATAAAAGCAGAATTAATTATCAAGCACTTGATGAATATTCTAGAAAATTAGCTGACACTTATTTTAGTACAATTGAAGCAAAATCATTCATCGAAAATTTAGAATTTTGGAAATCAAAAGCTAGAAAAATGATCGCTGTTGATAAAATTACATTGGACAATGAAGGTGTAATGATTAATCATGGTGGGATTGTATATCGTCCGGTTGATAAACGTGAAAACTATATCAAAAGATGTGTTGGTATACCAGGTGATTGGTTAGAAATTAAAAAATCGGTACTATACATTAATGATAAACCAGCATTTATTGCTGAAAATCAAAACATTGAATATTTAGTAACTGATTTCGTTCCAAAAAGTAACGAACAAATGAAAGAACGTTATGGTTTGGAATATGATCGTCAAGACTTTACAATGATTGATCAAAATTTGTATTTATTAAATTTAACTCCAAGTCAATTAGCTAAAATCAAACGTGATTATCCTCAAAGTAAATTTGAAAAACATTTAATGCCACAATATTCGGATACAAGTTCAAGTTTACCAAATGGAGCTCAAATGTTACAAAATTTAGAGAGTTTTCCGAAAGATCCATATATTAATAATACGATTACCGATTTTACAAAATTCCAAATACCTTTCAAAGGGCAAAGGATTAAAATCGATAAATCAAATATTGCTTGGTTTAGAAGAATTATTACTGCTTACGAAGGTCATACCTTAAAAGAAACGCAGAATGGAATCTATATCGATGGTAAGAAAACTAACAGTTATACCTTTTCTATGAATTACTATTGGTTAATGGGAGATAATCGTTATAAATCAGCAGACTCAAGAATCTGGGGATTTGTACCGGAAGATCATGTTGTAGGAAAAGCTTCTTTGGTTTGGTTTTCAAAAAGTGTGAATTATGGCATACGTTGGGAACGTTTATTCAATGTAATCAAGTAATGACTTCACTTTTTCCAACTTCATATTTTGGAAATATTAATTATTTCAGAACGCTAGCGAAAGAAAAAAATGTTTTAATTGAGGGAAAAGAACACTTTCCAAAACAAACATTTCGCAATCGATTTGAAATTCTAACTTCAAATGGAATTCAGTCGCTATCAATTCCTGTAAATAAGTTAAACGGTACCAAAACCTTAACAGAAGATATCGAAATATCCTATTTAGCGGATTGGAGAAAAGATCATTGGAAAGCAATTGAAAGTGCTTATTCATCATCTCCCTATTTCGAACATTATGGAATTGAAGTTCATGAATTAATTTATCAAGACGAAAATAACTTATTAAAATTTAATCAAGGAATAATTGATCGAATTATAAAATGGTTAGAAATCCCTGCTGAAATAAATTTCACTACAGAATATACATTTTCTGAATTAAATTCAAATGATTTTAGAGAAACATTATGTTCTAAAAAACAAAATTACAACCCACAACTTAAATACAATCAAGTATTTGAAAGTCAAATAGAATTCACAGAAAACCTATCAATTTTGGATGCGATTTTTTGTTTAGGACCGATGGCTAGAAAATTAATTATTTAAAATTTTATCAAAAACAAAAATAATATTTACATAGGTAGATATTATTTCATATATTTGTACTGATTTAGGTGGTTAGGTTAGGTTGATTAAAAGATAGAGAGCAGACGCCCGTTTGCTCTCTATTTTTTTATGTTAACTTTTAATTTTAATCGATTACCAATTGATGCTTTTCTATCAGTTTTCTAAGATTTATTAATGCATATCTCATTCTGCCTAAAGCAGTATTAATACTTATATCTTCTTTATCTGCAATATCTTGAAAAGACAAATCTTGAAACAATCTCATTTTTAGAATATCTCGTTGCATTTCTGGAAGATATTCAACCAAATCAACCATTTGATTTTCAAGTTCTGTCCTTGTAATCTGATCCTCAATATTCTCATCTTCTAATTTCAATGTACTGAAAATATTAAAATCAGCTTTTAATGAAGATGATTCAGATACAAAACTTACTTTATTTGTTCTTCGAAAATGGTCTATAATCAAGTTGTGAGCAATTCTCATTGCCCAAGGTAAAAACTTACCTTCCTCATTATATGTCCCTAGCTTAAAAGTGTTTATAACTTTAATAAATGTTTCCTGAAAAATATCTTCAGCTAAATCTCGATCATTCAATTTAATCTGAATAAAACGATAGATTTTGTTTTTATGACGCATCAATAATGTTTTGAATGCGTTTTCATTTCCCTGAATGTATAATGAGATTAACTCACGGTCTTCCATTAGTTTCATATTCATAATTCCTCGTTTTAGAAGTAAAACAGTTATTCGTTTTTCAATTTAAAAGAGTAAAATTATGCTATAGGCTACCTTATTTTGAGTTATTTAATATTGCTAATATACAACTTAATCTATTACTTCCAAGAAAAAATAATGAAATCTATCTGAGAAAAATTTAAAGTGTAGGAATTATTGAGTAAAAGAATTAAATCTGTTTATTGTGAAAATCAATTGTTAATTCTCTGTATGCATCTGAAAAAGTATTATCATTATTTCTTATTAAAAATGAAACTTCTTCCGTTTGAATATACGTTTTAGAAAAAACAAGAACTGTTCTTTTGCTTTTACCTGGTTTTGCAAATAATATGATTTCTTTAGTACAAAACAACTCTAACTTTAAACAAAATTCTTTCCATTTATCTTTGTTCTCAGTAGGTAATATGATCCAAAACTTACCATTTTCAGTAAGCATCGAATGTACTTTATTAAAAAGCTGATCAAGTGGTAAATTAGCTTCATGTTTTGCTATTGCCACTTGTGACTTTTCATTTTGAAAAGTAGTTTCATAAAATGGTGGATTTGAAACTATTAAATCGTAATTCTTTTTACTTTCAAATAGAAGAAAATCTTCACAAATTCCATGTAATCGATTATTCCAATTTGAAAATTTAAAATTTTGTTCTAAATCAATAAAACTAAGGGTATCAATTTCAATTGCATCAATTTCAATCTTTGGATTTTTTTGAGCAATCATTAAGGACAAAACACCTGTTCCAGCCCCAATATCAAAACATTTAAGCTGTGAGTCACTTTCAACCAATGCCCCCAAAAGCATAGCATCCGTCCCAACTTTTAAAGCTGAGTTAGTTTGATGTATTGTAAATTCTTTAAACGAAAAAGACGACATGAATTAGTCTAAATACAACGAAATTAGACCAGTTGGAGCGTTGATGTGTAATATTTTATTATCTCTATCCACTTTCTTAACCAAATCATCTAGTAATGGAATCAAAACTTCTTTAGATCCATTCATTACTTGAATTAAAGGATTAACAGATAAATCAATGATAGATTCTAAAATCCCTACTTCTCCATATTGCTCATCAATAACTTTATAACCAACTACTTCGTGATCATAAAAATTATTCCCTTCTAATTCTTTAAGAATTGAAGAGGGCAAATAAAGATTTTTTCTTAAAATTATTTTAGCATCCATTTCAGAATTGATTCCTTCGAATTTCACTGCAGCAAATGGATGATTTTTTAATTTAAAAGATTCAATAAAAAAAGGAGTTAATTGATTATTGATATCAATAAAAACGTTATCAATATCAATATAATCTTCTGGATTAGTAACGTCCAAAAACAACGAAACTTCACCTTTAAATCCGTGAAGTTTCGCTACATATCCTAAATGAAAGCAATCTGCTTTATTCATCAATGTTAATTTTTATTCAGCTGAAGTTTCTTCTTCAGTTGATGCTTCTGGAGCTTCAGTCGCTTCTTCTTCAGCAACAACTTCTTCTACCTCTTCTACAACTGGAGCATTTTTAGCTTCAATCGCTTTTGCTTTTGCTTCTTTTTTCTCAGCTTCAGCTTTCAAACGAGCTACTTTATCAGCATCTGCATTTTTACCTAAACCGTCTTTTTTAGCAACAATTTTCGCTTCTTTTTCAGCAACCCATGCAGCAAAACGAGTTTCTACATCAGCTTCAGTTAAAGCACCTTTTTTTACACCATTAATTAAATGGTTTTTGTAAAGAACTCCTTTGTAAGAAAGAATTGCTCTAGCTGTATCTGTTAATTCAGCTCCAACTTGAACCCAGTGTAATGTTTTATCAAAATTGATATCGATTGTAGCTGGATTTGTGTTAGGATTATAAGTTCCTAATTTTTCGATGAATTTACCATCTCTTTTAGCTCTTGAGTCAGCAGCTACTAAATGGAAAACAGGTTTCCCTTTTTTTCCGTGTCTTTGCAATCTAATACGTGTTGCCATTTTTTTTGTTTTATAAGTTGAAGTACGAAACTTCAGTTAATAAATAAATTATTCGGGTGCAAAGTTAGTCAAAAGTTTTGATAATTCTATATTTCTAATAAAATTATCTATTTATCATTGATTTCAATTCATGAACTTCTTTTTGTAATTCTTGTAATGAACGAGATAAATCATGATCATCCATTCTTATTTCAGGTAATTCAGGAGAAATATAATTAACAAACTTCCACATTTCTAAAATGTCATTCACATGAACAAAATAAGGCTTGTAAAAGGGGTTTGTCGAACATAATTGAAATGACTGAGTCGAATCTAAGAGATTATGAACAATTTTGAAAACGATCCCATCTTCTTTTGTTACAACGATGCAAGGAGTGGCATTTCTAATCGTCATCCAATTCTGAACAAATTCAGCAATAACAAAGGAACCTTCTACAACTGGAGGCATTGAATCACCTTGTATAGGAAAGGTTCTATATTTCTTGTTCTTTGATAAAAAAGGTAAATTAAATGTTGGCAATACTTTTAAATAATCTGGATCTGCATATCCACGAGCGTATCCAGCACTTGCTTTTATTGGAATCAGTTCAATCATCTCTTCGTCATGCTCATTTACTAGAGAAGTTAATACGCGAAGTTTTTGTCCTTTAACATCAGTCAACAAACCTTTATCCATTCGCTCTAATTCATTTTCAGTAAAATCTTCAAAGTTTTTACGTAAAAGTTCATCAATTGAAACTTTAAAATAATCGCTAAAAGCAACCAAGTTCTCAATATTAGGTTGAGCTACTCCGTTTTCATAACCACTATAAGTAGAACGACTAAGTTTTAAATCTTGAGCAACCTCTTCTTGAGATTTTTTTAAACGTTTACGTAATATTTTAAGATTATTTCCTACTTCCATTTTCAAACAAATTGAATTCGAAGTAAAGATAAGTTTTTCTTATTTAATAAGCAAACAAATGATTAAATTATAATCATCTTTTAACTACAATTGGTTTACCTACCATTTTAGCATAAACAGCAGTAAATTTTGCCCCTAAGAATATTATTTGAGAAGAATAGTAGGTCCACAACAAAATAATCATCAAAGTTCCTGCAATACCTCCGTCTTTTGCGAAAAAATAGTTTGCTAAATATGACTTTATTAAAAGTTGCCCGAAGTACAACATTATTGAAGTTACAAGCGCTCCACCAAGTGCTAATTTCCACATCACTAAACCATCGTGTAGATACTTAAAAATCAATGTAAAAATTAATAAATTTGTTAGTATTGAAATACCATGTTGCGCAAATTCCATAAAAATCCAGCTAACGGCGTTTGTTTGTGTAAAAAATTCATTTCCAACGGAAATTAATATTGTTTGCGCGAAGTAAAGAACAATAACGATAACACCAAATACAGCAAGCATAGAGACAGAAATCAGCCTAGTAACAATAGTATCAAGTATCATTTTCTTCTTAGTTAGAAAAACTTTTTCAACATCGAAAAAATCGTTTAAACTTCCTCTTAATGACATCAATAAAGCTGTACTTGACAATATTAAAGCGATTATACCTGAAATGTTTAATATCACGCTTCCTTTTTCCAAGTCCATTTCGTTAAGAAATGAAATTATTCCACTAATATCCTTAACTCCTACTTGTTCTTTTAACAATTTAGATGCAATCTGAACCATTGTATCATGACCTACAATTTTTCCAAACGTTTCAAATGAAAGATATAACATTGGAACTAATGCAAAAATGGTGTAGTACGATAATGCGGCACCATGAAAAAAACTATTTTCTTTGAAAAATTCAATAAATGCTGTTTTGATCAAAGTCCCTATTTCAGACCAAGACAAATGCCTAATTCCTTTTTTTAATGCTAATTTCTTTGGTTTCATTTAATATCTCAGTATGATATAATCTAATTTTCTCTTTGTTTTGTGTTAGGAAGTGATTGACAAAATATGCGCCAGAAAAATCACTCTCTATAAATTTAACTTTCAGACCAAGTTTAGTTGGTTTAGTTAATTCAAATTCATTTGGTCTAAACAATATTGACTTCCCTCCTATTTTAACTTTATTCACATCACCAAACAATTCAGCTTCTTTCAATGAGTTAGAATTAAAATAAAAGTTTTGAGGAGAATCTATTCGTTTGATTTGTCCTTTATCAAAATGGATAATTTTATTTGCTAAACTCAAAACTTCACTTCCATCATGTGAAACGAGAATAATTCCCATTTTCCGTTTCTTCTTAAGTTTTAGAATATAAGTAGAAATTTTCGATCTTAACCTTCCATCCAAATGGACGAAAGGCTCGTCCAAAAGTAAAATTTTAGGTTCACAGGCAAGTGCTCTAGCTAAACACAATCGTTGCTGTTCACCTCCAGATAATATAAGGGCTTTATGACTTTTAACATGATCTAATTCTACTAAATCTATTAATTCTGCTACTAGTTCATCTCGCTCTTGACGAGGTAAATAAAGAGCTTTTTCACGAATATTCTCTTCTACAGTGTGATAAATATCTAATGCAAAATCTTGATTAACCAATTGAATCTCTTCATGTCCAGGAACTAAATTAAACATCGGGCCTAACACTTTTTCATCTTGAAAAAATACATTTCCAGAACTTGGATCTTTCAATCCTGCAATAATTTTTAAAAGAGTTGTTTTACCAATACCACTTTTACCTACGATTCCTATTAATTCTCCTTCATCAAGAGAAAAAGAAATGTTATTTAAAATCTGCTTTTCGTATGAAAAACAAATACCTTCAAGTTTCAATAACATTGATGATTAATTACCTATTAATTCTTCAGGAAAATCCTGATTTATAATATAAATTCCAGGAATCGGATTTATCGTTGGTTCCTCACCTTTCATAAAGATTTTCAAAGTAAACTCATCCTTTCCCTCTTTCAATTCGAATGAATCTAACGCTTCTTCTGAACAAGCAAATTCTGTTACAGTTCCATCAGTTGAATAAATTTTAAAAACTCTCATGTTTTTAATTTCAAAGGAAAAATCTTTTCCATCTGGAAATGATCCTGCAATAGAATAACTACCTTTCTCAACCATTTCCACATTTGAAACGTTTGAATTCAGGGCTAATTCATCTTCCCATTCGATTTTATAATTATTCTCAGATTCTTCTCCATTGTGCTGTGCATCTGCATGTTCTTGAGAAAAATGTTCATTTAAAAGATAAAAATGTGCTACTAGTTTCATTTGCTTAAAATAAGAACTTTAAAATTACACTTTATATTGACACCAAGAATTTAAATATCATCTAAAATAAAATAGATTTACATCAAAATTTGCAAGCCATCATAAGCAGCAAAAACATTTTTTGGCAGCAACTTTTCAATATCTGAATGAACTCCAAAAAGATGTGAAATATGAGTTAAGTAGGCTTTGGTTGGGTTTACTTTTTGAATGAAATCTAACGCTTCATTTAAATTAAAATGTGAAATATGCTCTGATTGATGTAAAGCATTTACAATTAGAACTTCAGTTCCTTTAATTTTCTCAATTTCACTATCCGAAACCGTTTTTGCATCTGTTATATATGTGAAATTTCCAATTCTATAACCAAAAACAGGCATTTTATAATGCATAACCTCTATTGGTTGAACATTAATTCCACAAGGTAAATTGAAAGAATTATTTTCAATAATATTCAAATTAATTTGTGGGATTCCCGGATAACGATCTCCAGAAAAAACATATTGAAATTCGCGCTTTAAAGCTTCTGACACTCTTTCAGTACAAAACACTTCCATGTCTCGCTGTTCTTTGTAATTAAAGGCTCTAACATCATCTAATCCGGCAACATGATCCTTGTGTTCATGCGTGAATAAAATACCACGAAGTGATTTTACTTTATTCACCAACATCTGCTGCCTGAAATCTGGACCGGAATCAATAACATAATTTTCTTCACCAAGTGAAATTAGAATTGAACTTCTAAGTCGCTTATCTTTTGAATCCAAGGATGAACAAACAGGACATTCACATGCTATCACAGGAACTCCTTGAGAAGTACCTGAACCTAAAACAGTTATTTTAATTGAAGACACTTCTATTTTGCTTTTATAAATTTAATCAAAAGTACTATCCAACCTGCAACCATTAATAATCCTCCTATTGGTGTTATTGGCCCTAAAAAACTAAGCTTAATGTTAAATATTGGCTGTAAAGTCAATAAATAAATTGAACATGAAAAAAATAAATGACCTAAAATCAATAAATTAAAAACTGATTTTAATGAAAACTTTACTTTTTCAGCAAATAATCCCAAGAATAAAAATGAAAAAGCCCCATAGATTTGATACTTAACTCCTGTATCAAAAGAAGTGATTTTTTCAGGATTGTTCGGTAATAGTGTTTTTAAACTATGCGCACCAAAAGCACCCAATATTATTCCTGTAAATAAAAAAATGATTCCAAAAATGATATATTTCCTTTCCATATTATGTATTTTTTAATTTTAAAGTATGTTCTAAAACAGATTTCCAACCTTTCCATTTCTTATAATCTCCAATCGTTTCATTGTGCCAAATAAAAACAAAATCTCCTCCATATTTACTGACTTCTTTATACAACTCATCGATTAAACGACAACTTTCTTCAGTAGAAATTTTTAAATATTCATTCAGAGTTCCATCCATATAAACAAAAGGATGAATTGTTAAATCAGTAATTTTATTTCTATTCAAATCAAACCATTGAAAAGGCCTTGCTGTTCCTGCTCTAAATCCAACATTGTCAGCGTATCCCATGGTATAATCGTTTTCAATACCCAATTTCAAAAGAGTTGAATAGGTTTTTGATATAGACAACCTTAAAAAGTGTTGTCTTGAATTCACAACTCTATCTCCCAAAATATAAGCCAAACGCTCAATTTCATTTTCTACATAAAGGGGGTATGAATTTGAGCGATAACCTGGATGAATTCCAACAACTGCTTTTTCTGCAATTCTTCTTATCAAATTGGCTTGATCATCATTTTTATAAGTAATGTTTTTATCAAATTTTGCATAATCAGCCAATAACCAAAACACATTTACTTTAAATCCTCTATCAATAATATCTTCAATATAAGAATAAGTATCGTAAGGATCAGCTTTTAAATCCTTCAATACTAATTTACGTTCAACGATTCTTTCTTTGTCTTTTCTAATAAAATCTCTAATTATTGACATGTACTTTCTAAAGCCAAATTTCAATCGATACGCATAAGCATTATCGATATCAAAAGTCGGACGAATAGTTACATAATTATTTAAAAATGAATTATCTATCCCTACCCTAATCGAAAGTAAATTTAAAAAATCAACAGACCATTGATCGCAAACAGCTTTTTGCAACCATCCAAATTCAGACAATACACTATATTTCGATTGAAATCTTCCATGTTCGTCTAAATGAGTTGAAGTATATTCTTCCATTCTTGAAAGAATATAAAAAATAGATGCTAAAGGGTCTACAATTCGATTAAATGATAAACAAACTTCTTCATGAAAAAGACCTTTTTCAATCGCATAAACAAATATCGCTTCATCAAATAATAATGTAGAAGGAACCAATTGTGGGATTGATTCAAAATATCTTTCAGAATAATTAAACTTTAAATTGTTTGATGTTTCGAATGTGTAATAATCATTGTTTAATTTATACGACAATCCCCTTTCTTTAAAGACAAAATCTAAGGTATAGATTAACCTTTCAGAAATTTGATCAACGTATATTTCTACCATTAGATTAATTCAATGATTTTTTCACATATAAATTCAGCCGCAGCTCCGTTACCATAAAAATCAGGGAATGTAAAATCTACTTTTGAATTCAATTTAGAATAAGCATCAACAATTCTAAAATAATCTGCATCTGCTAAAATAGCATTTCCATTATTCACAATTTCTACCCATTCAGTTTGTGGACGAAGAATGACACATGGTTTCTGAAAGAAATAAGCTTCCTTTTGAAGTCCACCACTATCTGTAACAATTAATTTTGCGTTTTTTTCTAAAGCAATAATGTCTAGAAATCCAGCTGGATCAATCATTAAGAACTTATCACTCTTCTCTATTTCGTTGAATAACTCACTAGATAATTGATCTTTCATCTTCCCTCTTGTACGTGGATGTGCAGGAAAAACAACTGACAAACCTGAAACTTTACTAATTTCTAATAATGCTTTAAAAATGCTTTCTAGATTTTCAGCAATATCTGTATTTGAATCTCTATGAATCGTTGTTAAAATATATTCATCTTTTTTCAACCCAAGTAAATTTAACAAAGTAGAATTTTCATCTGAGATTGATGAAAAATACAAACTGTTATCATACATGATATCCCCGCATTGAAAAACTCTTGGTGAATTTGCTGTAGCCTTCTCATTTGACGTCAAAGTGAAGCCTTCTTTTTCTAAGTTTTCTAATCCTGTAATTGTTGGAGAAAAAAGTAATGATGACATGTGATCACAAGCAATTCGGTTTACTTCCTCTGGCATAGCTTTATTAAAGCTTCTCAAGCCTGCTTCAACATGAATTACAGGAATATGAATTTTAACTGCTGCTAAAGCTCCTGCAATTGTAGAATTTGTATCTCCGTATACTAAAACGGCATCTGGTTTTTCTTTGATGTAAATCTCCTCTAAACCTTCTATCATTTTGGCTGTTTGTGAACCATGAGATCCACTACCTACATTCAAATTGTAATTCGGATAAGGAATCCCCATTTCTTTGAAAAATATCTCTGACATATTCTCATCGTAATGTTGACCGGTATGAACTATAATCTCTTGAATTTCGTTTGAAAAATGATTTTTTATCGCTCTGCTCATTGCAGAAGATTTGATAATTTGAGGTCTTGCCCCTATAATTGTAATTATTTTTTTCACTTCAATTTTATTAATTCATTAAACCTTGATCCGCGAAGCTAAAATAACCATTATCCGTGAAAATGATGTGGTCCAAAATAGATATATCTATAATTTTCGCAAATTCTTTTAAATCTCTCGTGATTTTTAAATCTTCTGATGAGGGCTGAAGTTGACCGCTTGGATGATTATGATACAAAATGATCGTTTGAGCTGATTTTTCTAAAGCTTTTTTAAAAATCATTTTCCCATCAACTACTGTTCCTGCGAAACCACCTGAAGAAATAAATTCGATAGAAATCAATTGATTCGCTCTATTCAACATGGCCACATAAAATACTTCATGTGTTAAATCTTGAAAAATATGTCGCACTAATTCGTAAGCCTGATTTGATTTAGTAATTTTTTGTTTTTCATCAGGTTCTGCTTCTTTTCTTCTTCTTCCAATTTCTAAGGCAGCAAGAATTGATATAGCTTTTGCATCTCCGATTCCTTTAAATTTAGTTAATTCATTATGTGTGAGTTTTCCTAATAAAGAAAGATTATTAGAAACAGATGATAATAATTCTCTTGCTAGCTCAACTGCAGATTGATCTCTAGAACCTGAACCTAAAATAATAGCAATTAATTCCGAATCGCTTAAATTATGTTTTCCTTTTAGAAGTAATTTTTCTCTCGGGCGATCATCTTCTGCCCATGATTTGATGGTTATATTTTCAATCATAAACTATTTTCTTATTGAATTTAAGAAAATAGTTCCGATAAAACAAAAACGTCCCCAACAAATTGAGGACGTTTTAAAAGAAATTTATCTATTAATTATTTTTTCAACTTTTTAGAAAAATCAATTAAGATTGGCGTCGCAACACATAATGAAGAATATGTACCAATAACAACCCCAACTAATAATGCGAATAAGAATCCTTTAATTGCAGGTCCACCAAAGATGAACATGATTAATACAACCACAAATAAAATCATAGAAGTATTGAAAGTTCTACTTAAAGTAGTATTCAATGATCTATTGATAATTTCATGGTGGTGATCGTCTTCTTTGCTGTTTCTTAAGTTTTCACGAATACGGTCAAATACAATCACCGTATCATTCATAGAGTAACCAATAACTGTTAAGATTGCGGCGATGAACGCTTGATTCACATCTAAACTGAAAGGTAAAACACCATGTAATAAAGAGAAGATTGTAATAACGAAGAAAGCATCATGCGCTAAACCTACGATCGCACCAATTGAATATTGCCAGTGACCGAAACGAATTAAGATATAAGCGAATATTGCTAACAACGAGAAGAAAATTGCAACAGCTGATGACGACCACAACTCATTAGAGATAGAAGCTGAAATACTTCTTGTATTCGTTACTTGGTATCCACCCATTTTTGCTTTACAAGCATCTAAGCCTTGTTTAATTTTAGCATTAACTTCATCTGTTGCACCATCATCTTTCAATTTGTAGTTGGTAACGATTTCAACATTAAAGTCATTTGATTTCGTTTTTAAATCAATAGAAGCTATTTCACCTTTTTCAATAAGAACTTTAGATAATTCTTTACGGATTCCTTCGATGTCAGCTTTTTGCTCAAATTTAACACTCATCATTCTACCACCTGTAAACTCAACTGATTGTTTTAATCCCATTGTAGAAACAGCGATCACACCAACAATTGTAGCAGAAATAGAGAACATGTAAAAGTATTTTCTTTTTCCTACCCAGTCAAAATGGAAGTTTTGGAATAAACCTTCAGACATTTTAGTATGGAAAGTAATTTCTTTACCTTTTTTCAACCAAGATGTAATCACCAATTTAGAAATGATAATTGCAGAGAATAAAGATGTAAAAATACCGATAATCAATGTTGTAGCAAATGACTCAACCTCACCTGTTCCGAAAACTTTCAAGATAATCGCAACCAATAAGTGAGTTACGTTCGCATCAATAATAGAAGGTAACGCTTTTTTGAAACCTGTATTAATTGAATCTTCTGTACTTACACCTCTTGCTAATTCTTCACGAATACGTTCGAAAATCAAAATATTCGCATCGACCGCAGTACCAATTGTTAATACGATACCAGCAATACCAGCTAAAGTTAACACTGCTCCAAATGAAGCTAAACTTCCGAAGATAAAGATAACGTTTACAGCCAAAGCAATGTTTGCTACTAAACCAGCTTTTCCATAATACCAGTACATGTATAATAATACTGCTAAGAATGCGAATGCGAAAGAAATTAAACCAGCTTTAGAGTTTTCTGCTCCAATTGTAGGTCCAACTTTAGATTGATCTTTAATAACACAAGGTGCTGGTAAAGCTCCACCATTTAATAATCCTGCTAAATCTTTAGCTTCATCAATTGTAAAGCTTCCAGAAATTTGAGTATTTCCTTCTGTAATAGCGTTAATTACTCTAGGCGCACTGTAAACTAAGTTATCCATTGTAATTGCTACAACACGACCAACATTGTCTCCAGTCATTTCACCCCATTTATCAGCTCCTTCTTCAGACATTTTCAAATCTACAGTTACTAATGAAGATGATTGATCAAAACCTGTTGAAGCAGATTTAATATCTTTCCCACCAACTTTAGCAACACCGTTATCAGGAACACTGATAGCGTATAAGAAATGTCCTGAAGTTTTAGATTTTTTATCTAATTTCTCAACATCTGCAGACCACATGAAACGTAAGTTTTCAGGGAAAACAGACATTACATCTTGACGTTGTAATAAACGATCTACATCTTCTTTGTTTTCAACAGAAACAAAACCAATAGAATAATCTCCCATTGGAGTAACTAACTCAGCTAATCCTTTAGAGTTACCTCCTAAAGTTGAAGTTAAATCACCTAATTTTTGAGTTTTGTTTGAATCAACATTACTTGAATCAACTTTTGTAGAATCTGTAACTTCAGCAACTTCAATTTCTTTTTGTTTAGAAATTTGAGAAGCTTGTTGCCATTGTCCAGCAATTTCAGATGGAGCGTATGTTTCAAAGAACTGAAGATTTGCAGTTGATTGTAAACGACTAGCCACAGTTGATTCATCCTGAACACCTGGTAACTCAATATATAAACGATTGTTTATTGGATCTTTTTGAATATTAGGTTGAGCAACACCGAATTGGTTAATACGACGATTCATAATCATCTCAACACCATCCATTGAACTAGCAGCTTTATCTTTTAAGAAAGCAACTACTTCAGAATTTGAAGAATTGATACTTAATTCTTGTAATTCACTAATTGCAAACAAACGAACCAAAGGCATATCTTTGTTTACTGCTTCATTTTCTTTTTGGAAAATATCAATAAAGTTACCACCTCTAGTATTATATTTTGCTACTGCTCTATCAAAAGGTTTTTTGAATCGAATATCTCTAGGGTTTTTGATGTAACTTTTAACCATTTCTGGAACAGAAATTTCAAGTGTTACACTCATACCTCCAACTAAATCAAGACCGAAAGCTAAACTTCTTTTCTTTACATCTGTAAAAGTAGATCCAAAAACCGGATACACTTTACTTTCTGCTTTTTCTTTCAAAATTTGATTTACAAACGCAGCTTTTGCCAACTCTCTTGCTTCAGGTAAAGTTAAATCAACTTCAGTATCATTTGGCAATTCAGCCATTGTTGTACCTTCTTGTTTGTGTTTAGCAAACAACTCATTTACTCGAGCATCAGCTTCTTTACTTGCCTTATTTTCAACATTTGAAGCAACCCATGTAAACGATAACTGGTATACACAAACAGCAGTCAATAAGATTGTCAGAAACCAAAAAAAACCTTTATTACGCATTTTTTAAAACTATTAGTTTATTCTTTTAAAGGCGCAAATATAAAATTTCAAATCAATACTATCAATAAAGTTGACAAAGGTTTTAATGACTTTATTAACAATATCAAATGAATAATTTTATAACCACTGATAAACAGATGGTTACACGTATTAAAAAATTAATAACAAAAAATCACAAGTTCATTTGTTACTTTTATAAATTATTGGATTTTATATTTGTACTAAAACTTAAAATAAGATGGAATTTATACTACAACTTGCATTAATTACAATACCTGCCGGAGCAGTATTATACACTACAATGCAATTTCTAAAAAAGCAAAATGAAAAAGAATTTATTCATTTGAATAATGATTTAAAAAAGGAGCGTCAAAATTTCTTCTTACCTTCTAGAGTGGAATCTTATCAAAGAGCTGTTCTATTAATGGAACGAATTCATCCAAATAGCATCGTTATGCGTCTTCACAATCCTGCATTGCCAGCTAAAATGTTTCAAGCAGAACTTTTAAAAGCAATTAGAGAAGAATATGATCACAATGTAGCTCAACAAATTTTCATTTCGTTACAAGGATGGGAAATGGTTCGTAATTCAAAAGACGAAACAATTAAAATCATCAATTTAGCAGGTAGTCAAATGGATGCAACATCTATGAGTAGTGATTTAGCTGCTAAAATTTTCGAAATCGTTGCTGAAGTTGGTAAGATGCCTACTGAAATCACTGTAGATTATTTAAAAACAGAACTTCAAAAATTATTCTAAATTCAATTCACAATGTATAAAGCAATTGATTCAAACGATATCACTTATTTTAAAAGCATTTTAGGAGAAAGATGTTTTACAAATAACGATCTATTAAAGGAATACGGACACGATGAAACGGAAGATTTATCTTTCTTACCCGAAGTTGTTTTAAAACCTGAAACAGTTGAAGAGGTTGCTTTGATAATGAAATATGCACATCAACATGCGATACCTGTAACTCCTTCTGGAGCTAGAACAGGTTTAAGTGGTGGAGCTTTACCTATCGAAAAAGGTATTGCTTTAACGATGGAAAAATTCAACAAAATCATTGAAATTGATGAGAAAAATCTTCAAGTAACAACTGAACCTGGAGTTATTACACAAGTACTTCAAAATGCAGTAAAAGAAAAAGGATTATTCTATCCACCAGATCCTGCTAGTAAAGGAAGTTGTTTTATTGGAGGGAATGTTTCCGAAAATTCAGGAGGACCAAAAGCTGTCAAATACGGTGTTACTAAAGATTATGTATTAAACCTTGAGGTTGTTTTACCAACAGGTGAAATAATTTGGACAGGCGCAAATGTTTTAAAAAATTCAACAGGTTATAATTTAACGCAATTGATTGTCGGTAGTGAAGGTACTTTAGCTATAATTACTAAAATCGTTTTTCGCCTAATTCCTCATCCAACAAATGATTTAACTCTATTAGTTCCATTTTTTGATGCCGAAAAAGCGTGTGAAGCAGTTGCTGCAATATTTAGAGCTGGAATCACTCCAAGTGGATTAGAATTCATGGAAAGAGATGCTTTGATTTGGACACAGAAATTCACTCAAGATGAGACAATCAAAGTAGCTGATAATCACCAAGCACATTTATTAATCGAAGTTGATGGATTTGATAACGACCTATTGATGCAAGAATGTGAAAAAATTATGTCTATTCTTGAAAACTTCGAAACAGATGAAATTTTATTTGCTGAAAGTCAAGCTCAAAAAGATAGTCTTTGGAGTTTGAGAAGAAAAGTTGGAGAAGCTGTAAAATCTCAATCAATTTATAAAGAAGAAGACACAGTCGTTCCTAGATTTGAACTTCCTACCCTACTACATCACGTTAAACGTATTGGAAATCAATATGGTTTTAAATCTGTATGCTACGGACATGCTGGGGATGGAAATCTACACATCAATATTATCAAAGGAGATTTATCTGATGAAAAATGGGAAAATGAATTACCTATTGCAATTCGAGAATTGTTTACAGAAGTTGTAAAGCTTGGAGGTACAATTTCAGGCGAACATGGAATTGGACTAGTTCAGAAACCATACATGGATATTGCATTTCCAGATGTCACATTAAATCTCATGAAACAAATAAAGTTATTATTTGATCCAAAAAGTATTTTAAATCCCGGGAAGATTTTTGTTTAATCGATTTTAATTATTCATAAAGTCCATACTACCATTTTTCATTTGGTGGTATGCTCTTGACAGATAAGCAATCATTACACGCATCTCGTCAAAAGCTTCTTCAGTTTCAGCGCTAATTTCTTGTTTTTTCAAGCGAAGTAATAACTTCATATATAATGCATGAAAAACAATTTCAACGTGATTCTTATCTTTTAGATTCGATTTATTTTTAAACTCTTCGATGTAAGGAACAGCTCTTTCATAAACTGCTTTATATTTTTCTTCGTTTGTTACATTCAAAATTGAATTATGTAAATACGAAATCTCAACCATGATGTCTTTTAAATCATGTAAATGCCCAACTTTTTCAAGTTTTTGATATTGCATTTGAGTAATAATTTCCGAATACCATTTTCTATAACTAGATAAAAAAGAATCATCCGGTAATTGTGGCCTTACATAATTCTCGATGATGGCCTCCAAATCAAAATGATATGCACGCACAACATCTTCAATCTGATACATATATAAAACGTATTCAGCAATATTTTCTTTTAATTTTTGTTGAGCTATGATCATCTAATTATTTTTTACCCATTTCTTTCTCAATCTGCTCTTGATTTTGATTCAAAAAGGCAGTAAATTCTTTTGTTACATTCATTTTAGGGTTGATGTAGTTGAACTGCCCACCTTTTGCATGAATCATCAAAATATCAATATTGTGAAGTTTACAGTATTTCTCACTGAATTTGTCAATTTTATTACCAATTGTTTCCAACTTATCCATTGTTTCTTTTTCCAATCGAGCACCTGCCTCTTGTTGGTATTTTTCAAATTCTAGTTGTTGATTTTGAAGATTTGCTTGAATTCCTTCTGACTCCACTTGAGATAACTCATTGTTTTGAGCTCTTTTCATGAAACTATTATAATCTGCTTGAATTCTAGCTCCTCTAGTTTCTAATTCTTTCTGAAGTGCTATTTGTTTTTTAGTAACAATTGCATCTTGCTCTTTATAATATTTAAAATTTAATTTTAAAGAATCTTGATCATAATAAGCAATTTTTAACTCACCAATTTTAGTTGGTTGAACTGATGGAACAGTGTTTTCTACTTTCTTATCTTCTTTTGAACCACAAGAAACAATCATTGTTCCCGCTATAAGTATACCTGCAATTGATAATTTTGTCATTTTATATTTTATTAAAGTGTATTAATTGTCTTAAAAGATTCTGCCCAATCAGCTCTCATTGAAACGAAACGCTCTAAAGAATTGTTAAGAAGGCTTTCAGTAATCATTTTCTTAACGTCTTCTAGTCCATTTACATCCGTCTCCGAAATTTTAAAAGTCTGTTCAAATTGAGCTAATTCGATTTTCACAATATATTTAGCATTGTAATTATGTATTTGAATCTTATACCTTTCGTGAGGAATATCTGCTACTAATCTCATTTAAACTTTTTTTTGACAAAAATAATAGAATAAGTTAATAAGACAATGAGCGTTTTGAAAAGATATAAATTAGTCAAACAAAAAAATGCGCCTCATCTGAAGCGCATTTTCAATATTATAAAATTAACGTTAAACTGCTAATACTAAATCCGAATATTCTTTGAATTCAAATGGAACTTTAACCATATAGGCATAATCTTGTCCAACTTCATACATATCTTCATCTGACTCTCTATAATGCCATTCAACCTTTACTTTAAAACCGTTTTCCGATAACTCGTTGAGTTTATAAAGTAAAAAAAGAATTCGCTTAGAAGAAGAGATATTGAAATATTCTAGATCAATCTTAACGATTGTTTTTTGAGTTGGATTCATTAAATATGAATCGAACCAAGATAGAATTGGCCCCCAAAATTCGTCTGGATTATCTGGAATAGATCTACCCTTAATTTCCATAATACCACTTTGACAATCAAAATGAATCGAAGGAGTTTGAGTAGAAGCTTCAAATATTAATTTTTCCATTCTATAAATTTGTTTGATAATGCAATTTCAATATTATTTTTCTAATACACTAGTTAATTTCTACGAATAATGCTTTTTATTAGACTAATGCCTTTTTTTGTGAAACTAAAATCAAAAAAAAGGTTAAAATGTCTTAGTTATTGATTAAAATGTATCGTTTAAAACGTAATCAGTAATTAATTGAATTGGAGAATCGATCAAATTATGTAAACTCCAGCCATTTTCTATGAATATTTTTTTGATTAAATCAGATTGATAAAAACCATATCGACCAATAATTGAAACTGATAATGATCCATCTAGTAACAGTTCTACATATCGTTTAAAAAAGCAACTTAAATTCTCTTGATGCAATGATACAATTTCATCTAAATGGTTAAGATCAGATAGTTTTGAAGCGATTGTACCTATAAATTGTTTGCCTGATTCTCCATATACCGTTGAAATAATAGCTTTTCTATCCCCTAACAAATTTGTTAATTGAATCGTCAAGTCTTGCGTAAACTCTTTATTAAGTAGTTTTTGTAATACTAATTTTCCAAAATGATACCCACTTCCTTCATCTCCCAACAAATATCCGAACCCTCCATTCATCTGAGTAATATTCTCCCCATCATATTGACAAACTACTGAACCTGTTCCAAGAATTGCAACTACACCTTGATTGTTTCCCAATGCGGCGTGACAAGCACCTTCGATATCTGATAAAATTTCAATTTGAGTAAAGCCCCAAGAAAGGAAAATTTCTTTTAAACGTATTTTATTTTGATCTGAAGAACATCCTGCTCCATAGAAAACAACTTTGGAAGATTTAAATTCAGAATGCTTATCCCAATAAACAGCAAAATCATGAATAAACTGCTCGTCCCATTGTTTTGGATGAAATGAAGAAGTCGTAAAATAGTTTCGTTCACCAAAAGGATTTACATAACACCAATCAGTTTGTGTTCCACCACTATCAGCAATTAAAAATGATTGTCCCATTAATCTATATTATAATGAATCTCAACAGTAGTTGCACCTTTACCATATTCTCTGAAATCTGCATCAAAATATTCAATTCCTTCTTGTTTTGACAAAAACAAACGAACTTCATCTTTTAAAACACCTTCACCAACACCGTGTATAACTACAATTTTTCGAATAAATTTAGACTTTGCGCGTTTGTAAAAATTCTTGAATTCTTTTAACTGCTTGCTTAGAATCTCAAAATTAGACAAACCTGAGTGAGAATCTGTAATTTCTTCAATATGTAAATCGATTTCCCAAATATCAATTGGTTTTTTATAGCCAGTTAATTGACCTTTTCGAACTGTATGTTTATTTGAAGACAACGAATCATCATCATTTAGTATCAAATCTGCGTCATCAGGCAATTTATAATCATTACCATAAATTCGAACGATTTCATTCAGTAGAAACGGACGTTCAAAACCAAATTCATCTTCTACAAGGCAAGACTTAGAATCAATTAACTTTTTAATGACTCCACTCCCCGACTCATATAATAAGCCAACTTTTTCTCCTACTTTAAAGTGCATCGAAAAAAGCTTTGAGGTCCAAATTCATGACTAAATAAACCGGTAGAGCAAGAGCCGCTAACCAGATTAAAATAGTCATTATTTTAAATATAACAGATGCATCACGAAGTAAAGGCGTTACAAGCACATTATTAACTTGACTTGCTATAATTGGATTTGTTTCTTCTTCTGGCAATTGATCAACATACATTCTCAATGAAGGCGAGAAAGACAAGATCACTTCTTTTATTTTTGAAAAATCTTTATTTGAAAGTAATTTATAGGAAACAGTATAATTTACATCTTCCGTTTTCAGCTCTTTATGAATCTGATAATTTTTCTGAATTGATCGGACTCTTAATCCCATCAAAAAACCAAAAATTACAATGATCCATTCATTTAAGTATAGCCCTATTAGAATTAAGAACAATGAAGAAATAAAAGAAAATATTAACTGAAATAATTCTTGAGTTGAATTGACTAAAATTCTTAAAATATGACCACCATCCAAAGGATCTAATGGTAATAAATTCATCATATTTAAGAATAAAAATAAAAATCCAATTTCAATTAAAGAGAACATTTGAAAATTTGAACCGATATAAAGTAAAATAGAACCAATAATAATTCCAGGTATAGGCCCTGCTAAAACTACCAATATACTTTGCCTCTGTTTATATTCATCTTTTTTTCCTTGAACAAATGCCCCCATTAATGGAACAAATAACAGTCGAACATTTTCATATTTAAACAACTTCATCATTGAAAAATGACCTAATTCATGAATCAATAACACAATGACCAAATAAATAATGAAATTTAAAGAGTCCGAAAAAACCAATAGAAGTGAAAGAACAAAAAGCACAATTGAAAAAATAGTTCTACTACTATTCTTTTTCACTTTCGCTTCTTTTAACTCTGGTTTTTCGGGGTAAAAATCGAATGTATCCATTTATCTAGTTCAAATATGTATTTGTCTTTAAAAAGACGATTATTTTTTTACAAACTGAGCGAAATCTTTTGCAAAATAAGTTAATATCCCATCAGCCCCTGCTCTACGAATACTTAGTAGCATTTCAGACATCGTTGCTTCATAGTTCAACCAACCATTTTGTGCTGCAGCATAGACCATTGCACATTCTCCACTTACATTGTATGCAGTAATCGGTGTATTAAAGTTTTCTTTCAATAAATGAATAATATCTAAGTAGCACAACGCTGGTTTTACCATAATAAAATCTGCACCTTCTGCAATATCCAATTCAGCCTCGATTAAAGCCTCTCGCTTATTTGCAGGATTCATCTGATATGTTTTTTTATCGCCTGATTTTGGAGCAGAATTCAAAGCATCTCTGAAAGGACCATAAAATGCACTTGCATATTTTGCAGTATAAGACATAATACTCACATCAGTGAATCCATTCTTATCCAATTCATTTCTTAGATAACCAACTCTTCCATCCATCATATCTGAAGGTCCCAGAATATCAACACCTGCTTGCGCTTGAGCTATTGACATTTTAGCTAAAATTGGCAATGTTTTATCATTAACAATACGTCCATCCTCAACTAAACCATCATGACCATCTGAAGAATAAGGATCCATTGCAACATCACTCATTACAACGATATCTGGAAATTCTGATTTTAATTTTCGTATTGCATTTAAATAAAAATTATCCTCAGCATAACTATAAGATGCAATTTGATCTTTTAATACATCATTTACTGCAGGGAAAATATCAAATGTTTTCACTCCTAACTCGATACATTTTTCAACTTCAGGAAGTAATAAATCAAGTGACCACCTGTAATTATTTGGCAACGATTTTATTTCTGTTTTTATGCCTTTCCCGTCTTCCAAAAAAATTGGATAAATCAAATTTTCAACTCCTAATTTAGTTTCTTCAACCATATCGCGAATTGCACTATTCTTTCTATTTCTACGAGGACGTATATTCATTTTTTGATATTTTACAACAGTAAATATAATGAATTAAAAAACCTTCAAATTCATTTTCTATATTTTTTTCAAAACAATTTAGTTTTCGAAAAGAATATTTATTAATTTTATCATGACTTAAAGACAATTCACACACTTATGAAATTAAATTTTATTAAAATAGCGACTATTATTTTAGGTGGATTTATTATTGCATCTTGTAATGGGACTACTGACAAAAGTGAAATCGACAAAGCTGTTTTAGACCCAAACAGTTCTATTAATACTAATTTCGACGGAAAGCTTTTTAGTATTCCTTCACCAATCCAAATGTCACTTTTACTTAAAGAAGCTAACATTCCCTTTAACGAAGGTTTATTAAATCAAATAGATAAAAGTAAAAAGTACACAACTGAGCATCAACAAGCATTAAATTTGGGGATTTACGGAACTGATTTAGGTTATGCTTCAATCAACGAACAAAATGGAATTTCATTGAAATATCTTTCTGTTGTTGAAGGTTTGACATCTAAATTAGGATTAGAAGGAGCTTTTGATAAAAATTTCATGACGCGTTTTGAAAAATTCCACACGAATAAAGATTCTATCATGGGAATTATTTCAGATGCTTTTAGAAAAGGTGATAATTTCTTGAAAAATGCAAAAAGAAAATCAACTTCATCATTAATCTTAACAGGTGGCTGGATTGAATCAATGAATTTTGCTTGTAAATTAAATAGCATTAAAGAAAATCAAAATATTATTAATAGAATTGGTGAACAACAACAAACATTAACTTCTTTGATTGAAATCTTAGAAGAATACAATATAAATAATTTAAATGATGTTTTAATTGCTGATTTAACAGAATTAAAAACTATTTATGATAAAGTTGTTATTGATTACCAATTTGTTGCTCCAAAAACAAATGAAGCTAAAAAAGAAACGACTCTTCAACATACATACAAAGTAAAAGTTGACAAAGCAGTTTTAGCTGAAATTGGAGCAAAAATCAGTGCAATAAGAGACAAAATAACTAACTAATATTTAAAAGCATACACGATGAAAACGATTATAAGTTCATTATTATTCATATTTGTTATTTCACAAAGTTCTTTTGCACAAGATTGTAATGATGTTGTAAAAGTATGTGAAAGATATTTGAAAGGTAAAGAAGGAAAAACTTTATTCATTTCTGATGGTCAAGTATACACAGCTTTCTTAGATAGAGAAAAAGCTGAATTCAGAACAACTTTTTTCGGCGGTTCTAAATATAGAATTGCTGCTAGTGCTGGAAGTGAAGATGATTACGTGATTTTCACAGTGAAAGATTTAAAAGGTAATATCATTTTCACAAATAAAAATCATAAAAATTCACCATATTGGGATTTTGTAGTTCCAAATACAATTCCTGTAATTATCGAAACAGAATTAGATTTAGATAAAAAAGTGACTGGTTGTGCAGTAATGTTAATTGGTTTTAAACAATAATTCGTCTGTTTCTAAATGAGTGAGCGAATTCTTCGGGCTTTAATGCAACTTTTTGCAATCATTGCAAAAGTTGATGAAGAAGATGAAAATAACTCACAATTAAAGTCTAAAAGCACCAACAGTCGTAAAATTGTAGAATCTTTTTTAAGATCTGAATTAAATTCGTCTTCAGTTGAAAAGTACTTGGTACTCTATGAAGAATTTATTTCAATCCATAAAGGGAATTTAAAAAACAAAATTGCTGAAAAGAAAAGAACTTCTGTTAATTCGGTTAAAATCTTACGTATTTGTTCTCAAATTAATGAAGAATTAACCCAAAGACAAAAAGTAATCGTTCTTTTCAGAATCTTTGAATACATTCATTCTAATGCAGAAATAACTACTCAAGAAATTGATTTTGTAACAACAGTTTCTGAGTCTTTCAACGTTTCCGAACACGAATTTAGCCTTATCAAATACATTCAAAAGAATGACTGGTCCGAAAAAATAGACGACAATGACGTTCTATATATCACTCCTACCCCATTCAATTTTGAACACGCTAAAACTTACCTAGTCGATGGATTAGATAATGAGATCAGAATACTTAGAATCAAAAGTATCAATACGCTATTCTTTCGCTATTTTGGTCAAGATGAGCTGGTAATGAATGGTCAAATTGTATCAAATGATCGTACTTACATTCTAAATCATGGTTCCTCAATAAAGACATTAAAAAGCAAAACTGTTTATTACAGTGATGTTATAACTCGTTTTCTTGAAGACAATCATTTTGAGAAAATAGTCTATTCTGTCAATCATATTGATTACAATTTTAAGAACGGTAAAAAAGGACTTCATAAAATAAATTTAAAAGAAGAATCTGGCAAATTAGTTGGAATAATGGGTGGATCCGGAACAGGTAAATCTACTTTAATCAATATTTTCAATGGAAACATAAAACCTTCAAACGGTTCTATCACCATCAATAATATTGATATTCACGATAATAAACAGGATTTAGAAGGTGTTATTGGCTACATCAGTCAAGATGATTTATTAATTGAAGAACTTTCCGTTTTTCAAAATCTATATTTCAATACAAAATTATGTTTTGATCAACTTTCTGAATTATCAATTAACAAGAAAGTTATTGAAGTATTAAATTCAGTCGGTTTAATTGATGTAAAAGATCTTATCGTTGGTAACGTTTTGGACAAAACAATTTCAGGCGGACAACGAAAACGACTAAACATAGCTTTAGAATTGATCCGTGAACCTTCTGTTTTGTTTGTAGATGAGCCAACATCAGGACTTTCGTCGAGAGATTCTGAAAACATTATGGATTTATTAAAGGAATTGGCATTAAAAGGAAAGCTAATTTTCACAGTTATCCATCAACCATCTTCTGATATATTCAAAATGTTTGACCGTTTAATTGTTTTAGATAATGGCGGTTATCCAATTTTTGATGGTAATCCACTCGATTCAATTGTATACTTCAAAACACATATTCATCATGTAAATGCTGAAGATCGAGAATGTAACTTATGTGGAAATGTTAATCCTGAACAAATTTTTAATATTATTGACGCCAAAGTTGTTGATGAATTTGGAAATTTTACAAATACAAGAAAAACATCACCACTTGAATGGAATGAATTATATCGTCAATATCAACACATTCTCAATAGCGAAAAATTAAATGATTCTGTCGAACAATTATTACCTGTAAAAACAAATAAGCACTCCAATAAAAAAACACAATTTAAAGTATTTTTTATACGAGATGTATTAAGCAAAATTGGGAACACTCAATACATTTTAATTAATTCACTTGTAGCGCCAACATTAGCATTAATTCTAGCACTTTTTGTTCGCTATTATAAAAAGACGAGTAGCTTAAGTGAATATTCATTTTTTGAAAACGAAAATATTCCTCAATACCTTTTCATCAGTGTTATTGTTGCTTTATTTTTAGGATTAACTGTTTCAGCAGAAGAAATCAATAAAGACAAAAAAATCCTTAAACGTGAAGAATTTTTAAATTTATCTAGAAGTAGTTATTTAGCTTCAAAAATTTCAATTCTCTTTTTAATATCAGCAATTCAAAGTTTCTTTTTTGTTCTAATCGGTAATTACATATTAGAAATTAATAATATGTTACTTCCATTTTGGTTTGTATTATTTTCGATTTCTTGTCTATCAAATTTAATGGGACTGAATATTTCAAGTGCATTTAATTCAGCTAAAGTAATATACATTGTAATTCCTTTATTGATTATTCCTCAACTGTTACTTAGCGGTGTTATTGTTAAATTTGATAAATTAAATCCAAGTATTTCAAAAACCAATGAAGTTCCATTTATAGGAAACACGATGGCTTCAAGATGGGCTTACGAAGCAATTGTAACTGAACAAGCAACTTACAATAAATTTAGTGAGAAATATTTCACCTTAAAAAAACAAAAAAGCAAAGCAGCTTGGAAAAAAGATTATTGGCTTCCTGAAATGAAAAATGCGCTAAATGCATCGAAGCAAATTTTACTTTTCAATGAAATATCTAAAGAACTGAATAATTGGGAGAATTTAAAATGTGAAAATTGCTTAGACGATTTAAAAAACATTTCGTACTTATCAAAAAATGAAAAAACACACAATACAATTGCAGAATTTCTAGAAGTATTAAACCATCAATACACTTCTGATTTTAATAAATTAAATGCTCAAATAGACAAAATCACTCTAAAAATCGGCTCTACCGAATTTGAAAAATTACAAGATGATAATGAAAATGAAAGCATTAATGAATTAGTAACGAATAAGCGAGAAGTTGATAAAATAATTTCAACAGAAGATGAATTAATACAGAAAGCAGACCCTATCTACATGAATCCTTCTGAATATTCATTTTTTAATACTCCTTTCTACAGTTCTTCTAAATTTATATTTGGTGTTGAAATCTCAACATTTTGGGCAAATTGTTTAATCCTTTGGATCATGACAATTATTACTGGAATCGCTTTATATTATAATTGGCTGAAAAAATTCATCGACTACGTTCAATATATATTCAGTAAAAATAAGGCATAAAAAAAGAGCAACTAACATTGTTAATTGCTCTTCCGAATAATATTATTTTGATTACATCAACATACCACCACAAACATTGATCGTTTGACCTGTAATATAACCAGACATATCTGATGCTAAAAACACTGTTAAATCAGCTACATCTTTTGGTGAACCACCTCTTTTTAATGGAATTGAATTTCTCCAATCTTCAACAACTTTTTGATCTAAAGCAGCAGTCATTTCAGTTTCGATAAACCCTGGAGCAATTGCATTGCAACGAATATTTCTTGAACCTAATTCTTGAGCGATAGATTTAGTAAAACCAATTAAACCAGCTTTAGATGCTGCATAATTAGATTGACCTGCATTACCACTAACTCCAACTACAGAAGACATATTGATAATAGAACCTTTTCTAGCTTTCAACATTGGACGTTGAACAGCTTTTGTTAAGTTAAATGCAGATTTAAGATTTGTATTCATTACTTCATCCCATTGTTCTTCTGTCATTCTCATTAACAAAGTATCTCTTGTAATACCAGCATTGTTTACTAAAACATCAATTGTTCCAAACTCAGCTACTACATCATCTACTAATTTAGATGCTTCGTCAAATTTTCCGGCATCTGATTTAAATCCTTTTGCAACACCACCATTAGCAGATAATTCTGTTTCTAATGCACGTGCTTTTTCTTCTGATGACAAATAAGTAAATGCCACTTTAGCACCTTGTCTTACACACTCTTCAGCAATTGATTTACCAATTCCTCTTGAAGCTCCAGTGATTAAAACCACTTTATCTTGTAATAAACCCATAATTGTAATTTTCTATTTTAGTAAAGCTTTTGGCTTTAGATTTTCAAAGATAATAAAATTGTTAAAGTTGAATTAGAATCAGTTGAAGAAATCCCAAGTAATTCCTAATTGAATTAAGTTCTTTTGAATTGGATAACCTACTAATTGTTGATTTAATCGATTGTTCCAAAAATATCCGATATTACTCATTCTAGCATACATTCTGAATTCATTGATTGTAATACCGAAAAATGCTCCCACATTCACCATACTTTCAATACTACTTTTAGATTGATTCAAAGTCATAACATCCAACACTCTGTTATAATTCATCAGTTTATAATCTGAAATCCATGAAACATCTGCGCCGTATATGTATTCTAGTTTTTTAGATTTAAATGCTCTCCCTTTTCTGAAAATTCGTGCATTCAAATTATATTTCGGAACATATTGAAAGTTTGATGTTGGAAAAGAAAAAATACATCTAGGCTGAATCGTGATTTTACGAAATGTGTAACTTCCAAAAACGGTTAAAGTCGTGTTAGAAAAACTTTTTAATGTATCATTCCTCCATGCCGAATCAATAAAAAAGTAATTGTTACTCATCGTCAAAGATGAAGCTTCTATTCCTATTTGTTTTAATGAATCGAAAACATATTTCAACGATCCATCTACGAATATTCTACTTTGTAGTTGATAATTACTTAGTGTTGTTGCGAAATTATTCGAATAATAATAGCGTTGAAATGGAATTGGTAATTTTTGTTCAACTTTTCCATAGATTGAAGCGTGTAATTTTGAAATTTTAGTCGAAATGGAAGTTTCATTGCTCCATTCATTTTTTGCTCCTATCAAATTAAAATTAAATGAATTGACAAGCGAATATTTCTTATTCAATACTTTTAAAGATGAGCTTAAATCAATTTCACTCGTATCATGATGGATTGAACTATTTTGTGCATTCCAATAACGATAGTTCAACAAAGCATCAACGTAAACATTTCTTAGTTTTGTGAAAATACCAGCTCCATTTTTTAAGCTTGCTAATTGAAATTGATCTCTAGTAATAAAGCTATCAATGTAATAATGATTATAATTTGATAGACTTGTCATTTGCTCATTGTAAACTCTGTTATCTATTTTCAGATGATGACGAGTAATCAATCCTAAAAAACGTAAGGAATCTTTAAGCACATTAAAATAATTATCAATTAGCAGATTAACATCCTTTTGTTCCGAATATGTTTTATTTGCCATTGAACTCAAAACATTTACATATTCTAAGCCATTCGATAAAATAGTTGAATCATTATAAACACCTCCATTTAACTTCGTTTTTTTATATGAATAATTTCCTTCTAATTTAAATGAATAAAACTTTCCATTACGTCTCAGATTTAGTTGGAATGAACGAGAAGTAAAATCACTGTTTTTCAATATACCTTGAGAACTGTTTTGATTGATAAAAACATTTAACAATACATTTTTCTTAAATGCTTGTTCGTAATCAACGTTTAAGAGTTGAGTCCCTTTTGATCCAAATGAATAATTAAAACCAATATGCGGTAAAGCAGAAAATTTGAAAGATGGAGCAAGAGTATTTCCTTGTAGCAACTGAAATTGAGAATGATTCATTAAAAAATCATTCGTCAGATAAGTTTGATTACCAAAACTTCCACCAGGAATATTTGTTAGAATTCCTGACACCTTAAGATCCATTGAATCAATCGTCCCAGATGAACGATAACCGTATTTTAAAGTGTCTTTTTCAGTATACACACCATTGATTTGACCTTTAACAGCAAATGCAAGAGAAAAAAGAAAAAGAAAACTTAAACACTTCATGTATCGATAGCTCAATAAAAGTTAAAGGTATAAAAAAAGGGGCAAATGCCCCTTCAATATTTTCTAAGATCGTAACAAATTATTTTTTGTTAACGAAAACTTGTAATCCTGATTTCAAGTTAGCTGCTTTATTAGAATGAATAACATTAACTTTCGCTAATTTATCAATCATTGCAATTACACTTGGTAATAAAGTCACAGCTTCGTCTTTAGTTGCTGCACGTAATTTACGTACCGCATTACGAGTTGTTTTGTGAACGTATTTGTTACGTAGTCTTTTAGACTCGTTTGATCTAATTCTTTTTTGTGCAGATTTATGATTTGCCATTTTTTTCTTTATTATTATTTACAGAACTTAATCCTTGTAGCCCATAGGAGAATCGAACTCCTGTTTCCAGGATGAAAACCTGATGTCCTAACCACTAGACGAATGGGCCTTAATCCTTTTAATTAACCTTACAATATTTCAATTGCTACTTTTGTAGCCCATAGGAGAATCGAACTCCTGTTTCCAGGATGAAAACCTGATGTCCTAACCACTAGACGAATGGGCCTTAATCCTTTTCTTTCTCTTATTAAGCCGTTGCTCAATTTCGGAGTGCAAATATAAGCACGATTTTCTTTAATCTCCAAATAAAAACAACTTTTTTTTTATTTTTTTTTGATCAAAAGAATATTTTTTTGAAAATCAATTATTTAAAAAATAATTTTTCGTTATTATTTTTTAAATAATTGATTAATTTTTTGCTTCTAATAAGCTTTTGCAATAACAACTCTTCTTTTTGAAGGTTTACCAGTTACCATACAAAAACCTTCTTCATCTTCTGCATCTAAAGGAATGCATCTAATTGTAGCTTGTGTATCTTGCTTGATTTTCTCTTCCGTTTCAGATGTACCATCCCAATGAACTAAATAGAAACCACCTTTTTCTTTTAATTGAGTCTTAAATTCTTCGTAAGTATCAACTTTATGAAAATTCTCCGTTCTAAATTTAGCGGCTCTGTTATAAAGATTCGTTTGTATATCTTCTAACAAGTTGTGGATATAAGTTTCTAATCCTTCAAAGTCTACAACTGTTTTCTCTTTCGTATCTCTTCTAGCAATCTCAATTTTACCGTTTTCTAGATCTCTAGGTCCCATTGCTAATCTTACAGGTACACCTTTCGTTTCATATTCAGCAAACTTCCATCCTGGACGTTTATTATCATCGTCATCGTATTTAAACGAAATACCCAATTTAGCTAATTTAGCTTTTAATTCAGCAGCTTTTGCAGAAATATTTGCTAAATCCTCCTCTGTTTTGTGAATAGGAACCATAACAACTTGAATAGGCGCCAAAGCTGGTGGTAAAACCAATCCTTCATCATCAGAATGTGTCATGATTAACGCTCCCATTAATCGTGTAGAAACACCCCAAGAAGTTGCCCAAACATGTTCCAATTTACCTTCTTTATCTGCAAATTTCACATCAAAAGCTTTCGCGAAATTCTGACCTAAAAAGTGAGATGTTCCAGCTTGTAATGCTTTACCATCTTGCATCATTGCTTCAATACAATACGTATCATCAGCTCCTGCAAAACGTTCACTTTCTGTTTTACGTCCTTTTATTACAGGCATTGCCATAAATTTCTCTGCAAATTCAGCGTAAACTTCTAACATTTGTTCCGTCTCCGCAATAGCTTCTTCTTTCGTCGCATGCGCTGTATGTCCTTCTTGCCATAAAAACTCAGCTGTTCTTAAAAACAAACGAGTTCTCATTTCCCAACGAACAACATTTGCCCATTGATTAATCAAAATAGGTAAATCTCTATACGATTGAATCCAACCTTTATAAGTATTCCAAATAATAGCCTCACTTGTAGGACGAACAATTAATTCTTCTTCCAATTTAGCTTCTGGATCAACGATTAATTTTGAAGAATTATTTGGATCTGTTTTTAATCTATAATGTGTTACTACTGCACATTCTTTCGCAAAACCTTCTGCATTTTTCTCTTCAGCTTCAAATAAACTTTTGGGTACAAAAAGAGGGAAATAAGCATTTTGATGTCCAGTTTCTTTGAACATTTTATCCAACTGAGCTTGAATTTTCTCCCAGATTGCATAACCGTACGGTTTAATTACCATACAACCTCTAACTCCTGAGTTTTCTGCTAAATCAGCTCTTGGTACTAATTCATTGTACCATCTTGAGTAATCTTCTTCCCTTGTGCAATTTTTTTGTGCCATTTTACTTGAAAATCGTTTAATGCTGGCAAAGTTAAAAAATTAAGAGTAATATTTAAGTTCTTCTTCGCTTCTTTCTAAAATAAGAAAGTGAGTTTGAAATTGAGTAGTAGAATAATCCTATTTTCCATTGACTCAAAAACAAACTCACTTATTTGGATGAAAGATATTTAAAATATTAATTCCATAAGTATTAAAACAAAAATAAACTATCTCATTTTTATTTTTTAAACAGATTAAACCTTTATTAAACTATAATATACAGGTCTAAAACAAAAAAAGGTGAGCATTCACTAACCTTCAATTTCGATTTATAGATTTTACTTCAATTCATTTTTGACTGCTTCTGAAAATGAAATCTTTTGAATTTTACTTTCAATCCAGGCATTGATATTGAAATATTCTAATAACGCCTGTTCATGGTGACTTTTCATTACTTCACTGATATCTGTTTTCAATTGATTCAAAACAGAGTTTTTCTCACTATTCGACATTGATTTTGCCAACTTTCGAATATGTTTAATAAAAACCGTTTCACCTTCGTAATCTCTTTCTTGTTTGTTTAAATAACGATTTGTCGATTTGATCACATATTCTAAGAAATCATAATTTTCTAATTCAAAATGTAATATCAAATTGAAAATACGAGAAAAGCTATAAATATCTTGTCTTAAATTTTGCTCATTATCATTCAAAACTAAATTAATATATGTCAATGCTTTTTTATAATCACCAGTACCAAAATAACTGTAGGCTTTATTATAAGTCAACATGATTTCATTCTCCTTATTAATTTTTTCCCCATAAAAATCTTGTAACTCTTCAATTTTAGGTATCAAATCAACACTTTTTTGAAATTCGCCCATTGCATGTAATAAATTCAATTCTTGATTATAAGAATTAGTATTAATCCTCACCAATATATCTGTAGAATTAAACCCTTTTACAGTTTCCAAAGCACGCATTTCAGCAATCAATCTATTTGCATTATCAAAATCTTTATTATCGATGTAACATCTTAATAAATGAGAGATTGTCATTACATAACGTTGAGCAGTATCAATTTTGATATTCGGATTGTTATCTAAAATTTCTCGAGTTCTATTAAAAAACTGAAAACTATCAGAATAATTTCGATTTGTAGCAGCACATAAACCTTTTATATAATAACAAATAGAGGCTGCTCGAGTTGATATTGCTGTATTTTTTCCTTTTATCAGATGATAATCTGCTATACCTTCAACAACGGCTTGTTCCTTCTCTGTTCTAGCAAAACCACCACTTCTAAAAATCAAATTAATCTTTGAATAAATCACTTGATATTCTGCTAAGTTTCTCAATTTAGCAATCACCATTTCTTCTTCTTCAACTAATTGATCCAAATCAGTCGTGAACTCTCCTGCTTCGTAAGCTTCTTCTAATAATTTTTTCTCCCAAGAAAGCAACTCATACCAGTAATAAAACTTCTCATGATCTTTAGCCATTTCTTTAGCACGAGCAACAAATTTCTCACACTCTCTGTATAAAGCCTTATTATAAAGTACCTCTACGTTCTTTATTTCTTGCTTCAACATACTACTTACAGATTGTTCGCTGTAAAAAGACCTTAAACTTTTTAAAATTAATTTGTATAAGTGATTTTTCTCAGATGGTAGATGTTTAATAAATGTTTCTTTCGCAAAAGCTTTTTTCAACTCATCTTCATTATATGAAGTCTGTTTTTCTATAAAATCAAAAATCTTTAAATAGTTCTTATCTCCAGATTGAAGTGAAGATGATAATTTAAAAAATCGTTTCTCAGATTTTGTAAGCGATTTTATAAGTTTAAAAAGTTCTGTAGAAGGCTTCATACTTTATAGTTTAATACATCCTTCCAAATATACATAAAAAGATATTGAAATCCCACCATTAAATAAATGAGATTATTTAAACGGTATTATCTATTGACTAAACAGTTTAGATAAATTAACGTTGAATTCCTACCAAACAAATAGAATAAAAAAGTAAAGCTCTCAACTTTTTCAAGTGAGAGCTTACTAACAAACAACAAACAACAAACAAACCCTTTCGGGTTTTACCTTTAAACTATAAAGATTATCTTAATTTCACCTTTTGACCTTTGGCTATTTTCTCATCCGGTGACACTGTTTCATTTAATTTCTCTAAAGATTCTAATTTAATCGCCTCTTCTTGAGAAACCTGTCTTAACGTTTTTGTTTCCGTTAAAACATAATTATCTTCTTTACTTTTAGAATGTTTTCTTTTTGGTTGTAAATAAATAACATCTCCAACTTCTAAAATATCTTTACGTTGACCAAAATCGTTGTATTTATACAATTGCCATAAACCAAGATTAAATTCTTTTGCAATTTTATAAAACGTATCTCCTTTTTTGGCTATAACATAATTCACTTTATTTTTATGAATGTAAACAGAATGTGAACCTTCAATCGTTTTTTCAGAAGCCAATAATTCTGGTGAATTAGTTGAAACAACTGAATTCAAACCATCTAATTGATATAATTTTAAATTTTCAATCACTTCAATCAACATCTGAGGATATTTCGGATTTGTTGCATAACCAGCATCTTTTAATCCTTGCGCCCAAGATTTGTAATCTGTAGATTCAAATAAAAACAATTTTGAATAACGAGATTTAGAAGTTAAAAACTTACTATGATCAGCAAAAGATTCATCCGCTGAAGAATAAACTCTGAAACATTCTCCTTTAGCATCATCATCCATATACATTTTTTCTCCTGTCCACTCGTGACATTTAATCCCAAAATGATTATTTCCTTTTTTAGCTAAATCTGAATTTCCACTACCACTTTCAATAATTCCTTGAGCCAATGTTATACTTGCTGGAATTTTATAATCAACCATGTGTTGAACAGCAATGACTTTCCAAGATTCAACATATTCCTCTTTAGAAATAATTTTATCGACCATTGCAACTAAATTGAATGTCGAACCTATCACCAATAAAAAAAGAAATATCTTCATAACCCTTGTTTTGTCTCTATTACGGAAGTTATTAACAATGGTTACATTTTTTGTTAATAACATGAAATTTAATGTCAATATCGATCATTCCTGATTGAATTATTACTAGGTGATTTGACAAAAAGTCATATTCAACTAAAAAATACTGTCATTTTTACAGTAAAAGATCACAAAAGGGACTTTGGTTTATCATTTGACGATAAGAATATGTTCTAAAATTGAAAAAAATATGGACTTTACTAAATTCACAATCAAATCACAAGAAGCTTTAAACAAAGCTCAGTTATTAACAGAACAAAATGGAAATCAAACCATTGAGTTAGGACATTTATTAAAAGCAATTTTCGAAGAGGACAAAGAAATAACGCCTTATTTATTGCAAAAACTAAATGTCAATCAAAAAATGCTTGAATTAGCATTAGATAAAATCATAGAATCATATTCAAAAGTTGCTGGTGGTCAAATTTACCTTGGACCAAACACGCAAAAAGTATTGAATAATGCTTTGACAGAAATGAAAAATTTCGGAGACGAATTTGTTTCAATCGAAATGCTTTTGTTTTCAATACTTGATTCTTCAGATGCAATCGGAAATTTATTAAAAGACAATAAAATAACTAAAACAACTCTTAAACAACAAATTATGGATTTAAGAAATGGAGATAAAGTAACTTCTAATAGTCAAGAAGGAACTTACAAATCACTAGAGAAATTTGCTAAAAACTTAAATGAATTAGCTCAAGCTGGAAAATTGGATCCTGTAATCGGACGAGATGATGAAATTCGAAGAGTACTTCAAATATTAACTCGAAGAACGAAAAACAATCCAATCTTAATCGGTGAACCGGGTGTTGGTAAAACAGCAATTGCAGAAGGATTAGCTCACAGAATCATCAGTGGAGATGTTCCTGAAAACTTAAAATCTAAAATTGTGTACTCTTTAGATATGGGCGCTTTAATTGCAGGAGCTAAATACAAAGGAGAATTTGAAGAGCGTTTAAAAGCAGTTATTAAAGAAGTAATTTCAGCTGATGGAGAAATCATTCTTTTCATCGATGAAATTCACACATTGGTTGGTGCTGGTGGCGGCGAAGGTGCTATGGATGCAGCAAATATCTTGAAACCTGCTTTAGCGAGAGGAGAATTAAGAGCAGTTGGAGCTACGACTTTAAATGAATATCAAAAATATTTTGAGAAAGACAAAGCGTTGGTTCGAAGATTCCAAACTGTTTTGGTAGATGAGCCAACAACGGAAGATGCTATTTCAATCTTACGTGGAATCAAAGAAAAATATGAAAATCACCACAAGGTTTTAATTAAAGACGAAGCGATTATTTCAGCGGTTGAACTTTCTCAACGTTATATTACGGATCGTCAATTACCAGATAAAGCAATTGACTTAATTGATGAGGCAGCTTCTAAAGTGCGTATGGAAATCAATTCTAAACCTGAAGAATTAGATGAATTAGAGCGTAAAATAATGCAACTTGAAATTGAAAAAGAGGCAATTAAACGTGAAAATGACACTAAAAAATTGGGTAGCATTGAAAATGAACTTTCAAATCTAAGTCAGCAACGCGATGCTTTCAAAGCGAAATGGCAAGCTGAAAGAGACGTGATTGATACGCTTCAAAAAATGAAAGAAAACATTGAAAACTTCAAACTGGAAGCTGATCAAGCTGAACGTGCTGGAGATTATGGAAAAGTTGCTGAAATTCGATATGGAAAAATAAAAGAAGCTGAAGAAACTATCGAAAAAACGAAAGTGAAACTTTCTGAAATGCAAGCTAATTCTAAAATGATCAAAGAAGAGGTAGATGCAGAAGCGATTGCAGAAGTTGTTTCAAAATGGACAGGAATTCCAGTCAATAAAATGATTGAAAGTGAAATCGCAAAATTACTTCGTCTTGAAGAAGAATTAGGTAATCGAGTTGTTGGACAACGTGAAGCGATTGAAGCAGTTTCTGATGCCGTTAGAAGATCTAGAGCTGGTTTACAAGATGCAAGAAGACCGATTGGTTCATTCATTTTCTTAGGAACTACAGGTGTTGGTAAAACTGAATTAGCAAAAGCATTGGCTGAATATTTATTCAACGATGAAAATGCGATGACGCGAATCGATATGTCGGAATACCAAGAAAAACATTCTGTAAGTAGATTGGTTGGAGCGCCTCCGGGATACGTTGGATATGATGAAGGTGGACAATTAACAGAAGCCGTTCGTCGTCGTCCCTACTCTATTGTTTTATTAGATGAAATCGAAAAAGCGCATCCAGATGTTTTCAATATTTTATTGCAAGTTTTAGATGATGGACGTTTGACTGACAATAAAGGTCGCGTCGTGAATTTCAAAAACACAATCATCATCATGACTTCAAATATTGGTTCGAATGTAATTCATGAAAAATTCGATGGAATTAAACCAGCTGAATTTGAAAGAGCAAGAGAAAAAGCAAAATTTGAATTAATGGAATTATTAAAACAAACGATTCGACCAGAATTCTTAAATAGAATTGACGAAACAATCATGTTTGATCCATTAACAGTAGAAAATATTAAACAAATCGTTCATATACAATTGAACAACTTGAAAAAAGTATTAATTGAAAAAGACATTAAATTAGTTGTGACCGATGAAGCGTTTGATCACATTGCAGAAGTAGGATTTGATCCTTTCTTTGGTGCTCGACCAGTGAAGCGTGTTATTCAACGTGAAGTATTAAATGAATTGTCAAAATCAATTTTAGCAGGAAAAGTAGATACATCAAGTAATGTCATCATGGATATTTTCGATGGAAAAATAGTATTTAGAAGACCGATTTCTGAAAAAGAAGAAGAAAAATTGATAATTAATTAAAATTTAACAAAAATTTATTTTGTATTTAAAAAAATTGTAATATATTTGTTCTGATTTAGGTGGTTAGGTTAGGTTGATTAAAAGATAGAGAGCAGACGCCCGTTTGCTCTCTATTTTTTTGTACCTACTTAATTTTAAAACAAATTAAACTATGAAAACTACATTAATACTAGTAATTGCAACGATTATCGGAGTAAATTCGTTTGCGCAAGAAAAAAGAACAATATTATTCTACAACGTAGAAAATCTTTTTGATACGATAAACGATCCAACAAAAAATGATGAAGAGTTTCTTCCAGAAGGGAAAAACAATTGGAATAGTCCCAAATACAAAGAGAAATTAACACATATCAATCAAGTGATTAATGAAGTGAATAATCCTTTAATCATTGGAATGTGTGAAGTTGAAAATGCAACTGTTATTCGTGATGTAATCAATCATTCTAAAACAATGAAAGGTAAATACGGAGTTGCACATTATAACAGTCCTGATGAAAGAGGAATTGACGTTGGAATGATTTACGATAGTATCACTTTGAAAATGGTTGATTCAGGCTTCTTACGTTATTCATTACCTGATACAGCCTATTCGAAAACAAGAGATATTCTTTGGGTAAAATTCAAAAAAGGAAAAACGACTTTCTATGCCATGGTCAATCACTGGCCAAGTAGAAGAAGTGGTGAAAAAGAAAGCGAAGTCAACCGTGTAATTGCTGCAACAGCGGCTAAAACATTCATTGATTCTATTTTAGCAAAAGATAAAAATGCAAAAATTGTTTTCATGGGAGATTTAAATGATCATCCACAAGACAAAGCTCCGCAAATGGTTTATTCTGTTTTAACTCAAATGATCTTCAAAAATTCAGGAGAATTTGGAGGAACACACAACTTCAAAAGCGAATGGGATGTGTTAGATCATATAGCTGTTTCTCCAGGATTTTTAACTGCTAAAAAAGGTTTAAAAGTTGTAAAAGATTCTGGTAAAATTCTTTCTCCAACGTTCTTAATAACAGAATACAAAGGTGAAAAAGTACCTTTCAGAACGTATGCTAAAAACTATTTAGGAGGTTATTCTGATCATTTACCTGTTAGGATTGAGGTAAGTTTTAAATAGACTATTAGATATTAGAAACTAGACATTAGACAAATTCGCTAATCTTCAAACAACCCATCCATCGACAGTTGTTGATCTTTGGACTCGGAAGCAAATCCACTGATTTGAAAACCGATTAATCGAACGGGTTTATCTAACGGTAATACCAAGTCAATTAATTTTTCTGCTAGAAGTTCTAATTGAGGTTTGGAAGTTATTTCAACTGTTTCAGTTGTGGAACGTGTGATTTGCGTAAAATCATTGTATTTGATTTTAATGGTAATTGAACGACCTTTTTTAGGATAAGGTTTGTAGCGTTTCCATAAGGTTTCAACACAATTTAAAGCGAAGTTTCTGAAATTTGTTTCATCGAAAATATCATTTGAAAAGGTGGTTTCTGCTCCGATACTTTTACGTTCACGATTCGAAATCACTTCTCGCTCATCAATTCCTCTGACAATTGAAAACAAAAAAGAACCAATTTTCCCAAAATTAGATTGAAGTTCTTCAACGGAATACTTCATCAAATCTTTTCCTTTATAAATTTGCAATGAATGCATTTTCTCAGCAGTCACCTTCCCTACTCCGAAAAAACGTTCTACAGGTAAACTCTCCATGTAAGCAACTGCTTCTTCAGGCTTGATGACATACAATCCATTTGGCTTGTCTTGATCAGAAGCTAATTTTGCTAAAAACTTATTATAAGAAACACCTGCAGATGCAATTAAATTAAGTTCTGTGAAAATGTCGTTTTTAATAGATTGAGCAATGAAAGTAGCAGAATTTAACCCCATTTTGTTTTCAGTCACATCCAAAAATGCTTCATCTAATGCTAAAGGCTCAATCGCATCTGTGTAACGTTTGAAAATCGTATGAATATGTTGCGAAACTTCTTTGTAACGTTGAAAATTAGGTCGAACAAAAATTAAATCTGGACACATTCGAGCTGCCATTTTCGAACTCATCGCTGACTTTACTCCAAATTTTCGAGCTTCATAACTCGCAGCGGCAATCACTCCTCGTTCTGCATTCCCTCCAACTGCAACAGGCTTTCCTCTTAAATCAGGATTATCTAATTGTTCAACGGAAGCGTAAAAAGCATCCATATCCACATGGATTATCTTACGCAAACTCATTTATTTTTTCTTAAAAAACTTAACTGAAATAACAGGAATAAAGAAAATTAAAAGCGTCACAACAGAAATAAACATATCAAAAGCTTCACTTTCAATCCATTCAAATTGTTCTTTGTTGAAGTGAACTAACACTGAAAAGCATAATTTCACTCCTAAAATTCCAATTACAATAAAAGCTGATTTCTCTAAAAATGGATATTTCTCCATTAACACAACAAAGTATTTCGCTACATACCTCATCGCTAAAATCCCAATGAATACACCAATACAAATAATTATTATATTCTCAGTATAAGCAACAACAGCGAAGATATTATCAATCGAAAATACAATATCCATAAACTCTACAGCCAAAACTGTCGACCAAAAAACACCTAAAATTCCAACGGTGTATTTATAAAGAAAACTCTTTTTGGTTTCTTTTACTTCTTCTTCAGCCACTTCTTTTGCTGACGAACTAAAATGTTGGATACACATCCATAATAAATATAAACCTCCTATTGGTTTTAACCACCAAATCTCTAAAATTTGCTCGACAAGTATCAATGCTACTCCTCTAAAAACATAAGCTCCTAAAATACCATATCGCAATGCTTTAGATTGATTTTCTGGAGATAAATCTTTTACCATTGTTGCCAATACAGCTGCATTATCAAATGATAAAATCACTTCTAATAAAATGATCCCTAGAATTAAAAAAACAGCATGTAGTGGGTTATGACTTAATTCAAAAATGAAATTATTCCATTGCTCTGTCATGATAACTTTAATTTGTTTGTTTCACAAATATACTTTTTTGAATCGGAATTATGAATATGTAAAATTTTGGATGTGTTTTTTTAGATTAAAATATTAAGTAACTTTAACTCAAATAATTTGCAATGGATTTTAAACTTGTTTCAGAATTTGAACCTACTGGAGATCAACCGGAAGCGATCAAACAATTAGTCGCAGGACTTTTGGATGAAACGCACGATCAAACTTTACTTGGTGTTACTGGAAGTGGAAAAACGTTTACCGTTGCAAATGTTATAAAAGAAGTGAATCGACCGACTTTAATTTTATCTCATAATAAAACGCTTGCTGCTCAATTATACGGGGAATTCAAGCAGTTTTTCCCTGAGAATTCGGTAGAATACTTTGTTTCTTATTACGATTATTACCAACCTGAGGCGTATATGCCTGTAACAGGTACATATATTGAAAAAGACCTTCAAATCAATGATGAATTAGAGAAATTGAGATTATCGACTACTTCGGCCCTACTTTCAGGTCGAAGAGATATTGTTGTTGTTTCTTCTGTTTCTTGTATTTATGGTATTGGAAATCCAAATGAATTTGCGAATAGTATACTTCCAATCAAAGTTGGAATGAGCTATCCAAGAAACAAATTCTTATACAAACTAGTTGAAAATCTATACTCACGAGCGAATACAGAATTCAAACGTGGAATGTTTCGTGTCAAAGGAGATACGGTAGATATTTTCCTAGCTTATGCTGATTATGCGTTAAGAGTTGAATTTTGGGGAGACGACATCGAAGCCATTTCTTCAATCGATCCAGAAACAAATACCAAATTAGACAGTTTTGTAGAAATCAATATTTATCCGGCAAACATTTTCGTTTCAAGTCCAGAAACTTCTCGTCAGGCACTCGATCAGATCGGAGAAGATATGCTTTTGCAAGTTGAAGCATTCAAACGTGAAGGAAAAATCGAAGAAGGCAAACGTTTGCAAGAACGTGTCGAATACGATATGGAAATGATTCGCGAATTAGGATATTGTTCTGGAATTGAGAATTATTCCCGTTATTTCGATCAACGTTTACCAGGAACACGACCTTTCTGCTTATTGGATTATTTTCCAAAAGATTTTATGATGGTCATTGATGAAAGTCATGTTACGGTTCCACAAATTCGTGCCATGTATGGTGGTGACCGAGCGCGTAAAATCAATTTGGTTGATTATGGTTTTCGCTTGCAAGCAGCAATGGATAATCGCCCTTTGAAGTTTGAAGAGTTTGAGCAAATGATGCCTCAAACAATATACGTTTCTGCAACTCCAGCTGATTTTGAATTAGAGAAATCTGAAGGTGTTGTTGTGGAACAAGTGATTCGACCAACTGGACTTTTAGATCCAATTATCCATGTTCGCCCAAGTTTAAATCAAATAGACAACTTGATTGAAGAGATTCAATTACGCATTGAAAGAGATGAACGTACTTTGGTTACGACCTTAACAAAACGTATGGCCGAAGAACTTCAAAAATACTTTGATCGTATGGGAATTTTGTGTCGTTACATTCACAGTGAAGTAGATACAATAGAGCGAGTTGAAATTCTTCGTCAATTAAGACTTGGAACTTTTCATGTGTTAATCGGTGTAAACTTATTGAGAGAAGGATTGGATTTACCAGAAGTTTCATTAGTTGCTATTTTAGATGCAGACAAAGAAGGATTTTTGAGAAATGTACGTTCTTTGGTTCAAACTGTTGGACGTGCAGCTAGAAATGTAAACGGAACAGTTATAATGTATGCCGATCGAATGACCGATTCGATGCAAAAGACAATAGATGAAACCGCTAGAAGAAGAAAAATTCAAGAAGATTACAATACTGAACACGGATTAACGCCTCAGCCATTAAATAAATCGAAAAGTAAAATCTTAGAATCAACAAAAGTTGCTGACGGAACAGGAACTTACGATGAACGAATGGACAATCCTGCTGAAAATGGATTTACGTTAGCAGCAGATCCTAGAACCGAAAATTACGGAACAGAAGATTTCGATAAAGCAATTAAATCAACTCGAAAAGCAATGGAAAAAGCAGCAAAAGATTTAGATTTCATGGAAGCAGCTCGATTGAGAGATATTTTGTTTGAGTTGGAAAGTAGGAAGAAGAAATGATTTGAATTTTGGATTTTGAATTTTTGATTCTAAAAATCTGATTTAATGCAAATACTTCTTCCAATCACTTTAACTTCATTAATGGGATGTGATAATCAAGTTTCCCTCCTTGAGGAGGGACAAAGGGAGGTGACAATGACGATCTTAAGCAGAAGTGAGTCAATACAGAATTAGGTTCACGGGTTATCATCCTCCTTAATCCTCCTTCAAAGGAGGAAACTAAAAAACCCTTAACAATTTGATAATATAACATCAACAATAAATCAAAACCTAGAACGTTTTAAAATCATCTACTATAAAGTACAAAAAAACAATTACCAAAAAAATTAAAAAAAGTTTGATCAAACTTTGAACGAAATTTAAAAAGAGGTGTACAGCTTTTTGAATGGCTACAAGTCCCCTACTAATTGTAGCTTTTAGATTTAATTTTTATTGTTTAACCCAAAAGTGTATTCACTTTAAAATTAAGTACGATTTCCCATTATTATTGATAACAAAAAAAATAAGGTCAGTCTTATAATGGAATTCCTATGACATTTTTTTCGTGATACTTTACAAAATGAATGAATTATGGTAGTATTATTCTGCATTATCGGAATCGTGACATTGTTCTCTATGTATGAGTTTTTCTCGTCACGCAATTGGCAACAAGTAACCTCAAGCACTCGCAACGACGTTGTTTTTGAAAAAAGAAACAAAGAATACGGCGCCTATGCTATGCGAAGAGACTACAACAAACATTTAGTTGCTATTTTATTTTTCCTAACAGCTGGTTTAGGGATGTCGTACGGAGCTTTTCGTTTAACTCGAATCAATGCTTCTGAAATTAGAGAAGAATATAAACCAGATGGCACAATAATTCCTTTTGAAATTCCAAAAGATGAAATTGTTGAGATGCCTGAAGAAAAAATCGAAGTACAAAAGGCAAGTCAACCAACGTTTGAATTTGTAGAACCAGAAGTAACGGACAACCCAGAGCAAAATCCGGATCCAGTGATAATTCCTGATGGTAATACAACAGCTAGTTCAGAAACAAATCCTGGCGAAGATGGCTTCCCAACTGATCCCAATATTGGAACTATTGATCCAAATATTAAAATAGTTGAACCTGATAATTCTATATACTCTCAATTAGATATTGATGAACTAGCCGAATTCCCTGGAGGATTTATAGAAAGAATGAAATTTCTACAAACCAAAATCAAATATCCAGAAGGCCCTGCAGAAGAAGGAATCGAAGGCGCTTGTCATTTACAATTTATCGTTTCAAAAAGTGGTGAAATAAGCTCTGTAAAAGTAATGCGAGGTGTTATTGATTGCCCTGAATGTGATGCTGAAGCACTTAGAGTAATAAAATCTATGCCAAGATGGAAACCTGGAAAAAGAAATGGTGACCCTGTAAATAGTGTTTTTAATTTAAAAGTAAATTTTGAATTAGCACGTTAGTTTAAATAGACGTGAGTTATCGCTGTTGATAACTCACGTTTTTCCTTTGATTTTTCAACATTTTTAGGTGTCCCGAAGTTTTCTTGTTAAATTTAAGAAAGCAAATAAAAGCTTAACAAAATGATGAAAAATGTATTCTTATTGTCGATTTTACTTTTAACATTTGCATCTTTTGGACAAATTAATTCTTCAGACTTGGTATCAAAATCAGAAGGTACTTCTGCAGAGTTTCCTGGAGGTGATTTTGAATTAATGATATTCATAAACGACAATATTCAATTTCCAAAAACGGTGGCTGAAAAAAACATCAATGATAAATGTGTTGTTCGTTTTATGGTTACTACTGAAGGAGAATTAAAAAACATTGAGGTTATAAAAAATGTACCTGAATGTCCTGAATGTGATTTGGAAGCAATTCGTTTAATTCAATCAATGCCAAAATGGGAACCTGCAATAAAAAATAATATTCCAATTAGAACCCATATGAATCTTTCAATTACTTTTAAAAATTAATCCGTTCTAATTAATTAAATTTGAGAGCTGTTATTTTAAAAGCATGAATAATATAATTGAATTCAATTTATTGTTTTCAAAGATCTTGATTCATTAAACCATTCAATTTTAAACTTGTAAAATGAAAAACATATTAATTATTTCTAAAATATCTTTAATCACTTTTCTCCTATTTAGCTGTAATAGTTCTGAAAACCCTCTTGCATATCAAGCAAATACTCACAGTCGTGGTGACGCTACTTTTATGGTCGATGAATCTTATAAATTATTATTCGAAACATTAGAATATACGTTTGAAGGTCAACGTCCAGACGCAAAACTAAATATTCAATTCACTCCAGAAAACGAAGCGATAAATGCTCTTTTCATGGATAAAACAAAAACAATTTGCATTTCTAGAGATTTAACGAAAGAAGAAAAAGCTAAACTGAAAAGAAATCGAGTTGAAATCGTTAGTAATAAATTAGCGAAAGATGGTATCGCATTAATTGTGAACCAAGAAAATAAAGACACTTTGATAACAGTAGATGAGATTAAAAACATCTTATTAGGCAAAACAACTAAATGGTCGACATCACAAAAAGATATTTCAATTGTTTTTGATCATGAAAACTCTGCGAACTTTGCATATTTTCAAAATTTAACCAATAAAGCACCTTGGACAAAAAATGTATTCGCTTCAAAATCTTCTGAAGAAGTAATTGAATATGTGAAAAAGAATAAAAATGCCATTGGAATCATTGGTGTGAATTGGCTAAGCGATGAAGATGACAAAAGAGTATTAGAGTACTTAAAAGGTATAACATTAATGAGTGTTGCCAAAACGAAAACAGATGAATATTTGAAACCATACCAAGCATTTATTTATACTGATGAATATGCACTTACACGAGAAATTTGGTTTATCAATAAAGGTAAAATCGATGGATTAAACACAGGTTTTGTAAACTTTTGTGTTCGTGAAAAAGGACAATTAATCATACATAAAGCTTGTCTTGTACCTGCATATCCTCCAATGCGTCAATTGAGAATAATTACTGAATAAAATTGTAAGAATTAACATTAATTAAACATTAAAAATGGAAGTCACTCTCCTAAAAATGTTTATTTTTGCGCGCATTCTAATCTCTCATTGATTTTTGGCAAGACTATTGATTAAGTTAGAATCAGAACAAATTGAAATAACAAATTACAAATAATACATCAACATGAAAACGTATAAAATCCTTGCAATGTCTTTCCTTTTTGGAACTTTTGCAAATGCTCAAACTCTTGATGAAGCAATTAAAAAAACAGACAACGAACGTTTTGCAGCTGCAAGAACAGATTTTAATGCATTAATTGCAAAAGAACCAACTAAAGCTGATAATTTCTTTTACTTTGGGGAAAACTACTTCAAAAATGATGAGTTAGATTCAGCAAATATGATGTGGACAAAAGGAGCATCTGTTGATCCTTTAAACGCATTAAACGTTGTTGGTTTAGGAAAATACTTATGGTATAAAGGAGATACAACTAAAGCAAGAGTTCAGTTTGCAAAAGCTGCAACTATGACTAAAAACAAAAATGCGGAAGTAATTCGTAAAACTGCTGAAGTTTTGACTTACGCTCCAATCAAACGATTAGATGAAGCAATTAAATTATTAGAATTAGCAATTAAATTAGACGGTAAAAACCCAGAATCTTATTTAATTTTAGGTGATGCTTTATTAGAAAAAACTCCTAGAGACGGAAGTCCAGCTATTAAAAATTACAATTTAGCATTGGATTTAAATCCAAAATCTTCAAAAGGGATTGTAAGAACTGCTAAATTGTATCAAAGAGCTAGAAATTATGAATTAGCTGATCAAAAATACAAAGAAGCACAATCTTTAGACCCAACATATGCACCTGCTTTTAGAGAAAATGCTGAGTTAAATATGATGTTTAATCAATCTAACAAAGCAATTGAAAACTGGAAAAAGTACATTGAATTAAACAACAGTACTGAAGCTCGTTACCGTTTTGCTACTTCTTTATTTTCAGCAAAAAAACACTGTGATGCTATCAATGAATTGTTAAGTGTTCAAGCTAGTGGATTTGATAATTTTTATGTTGAACGTATGCTTACTTATTCTTATTACGAATGTCCAGGTGACGATTCTAAAACAAGTTTTGAAAAAGGTTTAGCTACTTCTGATAAATTCTTCTCAATGGTTCCTGCTGATAAAGTGATTGGTTTAGATTACAAATACAAAGGTTTAATCTTAGGAAAATTAGGAAAAGACTCTTTAGCTATTGCACAATATGAAATCGCTGCATTGAAAGATACTGCAATTACAAAAGACATGTATACTGAGATTGCAAAACTATACATGAAAGCAAAAAAATATGACAACGTAATTGCTACTTATAACAAAAAAATGAATGGTAACCCAAACAATATTACTCCTCAAGAGTACTATGATTTTGGTAAGGCTTATTACTTTGGTCCTAAAAACTATGCGATGGCAGATACTTGTTTCACTAGATTAGCTGAACGTTCTCCTTCTTATGCTATTTCTTATTTCTGGATTGCAAGAAGTAAATACAAATTCGAGACTCCAACTACGAAATGGTTAGCTAAAGACAATTACAAAAAATTTGTTGATCTATTAAAACAAGAAGAAATGGCAACACCTGCATACAAATCATTTACAATTGAAGCTTGTAAATACTTAGGTGATTATTACATTAATTCAAAAGAATACAATAAAGTTGAATCTCAAAAATATTGGAATATTGTAAAAACACTTGATCCAGCTGATAAACAAGCTGCAGCGTTTTTCGCAAGTCCTCATGGGAAATAAGAAAAATTAATAATTAAAAAAGGCTATCAAAATTTGATAGCCTTTTTTTGTGGTATATAAACTTGTAAAATATTGATCACAATTAATAGGGAATTTAGACATATCCATACAAAAAAACTCAACCGTTCTTAGTTGTAAAAAAACATATTCTCTCAACTCCCCTACTTCAATTCCCTAAATTTTTAGCCCATTTAAATGAATTAACTTCATCAATGTTTTTAAGTGTTTATTAGAAAGGTTCTGCAATTTTTGATATGGTTTCTGTAATCGATTTTGATTTAAAAGTTTTGAATTTGAAATAAGTTTAAAGCATAACATAAATAACTTCAATCAAAACCACGTATTTTCTGCTATATCGTCTTAAATTGAAGATATACTTATCCTTAAGCTGAACACTAACAACTAAATTGATGAAAATTTGATTGATAATATATATTTAATAATTAGAACGGATAACCAATACCAAAATTAAATGTAGGTGTAAACAAATGTGTTGACAAATTTTCTTTGGTTGATGACGAATAATTTAAAGCATCTAATTCTTTATAGTAATTCGTTTTTGGCTGAAAAACCCAATCTGAACCTTTTGGCAATGCGGGATTATGAATTGGGAATCCTAAATCTAAACGTAAAATAAAGAACTCAAAATCAAATCTTAAACCAAAACCTGTTGCAATAGCAATTTGTTTACTCCAATCTTTTGAAAATTGACTTCCTGGTCGATTATCATCTTTTCGAATCGTCCAAATATTACCTGCATCCACAAATAGAGCACCTTTTAAAAGTGATCCGAAAGAAAATCTATACTCAACCGAACCACCAATTCTTAAATCACCTACTTGCGTTGAAATCGCATTCGTATCAAGATAATATTTATAGCCACCTGGACCTAGCGTTCTTGCTCTCCAACCACGATTATCATTCGCTCCTCCTGCAAAGAAACTATAATCATAAGGCATAGAAGTATTTGTATTATCATAAGGTAATCCACCACCTAATAATCCTTTCAAATGTATACTCCTGTTTTTGGTGATTGGATAAGAAAAATTAAATTGATTATCCAATCGAGCAAATTGAGAATATACCAATCCTCTAAATTGATACTCTCCCGCATTTGAAGTATCTTGAATACTTCTAAATAATGACAACGTATTTCCAGCTAAATCAAATGAACTAGAAAAATATATCGTCGATTTAGATTTATGCTCTTTTTCCGTATTTTTATATTCAAATGCCAATTTTAAATCCTGCCAAATAAATTGATCACTGAATGTGTTTTTTAAAAACAAATCATTTAAAGAGTTAAGCTTTTCTTTAAATGCATCCGATTTTTTAATATTTACAAATTTGATTACAGAAACAAACGGTAAACCAACCTGAAATACTTGTGTTCGATCAGGTGATAAAAACTTCCAAGTATAATTCAACTGAAAAATTTCTCTTGAAAAATCTGCTCTATTTTGATAATTATATGCCGATGAAATAATCGTTCTCGCACGCTGTCTTTTATACAATTGAGTTGATTTAATCGGATACAATCCTGGCAATTCTAATTTTACAGACGGCCCTATTTCAAACGTATTAAAACTTCTCGCAGATTTCTGAATAGTCGTCGATCCATCCTCATTTTTATCAAAAATTGGTGGCTGTGATTCAAAACCTCCCGAGATAGCAAATGTCAACTTTTCAGCACCTCGAAACATGTTTTTATTCGTGTAATTTACAGATGCAGTTACACCTAAAAATCCATTCGATGTTGAACCTCTTGGAATAAAACTAAAACTTTGCTTTTTTGCAGGTATTAAATAATAATGAACTTCTACCATATTTGAATTTGGCACTTCTTCAATAACTACTTTCACATTCTGAAAAAGCCCCAATTGCTGTAAATAAGAATAAGAACGATCCAAATATTTATCCTTGTAATAATTCCCTTTTTCTAAGAAATTTTGAACTTCCATTAAACTAGGATCTAAAAACAATTCACCATTAAAATAAAAAGTAGCTTCACGCTTTAAATCTAACTCATCTGAATGTTTTAGTTTGATTTTTTGATAATTAAACGTATCAATTGTTCTTATGTAGTTATTATCCAAAATCGTTAAACCCATTGATTCAACAGTAGATTTAAAGTTACCATCAAATGAATTCGTATCAACTATATGAAAATATACATCTTTTACCGTCGTTACAGCATGTTTTCTAGGTATTAAACTATCTCTATTTGCTTCTGAACGAATCATACGGTCAGTAAAATACATCTTCAAAATCACTTTGTTAGCAATGGAAAAAGTATCTGCTTCAAAAGAAATATGTGAAGGACTAAAACCATACAAAGCATCATCACGCATGTATCTTGCAACATCATATCGATAATCATCTAAATAGTCAGTATCAAATGCTTTACCTACTAAATTGTGGCTTTCGTTTTTCTTAATATATGTAAGGTAACTTCCTTTTACGTCTAAATTTGAACATATAATTTCAAGTGAATCAATTGAATAAAGTTGATTCGTCATTATTTTGTAAGTTACGTTAACTCTTTTTCGTTTTTTATAATGAACATCTCCTATCACTTGACCTTTTAAAAACCCCTTATTTTTAACATAGGAATTTAATTGCTCTAAGGATTTATTGTAAACAATACTATCAAATACAACTGGAACTTCTCCAATTTTATATTTTGCCCATTCTCTTAAAAACAACCTTGGTTCAATACTATCTTTTAAAGGAATAACTTTTTTCACATATAAATTCGAGCCTTTTTTAATCGCTTTTGCTATTCTTTTTTGATTGATGCGATTTTCTCTTGCTTTTCGTTTTAAGTTTATTCGTGAAATTTTTAAATTTTCAGATCTTCTTTTATCCGCTACTTTAGCTGAATCAATGTGGTTGAAAACCCAAAGTTTTAATTTTAAACCAAGTGATTTTGTATTTGGCTGTTGACGTATAATTAGATTTACTTCATCTTCATTTAAAGTTCCTCCTACGATATCTAATGAATTCTTCTTCAACAAATAACGGTTTTCTGGAACATGCTTTACTGTACCACAAGCAAAAAGTACTTGTAGCAAGATTAAAAGAATATATGTAAGTTTGAACTTTCTCAACGAAAACAAAATTTGTACAAAGATAATAATAAAGAAAAAGTGGAGAATCTTTCTAAGAATAAGATAAAATTGATACGTTCTTTTCAACTCAAAAAAAACAGAGATGAAGCGGATGTTTTCATTGTAGAAGGCGAAAAAATGATTCAAGAGTTGATTGAGCACTACCCTCAGTCAATTGATTTTCTATGTGTTACAAAAGAAAGTGATCATTTCTCTAAAAATAATTCACTTGTCAATGCAGTTGCAACAACGGAAGAATTAAAATCAATTTCTTCCATGAAAAACCCTAATAAATCGCTCGCAGTTGTTAAAAAATTGAGCTTACCTGCTACTGATTCTCCATTCAAGATAGTTTTAGACAACATACAAGATCCGGGAAACATGGGAACAATCTTACGATTAGCAGATTGGTTTAATGTGAAAGAAATTATTTGTTCTCACGAAACAGTGGATATTTACAACCCTAAAGTTGTTCAAGCAAGTATGGGAGCAATTTTCAGAATTCCTGTTACCTACTGTAATCTTGAAACTTACTTATCAAATTATAAAGGTCCAATTTTCGGAGCGCTTTTGGAAGGACAAAATATATACAAACAAAAATTGATTCCAGAGGGCTTATTAATCCTTGGTAATGAAGGAAATGGGATTTCTGAAAAAATAAAACCTTTTATTTCAGATCCTATAACAATTCCTCGATTTGGAAAGGCAGAATCACTTAATGTATCAATCGCAACAGGAATTTTACTTTCCGATTTCTTTAGAAATAGTTAATCTAAAAGCTTTGTTAGAAGTTTTTAATAAAATCAGCCGATTTGATACAAAAAGTCAGATTTTTTTATTTAATTTTGTAGTATGAGTGATTTTGTAGTTTCAGCACGTAAATATAGACCGCAGACCTTCGACACTGTCGTTGGACAAAAATCTATTACATCTACGCTAAAAAACGCAATCAAAAACAATCACTTAGCTCAAGCATTTTTATTTTGTGGATCTAGAGGTGTTGGTAAAACAACGACTGCTCGTATTCTTGCTAAAACAATCAATTGCTTTAATAAAACGGAAGCAACTGAAGCTTGTGATCAATGTGAATCGTGTTTATCTTTTAATTCTGGTGCATCTTTAAATGTTTATGAATTAGATGCTGCTTCAAACAACTCTGTGGATGACATCCGTAGTTTGATTGATCAAGTAAGAATCGCTCCTCAATTAGGAACTCATAAAATATACATCATTGATGAGGTTCATATGTTATCAACTTCTGCATTTAATGCATTTTTGAAAACATTAGAGGAACCACCAAAACATGCTATTTTTATTTTAGCGACTACTGAAAAGCATAAAATAATTCCTACAATATTATCTAGATGTCAAATTTTTGATTTTAGCCGAATTAAGATTTCTGACATGGCTGATCATTTAGCATCAATCTCTGTTAAAGAACAGATTACTGCTGATCCTGAAGCATTGCATTTAATTGCTCAGAAAGCAGATGGAGCTTTAAGAGATGCATTGTCTATCTTTGACCAAATTGTAACTTTTGCAGGAAATAATTTAACTTACCAAAGTGTAATTGATAATTTAAACATTTTAGATTATGATTATTACTTTAGAATTGTTGATAGCGCTCAAAAAGAAGATATTCCAAGTTGTCTTTTATTATTGAATGACGTTATTGAAAAAGGATTTGATTCTCACAATTTTATCGTTGGATTAGCGGATCATTATAGAAATTTATTGGTTTGTAAAGATATGCGAACTGCTAAATTACTTGAAGTTGGTGAATCAGTAGAACAAAAATACATCGATCAATCAAAAGGAATTGATGGTGCTCAATTATTAAGAGCTTTAGGAGTATTAAGCAAAGCAGATGTCGATTATAAATCTTCAAAAAATCAGCGTTTAATTGTTGAAATGGCTTTAATGCAGATTTGCTCTATTCAAAAAGAGTTCGAAAAAAAAAACAATTAACTGATCCAGTTGAAATAATTCCTTTCACAAATCAATTAAATAAGAACACTCCTAAACCTCATGTAACTCCAGCTGTTACTCAAAACAAAGAATATTTACAGCATAAAATTGAAGCAAAAATATTAAGCGTTCCAACAGGAAATCTAAACACAACAAATCCCTCAATAAAAAAAATACTTCAACAAAAAGAAGAAAGTCCGGTTCAATCATCGATAAATCAAAAAGATTTACCTTACGAATCGTTCTCTTATGATCAAGTAAAAATGGCATGGAGAAGATATGCACATGAAGCGAAAGCAAAAGGAATGGAAACATTCTATAACGCTATGATTAAAAGAGATCCTAAACAAATTGAAACAACACATTTCATTATGGATGTAGATAATCAAATTCAAGTTGATTATATTACTCCTCACTTGCAAGATTTAGTAGGATATTTAAGAACAGAGTTAAAAAATTACGAGGTCAATTTAGAATTAAAATTAAGTGAGAACAACGATGTTGAAGTGAAATTCCTAACTGGAAAAGATCGTTTCGCTGACATGGCTAAGAAAAATCCAAACCTTCACTCTTTTAAGAATATTTTCAATTTAGATATTGAATTTTAGATCATTAAGTTTTCTTTTACAAATCAAAAACTCCAATCTTAAGTTACTAAGGTAAGCTTTGAAAGTTTTTTTGTATTTTTGAATAGGAAAAACAAATAAATGAAAACATTTCAACATCATTTAATAGCTATAAAGACAATTTTCAAACTTTTCAGCAAAGGAAAATTTATTATTTATTTTATTCCAGGTATTTTTCTTACTCTTTTCTTTTTCTACCTCAACTCACTTTTAGCAAAATTTGGTAAAGCCGATGTTACTGCTACACCTAGTCAATCTCCAGTCGTTATTGTGGATGCACTTGAGTATATCAATCATCAGTTTTACACTTTTTTTATTTTAATTGTACTTTCTCCTGTCAATTCTATATTATCAAAAAAATTAGATACTCATTTAACTGATTACGTTCATACAACTAGTTTTTCTGAAACATTGAACAATGTTCTAAGAATGATTTTTGTTTTTGGAATCACATTATTTTTTGAATTTATCATTTTAGGCGTTTGGTGGTTATTCTCTTTGGTTACAGGTTTACAAGTTGTCAATCCCTTTATTTATGTTATTGTCGCAGCATTTTTTTATGGGTTTTCTTTTTATGATTATAACCTAGAAAGATATCATAGAAGCACTAAAGGAAGTTTAAAATATTCAACACATCACATTTTATCAATGCTTATAGCTGGTGGAGCATTTATGTTATTAAAATTTGTCCCATATATTGGATTTATTCTAGCTCCAATATTAATTACAATGTTAACAACCATTGTTTATCTTTATTCAATTAAAAAATTACCCAAACGATCAAATCGAAGACATAGTATTAATTTACAAACTGTAGAAAAAACGGATGAATAAACTTTTTTCTGATTTCCCTAAAACTTCGAAAGAAAAATGGGAAGAAGTATTAATTAAAGAATTAAAAGGTGCTGATTTTTCAAATTTATTGAGATCAGATGAAATTGAAGATTTAAACTATTCAACGTTTACACATTCTTCAGAAGAAACTGTAAGCAATGAAATCCCTTCAAACTCTTCTTACACTAGAGGTACAAAATCAGACACAAATGATTGGTCGATTGCTAAAAACATTCTTGTATTAGAAGAAAAAGAAGCTAACAAAATAGCTTTAAGTGAATTATTGAATGGAAATAATGCCTTAGTTTTTGATTTAATTAAAGAAGATTTAAACTTAGATCAATTATTTCAAGAAATTCAATTTCAATTCATTGAAACACATTTCATCATACGTTTCAAATCACAAGTTCAACTTTTAAATTCATATTTTAATCAAGTAGCTGAAGCTCCAATTTATTATAGAATTGATTTTTTAAATGAACTAAATTTAAGTGAATTGAAATCGATTTCTTCTGAAATGAAAGGTAAATCAATACCATTTGCATTTGTAAATGCGTTTGCAATCGAACAAACAGGAGCTACAATCATTCAACAAATTGCTTTTGCTTTAGCTTCAGGTCACGAATATTTGGTACAATTAATCGAAAATGGTTACTCTGTTCAAGAAGCAGAAAAAAACATCCATTTTTCATTCGGTTTTGGAAACAATTACTTCTACGAAATTAGTAAAATCAGAGCATTCAGAAAGTTATGGCATACGATTATATCCAATTATGATGCGACTGTAAAAATATCAGCATTCATTTTTGGTGAAATTGGATTTGTCAATAAATCATTAAAAGATCCTTATACGAATCTGTTGAGACAAACGACTGAAGCAATGTCGGCAGTTGCTGGGGGAATAAATACTCTTTCTATTCATCCTTATAACTCAAATTCCAATGAAGGTGAAACAGTTCTAGCTGCTAGAATGGCTTCAAACATTTCATTGATTTTAAAAGATGAAAGTTATTTCGATAAAGTAATCGATCCAATTGGAGGAAGTTATTCTATTGAATCAATTACAGAACAAATTGCTCAAAAAGCATGGAGTTATTTTCAAGAATTAGATACTCTTGGAGGAATAACAACTGAAAATGTAAAAAATAAATTCGCTTCTGATATTCAAACGAAGGTTGAATTGAAAAAAGAAAAGGTAAAATCAGGTAAAAAGGTCCTAATTGGAATCAATAAATTCCCGAATCCTCAGACTGAAACAGCTACTTGGAAAAAACAAGAAGCTTATTTCGGTATCAATCAATTGGTTTTAGAACGCGATATTTAATTCAAAGACAATGAAAAGAATTTCATTTAAAGATATAAACTATACTTCTGATTCAAAATCGATTGAACAAGAAGCAAAAGTGACATACGAAACTGCTGAAAAGATTGATTTATATTCATTCTATCAGAAAAAAGACATTCAAGAAACAGAACATATTGGATTTGTTTCTGGTGTCGCACCTTATTTACGTGGACCTTATGGTTCAATGTATGCTATTCGTCCTTGGACAATTCGTCAATATGCTGGTTTCTCTACAGCGGAAGAATCTAATGCTTTCTACAGAAGAAACTTAGCGGCTGGACAAAAAGGTCTTTCTGTTGCTTTTGATTTAGCTACACATAGAGGTTATGATTCTGATCACGAACGTGTTGAAGGAGATGTCGGTAAAGCTGGAGTGGCAATTGATTCGATTTTGGATATGAAGATCTTATTCGATCAAATTCCATTGGATGAAATGTCAGTTTCTATGACAATGAATGGAGCTGTTTTACCAATTCTAGCTTTTTACATTGTTGCAGCTGAAGAACAAGGTGTTAGTCAAGATAAATTATCAGGAACTATCCAAAATGACATCTTAAAAGAGTTCATGGTTCGTAATACCTACATTTACCCACCTGAACCTTCAATGAAAATCATTGCGGATATTTTTGAATACACTTCTAAAAATATGCCTCGTTTTAATTCGATTTCTATTTCGGGTTATCACATGCAAGAAGCTGGAGCAACAGCAGCAATCGAATTAGCTTACACTTTAGCTGATGGTTTGGAATACTTAAAAGCAGGTTTAAAAGCGGGAATGGATATCGATGAATTCGCTCCTAGATTAAGCTTTTTCTGGGCAATTGGGATGAATCACCACATGGAAATTGCAAAAATGAGAGCAGGTCGTTTGATTTGGTCAAAATTAGTAAAGCAATTTAATCCAAAATCAGAGAAATCATTGGCATTGAGAACGCATTGCCAAACATCTGGTTGGAGTTTAACAGAACAAGATCCATTTAATAATATCGCTAGAACGTGTATTGAAGCAATGGCTGCTGCACTTGGAGGAACACAATCGTTACATACAAATGCACTTGACGAAGCAATTGCTCTTCCTACCGATTTCTCAGCTAGAATTGCAAGAAATACACAGATATACATTCAAGAAGAAACAGGTATAACTTCGTTTATTGATCCTTTTGGTGGTAGTTACTACATCGAGAAATTGACAGAAGAACTAACGCAAGAAGCTTGGAAATTAATTGAAGAAGTTCAAGAATTAGGTGGGATGGCGAAAGCAATCGAAACTGGACTTCCAAAAATGAGAATTGAAGAAGCTGCAGCTAGAAAACAAGCTCGTATTGACTCTGGAAAAGATGTTATTGTTGGTGTAAATAGATATCAATTAGAAAAAGAAGATCCTATTGATATTTTAGAAGTTGATAATACAAAAGTTCGTTTATCTCAAATTGAACGACTAAATATATTAAAATCAGAACGTAACACTGCTGAATGTAATGAATCAATTGAAAGATTGGCTAACGCTGCAGCAAATGGAACAGGAAATTTATTAGAATTAGCGATTGATTGCGCACGTAAAAGAGCAACGTTAGGTGAGATTTCCACAGCTTTAGAAAAATCATTCGGTCGTTATAAAGCAACTATTCGTTCAATTAGTGGTGTTTACTCATCAGAATCTATGCAAGATAAAGATTTCGAAAAAGCAAAAGACTTGGCTAATCAGTTTAGCAAATTAGAAGGTCGTCGACCTAGGATAATGATTGCTAAAATGGGGCAAGATGGACATGATAGAGGAGCTAAAGTAATTGCAACTTCATTTGCTGATATCGGTTTTGATGTTGACATTGGACCTTTATTCCAAACGCCTAAAGAAGCTGCGAAACAAGCAGTGGAAAATGATGTTCACATTTTAGGTGTTTCTTCACTAGCAGCAGGACATAAAACCTTAGTTCCTCAAGTAATTGCCGAATTAGAAAAATTAGGACGTGGAGATATTATGGTCGTAGCAGGAGGTGTTATTCCACAACAAGATTATGATTTTTTATATGATGCTGGTGTTTTTGGCGTTTTTGGACCTGGAACTAAAATTTCTAAAGCAGCTCAAGAAATATTAACATTACTAATAAAAAGTGTTGAATAAAAGAGAATTATCTCTTATAAATAGGATTTATTTGAGATAGTTTTTATACATTCGGCATGATTATTGAAAATTTTGCTAAAAACAATAAAATGAAAAACTATATATTAATTGCACTATTAGGCGCAACAACACTCGTTAAAGCACAAGCTCCTGATTTCCCAGATTTAAAAATACTATATGCTGATGCTAAATATGAAAAATTAGTAGCACAAGCTGAAAAATACACATTGAAAGATGAATTGAAGAAAAATCCAGTTCCTTATATGTGGTTAGCAAAAGGATTAGATAAAATTGCATCTTCTGGAACGGATAACGAAAAATTCAAAAATGCATACAAAGATGCTAATGGCGCTTTAGCTAAATCTATTAAAAACGATAAAGATTCAAGTTGTTATCATGAAAACATTGAATTCGTTGAAAGTTTTCAAATGGGTTTAATTGAACGAGTAACAAACGAACTTTCTGCAAGTGATTACAAAAAAGCAGCAGGTTGGGACACAAAATATTACAAAATCTCATTCTATACTTTAGGTGCGAAATTCTTAGAAGGTGCATGTAAATACCAAGCTACAGACAAAGGTGGAGCTAATGCAATTTGGTTAGTTTGCGAAAAAGAATTGACAAAAGTAACTTCTGTAGAAAGATGGTCAAAAGCAGATTTAGAAATCTTAAAAATTGGAGTTTTAAAAACTGCTGAATGTTATATTGCTTCTAGACAAACTGATAAAGCTAAAAACTTATTGAACAAGGTTGCTCCTTGGTTTGAAGAAGATGCTGAGTTTAAAGAGCAATTTGACGCTTTGATTAACAAATAGAAAAATTAAATATTAATTCAGAAATCCCGCGGTTTAATAAAATTGCGGGATTTTTTATTTTTATAGTTTAAAATAAAATTGAAACAAATGACTACAAATACAAACTATCTAGAAATCAACAAAAACTCATGGAACAAACGAACGGAAATCCATATAACCTCTGAATTTTATGATGTTGAAGGATTTATAAAAGGTAAAAGTTCGTTAAATGAAATCGAATTAGGAATTTTCCCTGACTTAAAAGGAAAAAAAGTATTGCATTTACAGTGTCATTTTGGTCAGGACTCAATTTCTTTGTCTAGAATGGGAGCAAAAGTTACAGGTATTGATTTATCCGATAAAGCTATCGAAAGTGCGATAGAACTCAATAAAACATGTAATACAGACGCAGAATTCATTTGTTGTGACATTTATGATTTACCAAATCACTTAAATGAACAATTCGACTTCGTTTTCACGAGCTATGGAACAATTGGATGGTTACCAGATTTGAATAAATGGGGAAAAGTAATCTCTACATTTTTAAAACCTGGCGGTCAATTCATATTTGTTGAATTCCATCCAGTAGTTTGGATGTTCGATGATAACTTCGATAAAGTAGGTTATAATTATTTAAACACAGGTGAGATCATCGAAACAGCAAGTGGAACGTATACAGATTTAAATGCACCTATAACCCAAGATTATGTTTGCTGGAATCATGGTATAGCAGAAGTTCTAATGGGACTTATCAATAATGGTTTAGAAATTAATTCCATGGAAGAATATGACTTCTCCCCATACAACTGTTTCAATGATACTGTAGAAGAATATGCTCCGAAAAGACATCGTGTAAAGCATTTTGAGAATAAAATACCAATGGTTTATTCGATTGTTGCTTCGAAGAAATAGAAGTATTAATTTTACTTATCTTGCTCCGCTTGATTTGCACATGCTTCGCAGCGTGATTTATTTCGTTTTTAAATAATTATATTTTTTCATATAATATCTATCTTTAACTTTAGCAACAGTTGGATCATCTTTAGCATATTCAATCAATACTGTATCACCTATTTTTAAAAACGAAAAATCACCAATATAATCAAACTGAATTTTTTTATTCTTTAAATGAAACTCAAAAGTACCTGTCGGATTTTTTCCTTCTGGATATTTCTCTATTAGAATACCTTTAATTGTATATGCTTTTTCTAATAATTTTTGTTTATTTTTATCTATAAGAATATTGATAATAATTGAAAAAAAAATTAATATAGCTAAAATACCACTAAAATATTTTTTAAAAAAAGTAATCATTTTCTTTTTATTTGCATATTATATTTTTCAATTTCATAATCCTCGCTCCACTGTATTAGCACGCCTATATAACATCGATAACCCTAAGCTAGAAAATATTATCTAAAAATTAAAAAGCCCGAATAAACGGGCTTTTAATTTTTTAAGAACGATTCAATTTTATAACATTTTATACTGAGATAAAACCAAACCTCCAACTAAGATAGTCAAAGCACAAATACTTAAAACCACCACTTGCAAAGATGGAACTTCAATTTTCTCTTCAGAAACATCCTCTTTTTGGAAAATAGCGATGATTGTTTTTAAATAGTAATAAACTCCTATTCCTGAATTTGCAATTGCAACAATCACTAAAATTGGATATTGAGTAAAAGCTTCAGAGAATACTAAATATTTACCAAAGAAACCAATTAACGGTGGAACACCTGCTAATGATAATAATGATAATACTGCTACTGCTGCCAAGAACGGACTTCTTTTTGCTAATCCTTTAAAGGCATCAATTTTATCTTCATCATCATTTAACAATTGAGCAATTGTTACCAATGCAATGATTGAGAATCCATAACCGAATAAATACACCCATAAATTAGCTTCTGAATTACTGCTAACTGTAATAATAGTCAATAATGCATATCCAACGTGAGTAATACTAGAGTAAGCTAATAAACGTTTAAAATGAACTTGGCTAAGCGCTGATAAGTTACCAATAAACATTGTTACAACTGCTAAAACCATAATCGCTGGTGCCCAGAATCCGTGAACTTCAGGAAAAGCAACATTGAATATTTTATAAAATGCTCCGAAAGCTCCTAACTTAACAACTGCAGCCATAAAACCAGTTACAGTGTTTGGTGAACCTTCATAAACATCTGGACTCCAAAAATGGAATGGAGCTGCACCTACTTTAAATAAGAATGAAGCTAAAATCAATAAGATACCAACATATAAGATTGAAGATTGACCAGTTTCACTTGCAGTTGAAATAGCTGTAGCAATTTCAGTTAATTTGAAAGATCCAGTTGCTCCATACGTCCAAGCGATACCAAAAAGTAAAACACCTGTTGCGAAAGCTCCCATTAAGAAATATTTCAAAGAAGCTTCACTAGAACGTAAATCGCTTTTCTTCGTTCCTGCCATTACATAGATTGGAATAGATAAGATTTCCAAACCTAAGAAAAACATAAACATATCTGTAAATGCTAACATACAAACAGCACCAACTAATGAAAATACCATTAATGAAATATACTCACCAGTATGTTCTGGTTGTTTACTGTAAATGTTATACCCTACTAGAATTGAAAACAATCCAAAAATACAAGCAGCAATCGAATATAAAATTGCTGAATTTGTAAATTCTAATCCTTCGTATGAAAATAACGTAACTGGATTATTCCATTGTGCAATAAATAAACCAATTGCAGCAAGAATACCGATTGAAGAAGTTAACAACACCAAAATTGGCTTTTTAGTAAAAGCAACAAAAAGTGAAATTAAACCACTTAAAAAAATGACAATTAGAGCGTCCATATTACTTAATGATTGTATTTGAAATTTTATAAGATTCTAATAATTGATCGATACTTGGTCCTACTGTATCAATGATCATTTGTGGACAAACACCAACAATCACAATAATAGCCATGATAATGAAATAAGCTAACCATTCATTCCAAGTTAAATCTTCAAAAGAAGCCATTTTAGGAGCACCATACATACTTAATTGGTAAGCTCTCAATGTATAAACAGCACCTAAAACCAAAGTTGTACCAGCAATTAAACCAACAACCCAATGGTAAGAATAAAGACCTTTTAATAATAAAAACTCTCCAATGAATCCACTTGTAAATGGAACTGAAACAGAAGCTAAAGCTAAAGCAGCAAACATAAATCCGAATTTAGGAGCTAATTTTGCTACTCCTCCTAATTCTTCTAATTTACGAGTACCCATTCTTTTCTCTAAAATATCTACCGATAAAAATAAACCAACTGCTACCAAACTGTGATTGAACATTTGAATCAAAGCAGCTGTTAAGTTTTCTTTATCAAAAATGATAATACCTGCAGCAATTAAACCAACGTGAGAAATGGAAGCGAATGCAAATAAACGTTTCATATCAGATTGTTTAATCGCAATTACACCTGCATATACAACTCCAATAATTCCTAATACAATAATTGGATATTGAAAATCATTTAATGCTTCTGGAGCTAAAGGTACCATCCAACGAATCATACCGTATAATGCCATTTTTAACATCAAAGCAGATAATAACATTGTTCCTGCCATTGGAGCTGTACTATAAGTACTCGGCTGCCATGTATGGAAAGGAAATAATGGAATTTTAATAGCAAATGCTAAAAAGAAACCTCCGAAAATCCAAAAAGCAACTTTTGAACTTAATTCAACCGCCATTAAATCTTCAATTGCAAAACTTGTTGCATAAGATTTAATCGCAATCAATGAAGCTAACATAGCTAATGATCCAACAAATGTATAGATGAAGAATTTTGTTAATGTACGTTTACGATCTGATCCTCCAAATGATAAAGCGATTATGAAAATCGGAATCAATGAAATTTCCCAGAAAATGTAAAATAACAAACCGTCCATTGAAGTAAAAACTCCTAAAAGTGCTGCTTGCATTAAGAATAACATCGCAGTAAACAACTTGTTTTGAGCAACTTCTCTATTGAAATTACTTAACAAAATAATGAACGTAATCACATTTGTTAAAATAATCATAAACAATCCGATTCCATCGTAACCCATTTTAGAAGTAAATCCAAAATTATTTTGAGCTAATTCGAAAAAAGTAACTGCTTGTCCACCGTTTTGTTGAAACTTACATACAAGTACACATGTTAATATGACTGAAGCAAGTCCTCCCACTAAACCGAAAACACGAACTACTTTACCAGGTACAAACAAGGAAAGTAATGCAAATAAACTAGGTATTAATAAAATTTCCAAAACGTTATATTTTTACAAGATAATAAACTACCAAACCGATGATTCCAAAAACCATCCACAACAAATACCATTCTGTACGACCAGTTTGAATTTTTTTAACTAAATCACCAGATTTTCCAATTGCTTTTGCTGCTCCTAAAACAACATTGTTTAGAATAACAATTTCAATTAATTGATGAGCTAATTTAGATAAAGCCTCCATTGGTCTAACAAACAAGAAATCATAGATTTCATCTAAGTATAACTTATTTGCAGATAATTTAGCCCAACCTGTCAACTGACTATCTTCAACTGGTAAACTTTTCTTTTTAACATAAATTGAATATGCACCTATTAAAGCAACTAATGTTAAAATAGAAGCTGTTGCCATCAATGTAATCAACGAACCATTATCAACATGTAATTCTTCAATTTTATCTAATCCCATAACGTTATGGTTTAAGAAATGTGAGAACCAATGTTTACCTGGTAAATTTAAAGCTCCACCAATAACAGATAATACAGCTAATACCATCAACGGAATTGTCATATTGTAAGGACTTTCATGTAAATGACTTTTCGCATGATCAGAACCTCTGAATTCACCATGGAAAACAACAAAGTATAATCTAAACATATATACTGCAGTCAACAATGCGCTGAAAGCCAAAGCTCCATAAATTAATGGATTGTGATGTAAAGCGTGTGCTAAAATCTCATCTTTAGAGAAAAAACCTGATAAGAAAGGAAAACCTGAAATAGCTAATGTTCCAATTAAAAAAGTAAAATGAGTAATTGGAATAAATTTCTTCAAACCACCCATTTTACGAATATCTTGTTCATCAGACATTGCGTGGATTACACTACCAGAACCTAAGAATAACAATGCTTTAAAGAAAGCGTGTGTTGTTACGTGGAAAATTGCAGCTGTGTAAGCTCCCATTCCTAAAGCAACAAAAATGAAACCTAATTGAGATACTGTAGAATAAGCCAATACTTTTTTGATATCGTTTTGACGCATTGCAATAAAAGCAGCTACCAATGAAGTTGCTAAACCAACATATAACATGATATCTTGTGTTGCTGGAGCTAATTCAAATAAGAAATTAGAACGAACAACTAAGAAAATACCTGCTGTTACCATTGTTGCAGCGTGAATCAATGCAGAAACAGGCGTTGGTCCCGCCATTGCATCAGGTAACCAAGTAAACAATGGAATTTGAGCAGATTTACCAGTTGCACCAACAAATAAACAGAATGTAATTCCGAATAACATCCAATTAGAAGGAGATAATTCAGCTAATTTTGCAGCTACTTCAGTATATTCTAACGTTCCAAATGCTGCTAATAACAAGAAAAGACCGATTAATAAACCTAAATCCCCTATTCTATTCATGATGAATGCTTTTCTAGCAGCTAAACCATTTAATAATCCTTTGTTTTCATCGCTATAATGGAAACCGATTAATAAATAAGAACAGATACCTACACCTTCCCATCCAAAGAATAACATGAAATAGTTACTTCCTAGGATTAGGATTAACATTGCGAAGATGAATAAGTTTAAGTAAGTAAAGAATTTGTAATAACCTTTATCATGACTCATATATCCCATAGAGAATAAGTGAATCAAAGATCCAATTCCAGTTACAATTAACGTCATCCAGATAGATAAATCATCCACTAATAATCTAGCAAATAATGAAAAGTCATCTAAACGAATAACAGTAAATAAGTTTATTGTAGTTGCTTCATTCAATTGAAAGAAAACATTCAATGCTAAAAAGAAAGAAACAAACATAACGGCTGTCGCGATTGATCCAACTACCATTTTTGGTAATCGTTTTCCAAGAACGCCGTTTATGATACCACCTATTAAAGGAAGTAAAATAATCAGAGGTACTAATTGTTCAATTTTCATGCGAATTAACCTTTAAGTTTATTAAATATGCTAATATCAACCGAACGAGCATTACGGTAAATCAATACTAAAATTGAAAGACCTACAGTTGCTTCTGCGGCAGCTACGACCATAATAAAGAAGACAAATATTTGAGCGTCTGCTTTTCCAAAGTAAGTTGAAAATGCTACTAACAATAGATTTACTGCGTTCAACATTAATTCAATACACATCAATACGATGATGGCGTTTTTACGGACTAATACTCCGACAACACCGATCACGAATAAAATCGAAGAAAGTATTAAGTAATACTCCATCGATAATCCTGATTCAAAAATAGTTGCTAATAACATCTTAATCGATTATTTGTTTATCACGTTTTGCTAAAAGAACCGCTCCAACCATTGCTGCAATGAACAATACTGAAGAAATTTCAAAAGGCAATACATAATCAGTGAATAATACTTTCCCCAAATTTTTAACTAAACCTTGATCTGCATTCACAACTGTTGAAGGATCGATTAGACTTGCTTTTTTTATTGCTGAAATAAAAACAATTAAAAGTCCACCACCTGCAATTGCTGCTGCTAATTTCATAAAGATTGAACTTTTAGGTTCTGTTTCTTTACTCAAATTCAACATCATCAATACGAATAGGAATAATACCATAATTGCACCCGCATAAACGATAATATTTACTATCGCAACAAATTGTGCATTTAATAATATGTAATTTGCTGAAATCATGAAGAATGTTACTATTAAGTATAACACACTTCGAACTGGATGCGTGCTAAGAATCACCATTAAAGCTGACCCAAGCGTTAAGCCTCCTAAAATATAAGCTACTGTAACTATATCCATTATATCTTACGTTTTCCTGTAAATTGTCTTGCAGAAATATCGATACGAGCATCAACTTTTTCTACCAAACGATCTTTACCATAAATAAATTCACCTCTTTCGAAATTTGTAGGAACAATTCTGTCTGTCAAGAAAATTGCTTCTTTCGGACATGCTTCTTCACACAAACCACAGAAAATACATCTCAACATATTAATTTCATATGTTTCAGCATATTTTTCTTCTCTGTATAGACCTTCTTCTCCTTTTTCTCTTTCGTTAGCTGTCATTGTGATAGCTTCAGCAGGACAAGCTACAGCACATAATCCACATGCTGTACAGTTTTCTCTACCTTCTTCGTCTCTTTTTAATACATGCATTCCTCTGTAAACAGGAGCGAATTTTTTCGTCTCTTCAGGATATTTTAATGTATTATTTTTACGAAATAAGTGTTTGAAAGTAATCAACATACCACCTAATATAGCTGGTATATAAAGCTTTTCCATGAATGAAAGCTTTTTGTTGGAAACTAACTTACTTCTATTTGATAAACTTTGCATAGTTAACTTTTTGGAATATTATTTATTAAACCAACCATTGTAAGCTGCAATAACAACTGCAGTAATCAATAAATTTACTAAAGCGATTGGAATCATTTTCTTCCATCCTAAGTGCATTAATTGATCATATCTGAAACGTGGTAATGTCCAACGAATCCACATGAATACAAAAATGAAGAAGAATATTTTAGCAAAAAATGCTAAAGTTCCAATAATTGCTAATGTATTTCCTGAAAAAGCATCCATTCCTGGGAAGTTGTACCCTCCAAAGAATAAAGAAGCAATAACAGCAGATGAAATAAACATATTGATGTATTCAGCAAAAAGGAAAAAACCTAATTTCATTGAACCATATTCCGTATGATATCCACCAATTAACTCACTTTCACATTCAGCTAAATCAAATGGTGCTCTGTTACATTCTGCTAAAGCACAAACAAAGAAAATTAAAAAGGCTACCGGTTGTTTGAAAACAAACCATCCCATTCCATGTTGTGCATCTACTATATCACGAAGACTTAAACTTCCTGACATCATAACAATCGTAATTACAGAAACTCCCATTGCTAATTCATACGAAATCATTTGCGATGAAGCTCTAATTGCACCAAATAAAGAGTATTTGTTATTAGATGCCCAACCACCAATCATAATTCCATAAACACCAATCGAAACAAATCCCATGATGAATAAGATACCAACATTTACATCAGCTACTTGTAAAACGATTGTTCTACCAAAAGCTTCAAAATTTGGTCCCCAAGGAATAACTGATCCAGTCATTAATGCAGTAAACATGGCAATACCTGGTCCTAAGATAAATAACCATTTATCAGAGTTTAAAGGAATAAAATCTTCTTTGAAGAACATTTTAGTACCATCAGCTAATGGTTGAAGAATCCCCCACTTACCTGCTCTATCTGGACCGATACGATCTTGAAACCATGCAGCAACTTTTCTTTCAAGATAAGTTGAATACATAGCAATTAACAAAGTAATTGAAAACAATGCAACTACTAATATTAATTTTTCTATTAATAAACCTCCATCCATTATTTCAAGTTTTTAGTTGAATCATTTAACGGATTTGGCTTATCGTAATGTCCTTGTGAGATAACTGAAGTTCTTTTTAATTTTAAAGGTTCTTCAATTGTCCATTTAGAAACGTCTTTTTTATCGTAACGACATTCATTACAAATCCAAGCTGGATTACCATCAATCATTTGAACTTCATCATATTCATCTTTACGAACCGTAACACGATAAATTTGATTACCAAACATCCATACGACTGCTTTACCAGCACATTTTGTACATTCACAAGAAGCATTCATTGGTTTTAAGAACCAAACACGACTTTTGAAACGGAATGTTTTATCAGTTAAAGCACCAACAGGACATACATCAATCATATTTCCTGAAAATTCATTATCAACTGAATTTTCAATGTATGTACTAATTTCAGCATGTTCACCTCTATGCATTACACCATGAACACGGCTATCGCATAATTGATTTCCAACATAAACGCAACGATAACATAAAATACAACGATCTTGATTTAACTTAATCGTGTTTCCAATGTCAACTGGCTCATGTTTTCTTCTTGGTTCTTCGTAACGTGTTTTTGCTGCTCCATGATCAAATGCTAAATCTTGCAATTTACACTCACCTGCTTGATCACATACTGGACAATCTAATGGGTGATTAATTAACAAAAATTCAGTTACAGCTCCACGATTTTCATGAACTCTTTCACTTGTTTTGTTCTTCACAATCATTCCATCCATTACTGGAGTAGAACATGAAGCAACTAATTTTGGCATTGGACGAGGATCTTTCTCTGATCCAGCCGCTACTTCTACTAAACAAGTACGACATTTACCACCACTACCTTCTAATTTACTGTAATAGCACATAGCAGGTGGAACAATGTCTCCTCCAGCTTGTCTTGCAGCGTTCAGGATTGTTGTTCCCGGTTCTACTTCTATTACAACATCATCAATGGTTACTTTGACCATAGCTAATTATTTAATTATAACGTTTCAGTAACTTTCAATAATCCGTAGTTGCGTGTTTGCGCTTCTTGAGGATTTGTTACATGCCATTCAAATTCTTCACGGAAATGACGAATTGCAGCCGCAACAGGCCATGCAGCAGCATCACCTAAAGGACAAATTGTATTTCCTTCTATTTTCTTATTGATTTGCTCTAACAATTCAATATCTCTCATATTTCCTTGTCCGTGCTCTAATCTATAAAGTACTTTTTCCATCCATCCTGTACCTTCTCTACAAGGTGAACATTGTCCACAAGACTCATGCGCATAGAAACGAGCAAAATTCCAAGTATTTCTAACGATACATTGATCTTCATCAAAAACGATAAATCCACCTGAACCTAACATAGATCCTGAAGCAAATCCACCATCAGATAAACTTTCGTAACTCATATAACGCGTTTCACCTGCAGCTGTTTTTGTAATCAAATGAGCTGGTAAAATTGGAACTGATGAACCACCTGGGATACAAGCTTTAATCTTTTTCCCATTTGCAATTCCTCTACACCACTCGTCACCGTAAATAAATTCCTCTACAGATAAACCAAGTTCAATTTCGTAAACACCTGGACGAACCAAGTTTCCACTCGCTGAAATTAATTTAGTACCAGAACTTTTTTCAGTACCGATTTTTAAATATTCATCGGCTCCAATATTGATAATAGGAACTACTGCAGCAATACTTTCTACGTTGTTCACTACTGTTGGACAACCAAATAATCCTTTAACAGCAGGAAATGGTGGTTTCATTCTTGGATTTCCTCTTTTACCCTCTAAAGATTCTAAAAGAGCAGTTTCTTCTCCACAGATATAAGCCCCACCACCTGGTGAAACATATAAATCTAAATCGTAACCTGAACCTAAAATATTTTTACCTAAAAATCCTTTTTCGTATGCTTCAGCTATTGCTTTTTCTAAGATATCTAAAACAAACATATATTCACCTCTGATGTATATATGTGAAGTATTAGCACCTAAAGCATAACTAGAAGTAATCATTCCTTCAATCAATAAATGAGGAATTTTCTCCATCAAATAACGATCTTTAAATGTACCTGGCTCACTTTCATCTGCATTACAAACCAAGTATCTTGGAATACCTTCAGGTTTAGCTAAAAATGACCATTTCATTCCAGTTGGGAATCCAGCTCCTCCTCTACCTTTTAAAGCAGATTTTTGAACTTCTTCAACCACTTCTTGAGGTGACATTGTTTTCAAAGCTTTTTCAACAGAACGGTAACCACCTTCTCTTCTGTAAACTTCAAAAGTCTCAATTCCTGGAACGTCTATGTGTTCTAATAGTAATTTTCTTCCCATTAGTTTTGATTTTTTAATTGAGCATATTTTGCACGGTAGTCTTCAATCAACTGATCCACTTTCTCAGGAGTCAAATGTTCATGAAATACTTTACCACACTGCAACATTGGAGCATATCCACAAGCACCTAAACATTCAGAAGTTTTCAATGTGAAAATTCCATCTGCACTTGTTTCTCCAACTTTAGTAATTCCAAGTCTATTTTTGATGTGCTCAATAATTTGATCACTTCCAACCAACATACATGGTCCTGTTCTACAAACTTCAAATACAAATTGCCCAGTTGGTTCCATATTGAACATCGTATAAAAAGTAGCAACTTCATATACTTCAACCGGTTGAATATCTAATAAACTTGCAACATAATCCATTGTTTCTTGGCTTAACCAACCTCCAAAGTCTTCTTCAGCCATGTGTAAAACACGGATTAATGCGCTTTTTTGTCTTCCTTCAGGGAATTTGCTAATAATAGCTTGAACCTCTTTTAATCTTTCATCGCTGAAAGGAGGTTTTGCCCCTTGTAATTCGTGTGTACTAACCATAATTATGCGTCCAATTCTCCTGCAATCACATTCATACTACTCAATGTCAATACGGCATCACTAATAGTTTGACCTGTAATCATTTCAGGATATGCTTGATAGTAAATAAAACATGGGCGACGGAATTGTAAACGGTAAGGTGAACGACCTCCATCACTTATTAAATAAAATCCTAATTCTCCATTTCCACCTTCAACACTGTGATAAACTTCTCCAACTGGAACAGGAGTTTCTCCCATTACAATTTTAAAGTGATAAATCAATGCTTCCATGTTCTCATAAACCTCTTGTTTTGGAGGTAAGAAAAAATCTGGAACATCAGCGTGACAAGGTCCTTCTGGCATTTTATCTAAAGCTTGTCTAATAATTGATAAACTTTGGCGAATTTCTTCTTGTCTTACTTGGAAACGATCGTATGTATCTCCATTAGAACCAACAGGTATAATGAAATCAAAATCTTCATAAGATGAATACGGATTCATTACACGAACATCGTAATCAACACCTGCTGCTCTTAAGTTTGGTCCAGAAAATGAATATTCTAAAGCTCTTTCAGCTGAAATTGGTCCAGAATTAATTGTTCTGTCCATGAAAATTCTATTTCTAGTCAATAGGTTATCGAATTCTGCAAATAAAGCTGGAAATTCTTTTAAGAAATCTTCTAATTTCGAGTAAAAAGCTGGTGAAAACTCATGATCAAAACCACCAATTCGTCCTAAATTAGTTGTTAATCGAGCACCACAAACTTCTTCAAACATATCGTAGATTTTCTCACGTTGTTGGAACATGTAAGTAAATCCTGTTAATGCACCTGTATCAACACCAATAACTGAATTACAAACCAAATGATCTGCAATTCTTGCTAATTCCATGATAATAACACGCATATACTGAACTCTCTTTGGAATTTCACATCCAATTAATTTCTCAATTGTCATGTGGTAACCGATATTATTAATCGGTGAAGAACAGTAATTTAAACGATCTGTTAATGTTGTAATTTGATTGTAAGGTCTTCTTTCAGCTATTTTTTCAAAAGCACGGTGAATGTACCCTACTGTTTGAGTAGCTTCTAAGATTTTCTCACCATCAACTTTTAAAATATTTTGAAAAATACCGTGAGTTGCAGGGTGAGTTGGACCTAAATTCAATGTAGCAATATCTCCATCAATAGTCTCTGATGATAGATAACCTGCACTTTCGAATTCGTTTTTTGTTAATTTTTCACTCATCTCAATACTTTATTTATTATCTACCAAAGAAACGATCATCTTTATCTTCTCTCGTCCCATCTTCTAATCTGAACTCTTTTCTCATTGGAAAATAATCCATTGATTCTTCGTTTAAAACACGAATTAAATTTGGGTGACCAGAAAATATAACTCCATAGAAATCAAAAGTTTCTCTCTCCATCCAGTTAGCTCCAACATACAAATCAGTAATTGTTGGTATTGTTGGATTTTCAATTGAAAGGAACGTTTTTAAACGAATTCTAAAGTTATGAATCAAACTGTGTAAATGATAAGTTACACCAAGTTCTCTTCCTGTATTTTCAGGGTAATGAATACCTCCAATTAAAGTCAAATAATTGATTTGTAATGATGGTTCATTTTTCAACCACTCAATTACATTGTGAATTTCAGCCAATGAAACTTCAACAGTCAACAAATCAAATGGCTCTTGACTTTCGCTTATAGCTTCTCCGAATTTTTCTTTTAATTTCGAATAAACTGTTTCGTTGCTCAACGTACTATTTGCCATCAGATTCAATGTTATAAGTTTGTAACATTTTCTTGTATTCGTCAGAATGTCTTCTACGCAATGATTCGTTTTTAACCATTTTGTGAATATTCATGATACCATCTATTATTTGCTCCGGTCTTGGAGGACATCCTGGTACATAAACGTCAACTGGAATCACTCTATCAATTCCTTGAAGAACACTGTATGTATCAAAAATACCACCACTTGAAGCACAAGCACCAACTGAAAGAACCCATTTAGGCTCAGCCATTTGCTCATAAACTTGCTTCAAAATTGGAGCTAATTTTTTAGAAATTGTACCTGCAACTATTAATAAATCTGCTTGACGTGGTGAAAACGACATACGTTCCATCCCAAAACGAGAAACATCATAGTTACTCCCCATAGTTGCCATGAATTCAATTCCACAACAAGAGGTAGCAAAAGGCAAAGGCCACATCGAATTAGATCGTGCGGCACCAATTACTTTATCAAGACGAGTTAATTGGAAACCTTCTCCATTTATCGTCTCTACGTTTGAATCAAAAGTTACTTTTCCCATTCGAGAGCTCCTTTTTTAAGTACATAGAAAAATCCAATAAGAAAAAATGCAACAAACATAATTACAGCTAGAAGTCCTTCTAATTGTAAGTCTTTGAAGTTTACTGCATAAGGGTAAAAGAAAATCACTTCGACATCAAACAAAACAAATAAAATTGCTGTTAAAAAGTAACGAACTGAAACCGGAAAACGAGCGTCTCCTTTAGATTCGATACCACATTCGAAGTTAGCATCCTTCTTTTTAGAATTTAATTTCGGTCCTAAAATGTGTGTAGAAACCAAAACCAAAACTACAAATCCTAGAGCTACACTAGCTTGGATCAGTATTGGTAAATAATCATTTGCTGTTGACATTTCTATAATTTTTAATTACTCAACCATGATGAAGTCACAAATTTATAGTTTTTTAACTAAATGAAAACAATATTTACTAATTAAAAAAAGTTTATTTATCCCATTAACTTCTTTAAGCCACTATTTCAAATGATTATGATGAAAAGTGAATTAAAAAAAATCAATTAATCGAAATAAAGAATCACCAATCAGCAAAAGAATTATTTCATCGAAAAAATGATTTATTAATTTTACAAAAAACAGAAAATAAAGATCTTAAATTACATTAAAAGTCTCAATGAAACAAATCTCTTTTTTATTCATTTTAATAATTTTTATTCATTCTTCTTGTCAACAATTCAAAAGGCCTTCTATTGCTAAAATGAATCAAGAATATTCAGTCAAAAATTCTACTTTAAATGATTCAGTCAGATCGGAAATACCACAAATAATTTGGGAAAACAACAAAAAAAACACTAAAGCCCTCCCTCCTTTTATTTATTACGCTCCTCATCAAGATGATGAAACTATTGGCATGGGCGCTTCCATTGCTGAAAAAGTAAGATTAGGCCACCCTGTTTATATTGTTTTACTTACAAATGGTGCCAATGAAGAAATTCTAAAGTATTTAAAATCAATTGATTCAAATGCTATAATGAAGGATGTTACCCAAGCTAGAAACAATGAATTTTTGGCAGCTTGTATCTCATTAGGCGTATCAAAAGTATTTATATCAAATAATGGAGAAGGATTTGACGAAACTATGGGAAAAGAAAATCTTGAAGACAAATTTGAAGTAACCATACGTTTTTTCTCCGATTTATACCCAAATGCTACTCACAATACTGTTAGCGGCAATTGCGATTCTTACAACAATGAATGCCATAAAATGTCTACACATCAAGCTGCAACAAATGCATTACATAAATTGTTTTCAAATAAAATAGTTAAAGAAATTAATCTTTTTAGAATCTACATCTATTACAATAACATAAATTCTTGTGATCGCCCCTGTAGTATTATTAAAAATTCAAAATCAAAAGATCATAAGGTGAAGCAAAAAGCAATAAATCAATACAAACTAGTTAATCACACAAAAAAAAGATATGGAATTGGTTATTACCACAGTGTTTATGCGCTATTGGAGAACGCTTACAATTCAAAGTTTGAATACATAGATTTCATCCAAAATGATTCGATAAAATAATGAAATAGATAGTGTAAATTCTCATTTAACCTCTTCTTTCTAAATAAAAACGTAATTTTGAACTCAAATAAATTTTCAAAACATGAACATCGTTCGCATACACAAAAACAAAGTAAACTCAATTGAAAGAAGACATCCTTGGGTATTTTCAGGAGCAATCATCAGTGAAACAGAAAGTTTGAAAGATGGGGACATTGTTACTGTATGCGATTACAAAGACCGTTTTTTAGCACGTGGACATTTTCAGCACGCTACTATTTCAGTTCGTGTTTTGACATTCGAACCTGTTGAATTAGATCAAGAATTCTATAATTCTAGGATTTCAAACGCAGTTGAATTAAGAAAAAAATTAAATCTAATCAATTCAAATTCAAACATCTGTAGATTAGTTCATGGAGAAGGAGACTCTTTACCTGGATTGATTGTTGATTTTTACAATGGAGTTGCAGTTGTTCAATGTCATAGTATCGGAATGTATAATTCTGTTGAGTTAATTACAGAAGCATTGAAATTTAGCTTAGGAAATGAATTAACAGCTGTTTACTCGAAATCTTCCGACACTTTACCGACAAGAGCTGAAGGAAAAGATGCGTATGTTTACGGAAATTGTATTACTCCTCATGTCGCTTTAGAAAATGGTGTAAAACTAAATATCGATTGGATTACAGGGCAAAAAACTGGCTTTTTCATCGATCAACGTGAAAACCGCTATTTATTAGGAAAATACGCTCAAAACAAAAAAATATTGAATACCTTCTGCTATTCTGGAGGCTTTAGTTTATTAGCTTTAAAAGAAGGTGCTGATCTTGTTCATTCGCTTGACAGTTCTAAAAAAGCAATCGTATTAACAGAAGAAAATGTTGAATTAAACAATTTTGGAGATAAACATATGTCAATCGTTGCTGATGCAATGGAATACATGAAAGAACTTCCTGAAGATTACGATATTATAGTTCTTGATCCACCTGCTTTTGCGAAACACAGGGACAAAAGACATAAAGCAATTCAAGGTTATAAACGATTGAATGCACATGCAATTCGCCAAATCAAACCTGGTGGAATCATCTTTACATTTTCCTGTTCTCAAGTTGTAGATAAATTTTTGTTTACAAATACAGTTATCGCCGCTGCAATTGAGTCAGGAAGAAATGTACGAATCTTAGAGCAATTGCATCAACCTGCAGATCATCCAATCAATGCTTTTCATCCTGAAGGTGAATATTTAAAAGGATTAGTATTACAAGTTGATTAATGTTAGACTATAAATATTCGACCATCCTAAAAGTTGCTTTACCCTTAATGGTATCAAGCTTTATTCAGTCAATCGTTTTTTTAACTGATGCTGCTTTTTTGGGTCGATATGATACATTATCCTATGACGCTTCAGGAAATGCTGGTTTGATTTACGTTACCGTTTTTCTTGCTTTATCAGGAATGGGTGATGGATCTCAAATATTAATCGCTCGTAGAATTGGTCAAAAAAGGTTAGATACTATTGGTCGGATTTTTGGAACATCGATTATTACACACTTTTTATTAGCATTGTTATTATTTGCTTTTATTCAGTATGTTATGCCTTCCCTGTTATATCATTACTCTAAACATAAAGATCTAGCAAATGCACAAATTTCTTTTCTTTCATACAGAAGTTATGCTTTGTTTTTTGCAATGATTACACTTTCCATACAAGCCTTTTTATTTGCATCAGGTAAAACATCTATTGTACTGATTAGCGCATTAATTACAGCATCATCAAATGTATTATTAGATTACTTATTAATTTTTGGAAATGGGCCTTTCCCTGAAATGGGATTAGAAGGAGCAGCTATTGCAAACACAATTGCAGATGGACTAGGAATGTTATTTTTAATTGTCTTCATTTCGTTTTCAAAACTAAAAAAAGAATACAATTTATTTGACCACTTCTCCTTTAATTTATCTTCATTTAAAGAATTAATCAAAATAGGTTCACCAATTCTATTTCAAGGTTTTATAGCTCTAGCTACTTGGACAGTTTTCTTTACTTGGATTGAGCAGATTGGAAAATTTGAATTAACGGTTTCTCAAAATATTCGAGCAATTTACTTCCTTGCTTTCGTTCCTATTTGGGGGTTCTCTGCAACTACAAAAACTTACATTTCACAGTACATCGGAAGTGGAGATTTTGGCGCTTTAAAAATCATTCAAAAACGAATTCAATTGCTTACGGTTGTATTTTTATTTATCATTTTTCATGGTGCTATATTCTATCCCGAAACGTTAATCTCAATTGTTAATCCTGATGCAACTTACCAACATGTGAGCGGTGAAATCTTGAGATATGTATCGCTTTCTATTTATATCTACGGATTCTTTACGGTATACTTTCAAACAATTAATGGTAGTGGCAACACCAATGTGACTTTTATCATTGAAGTGATTTGTGTGGTTGTTTATATCATTTTTGCTTATCTATTGATTAAGGTATGGAAACTAGATATCTTCTGGATTTGGTCAGTGGAGTATATTTACTTTATTAATATGGGGGTTCTTTCATTGATATACTTGAGGTTTTTTGATTGGAAGAGGAAGGTTGTATAGGGACATGAGGGCACAAGACACGAAGGCACGAAGGCTTTAGGGGGTGATAGATTTATATTTCAACCTACAGTTTTCCATTAATTATTCTTTTGATCCCATCTTTTAATAAAGGAACATTGAAATTTATTAATAATCCCAACTTCGCGTTTATTAACTTCATATATGTAAGGGTTTGAGCAGTATATAAACTATGTAAATACTCTGAAGCTTTTAACTCTACAACCAATTTGTCTTCAATCAATAAATCAATACGATAGCCATAACTCAAGATAACATCCTCATATACAATTGGTAATTTAACTTGTCTCTCTACTTTTAGATTCGTCTTCTTTAATTCATAAAACAAACATTCTTCATAAACTCGTTCCAACAATCCTGGGCCTAATTTTCGGTGAATTTTAATAGAAGCGTCAATTACTATTTTGGAAATTTCATTCTCACTCATTTTTAACGATTTAAGTAATATTTAGATTAATAATTACCTTAATTTAAGAAAAAATAGCTTATCAATCTCAGTACTTTAGAAATTAAATTAAAAAATCAACTTTATATATAATTACACGTCAGACCAATGCAACTCGGCACCTTTGCCCCTATGTGACTTTGTGCCTTTGTGTCTCAAAAAAAACCTATCTTCGCAACAAGAAATCAAAAAATAGAATTTAAAATGCCAAACAACTCTTTCAGAATCGTTTTCATGGGTACACCTGACTTTGCGGTGACAATATTAGATCGTTTAGTTCAAAATAATTTAAGTATTTTAGGTGTTATTACAGCTCCTGACAAACCTGCCGGAAGAGGACAACAAATTTCTGAAAGTGCAGTCAAAAAATATGCTGTTTCTAAAGAATTGAATATTTTACAACCTACAAATTTAAAGGACGAAACATTCATTAACGAACTTCAAGCATTAAATGCAGATTTATTTGTTGTTGTAGCCTTTAGAATGTTACCTGAAATCGTTTGGGCAATGCCTCCTAAAGGAACGATTAACTTACACGGTTCAATCTTGCCGAATTATAGAGGTGCAGCGCCAATCAATTGGGCTGTTATTAATGGAGAGAAAGAAACTGGAGTAACAACATTTTTCATTGAAAAAGAGATTGATACTGGTAAAATCATTGAAAGAGAAAGTATCGCTATAGGCGAGAATGAAACAGCTGGAGAACTACACGATCGTTTAATGGAACTTGGAGCTGAATTGACATTTAAAACTGTTTCCAAAATTATTGAAGGAAATGTTATTGGAATCCCCCAATTAGAATTAACCGAAGGAGAATTAAAACCTGCTCCAAAAATCTTTAAACCTGATTGTAAAATCGATTGGTCAAAAGACGTTCAGACAGTTCACAACTTTGTAAGAGGGTTATCTCCCTACCCGACAGCTTGGACAATTCTAGAAAAAGAAGGAGAGCAAAAATCGTTTAAAATTTTCCTATCAGAAAAAACAGAAATAAATTCAACAGGAAAACAAGCTCTTTACAGCGATAAAGATGGTATCTACATTCCTTGCAGCGATTATTATTTGAAAATAACGGAATTGCAGCCTGAAGGTAAAAGAAGGATGAATTTTAAAGAATTTATTGCAGGACATGATATCAAAACCTTCACAACAATCTAACTAAATTAAAGGTTATCTATATGTTAAATAGATAAAAAATAATTGTAATATTTTAGGTTTACCTATATTTTAATTTGTAATAACTTAAAAATAGCCGTAAATTGCATAAAATTTAAGTTTTGAAAGTTCTACTTACTTCAATACTATTCACTTATACTGCTGCTTTTTCACAAAAAGTAAGAGAGGAAATAGTATTGCTCGATTCGCTTTTTATAAAGCACACTACTGAAAACAAAAGAAATACAATTGCTAGTAGCGATGTATATTCACTTTTCCAACCCGATTTAAGAATAACGAACTCTAGTTTGAGCGATTCAATCTATTCTTTGAAATCTTCTATTTACAAAAGAGATATTGGTTTAGACTTTAACTCAAGTTTGGTAAACAATCAACAGATTGACATTGTTAATCTTGATGATAACCTACCTTTTAAATCAAGAATTCAATCTGGAATTGAATGGAATTTATTAAAAAATGGACTGTTTCAAAATAGAAAAGAAGCTAAAAAGACATTAATTGAGCAAAAAATCAACCATCAATTAAATAATAATTATTCCGATAAGAATTCATTTTTAGAAAGTTACAACAAAATCATTCAGTTGTTTAATGAAGAGAAAATTCTTCTATTGAATAATCGATTAAAAATGCTTTCTACATTGAATGGTTCGCTTTATAGATTATACCTTTCAAATACCATCAAACAAGATGAATGGTTGGAAATACAACAACGTTTAGCTGAAAACAAATCACTTATTCAAATATATCAGCCCTATAATTCACTTCATAAAGCTTCGAATACAAAATCAAATATCAACTTTCCAATTTTTGATATTAACGAGCAAGAATTGATGAAGTATCAAAACTCATTACAAAAAGATTCACTTGAGTTTTATTTTAAACAAATCAACAAGCTTTCTGATAATTGGTTGAATACAGTTAATTTTTCTCCATATACAAGATACAATTATTACAATTTAATGAATGGATCTTCCTCTTCATATAGAGCTTTCTTTTCTGTTGGCGCCAATTTATCTATTCCACTTGACTTCAACCGATCAAAACTAAAAACACTTCATGAACTTGAAACAAAACAAAAAATTCAATCGATTGAGAATCAACACCAATTTTACTATGAAGAATTAGCGAACGATTTATACGAATACAGATACAATCTTTATCAATTGACAAGCATCTATTACAAACGTAAAATAATAGAAGATGCAATCTCGATTGAAACTATTAAAAGAGAATTAAACCCTGCAAACTATAGTCCTATTAAGGCTTGTAAATTAATCGATGATTTATACAGAATTGATTTAGAACTTATTGAATTGAATCAAAATCTCTACTTGAAATTATTAAAAATCCATAAAAAAAATGATATCATTCCGATGGATAAACTTATAAAACCTTTTAATTTTTCAAGTTTAAATCCAAACGACTCAATTAATAAAAAGTCAATTTATATTTGGTCTAAGACATTTAAAGCATATTCATCTGATATACTTATTCAATACATTAAAACAAATCAATTAAACAATGTTGTTCTTTCAATTAAAGAAGATTCGATTGATAATCAAAATCAGTTTTGTCGTATTTTATCAGAAAACAACATCGGAGTCGAAATAATGATTGGAAACAACAAGGCTTTTAGTGAAAAGGACTTTCAACAATACCTAAATACTAAATTAAGCAAGGTTGATTTTAAAAGCATCAATGGTATTCATTTAGATATCGAGCCACACACTTTCCCTGATTGGAAAGACAAAAAATCAGAATACTTAGCAAAATACATTGAACTTGTTAAACAAGCTTCTTCATACGCTAAAGAAAAAAATATAAAATTGGCTATATCGATTCCGCTTACTTATCCAGAGGAAGTAGTGAACGAATTATTTAAAAATGTAGACCTAATCTATTTTATGGCTTATGAAAATGTAAAAGAAGATTATCTAAGTAGAAAACTTTTAAGTTTTGAAAAAAATAAAGAAAAAATTGTCGTTGCTTTTAGAACGGAAGATTTTGTAAATAGAGGAGCAATGGATCAATTTATTGCAACATTTCAAAGTAAATACAACTTCGAAAAAATTGCAATTCACGATTTAGGAAGATTAATCTTATTGGACAGTAAATAATATCATGAAAAACTTTGATTTTAACCAAACGGATTCTGTTTTTAGAAACCAAACAGAACGTATAAAAATAAAAAAGTCTAGAAAAATAAATTGGGATAGAATTATCTATTTCATGTTATTAATCGGATTGATCATTATTGTTTCTAGCTACTTCTTTAATAAATTTTATTACGTTAAAGCAGATGGACAAGTTATTTTTAATAGTCTTGATATTCAAACGATAGATGATTCAAGAATCATTTCAATAAAAGTCAAAGAAGGCTCAGAAGTAAAAGTTGGTGATACTTTGTTCATGTACAAAGAAGACAATGAAGATTTTAATGCTGGTAACGGATCTGTTTCTGTTGAGCAATCGAATACAAACCACAATTGGAAACAAAAAGAATTCATAGAAATCAATCAACAAATTAAATTGAAAGAAAATGAATTAGATTTTAAATCGAGTAAATACATTCGTTTAAAGAAGGATGAAGAAAAAACAAAAAACGAAGTTATGGTTGATGCTTTGCCTAAAGTTGAATATCATCGACTAATTAATTCGATCAAGGACTTAGAACAAGAGATTCTTCTAACTAAAAACGAAATCAAAATACTTAAAATCAAATTAAACCAAATAAAACAATTACCATTAAACGCTCAAAAATCTTCTATTACAAGTGGTGGAAATGGTAATGGTAATTCAAACTCAAATGAATACAAAGCTTTCACCTCACCTATTGATGGATATGTATCAAAGATCTTTAAAGAGGATTTTGAAGTAGCCATTCGTTCTGAAGTCATCATGCATTTATATCAACCGAAAGGAGTGATTGTTAAAGCATTTTTCAAGCAAGAGGATTACAATCAAATTCAAAAAAGTGATATTGTAGATGTTGAATTTCCAGACGGAACATATTCAAAAGGAATTGTAAACATGATTTTACATGAAACAAATCGATTGCCCGAAGAATTTCAGAAAAAATTCGAACCAACAACTAGAGTAATCAACGTGGACATTGTTCCATTTAGTCCAAAGGATTTATTACTATGGAAAAAATTTAATAAGCTTAGTGTTACTGTTTTTAAATCTAAATACGAATGAGTATTCAAAACGACAATCTATTAAATAACGAAGGTGAATTTCAATATAAAGGTCATTCATTTTATATACTATATCCAAACTCAACAAAAACAATTGAGCAATTAACGGAATATGAAGTAATTTTAATTTTTGCTTCACATCCAGAATTTGCTTCATTTACCATTAGAAAATTAAGAGGTTATAAAGATCCTCAGATGTATTTAAAACCAATCTATTTTCTAAAACCATCCAATGATTCTAACAACTATTTGAATACCATTTCAGATGGAACAATCTATAACTTAAGTCAACTGGATGCATTAATACCAAGTATCGAGGAAATTTTAACAACGAATTCAAAGGTCTATATAAACAACACGATTTCATATGAAAGTGAATTAATCATGAAAATGCTTTCTTTCAATTTCACAAGAGGTAGAAAACAGATAAACCCTATCCCTTATATGTTATCAGCAATTAACTTTTGCTACCCAGGACTTTCATCTAGTTTTGGCTATACAGAAGAAAACAAAGTTTTTGAAATTCTAGATTTAGCCGAATCGGAAGGTTTAATTTCAAGCTCATTTTACGATAAAACACATTATTGCTCAAAATGTAACAACGGTGCTCTATACTATCGATCCGTTTGTCCGAAATGTTCTTCTTCTAATTCAGAAACAGAAGATATTGTTCATCATTTTAGATGTGGTTACGTTGGTCCTATAAGCGATTACAAGAATGAAATAGACGATTCCTTATTCTGTCCAAAATGCAATAAAAACTTAAGACATATTGGTGTTGACTACGACAAACCATCAGCGTTACACACATGTAATTCTTGCAGTAATAAATTTCAAGACTTTGAAGTCAAAGCAAAATGTATGAATTGCGAATACGATAACGAAATTGAATATTTAATAGAAAAAGAAATAAAAAAATATACGATCACAAACAAAGGTGAAAGTGCCATATTATATGGTTACGTTGCCATGCAAAAAGAAATAGAGGAAATCATTGGAACAGTGAAATTTGAACTTTTCAATAAAATGACAAAATTTGAGATTGAAAGAATGAAATATTCAAAACATCAAAGTTTTGTCGCTTTATTAAATCTTAAAAACACAAATGAGTTAATCACCAAAGTTGGAAGGTCACACCAAAGAGAATTGATTAAAGACATAATTATGACGGTAAGAAATTCAATCAAGCCATTTGATATTATATCTTTTAGAAGTCTTTCCACTTTTGTATTCTCGATCAATGAAGAGAATGAAGAAACTGCATTAAAAACTGTCTATGAGCTTTCCAATCTATTAAACTTTTTGATCACAGATAACGTTCCTGATTTTGATGCCAAATTTGAATTTGATTTCCTTGTTTTAAACACGCATGAACATTACAAAAAACAATTAGATCGATTAATTCAGAATTATGAATAATGTTTGAATTTATAGAGGAATTTATTGCATTCATTAGATCATTGACAGTTGAACATTTTGTTCGGTTGTTTTGGTTTTTTATTTTCTTTGAAATGATTCGATACATCATTTTAGAATTTGTCATTTTACTAACGAATACAATTACAAATAAATTAAAAGCCAAAGACTTTACAGAAGCTGAAAGATTATTTCGATTCGACAATCCTTTTCTATCGATCATTGTTCCTGGAAAAAATGAAGGTGAAAATCTATTCAAACTGATTAACTCACTCAAAGAGCAAACTTATACTAATTTCGAAATTATAGTCGTTGACGATGGTTCTGACGATGAGACACCTACCATTGGTAGAAAATTAGAAAAACTTGGTTTAATCAAACATTTTATTCGAAATGAAATTAGAGGTGGTAAAGCTTCTGCAGCGAACTTAGCACTCCGTTTCACTAAAGGCAAATATGTTATACATTTAGATGCAGATTGTAGTTTCGATAATGATGCCATTGAGAAAATAATAATCCCTTTTTATCTAGATGATCGAATTGGTGCTGTGGGTGGAAATGTAGCCGTGAGAAACTACAAAGAATCTCTTGTTACTACAATGCAAGCAATTGAATATTACGATACGATTTCAATCAGTAGAATTGTTTCAAGTAAACTAGGAATCTACAGAGTTATTTCAGGAGCATTTGGAGCTTTTAAAAAAGAAGCCTTAGACAGCTTAAAAGGTTGGGACATTGGACCAGGTTTGGATGGTGACCTTACAGTTAAAATAAGAAAGTTAGGATATAAAATCGAATTTGCTCCAGAGGCCATGTGTTTAACCAACGCTCCTAATACATTAAAGAAATTAACCAAACAACGATTACGTTGGGATAAATCATTGGTACGTTTTAGAATGCGTAAACACAAAAACATTTTTTACCCAAACAAGTCATTCAATTTTTCCAATTTCATATCCTTATTTGAAAATATAACTTATGGTTTTGTCCTTAATATAAAGTGGGTTTTTTATGTAGTTGATATGTGGTTTAATAATGCATCTCAAATTGAATTTATATTTGTTACGAATGTTCTATTATATACAGTCGCTAATTATTTTAAATTCATTGTATTCTCTTTGTTTAGAACACGTAAAAACGCACCTATATCCTATTTTTTAATTTACATTCCAGCAGTTGTATTCTATTTTGGCTATTACCTAAGAAGCGTTCGTATAGTTGCACATTTTCAAGAGATATTCTTTAAAACATCTTACAACGATCCTTGGAACCCTAAAAAAACATCTCGTTTCGCAAAAGACAACAATATGTAAGCCTAAAAATAAGGCTATTCAACCAGTTTCACCACGTTATCAAATCACTATTTATATATTAATTTAATGTTAACAAAATAATATAGTTAACTTGAATCCCTCGTTATTAAGACCGTACAATTGAAATAAAAGACACTTTACTCAATTGTTAATTAAATTCTTTTGTCAACATTGCGTGGTTTAAAACCTTTTTACTATGTTTGTCGCATAAACTTAAAAAATTTAAAAAAGCGTTATGAGTACAAACAAAAAAGCTGCAGGAGGTTTTTCGTCATTAGTTGCCTTCTTGACAATTGTTATCGCATTAATAGTTGGTGTATTAATTTACAAATTCATTTTTGGTGATCCATCAAACTTTGCTAACAACGATCCAAATGATCACCCAATTGATGGTAACCTTATGGGTACAATTTACAAAGGTGGATTCATCGTTCCTATCTTATTAGCAGTAAACATTATCATTATTGTTTTCTCTATTGAAAGATTCATCACTTTAGCAAAAGGTAAAGGAAAAGGAAACATTGATTCGTTTGTATTAAAAATTAAAACGTTATTAGAGAATAAAGATTTATCTTCTGCAATTGCTGAGTGTGATAAACAAAAAGGTTCTTTAGGAAATGTTGTTAAAGCTGGTTTAGAAAAATATGACCACATTCAAAACGATGCTTCTATGAATAAAGAGCAAAAAGTTGAGTCAATCAAAAAAGAACTAGAAGAAGCAACTTCATTAGAATTACCAATGTTGTCTAAAAACTTAGTAGTTATTTCTACTTGTGCATCTATTGCAACATTAATTGGTTTGATTGGAACAGTATTAGGGATGATCAAATCGTTCTCTGCAATGAGTGCTGGTCAACCAGATCCTGCTCAATTAGCAGTTGGTATCTCTGAAGCCTTAATTAATACTTTCTTAGGTATTTCTGGTTCAGCAGTAGCAATTATTATGTATAACATTTTCTCAACTAAAATTGACCAAATGACATACAGCATGGATGAAGCAAGTTTTACAATCGTTCAAGACTTTTCAGCTTCTACAAAATAAGAAAGATCGGGCAATAATTAATAATTTTAAAAAGTAAAAAATGCCTAAGATAAAAATACCAAAAAGCTCTCCGTCGATTGACATGACACCAATGGTGGATTTAGCTTTCTTGTTGGTTACTTTCTTTATGTTGTCTGCAAAAACTAGAGTTGCTGATGTTGTGGAAGTTGATACTCCTTACTCTGTTGAGGATAAAGAATTTCCAAAAAACTATGTAATTGTAACTGTTGACAAAAACGGAAGAAAATTCTTTTCGATGAATAGTGTTGAGTTAAAAACAGCTGTATTGGCAGATATGCAAAAACAATACAAGTTTCAATTAACGAAACACCAAATGGATTCATATTTAAAAATTCCAAGTATTGGGTGTGATATTAAAAACTTACCCGGTTACTTAGATGCTAAAGAATCTGATAGAAATAAATACATCGGAATTGGAATTCCAACAGATTCTACAAACAACCAATTGAAAAGCTGGATTGATTACAGTAATAGAAGAGGTTTGACTGTAGGGAAAGACATGTATGACAAAGATTTTGAGAAAAATCCGGAGATTCAAGTAAGTGATTATAAACCAAAGTTCATACTAAAAGCAGATAACGAAGCCTTGTATTTACAAGCGAAAGATGTTATCGAAACTTTTAGAGATTTAGAATTAACAAACTTAAACTTTGTTACTTCACTTCAAATGAAAGGTGAAAAATAATATAAAGAAACATGGCTCAAATAGATGATAGTGGTGGCGGTGGCCACGATAAAAAAGGCAAGAAAAGAGCAAAGAAAAGCTCCACGCATGTGGATATGACACCTTTGGTGGATTTAGCTTTCCTTTTGTTGACTTTCTTCGTTTTGACTTCTACTTTTAGTGATCCTAAGGTTATGTCTTTGACTTATCCGGCAAAACCAAAACCTGAAGATAAAATTGATAATGAAAAAGCAAAAGTAAATAATGCGATTACTTTCTTATTATCAAAAGATAAAATCTATTACTATGAAGGTGCGTTCAAAAAAGAACCAACTGATGGTATGCCTGCAACGAAATTAGAAGAAACTGATTTTAGTGCTGAAGGTGTAAGAAAATTATTAATAGAAAAAAATTCATTTGTTTTAAACAAAAAAGTTCCTTTGTTAAGGGATCTTCAAGCTGGAAAGATTTCAGACGAACAAATGAAAGAAGAATTAGGGAAAGCAAAAGGAAATAAAGAAGCTTTGAAAGTGTTGATTAAAACAAATGAAAAAGCAACTTGTCGTAATTTTATTGACTTAATTGATGAACTTAAAATTAATGACATCGGGGTAATGGCTCCTGTTGATTTAATGAAAAGTGAAGAAGAATTAATGAACGCAAAAGACAAATAAGATGGGAATAATATATGCTATAATCGCAATTGTTGCTGCTTTATCTCTTTATGAGTTTTTAGCTGCAAGACACTGGCAAAATGTTACTTCGTCTTACAGAAATGAAATCGTTTTCGAACACCGTAACAAAGAATATGGTGCTTACCAAATTCGAAAAGATTACGATAAAAGAATGATTATCATTTTAGCTTGTTTTATTGGTGCAATTGGAATTACGTATGGTACGTATATGTTTATTAAACAAATGCCTGAACCAGAAGTAAAAGAAGAGCCGATGGATTTAACGCAATTTACAATTGCTCCTGAGACGAAAGAGGAAGAGACTCCTCCACCGCCACCAGAAGAAGAAATTCCACCTGCTGAGAAAACAATTGCATTCATCCCTCCAGTTGTTGTTGATGAAGAAGTAGAAACTACTCCTCCGATTCAAGATAACTTAGGTGATGTTAAAACTGGTAACGAAGATGTTGAAGGTAACGATAACTTTGAATTCGTTGAAGAAGGTCCTAAAGGTCCTGCAGTAGTCGAAGAAAAAGCTCCTGTTATTGAAACATTCGTTGAGGAAGCTGCAGAGTTTCCTGGAGGTTACAAAGACATGTTAAAGTATTTAGCTGAGAACATCAAATATCCACAAGTTGCGATAGAAAATGAAATCAGTGGTAAATGTTACTTGAAATTCGTTGTTTCGCCAGATGGTTCTATTAGTCAAGTTTCTATTCAAAGAGGGGTTCCTGATTGCCCTGAGTGTGATAAAGAAGCTATGAGAGTAGTAAAATCTATGCCGAGATGGAAACCAGGTAAAAATGGTGGTAAAGCAGTTTATTCCTACTTTACATTACCAGTTAACTTTACTTTACAATAAAAGTTTACATATACTCAAAATCCCCGTTTAGAAATATTCGGGGATTTTTTAGTTAATACCCAAACAGATGAACAATAATATCGTTAATATCGCACTATCTATTATAATTATACTTTGCTGCCTTACTTTTATCGGCTTCATCGCATTTACAGATTTATTATCAGATAGAATAGCAGGAAATAAGAAATATATCTTTTTAGTGATTATCTCCTTGTACACCATTTTAAGAGGTTTCCGTTTGAGAAAGATGTTGAAAGACGTGAAATTATTTAAATAGTAAAAATGAAAACCATCTTAACCACAATAATATTTTTTTTGGTTCATTCAATAATGGCTAAAGAATATAAACTCTTTGTTTATTCTAACGAAGTCGAAGAATATATAAGAAACGTTCAAATTTATATTTTTGATAGTAATTCATTAATTGGTGAAACGGATGAAAATGGCGAATTTGAATTTACAACAAATCTAGAGAAAGAAACTAAACTCATATTAAAACATCCAAATTTCAAAGACACAACTTTTTTATTTGGAAAAGAAAACCATTCAATAAACCTTAAAACAACTGACCTTTTCAAAGAAAAAATAGTTATCGAGGACGCTCATTTTTATCATTTTTCAGTAAATGACACTTCAAATGTTATATCTTCTAACATCAAAAATGAGCAATTAACTCCAGCTGAATTTATTGGTGGACAATCTACATTTTATAAGTTTCTAGCTGAAAATGTAAGATATCCTCAATATGCTATCGAACAAGAAATCACAGGAAAAGTGTATGTGAAATTTATTATTGAAAAAGATGGATCTATTCTTCAAGCGATTGTAATGAGAGGAGTTTCAAGAAGTATCGATAAGGAAGCAATTAGAGTTATTAAATTATCTTCCAAAATGTGGTCACCAGGAAAAATTAATAACGAACCTGTAAGATCATATTATCTAATCCCAATAAATTTTAATATTAGATAAGATTTTTAGAATTTCACCAGCTTGAATAGAACGAATCGATTTACGAAGACTAAGTATTAACGCAAGGAGATTAAGATTGGTGAAATCGATAATCTTCATTGCGAAATGAATCGATACAGAATTAAGTTCACGGTAGTCATCCCCCTCTGTCCTCTCCCGAAAAAATCGGGACAAGCTCTCATGGGAGGAAGTTTTAATACCCTCCTTTCGAACTATCTTTCCCTTCAGCCATTTGATCTACTGATTGAAAACCGATTCCGAAACGATCTACTAGCTCGTTAAATTCAATAATATTTTCGATTGTTCTAATACCACCAGAAGCTTTGATCTTCAAGTTTGACTTAGCTGAAAGGATTTCAGATTTCATCGCTTGTACTTTTGCCAACTCTGCCCCTACTTCAACTTTACCTGTTGATGTTTTGATATAATCAACTCCGGCTTCAATACAAAGCTTTGTAGCGATTTTCGTTTCTTCAACACTTAATCTTCCGCTTTCAACGATAACCTTCATTAAAACCGGTTCTTTTAGCTTATTTTGACTTGCATGAGCTATCGTTTCAATCGCTTTTAACTCTTTCTTTAAAAATGGTTGATTCTCGATTCTTGCATAATCCATTACCAAGTCAATTTCATCAGCCCCATCTCGAATTGCAATGTGTGTTTCTTGTTCTTTTTTAGCAAGTGAATTTGTTCCTTCAGGAAAAGAGATAACAGTACAAACTAAAACTTCTGAATTTGCTAATTCTCTCTTTGCTATGGCTACATGTTCTGGCATCACACAAACCGATTTAACATTTAGCTTCTTTGCATTTGAACATAAATCAACAATCGCTTGTTCTGAAGCTGAATGATCTAAAAGTGTGTAATCTATTTTTTGAAGTATTGAATTTTCTAGCATATTTTTTAATTTACAGTTGACTTATTTAGTAGAAAGTTGATAATTGATAGTTAATAGCGATTTTAACTTTTAACTATTTAAAGTTTGATCGAATGTTGTTGTTTCTATGTTGAGTTGTTTTCCTAATTGAACTACGTAATTGGATAAGGACTCAATTTCTATTTGCTTCCCTGCACGTTTGTCTCGATGCATGGAGGAAGTTGTTTTATAAGGCATTTTTTCCATTGCGGAGATATTTTTCTCAATAAACGAATCCTTGATATGAATGTATTGAGCATCTGCTAAGGACTTTACTTCGCTCATCATTGCGATTAGAGTCTCTTTTAATTCTTCGTTTTCTAAAACCTGACCTATCGTTTTATCTTTTAGAGTCGTTAAAGTAGCTAAACTTGAAATGAAAATATATTTTTCCCAAACGGCTTTATCGATGTCTTCCGAAAGTCTAACATTCAAATTGGCTTTCTCAAATAAATCATAAACAGACTTTACAGTTTCAATTGGTAAATCATTTGAACCGATACAGACATAGTGATTTGACCCTGTGATTTCAATTACTCCAGGTTCTGCAATTTTAGAAACGATAAAAATACAACCATTCAACACCTTCGATTGAGGAAATAACGTTTTTAGCTTTTGAAAAGAATCAACTCCATTTAATAATGGTAAAATAATTGTTTCATTTGAAATTGAATCTTTTAATTGTTGAATAGAATCTAATAAATCATACGATTTTGTTGCACAAATTAAAATGTCAATTTTACCGATTTCACTAAGATTATTAGTTACTTCATCTGGTTTCACGGTCAATGTTTGGTCATCCATTTTCACAGACAATCCATTTTCTTTGATTTTTTGTGCATGCTCTCCTCTTGCTATAAAAACAACTTCATATTCATTTGAATTTGCATATTTATCAGCTAGAAAACCACCAATGTAGCCACCTACTCCACCAATACCAAGGATAACAATTTTCTTTTTTTGCATTTCGATTTATTGAACTTTTCAAAGGTAGAAAAATTCCATCAATTCATTCTTTTCAGAACATATTCATATGCTTCTTGAATCTTCAAAAAACGTTCGTGCGCTATTTTTTGATGTGCCTGATCTTCATTCATAAAACGATCTGGGTGATTTAATTTTGCTAATTTACGATAAGCCGATTTTACCTCATCTATTGTTGCACCATTGCTCAAGCCTAAAATTTTCAATGAGCTCTCCAACATGGAAGCTGAATAATTATAAGTCGGACGAGAAGAACTTTGTTGTTGCTGTTGTTTTTGATAGTTTTCTTGAGCTTCCTGTTGTTTCTTCTGCTCGTAATAACTATAAGAATGTAATACGCTTTCTAATTCACTTTCCGAAAGATTGAACAAACGCGTTAACTCTTTTAGAAAGTCTAATTCATTTGCTTTGATTTCTCCATCAACTGCAGCAATTCCGGCTAAGAAATAAAGTAAATTACTTTTTTTGAAATCGTCTTTAGAATTTAAATTTAACCAATCTGTTACAGATGAAATAACAATGTTTTCTTTGTAATACATCTTAATTTTATTGTAAACATCGAATGAATTACCTGGGAAATATTTTGTAATATGCTTTTGAATGAAATGCATTTTCTCTTTTGAAGCAATTCGTTCTCTTTGAATCATTACAACTGCTAAACAGATATAAGCTTCAATTATAGTATCTTGAGAAGCTTTTAAGTCTTTAATAAAAACTCCATTATTCAAACATTTACGATTGTATTTTTTATAAGCTCTATAAACAAACCAAGCAATTATTACGAATGGAATAAAAAATGCAATTTGAAAAATTAAAGGTAATTCTTCTTCTTTGACTGAACCAACAGCATGATAAGAATGAAAACCGAAACCGTATCTGAGTTGAATGAATAAAGGCATTGCTGAATTTTGAATTTTGGATTATGAATTTTGGACTTCGACAAAGCTCAGTCAGATTATTTTGAATTTAAAATTAAACATTTAAAATCAAAAATTAATAGTCTTATTCGATTTCGAAGATTAATTCTGAGATGTTTTCTTCTGCGAAATACTGATTGGCTACTTCTAATAATTCTGAAGCAGTTAATTTATCGATTGATGAATAAATTTCTTCAATTGTGTCGATTTGATTAAACAATAATAGACTTTTTCCTAATCCAAGCATTAATCCTGAATTATTATCTAGTCCTAAGGCCATGTGTCCTTTTAATTGTTCTTTCGCAGCGCTTAATTGAAGAGTTCCTAATTTCTTTTCTCTTAAAATCTTCAATTCTTTGTAAACTAAATCAATCGATTTGTTCAAATATTTTGGATCTGTACCAAAGTAAACCGACCAATATCCTGTTTCTACATAAGGTGTATAATTCGCTTCAATCGTGTAGGAATAACCGTATTTTTCACGAATTGAAAGGTTTAAACGAGAATTCAATGCTGGTCCACCTAAAATATTGGTCAACAAGGTCATTCCACGTCTCATTTCTTGATTGTAACTTGGCGCTAATCCACCAATGACAGAATGAACTTGAAAATTAGCTTCTTTCGAACGAATTTTAAAGGGTGTTTGCCCTGTATAATCGTTCGTTGGAACCGTATAAGATTGTTGTTTACATGCTTTAAAATCTTCTTCCAACATTGCTTTCACTTGTTTCACAGGAATATCACCTACAAATGAAATCACAATATTATTTGCAGTAAAAAAGCGACCAACATAATCCAACAAATTTTCATGGGTAAAGCTATTAACACTTTCTTTCGTCCCTAAAATATTGTTTCCAAGAGTATGTCCTTTGAATAAATAAGCTTCAAAATCATCGAAAATCTTATCGCTCGGACTATCTAAATAAGAATTGATTTCATCTAAAACGATTTCTTTTTCCTTTTGAATTTCTTTTAAAGGAAATGATGAATTCAAAGCAATATCAGCTAATAACTCAGAAGCTCTTTTAACGTGATTCTTAGTAAATGAAGCATAAATACAAATCTCTTCTTTCCCTGTGAATGCATTTAATTCGCCTCCAACAGAATCTAAACGAGATAGAATATGAAATGCCTTACGTTTTTTGGTTCCTTTGAAAATACAGTGTTCCAAAAAATGGGCTAAACCTTCTTCATTTTCTCCTTCAAATCGAGAACCTGCAAGAATCGTTACACCTAAATGAGCAACTTGGGAAGAAGCATGTAAGTAAACAACTCTTATTCCGTTTGATAATTGAAAAACTTCCGGTTTTATTTCGTACATCTATGGATTTTTTCTATAAACTTTCCACGAATTATTTTCTAATTCAAAAACAATTCGATCGTGTAAGCGTGAAGGTCGGCCTTGCCAAAACTCTATTAATCTTGGTTTTAACATATATCCACCCCAATGTGGAGGTCTAGGCACGTGTTCTTTAAATTTATCAGCAAACTCAACAACTCGATTTTCTAAATCATCTCGTTCAACCAACAAATCACTTTGATCAGAAGCCCAAGCACCAATTTGGCTGCCTCTTGGACGACTTTCAAAATATGCATCACTTTCTTCTTCTGCAATTTTCTCAACGGTTCCTTCAATTCGAATTTGACGTTCTTTTCCAGGCCAGAAAAACAACATTGAAGCATTTGGATTTTGAGCAATATCTGTTCCTTTATGACTGTTGTAATTTGTGAAAAACACATAATTTTCATCAGCCATCGCTTTTAAATATAAAATACGAGAACTTGGTCGATTTTGAGCATCAACAGTTGATAATACAAAAGCATTTGGCTCTAACTGTCCAGTTTCAAATGCTTCACGATACCATTTATGAAAAAGATCAAAAGGTGTTTCACCAAAGAAACCCTCTAGCTTACCATGATCAAAATCACGGTGATCGTTTTGCATTCTTAATAGAAAATCTTCCAACTATATGAATTTTTGATTTTGGATTTTGAATTTTGGATTGTTGAGTAATTCAAAATCCAAAATTCAAAATTTAAAATTATTAAGACTATTCTTCTTCGCTGAAATCGTCGTCTAAATCAGAATCTTCATCTTCGAAATCATCATCTAAATCAGA
>Ga0315909_10000074_pt1 | contig 121323 bp, 91 predicted proteins | sample LakEriMetagenome_11_FD_203527 | JGI IMG/M metagenome (GOLD analysis project Ga0315909, IMG submission 203527) | Freshwater fungal communities from buoy surface, Lake Erie, Ohio, United States - Buoy 2 MA125 | ecosystem: Environmental > Aquatic > Freshwater > Lake | place: USA: Lake Erie, Ohio... | reverse complement strand
CCCACATCTGCTGTGAGATTGAAGTTAGGTCCTAAATTTGCTCCCAATGGTGAACTAAGTGTTATTGTTACAAACATTTACTTTTTAATTATATTTTTAAGCACAAGGACTACAAGTTCCAGATGAAGTGTAAACACCATCAAAACCTATTGAACCAAATGTACAAGACCCAGCATTATCTGACCAATAACTATAAATACTTCCATCATACACATTTCCATATTGGTCATAATAAGTTTCACCATTTATCAAAGTACTATAAGTATATGAATACAAAGTTATACTCGTAGATTGTGCACATGCATCCTGTCCGCTTGTATTTGATACACTAACCATAAAACTATATGGTGGTGGTGCTATTGTGGTAGTTGTAGTTGTAGTTGATGTTGATGTTGATGTTGTTGTTCCACAACTTTGTGGGAAATCATAAATTGCGTTTGCTGCACCATTTCCACCATTATAATCAAATCTAACAACATCATTTCCAATTCTATAATATATTTGACTTGGGCCATCAAAAACTAATGTACTGATTTCATAAAAACAAAATTCTGGTCCCGCGTCATGGAATAATTCACTACCAGCTACTAAAGGATTATCATATGAATAAACAGTGAAGCTATTAGTTAAATTACAAGCATCATTTGCTGTGTTTGCTCCAATTACAATTGGCAATCCATCATTATAATCGTAATACAGTGTATAAGAATATGGTGGCAATGGTCCGCAAGTTGTGGTTGTAGATGTGGTTGTTCCTGCCAATGTGGTTGTTGAAGTAGATGTTGGTGGTAATGTGGTTGTTGAAGTAGATGTACTTGTAGTTGAAGTTGAAGTTGAAGTAGATGTACTTGTTGTTGATGTTGTGGTTGATGTTGTTGGTTGTGCTCCCACAAATGTCCAATTAGAACCACTTACTATGTAGCTCTTAGTAGAATCAAAAAATACATTAGATGTGAAATCAACAGATCCTTCATTCTTTCTGTAGAAGTTAACTTGGTCAACAATTAATATACCATCTTCAAATACTTTCAGTCTTGCACTAGCAGTTGTAAATGAACCCCAAAGATGAGATGCTATTCCATCTTTTGTTTTCAAAGTAATATTTGATAAAACATTTGCCGGAACTAATCCATTAACTTCCCCATCAAAATAATAAGTTGAACCAGCTACAACCATATCCATATCCAAATAAGGAGGATTTCCACCATCATATTCATCCAATTGTACTTTAATACTAAATGGTGCTAAAGTTGTAGTACTAGTGGAAGTTGTAGAAGTTGAAGTACTTGTAGTTGATGTTGATGTTGAAGTACTCGTAGTTGATGTTGAAGTACTCGTAGATGTAGTTGATGTGGTTGTTAATGCACAAGCAGTTAAACAAGTTGGGTATGATGTTTCATCACAATCAATAGAAGTACCAGCTGTTGATAATGTTATTGGTTTATATGCATATCCATCCGGCGTAGTTGGTCTATACCATCTATTTACATTTGCATAGAATGTTGATGCAAATCTTATTTTAACTGTACCCGGTAGTAAACTACAATTAGTACAATCATATCTTCTTGCAGTATAATAATTGTAAGGAGATGCGGTTGTGGTTGATGTTGAAGTACTTGTTGATGTTGATGTTGAAGTACTTGTTGAAGTAGTTGATGTAGAAGTGGATGTTGGTCCGGCCGTTGTTGTACTTGTTGTTGATGTTGTAGTAGAAGTACTTGTGGTTGATGTACCATAAACCAAAACAACACTTCCACCATTGTAAGTACAAATAGGTGCAGCAGTTGTAGTTGAAGTTGATGTAGTTGATGTTGATGTTGTTGATGTTGTTGATGTTGTTGTGGATGTTGCCGTACAACTTACAACTGCATTTTTTATTGTATATGCACCGCTACTATCTCTTAATATTACAAAATATGTATTGTTAAATAAACTCGTAAATTCATAAGATGTTGCACCACTTAAATTAATAGGTGTTGCTGCAAATGCTTGTCCAGATGTTGTACCTATCGCAACACTTTGATATGTTCCATTGCCACCGGTAAACGAATCAACTAAAATTTTACCAGTACCATTTAAACCAGTACCTGTACAACTTGGTGTAAGTGTAAAATTTACAGGTGGTAAGGTTGTTGATGTTGTTGTAGTTTCTCCAAAATAAACACATCCGCATTCAGGTGCGGGTGTACAATTTCCAACTATTGTAATTGTTGCCGCAGATGATGCAGATACCGTATTTTCTATTGCACCAAAATCAATAGATGGCATTCTATCGTATAATAGTTGCCTTGGACCTTGCCAACCCTCACATTCAGTCCATTCTACATATGACGTAGTATTGGAAGGAATTGAAACCCTATAAATGTAAACATCTGCCATTAAGATTTAAATCTTTAAGATACCTATAAGTATATATCTCTAAGGTTTAGGTTCTATGATGTCATCTGATACGAAGTATGTTGAAAGAACATCAATTGATATTTTAGAACTCTTATCAAATGTTGGAAATGTTCTAGAATTAATATATCTTCTTTTACCAGCATTAACAAAAGCAGAAGATTTATTACCACTATTACAATCTTCCCAATATATATAACCACCCCTTGCCGTAGAAATCATATACTCACCGCAAACAATAGGTGCTCTTGTAGTTGTGGTTGTAGTAGGTCCTAATGTTGTGGTACTCGTACTTGTTGAAGTAGAAGTGGTTGATGTAGATGTAGTTGTTGGTGAAGGTGCAGCCGTTGTAGTTGATGTAGTTGATGTAGATGTTGTGGATGTGGATGTTGACGTAGTTGTAGTTGATGTTGTAATACCACCCAAATCAAAATCGGCATATAAAAATTTTTGTGCTCCACCTTGTAAACTTCGTGTATTTGACCAATCATCTGTTAATCCAGTTGTATAAATTGTTGCCGTTGCTTTGGAAAGTAAAGCGGCTTTTACCTGAGCTGGTGTATATGATGGATTTTGTTGAAGAATCATAGCACAAACTCCTGCAACTTGCGGAGAAGCCATTGATGTACCACCTATATTTACCTGTCTAAAAGATGCATTGTTATAATAGTTTTGTGCCGAAAATCTTGTAGTTGTAGAACACGCACTCATTATGCTTGTACCAGGTGCCCATATATCAACACCCGGTCCTGTTTCAGATGAAGTTGCTTTTTGGTCTAAAACAGAACTGAAAGGAGTTCTATCAACATTACCAACACTAATAGCATCATCATCATGCGGTGAAGAACCTCTATGAATATACTTTGTTCCGGTATCAGTTGCAATAGAGTTGTTGTAATCAGTTCCACCTATTGTATCAATTTTAAAAGAACGATTACCAGCTGCCACACAAACAACGATTCCAGCATCTAACATTTCTTGAATATCAACATCTACAGAATCAATTCTAGTGTTACATATGTAGTTGTATCCATATGCACCACCACTTATATTTCTAATACCATATGTAGATTGTCTGTATGTTGCGTTTCCAGTAGTATTAGCGTCTGTAAATGTACTACCTCTATAAGTTACTGATGTTACACTATTATAAAATGTGAGATAACCCCAACTCATATTAACTACCGTAGGTCTACTTCCTGCTTTTGCCGTATGCCAATTTTTTATACAATCAAATGCATATGTTGTTGATATACCAGTACCACTATCACCGCTACCTTCCAATCCATTTAACTTAACAGAATATATTCTTGCTTCCTTTGCCCAACCATAAGTTTTACCACAAGCTATACCTGCTACGTGAGTACCATGTCCATCAAAATCTCTATAATGATTTGCATTTTGTGTGAATGGTAATCCACTTACAGTTGCCCAATTAATTTGCTGAACTCTACTATTTCCTAAAGCATCTTGAAATTCAGGATGGTCGGTTTGAATACCACTATCTTGTATTACAACATCTACACCATTACCATCTAAAGTATAATCGTAATTTAAAGTGGTTGTTGTACCAATACCATAAACGTTTGTTGGGTTTGAAGCTCTTATCAATCCCCAGTTTAAAAATGAACCAGCTGATGAAGTTGTTTTAGTAAAATCTCCAGTTTGAGTTGCGGATGGTGCAATTATAATATCATCTCTATGTTCAGGTGGTATCTCTACACAATAAACTCTATCATCTTGTCTAAGTAATTCTGCTTCTTCATCTGTCAGCAAATACCAACATTGGCGAAGAGATGCGGGTCTTTCGTTTGTGTATTGAACTGCACGATTGGGGATGTAAAGTTTACCACCATCGGTATCACTTTCCATATCATTCCAAAACCCATCGTAGTCAACTCCTTGTTTAAGTGCTACGTTATATTCTCTCATTATAATTTATTGTATTGTATCTTATCATAATTACCACTACCATCTGCCGCCACTGCATTTATTGATACATATACTTTGTTTATTGCCATACCTTATGCAATTTGTGTCACAGTAACTATACAAGATGGTGTTGCTGGTCTAGTTGGTGTTGACTGAGTTCCTTTATATAATAATTCGCCGTTTGCAGTTGTTGCTGACCAGAATAATTCAATGTAACTTCCACTTGTTATTGGTTCTAAAAAATTACGTGCTGCGGCAAGAAAACCCCCACCCGCAACTATTTCTATTGTATATTCACTATTAGAGTTTGTAATGTTTGTTCCATCTTTAGATAACCAAACCGAAAAATCAACTGCTGCTGCCGTAGTTGTATGTAATTGTGAAGAAAATTGAATATTATACATACCCGTATTTTCTACATAAATTCTTGTTGGAAAATTAGAAAGATTATTTGAAACATAAACTCCTTCAGAACCATTAATTTTTGTTTCAAATTTCATTCCATATGCGGTATTAGCAGAACCAGTTTGAGTTTCTAATGAACACCACTGTCCATAGTTGAATAATTTGTTTCCTGCTCTATAATAGGATGAACCACTTGATATATAAATACTACCACTAAATACCGATGCTCCATCTACAAAATGAGAACCTGTAAAATGTGAAGAACCTGTGACTACAAATACTGAATTTTTGAAATCAGAACTACCACTTACAATTATACTACCACTTAATACAGTGTTACCCGTAATTGTGTTTGTTCCACTTAATGTGTGAGTTCCACTAAATAAAGTTGAACCACTTACCAATAACGAACCACTTATAGTTTGTGTACCAATAAATGTATTTGAACCAGTTACCGCAATTCCTAAGTTTCCGATTGTTTCGTTTCTCCAAACACTACCACTTCTTGCCAATAACTGATTGTATGCCAAAGATGCGGTTGTTATTCTTACATCATGCAATTCATCAATTTCGTAGCCATTTTGCACAAACACATTAATAATACCAACTGATGCATGTACTCTTTGTACTACACCAACTTGAATAAGATGTACAGGAGCTTGTGGTTTTTCTACTGTCACACTACCAGCTGCAGTTCCTAACCATAGTAGGTCACCTTGACTATATGCTAATGTGTTTATACCTTTTAGTGGACCTGATGTTACCACCTTACCTTCTGCACCTACTCCAATTGTTTCTGCTGCTAAACCTAATATTGTTGCCGAACCGTCATCGCTTTGTGAGTGTGCTTTTTTAACTGCAACTCTATTACCTTGTGCACCACTTATTCTAACCGTTTCACCTTTTGATATTGAAGAAGAATCGGCGTTATATACAGTTTCAAAATCAATAACACCAATTGGCATATCTAAATTTCCGCCGCTTAGTCCTAATGTCAATGTACCTTCACCAGTATCCCAACCAAGTCTTGCTACTGCGGTTGTTGAATCCTTTTGGTCAAAATCAATATATGAAATATCATCAATACTTCCACTTATTTTTACAGAACCAGTTACCGATTGAGTACCATAGAATGTGTTTGCGGATGCGGTTAATGCAAATTTATTATAATCAATAATTTGTTGTGAAGATGATACTACACTATTAGTTGCTAATATAGATGCGGTAATTCCTACTGAAGAAATTTGTTCGGTTACATTCAATGAACCAGTTACCTCTGCTCCATATGGAGATACTCTGAACTTTCTTAACCATGTACTTCCATTAAATTCTGCAACATTAAATCCAGTATATCCACTATTTCTACTATCAAATACAAATTCTGCAGAACCTCTCTGAGATACATTTGAATAATTACTTCCAAATATTTGGTAATAAGGTCCATAAATTGAACTACCATCAAAGAAACCAAATAACATTGCGTTTGTATTTGATGCATTATACAATAATGGTGATGTACTGCTTAGATGTAAATTGCCCTGTATTGTTTGTGTATCATAGAAAGTATTTGCTGATGCTGTTTCTGCAAACTTATAATAATTTGATATTTGAGTTGATGAAGAAACAATCGCTGCGGCTTTTAATGATGCCGTATAAGCTTCGATACTATTTAACTCAATTCTTGCAGATGCAGTAAATGCATTCAAAGATGAGGTTACTATTGAAGTTCCTAAATTTACTGCTAATTGAGAAGATGTAAAAGCAGATACCCCAACAATACTATTATTGGTTGATGCACTGAATGACATCAATCCATTTGTTATACCAATCATAGAACCACTAAGTAATTCTAATGAACGAGTTGCCTGATATAATTGATACAGTTGGGCATCGGTTGCATATGTATTATCCAACGATGCGGTAAATGCCATCAATCCGTTTGTAATACCAATCAATGAACCCGTAACTTGAGATAATGTAAAGTTTCTATTATCTTGAGAAGCAGTAAAATTATTAAGAGAACCTGTTACAATTGATAGAGTTGTATTTCTATTTACTTGCGAAGCCGTAAATGCTAATAAAGAAGAAGTTTGGTCTTGTAAAGATGCCGTTGTTTGATATACTCTATTTAATTCATTTGTTACACCGGATGATAAACCATTTATTGTTCCAGCAGTTGATGAACTATAATTTGTAAAAGTTGTAGAGTTTGAACTACTCAGCGCAGTTACATATGTTGCATTTGAGCTACTAAAAGTTGTATTGTAACTTGAATTAGAGCTACTAAAAGTTGTATTGTAGCTAGAGTTTGAACTGCTCAAAGCTGTAACATATGTTGCGTTTGAACTGCTGAAAGTTGTGTTATAGCTAGAGTTTGAACTGCTCAAAGCTGTAATATATGTTGAGTTTGAACTACTAAAAGTTGTGTTGTAGCTGGAATTAGAGCTACTTAATGCAGTAACATAAGTTTCATTAGAACTACTGAAAGTTGTGTTGTAGCTGGAATTAGAACTACTAAAGTTTGTAAATAATGTAGATTCTGAACTACTGTAGTTTGTAAATACCGTTGAATTAGAGCTACTAAAGTTTGTAAATAATGTAGAGTTTGAACTACTAAATGATGTTATTGCTGTTGAATTAGAGCTACTAAAAGTTGTGAATACTTCCGAATTTGAACTACTATAAAAGGTATAGTCTTCTCCATTTATTGTATATGAACCAGTTGAAACTACTGAGCCTGTAAACTCATGCAAATCATCAAATGAATTACCAAATTTTGTTGAACCGCTTGTATATATTATTGAAGATGTTTCGTATTGTGTAAAAATAGTACCTTTTACACTCATATTACCCTGAACTTCTAAATTACCAGCTACTTCAATACCATTACCACGTACGGTCACAGCACCTTTTAAAGAAGATGTATAAGTCTGAATATCTTTTACAGTACCCCTTACATTTCTAATAAAATTATCCTTTAAATTATCAGCTGTAATTTGGTTTGTAGTTCCATATAAAACTACTGGAATTACTGTTGTATTACTTGGAGAACTACCTATTGAAGCCGTTATATCGGTTATAAAGGGTAATTCGGTTATCTTCTTATCTGCCATTTTTCAATATTATTTTCGTAAAGTTGGTATTTAACTCTTATAAATATTGAAAAATAAGATAAAACTAATCCTTAAATGATTTTCTCTTTTTTGTAGGTAGAGCCGATTGTGGAAGTGTCCCAGCAGCTATTTTATCAAGTATTGTTTCTCTCTGCTGCTTTCTAATTGCTTTTTGTAATTCTTCCCTTTTTTGGGTTGTTGGTTTTGTATATTCTTTTCGGTTTCTCAATTCCATAATGTGGCCGGATTTGATAACCTTTCTTTTGAACTCTTTTAGAGCTTTGTTGATGTCCTGCTTTGTGCAGTCCACTATAACGATTGGTGCACCCATATGTTTATTTTTTAATTTGACTAATTGCTGACTTATATACTTTGGAATCCTTATCGTAATGAAGTGCCGATTTTAGTTTAATATCTCTACCAGTATCAGGATTTTTGATGGTTTTATTCAAATCAGCTTTTGGTAGTGGTATGCTTGGTTTAGGTTGTGGTAACTCTTTAGATTTAACGTGCTGAATTTTTTGCTTAACTTTTGGATACTTTGATAATCTACTTTTTACCGCCTGTACATTTTTTAGTGAGTCATCTACAAAAAACACATCATCATATCCTTCATCTTTTACTTTCCCTTCTATCCAATCCGCTTTCTTTTCAGGATTGGCATCACCTAATGCAACTACCTCTAAGTTTCTAATACCTAAATTTCTAATAAAATCATAAACAGGTCTATATGCTGAACGAGCGGTTAGTATGAAAATCTTTCTACCACCATCAGATGCTGACATTCTTTTTAATAATTCAAAATATCCTTTAATTAGTTTTGGATTGGATACCTTTTGAAAATCAGTATAATCAAATTCATCACCCGGCTGCTCTTTGTAAACTGCATATTCACCAGGAGTTAATTTTGATTTTTTACCATTTGAATGAGTTACATAAATAAAAGATGTTGTTTTGACAAGTGTATCATCAAAATCAAATACTCTCAACTTTTTATCTTCAGTAAATAGTGTTCTTGATATTGGCATATTATCCGTTCAACAATTTTTTACCTCTAACCGGTTTCTTACCCAATTCAGCATATAGTTTTAGATTTTCACCTTCTAAGAACTGAACTTTTACTTCAAGTCCAGCAACTTTAGCTGTCATATCTAAAACCATCTTACGAAGTTCATCTTTCTCTTTTGAAGATGATACTAAAAGGGCTTCCAATTTGGTGATTCTATCTCTGCAATCTTTTTTGATGAAATCCTCATCCTTCTCTCTTTTCTCCGCACGTTTCTCATAGAATCTCCATGCAGATGCTCCACCCAAAACAGTTATGGCTGTACCTATTACGGTATAGATGTTATTCATGTCCATTTTACTTAACGTTTGCTTTTGCTATAAATGTTGTATCCTCAGGTTCTTCCTCCTGTGTTTGGGGTAACGCTGCTGCAACTCTTTCTTGTCCTTTCTTATCAAAGTACTCTTTTACGAACTTCAATCTCTTTTCAGTATCTAAAATTTCGTGATAATCCATATCCAATAGGTCATTTACAACCTGTCCTCTATTAGATGTTTTCTTACCGGTCACAACAATAGCTACTTGCTTTTTGGTTGAAGGAGTTCCTTTATCGTAATATTTCATAATTGCACGAAAATGTAAATCATTTTGATGCATTTCTTTTATGAAATTTTCCCTTATAATTGAACGGATTTTTTGTTTTATATTTTCCATTTATACAATTTTACCTGTATAAATATATAAATTAAAGATTAGGTTGATTTTTTTGAATTAATTTCGTAGCAAAACTAGCAACCAATTCCCTACCTTTAGAGTGAGCCGTATCGTAAAACTCTTTTTTCTTATCTATTGGTTTAATATCATCTATGAAAGAAGGTTTTCTATTGACATAATCTTCTGTTATGTATATACCATCCATAACAAATTGTTGAATGTTATACCCCAATCTTCTTGCTATATTTGCCGATTCCATTCCGTATGTATCTTCGGGCCCATATCCACCCAATTCTTCTGGTATTGTAACAAATTCCCAAAATGATTTAGAATACAATGTATGCATTCCACACCCAAATTTAATTGTTGGTATTTGTCTAAAATGAACTTTTGAAATTGTTTGAGTTAATGCACCAAACATAACATCTCTATCATCTATACCAGTACCATATGGTTTATCAATATACTCAAAGTGGCACAAAGAATCCCAACTATTATCCCACCATTTAGCCAATGATGGTGAAATTATATAAATTCCATCTAATTGATATGATGCGTTTAATTGGTGTTTAAGCATTTGTTCGTGAAAAAGAATATCCGTATCACAAAATATAAATTGGTCATAATCTAATTTAATTGATTCTCTTTTTTGTTGTGTAGTACCCCAACAAGAAGTATCTAATATTACTTCATTTATATTTTTCAATCCATTAAACAATATACCAAAACGGCTTACAAAATATCCTTGCTTCAATTTACTTTCTTTCCAATCAGTTAATTCTGGATTTAGGTTTAATGTTACTTTAAGTGTTACATCATCATCGGAATTTAAATATTGAAAAGCTTTTTTCATTTGAAGTAATAATCTTTCAAACATTTCCAATTCAGATGGCATTACATGTATGCAAATAAGTGTTCTTTTCTTAGCCATTAAAATACATTTTTAAAGAATGGATAAACCATATCTTTTGAGTTTAAATTAAATATGTGTATTTGGAATATATCCCATTCAAAACTACCCAATTGGTCAGTTTGCTGAATTATAAAAGGTATATTTTTAACAAAAGTTGTAAAGTTATTATTATTCAATTTAGCCCCATCGAAAAGGATTTGAACATCACCTTTCATTGTATCTCCAATTGAATGAAATTTATCACTTAAATCAAACATAGATTGTGTTTGCTCTTGTTGAGCAAATTCTTTATATTCACAATCTACATAAATTCTATCACACCAAGGTTCTAATGCTGCAAGTATTTGTGGATTACAATTATGTACAACGAATGTAGTATCATAACGATTACCAACAATAGGCATCATAAGTTCATCATGTAAAACATCAGTATGCCATTTTCTCCACCACTCTTTGAATTTATTTTGACGTAGTAAAGTGTATTCAACAGAATCTTCAGGCTTATACCACTTAGTTCCATCAGGTAAATCAATAATTCTTTCAATCTTAATACCATCTTTGAATCTACTACCTCTACAAGTCATATGATATACAAAAGCATCTCTACTTTGAATCAACTTATATTGTTGTAAATGAAAACGATTGAATAGGTCAGAATCTTCCAACTCCATTGGTGCAAATAATTTATCATGCCCACCAATACAAACAAAATCTTCTTTGAATAACATCCAAGGTGCGAATATACCTTGAGTTGTTTTTCCTTCCATTACATATTCCTTTTCATATACAAATTTTCTGAAAGCATCAGTATTAAATTCTTCAGGTTCCATTCCAAAGTTCTCCACATACTTTTCAGGACCAGGTGGGTGTAATGGTGGTTCGATACGAGTTGCCGAAACTACGTTTAGTGGTTCTAAGTGCTTCAACATATTACCTACATAGTTTTGTGTTACAATCATATCAGAATGTAGTATAGTTACAACAGGTGTTTGTGCCATATTGATTCCTATATCATACAAAACAGTGTGCCCAACTCTTTCCGGGCCTTCGTTTCTGTATCCTTTTATATATGGGTGTTTTTCTTCCATTAATTGAACCCATTCCCAAGTACCATCATTCGAAGCATCATCTAAAATTATTATATTGTGAGTATCACCATAACAATCTTCTATACTACCAATTGCTTGCTTCAAATACTTTACGTTATTTCTGCAAGGAATTATAAATGTTATACGTTGATATTGTGCCATTATTTTTTATTTTCTAAATAATATTTTAAATCCTCTGGTGTACCCAATCCCCACATTTTTTCTATATTAAATGTTTTAATTTTCTTACCATCACCAATTGCTTCATTAAAAACAGGACAAACATAAAATTCATTATTTACTCTGATATTCTTTTGAATCATTTGTTCTGCGTATTTTACATAATCACTTCCCTTTGCCCAATAATAAACACCAACAGTTGCTATATCTGAAATTGGATTCTTTTCAGCTACTTCAGTTACATACCCATACTCATTTACTTTAGCAAATGACCACTTAGGATGTGTTGCTTTAAATGTAAGAATACCACCATCAACTTTTTGTTCAATCATTTTATACATAAACTCATTCGAATCCCACTCCACAAATTGGTCAGAGTTTGCCATTAATAATGGTTCATCATTGTTTATAAATTCTTTTGCTAAAAGTGTTGTACATGCAGCCCCTTCGGTCATACCATCTACTTCAACAATCTTACAATTAGGAGTGATTAAGTTTAAAAGAGTATCTAAGTTGTATTTCTCTCTATGTTCTTTCTGAACCACATAAATAAATGTTGCTTCTATGTTTAAATTATCCGCAACAACCTGAATCATTGGTTTTCCTTCCACATCAATTAATGGTTTTGGGAATGTATATCCTGCTTGCTGAAATCTACTTCCAGCTCCTGCCATTGGAATAAGAACATTCATCTTACCACCTTGCCACTTTGGTATGCTCATAGTTTTAGTTTCCTCTAATTTACGAATAATTTTTGATATTTCCAAATCTTTTGGCGAATCTACTCTAAGTACATTTGCTCTACTTCTACTTGCCGCTAATAAACCATGCGGAGAATCTTCTACAATAAGAGTTTCTTCGGGTAGTACCCCCATCATACTCATAGCTTTCCAATACATTTCAGGATGCGGTTTGGAGTTCTTTACATCCTCATTAGAAAGGATTAAATCCATATACTCAATTATACCTATCTTTGAAAGCATAACCAATACAGACCTTCTAATTGAGTTTGAACAACATGCAAGCTGATAACCTCTATCTCTTAGTTCTTTAAATAATTGGATTTTATCTAAATCCGGCTCTAATTGTGAAATTGCTTCAATAGTTAGATGTTGTTTTCTATACCAAATATCATCATAAAAGTCCTGATGCAATCCTTTGTTCTTTTTGAGTAAGTCTAATTTTTGTGTTGTTTTCAAACCATCATATATTGAAAGGTGTTCAGCTTCGGTAATAACAAACTTTTTATCAATTTCTCTGAGAGCTTGATTTAACGTATCAAAGTGAATTTGTTTTGCTTCAACTAATACACCATCTAAATCAAATATAATTAATTTAATCACGGAAGAGCTTTTAAATGTTTACCAACTTTAGTAACTCCTTTATGTTGAACTGCTATTGTTGCACATTCATTACCATAAATGATAGCACTCTCAATATCATTTGTTCTACAATATTGAATTGCTAATCCTGAAATAAAAGTATCTCCTGCTCCACTATTATCTCTAACTTCAACTTCTTCTACATGAAACACTTTATCTTTGTATTTACATCCTTTACCACTCATTGTTACAATTAACTTATCATAGAATTGGTCAAAGTATTGTCCAGCTGCTATATTATTTTCATACTCATGTTCATTTATTTTAATAAAACGAGCTCCCAACATTTTTTCATTTACAATCTTTTTTGTATCTATGAACACAGTATCATGCTTTGAACAAATGTATTCAATATCATCATACTCTAAAAATCCTTTATTGTAATCTGATATAATAACTGCGCAATAGTTTTCGAAAGGTATATGTTCCAATCCTTCTACTCTTTTTGACTTTGAAGCATCAGAATCTACTCTAATAATTTGATGATTTGTTTTTTCTTCAACATATCTTGTCTTAGTAATAACTTCCGAATTTGTTACCAAATCAACTTCCACTCCCAACGATTCTATGTTTTCATATACGTTAGCTGCCATTCCACCAGTTTCAGTTTTTCTTTGTGGAATAAATACAGGCACAGGAGCTTCAGGACAAAGCCTATTTGCTTTACCATAAATAAAAACGTCTTTACAACTATCTCCTATAACTAATATCTTCATATTACCAACTAATTTCCCAGTCTTTAAATTCTGCTGCTAAACAATCAATTTTATAATCTTTTCTACCACCCATTACTTCTTGGATTTTGTTTTTAGCAACATTTCGGATTCCATTTAATCCATGTGTTAATTCTAAATTATTACCATCTTTAATTCCCTTACGATAATTTGATTCATTATGCCAAATATGTAAGTTCATTTGAGAAAGAACTACAATTGCTCTGATTGTTTCTGCTGTAATTGGTTCTTTACTCTCATTCAAATACAATTGAATATCATGCACAATTGCTTTTATTTCTTCCGCATATTCTTCTTTATGTTCGGTAATAAAAACTTCTTTTAATTGAACGATACTTAAACGGTCAACTAATTCACTCAATGTAGGTAGGTATTTTCTTTCTGCCATATTATAAATTTGTAAAATTTTGATTGTTTTTCTTAACTACTAATTTGTAAGCCTGTATCAATTGTTTGATTCCGTAATCTAAATCATAAATTGGTTTCCATCCCAATGATTCTAATTTTTCGTTTGATACGATGTAGTTTCTCTTATCAAAATCTTCTTTAAAATCATCTTGCTTAATTACCAAAGATGGAATATGTTCTTTAATTTTTTCTGCTAATTCTAACTTAGAACAATTTGCCGTTGATAAACCAACATTGAATGCTTGTCCTTTGCATCTATCGTAATTTTCAATAATAAATTGGAATGTACGAGCTATATCTTGTACGTGTATATAGTTTCTTTTAAAGTGTGCTTCAAATAATACCAAATACCCATCAACAACACTCTTATATGTAAAATCATTTACCAAAAGGTCAGTTCTCATTCTAGATGATACACCAAACACCGTTGCTAATCTTAATGATACACCATTTCCTTTTGCTAACATTGCGTTCTCAGCATCACACTTAGTTGTTGCATACAATGATAATGGTTTGAATGGAGATTCTTCTGTGATAATTGAATCAGATGAACCATATTGTGAATTAGTATTAGGTAAGATTAACTTTTGGTCATCTCTTAATACTTCCAACACATCTACTACTTGTTGATAGTTTACTGCTACTGTTAATTCGGGGTTTGCCTTACATGCGGGCATACCAACAATTGCTGCTAACGGAATAATAATATCATTTTCCATTACTAATTTTTGCAATAATATAGTATTCCTAACATCACCCAATTCAAATTTAAAACCATCTCTTTTAAATAAGTGTAAAAGTGATAATTGGTCATACATTAAATTATCCAATACCGTAACTTCATATCCGTTATCTAATAAATGTTCTGTAAGTGTAGAACCTAGATAACCAGCACCGCCTGTGATTAAAACTTTATTCTTCATTTTGTATTCTATTTTTTATGTTGTTATATACTTTTATCATACCATCTTTTAATGATGTTTGAGCTTCCCATCCCAATTCTTCTTTTACTTTAGATACATCACACCACTGCCCCCATATAACTGTTTTTTTATCAGTATCCCATTCAACTTCAATATCCTTTCCACTAATATCTATTGCTGTTTTAGCTATATCTTCAATTGTACATCTTTCACCTTTACCAACATTATATGGTCCAACTAATTGTTTTGTATCCATTGCTTCAATCATCTTTTCAATACAATCTAAAGCATCATCAATATAACAATAAGAACGAGTTTCCTTACCAGTTCCCCATACTTTAAATGGTACTTCAGGATATTTGATTGCTCTATGAGAGAATACAGGAATTACCGAACCAGTTTCTAATCCAAAATCTTGGTTTGGTCCGTAGATACCAATGAATCTTGCTATTGCTGCTTTCAACCAATCGTTTTCAACTATTGCAGCTTCGATTGATTTTTCTCCAATTAATTTTGCCCAACCATATGTTAGTTCGGGATTAGCTGGATATGCGTCTGATTCTTTAATCATCGGAGAATCTGCAATCATTTGTAATTCTTTTGGATAAATGTGTGCGGAAGATGCGTAAAAATATGTATCTATTTTGTATTCCAATACTGCTTTCAATACATTTGCATCCATTTCCATATTTGCTTTCATCACTTGATATGGAGTATCCAAATAAACCCCAATACCACCAACTTTAGATGCTAAGTGTATAACAATATCTTGTCCTTCAAAAAATTGATGCATTATTTCATAATTTGTCAAATCACACACAATCAATTTAAGTGATTTTGTATTTTCAACAAATTCTAATTTACCCCTTTCAAAATTATCAATAGCAGTAACTTTATATCCTTTTTCAACTAATCGTTTAACCAAATTAGAACCTATAAATCCTGCACCACCTGTAACTAATACTTTTTTCATAACCAATTATATCCATTTTGAAATTCTATACAATCATTCAATATATTGTGACTAATAATATATGGAATTAAGTTTTCATTTATATATCCAATATCAGTACCACTACAATAAAATTGTTTAAATCCATTTTCTTTCATATATGTATCGAATTCAGCCATACACTCATATTGAGATTTTTCACCTTCATAAGCAGAGTGTGCATAATACTCAGAAAATATAAAACAAACTCTTTCCAAATATTTTCCACAACTTTTAACAACATTTAAATCGTTTGCCTGCGTATCTGTCTTTAAAAATTCTATAACTGGTATTTGTTCAAATGGAAAATTTTCTAAAATTTTTTCCAAAGATACAACATCAACATCAACTTGTCTTTCTGTTTTTGCACCATTTAATAATTCATCAATTGGTTTATGTAAAGAAGAACAGCCTGTATTTGTTATATCAGTGCAATAAAAAGTTTTTTTAGTTATTTCATTTACATTATCTATAGCTGCTTCAAATGGTATAAAATAATTTCCCTTATCTATATAATTACACAAAACCTCACCATGTCCAATTTTAACTATATTTTCTTCAGCAATAATTTGAATTTCACCACCTACTATAAATTTACCATCCATTATTCTTTGAAAATTTGTAGGATTTGGTTCAACACCAATTACAACAATATCATCATATTTATTTAACCAATAAGCTGCGTTTGGTCCTGTTGATGACATTCCCACATCTATCCTTACTTTACTTATATTTTTTGGAATACTATAATTTAAATTAATCATTATTTTCTAATATTATTTTTATTTTTAATAAACCAATCAATAGTAATTTTTAAACCATCGTTTAATTTAGTATTTGGAACATATCCATAAGCTTCTCTAAATTTACTCATATCATAAAATCTTCTAGGTTGTCCATCTGGTCTATCGGAATTCCAAACTATTTGACCTTCATAACCAACTAAGTTTGAAATAGTTTCTACTAATTCTTTTACAGTTGTTTCAACACCCGTTCCTAAATTGAAAGGGCCTGATTCTTTACAATCAACAGAATCAATAATTGCTTTTACAGCATCATCAACATAAAGAAATTCTCTAGTTGCTTTACCAGTTCCCCAAACTTCTACCGAAGGTAAATTATTATCCTTTGCTTCAATAAACTTTCTAATTAAAGCAGGTACTACATGCGATGCTTCTAAATTAAAGTTATCTTCAGGACCATATAAGTTTGCAGGAAGTAATATTGTTGAATCAAATCCATATTGCTCTCTGTATGCCCAACTTTGTATAATTAAATTTTTCTTAGCTAATGAATATCCATAAGAATTTTCATCAGGCAATCCCTGCCAAAATCCTTCCTCTGTAAATGGAACAGGTAAATGTTTTGGATACCCACAACCAGCTGCTAAAGATACAACTTTTTCTGCACCACATTGATATGCGGTATTCATTACAAAAATACCCATTGTAATATTTTCATAAAAGAACTCAGCGGGTTTTGCTTTATTAATAGCAACACCACCAACCTTACCTGCTAAATGAAATACTATTTGTGGTTTGTATATTTCAAAATAAGTTTTAACGTGCGATTGCTTTGTTAAATCTAATTCTTTAGATGATGGTGTTAATAAGTTGTTAGCACCCATTTCTTTTAAAATTCTTACAAGTGCCTTTCCAACAAATCCATTAGCTCCTGTAATTAGTATATTTTTATTTATCCAGCTTTTCATATTTTATTTTATTTTTTATATGCCCACCAAGATGGTTTTTGTCCATCGTGCTCAATTTCGTAATCAGGCGAATCTATACCCGTTAAGTTAAATTCCAGTCCGTTATTTGCTATAAACTCATTTACAGCGTTATATACTCCAGGCCAATCACCTTCGTGATAATCATGTCCAGCTATAATTCCACCTTTCTTAACTTTTGGATAAAATCCTTCGATATCTGCTTTTACAGATTCATAATCATGTAAACCATCAATATAAACAAAATCTAAACTATCATCTTCAAACATTTCAGCTGCTGATGGTGAAAATCCTTTAATCATTTCTGCTCTGTCACCAAATGGGTCTAATAATCTATGACATGTATCAAATGCTTCTTGTGCACCATGTTCTAATTCTGGGTTTTTTTCCCAAGGGTCAATTGCGTATAATTTTTCAACTGATGTATTATCTAAGATAAATTTACTAAAATATCCCTCTCTTACACCAACTTCTACTACTATTTTAGTATTAGTATTGTTAAGATGTAAAATTAATTCTCTTCTGTTTTTAAATTGTGACATATTACTTTATTAAATGTTTATTTTCGTTATACCAATTAATGGTCTTTCTAAGATTGTTCTCTAATGTATCAGGCTGAATAATATCCATCCATCCGTACATTTGTTTTGCCAAATCCACTTTTAAAACTTTATGCTTTACACCAACGAATCGGTTTGTATTATAGAATATATTACCATCATACCCAACCAAAGTTTTAATAGTTTCTGCTAAATCTCTAATTGTTGTGGTTGAACCTGTACCAATGTTTATAATTTCGCCATCATAATCAATTACTGCTAATAGGGCTTTTATTTGGTCTTCAACATAAATTAGTTCTCTAGTTTGAGTTCCATCTCCCCACACTTCAACTTCAGGTAAATTATTATCTTTTGCCTCAACAAACTTTCTAATTAATGCTGATACAACGTGTGCCTTTTCTTTATCAAATGAATCATGTGGACCATACAAAGTTGCAAAAACAACAGTAGTTCCTTTTAATCCATATTGTTCTTTATATGCTTTAATACCAGTTGTCATAACTTTTTTTGTCAATCCATAAATGTCAACTGATTCATGCATAGCACCATTCCAATAATCAGTTTCGCTCAATTCTTGAATATCACCAGGATATGAACAAGAACTACCAATTCCAATTAACTTAGCTTGTGGTTGATATTTGTGCCAACAGCTAAATGTATTTGTATGTATTCTACAATTAATATCAAATTGTTCTGCTTTATGTTTTAATGGCCAATCACCTGCGCCTTGCAAAACTGCGGCATGAATAATATAATCATATGTTTTATTAAATTCGGTAAAGGCTCTTTCTGCTTCAGATAGTATTGATAAATTATAGTTTGAACCAAAAAAATCTGCTTCACCACCATTATCAATAACATACTTTACAAAATTCTGCCCTAAGAACCCAGTTCCTCCTGTTACCAAAAACTTTTTTCCTTTTACTGTTTCCATTTTTTATTGTTTTTTATATGTTCGTATAAATTTTTTGAAGTATAATTTAAACTTTTATTATATGCATTTTCAATCATACCTTCGTAATCTTTGTAATTATTTAATACATCTTTAATCAACCCTTCCAATTCATAATTTTCATTAAAATAAATAAAATCTTCATAAGGTGTATAATAATCTTCTATTATATTCCAATGGTCTCTTTTACACAAAATTAAAGTTCTATTAAATGCGGATTCGTGTACTCTTTGTTTGAATTGTGGTACTCTACCACTATCATCCATATAAGCGAATGCTTCATTTGTATCCCATCCCTCATGCATCTTTACAACAACTTGCTGGTCAGGTCTAAAATGTAATAAATTATAACATACCGATATTTTTGTTTTTCCAACAATATCTAATTTTTCTTTAAATGATACATTATAATCCGTAGGAGCGTATGGATCTGGATATCTTTGTTGTGATATAAATCTATAATTAAAATTTCTTATTTGGTCCAAACATTGTACATGGTCTATTCCATGCAATCCACCAAAATAACAAACATCATATATTTTTTCTTGTCTTTGTGGAATTATATCATCACCAAAAGGATAAAATATAGCTTCATGCCTATCATCACCAAAAAGTGTATTTAACCATTTTGCGGTATATGGGCAAATTGAATATATTTTTGTAAAATACAAAGTTTGCTCAAATGCGTTTTGGCCTGCTGGGTCTTTTTCAAATACAAATTCACAAGGCTGCCAAAGGTTTAATAGTTTTCTACTTTCAAAATGTTTGTATTCATTTTGAATGCTTGAATTTATAGTTGTATTAATACCATACATTAAAACATCAGTATCACTTTGTTCTGAATGTCTTTCTATTTTTAAATAATCGTTTACGCCATCCGGTGTATCACCACCCATATCTTTTATAACTAACATAATATATAATTTGTTGGATAAAACATTTCTCTTTTTAAAGTTGGTTCATCGGGATGATACCATTCCGGTGCTACAACTATTTTATTTGGATTTGGATTAACATATGCTGCCCACCATCCAAACGAACTAGCATGCGATAGTATATTATGGTCACAACTCATTATTCTACAATAATCATCAATCTGGTCTTGCCCTTCTGAAAAAAGGAATCCATCTTCACCAAAAAATTGTTTACACCATTCTATATCAATACTATTATTTTCGTTAAATCTTTGTCCACCTGTGAATACTAAAAACTTTACGTTCTTTCCTTCAAATACTTTCTTAGCTTCCTTAAAATAAGTTTCATACATCCCACCTGGCTCATATGCTTGAATCAATCCCATTTGTCCATTTGTCATATTATCACCTCTCCTAACATGCACACTTACTATTTCACATTGATGTTCCTCTTTTAAGAAATCAATATAGTCCATACCTTTATCCAAATAATAATTGATTGGAGTAAGTTCTTTTTTAATTTCTTTCTGAATATGTTGAAAGTAAAATATACTTTGATAATATCCATCTATTGTTGTATTATCAGGTAAATTAAAAAAATTTGAATCATATTGTTTCCAATTAGGTTCTTCGTACATATGTTGAAGATTATTGGCATCTTTTTGGGTTAGATATTCGCACTGAATATTAAACTTATCTAATAAGCAAATCTGACCATGCCAACTCATTGTTTGTGGATTTGGTATTTTCATATCATATCCATTTTTGGTAGCCAATCCTTTTAATGCTGCGTATTGAAATAATTGATTACCCAATCTACCGTTTTCACCTAATTTATGAAATGTTACCATTATTCTATAACCTTATTATTTTTAAACACAGTGAATTCGGTTAAGTCTCTATAACCATTTAATTCACCCTGGTCTGAATTGTGTAAAGGTAGGTTTTGCATTACTGCTAAACCATGTGCTGCTTGTTGTGGAGTCATATACATATTCCATCCTAAGAACTCAATATCATCATCTTTGTAATACTTCTCACTTCTACCTTCATAACGAGCTCTCTTAAACCATTCAGCTGCTTTAGGGTCATCCGTTAAAATCATACCACCTTTCCAAATTGGTAATATCTTTTTGATGTGGAATGATAATCCCATATAAGTTCCGGGCATATACATATCCTTTGTGAATCTCTTAGCTGCATCCCAAATTGGATATGGTTTTAATTGATATGCACCTACCCAATGATTTGTTTCAGGTCTTTTATCAAATACCACTTCACCGCCGGCATGTATAATTGATTGTGGAACTGAAAGGTAAGTTTTAGATGGAATAGTAACTTCTTTTACTTCCAAATACTTACAAATTAAGAATAGTGCATTTGTACAACTATCAATTGAAATAGCGAATGGTGCTCCAGTATATTCGGCTACTTCTTCCTCAAACATTTTTACAATTTTGTAAGGGTTGTGTAATTTAATCATATTAATCTTCTTTTATAATTTCTATACAAAGGATATTCTTATCATTAATCATAACAAGTCTACCATCTTTTGTTTCAAACTTTGTAAACTGACCTTGCTTTATTGAGTCAGTATCTACTCCATTAAATGTTCTTTTCTCCCCACCAACAAAGTGTAGAATCTTAGAAACATATTTACCTTTTGCTGTTATTGAACTCTTTAGGCTTACCATTTTATTTTTTAGTTTGTAGTATGTAAATTTATCATCTCTACCACTAACTTCAAATCCACAACTAAGAAATAATTTATCACTAGCAATATTTCCTAATTTAACTTTAGCGTATGCGGTTGGCCATATAGCCATAGCAGATTTTATCATAAACTTACCAACACCCATTCCAAAAAAATCAGGGTGAGTACATACTCTGATATCATCTTCTATAACACCAACATATCCTGCCGGCTTTCCATCAAATAAACATATACGATAGTTTTGTGAATTACTAATCATATATTTTGTTTGTTGTTCTTCGGTAATCGGTGTTGTTTCTAAAAACCCATCAATTACTCTAGCATCCATTCGTAGTTGTCTTACAAACTCCCAATATTCTTTCGTACATTCTACTATTACCATACACAAATTTTTTGAATATCTTGTCCACCCCTATATCCCCAGAATGCCTCTAAGTAACCTCTATGGGTTGGCATGTTCATCATCGGAGTAAGACACGTTCCAATATCAATATAGGAATTATTGGGAAAATCTCTGAATAACTCATATACTGCCAAATTGGTGAATGTGGAAGCTGAGAATAAGAATACGTGATTTTGGATATTATTCTCTTTAATCCATTGTCTAATAATGTCAATTTTATCATAATCGTTTACAAATGCGTTATAACCTACTCTGAAATCTTTTACTACAAAAGGTAGTTTGGATACATCAGCGCTTTCATGTCCAACAAATACACAATCCTTACTATAAAGAATTGGAAGTGTATGTGTAACAAATAGGGGATAGTTACCATTAACCCAAAGATTTGCCCAAGTTAAACTCTCATCATCACCACCATGCAAATCTAATTGAAACTTAAATGCTTCATCACCCACACAACATCTACAACTAATACCTTTGTAGTAATTTGGTTGACGGTGTTTATATGCTTCAATCAATCGGTTGAATGATTCTCCATGCTGCTTTGGGTCATAATGTTTGAAATCAGCTGGTTGGTATATTCCACCCTGCTTTTGGTCACCTATTTGAATTAATCCTTTATCTAAAACTAATTCTTTATTTTGTAGAATATATAATTCACCATCAGAATATCTTGCGAAACCAAAATGTTCATCATTACGAATCATTTCAGTAAATTTGGCGAAGTGTTGTCTAAAGTTCTTCATCTAATATCTTTTTAATCTTTTCTGCTGCTCTACCATCACCATAAGGACAAGGTTTACAAATATACGAATCTTTCTCCAATTTGCCAAAAAGTTCTTTTAGTTTTTTTGGTTCTTCACACATATAAAGATGACCTGTTTGAATACCTTCTGGTCTTTCGGTTGTTTTTCTACATACAATTACTTTCTTATTAAAGAAAGAACCTTCTTCTTGCAGCCCGCCACTATCAGTTATTACTATCTTACAATCCTTTAGTATCTTAATAGTTTCATCATGCGATAGGGGTTCAACAACACTAATGTTTGCTAATAAACCCCTATGCTTCTGAACGTTTGGATTTGGATGAATTGGTAAAATGAACTTATATTGAGGATAATCAATTGCCAATTCATTTAATTCTATAAACCATTCATCCATCCAATGGTGATTTTCTCTGCGATGCATTGTGACTAAGATAGTATCACCATAACTACCTTTATCATATTTGGTAAGGTTATCCAATACAGTGTTTCCAACTATATGGATATCTCCCTTTACCCTTTCCGCATCTAAGTTTTCAGCGGAAAGTTGTGTTGGCGCAAAGTTAATATCTGCCAAGCGAGCTATCATTTGTCTATAACCTTCCTCTGGATAAGGATTTTCCAAATCGTAACTGCGTAATCCGGCTTCTAAGTATATAACCTTTATTTGTCTATGAAACGCTGCTAGCGCACAGGCAAATGCGGAGGCTGTATCACCTTGCACCAACACACCGCTGAAGTTGTAATTTGGAAAATATTCCATACAACCAATCATAATAGCATCTAATCTAGTATGACGAAAACTTTCTTCTATGTTTACTCTAAAATCAACATGAACATCTTTTAGTAAGTCTTCATGTTGACCGGTAAATAATGTTTTATAATGTTTTTTTGGTAGAAGGTCAATCAATGGTTTAACTTTCAACCATTCGGGCCTTGTACCAAAACATATTAATATAGGATAATCTTTACTCATTTACTAATTTCCAACCTTTTTGTCTTTGTTCTCTAAAATACTGATTCATTAATTCTTTGAATGGAACTCCTTCAATACTTCTTTGATTACTTTCCCACAATGAGTTAGCATCACCACCATAAGTTCCACCCTTAATACTTCCCCACATCTCAATATCGGAACGAGGATGTGGTGGTACAAATGTTTTAATACCAGCATACTTTTGTAACATATAACTGAAATGCATATCTTCACCACAAGTGTTATACTTTGGGTCTGGTATTTCTCTCCACATATGAGATAACCATTCTTTCTTAAAGAACCAGCTATGCCCAACTAAATCAACTTGAACCGTCTTATCATTGTTACCCTGCTCAGGCCAACCAAATCTTAAATAGTGTTCGTAGTAAGATGAGTATTGTGGTGGTAGTGGAACCGGATAAAGTAATCCAACCGTTCCTAATAAACCTTCATGCGTTTTCATTGTGTTAATACAATTCTCTAACCATTTCTTACCAGGAATTGTATCATCATCAAAGATACATACATAAGGATTCTTAGCCATAAATGCGTAAGCAAATCGTGCCCATACACCAAAGTTGTAATTACAATATGCAACTGGAACTTCCGTACCAATATCGTAATTAATCAAATCATTATCGCCAGGATTATTATACCAAACAAGTATTTCATCCGGCGGTAATGTTTGATTTTTAAGAGCCTCTAATTGTTCATTTAGATTCTCCCCTCTTTTGTAACCATTTAATATAACTGTAATCATAATTAATCCGTTTTAACTCTAAATCCCCATTTACGTTCCACCATCCATCTATCACCATAACAATCTATCCAATAAAAAACAATACGACCAGTAACCACATCAACAAAGTATTCACCTGTTTGTTGCATTGTACTTCTACTTTTTAAAACCTTTATCATCCCAAATAATTTTTCATTCTATTTTTCCAAACATCAACTGAGTAATGAGTGTGGTAATTATCTTTTGCAGCTTCCGAACACATAGTATAGTATGTTGTATTATCTTTTAATATCTTTGCTAAATTTCTTGCGTTTTGTATATCATATACATCAACTGAAAGATTTGGATGACACAAAACTTGCGTATCTACTAACACATTTCCGATACAAGGTATTCCAAAGTATGCACAATTGAGAGAGAATGTACCAGCTGCTACCGTTGGCATCATATGAACTGCGTACTTAAATTTAGATAATTCATTCATCCAAACTTGCCAAATCATTCTTGGAAAATGTTTTATACCATCTACACCATCTTCACCAACTCTTTTAGCGTGAGATTCTTGTGCCCATATTTCACACTCAAAAGTATCTGCAATTATATAACTTTCAAATCCACCATACCATCTTGCAAAGTTACCACCTATAATTGCTTTATTTTCTTTTATAGGAACTATATCTTTTACCAATTCCTCAATCATAAGGGTAAAGATAGGTCTTACTTCTTTGTTAGGAAAAAGACCTTTATAATATGGTACATCGGTTGAGTTGTGAGTAAAAATAGTATCACAACTATTTAAAAAGTTATAGAAATAAATTTGGTCTGCTATCTCATAATCATTAAACCACCAATGAGGACCTTCTTGAATATAATGTACCGCACCATTTCCTTTTTGTTTTATTGTTTCTACTAATGGTTGGCGAAGTAATTCTGAAACTGGATTTGTTCCTCTAACTAAAGTACTACCTTCCGAACTTAGAAATGTTTTACCTTTTGGAAATATAATAAACACATGGTCATATCCTTTTAAATCATCAAGCATATGAATATTGAAATGGTCAGCTTCCAAAGCATGCATCCAAGCAAATTCAGTTCTCATATTTGGATGAACTGCTGGAACTTTTCCCATAAATCCCATTTCGGTTAAGAAAGCTATTTTAGATTGTATCATAATAATCGTTTTGCTTTTCTTGCCTTTCTATTTGTTTATGATGATACAGACAATAAATTTCTTCAGCTGGAATTACTGATAATGTATTATACCCAACAATTCTTTCATGCACTTTACCTTGCCATTCTATTTCAGAAGTTCTTCTATAAAGACGTGTTTGGTAATCAGGAAAGTTTATCCAACCTTTTTCATCAACTTTCCATCCCCATTTTTTAATATGTTCAGGAGTCAATCCATTAACGGTATTAATTCTAGGAACAAAGAAAAGGTCAACATCTTTATTATATTCTAAGAAAGAATGTATATTTTCCATCAAATATTCTGTGGGGATTTCATCTGCATCAATTTGAAAAATAAAAATGCCATTTGCATGGTTTTTCAAATTATTTTTATATGAAGCAAAATCTTTATTAAGTGGGAATGAAATTACCTTTATTTCGTTTGGATGAAGTTGTGATATAATATTTAAATATTTTTTTACTTCATCTGTAACAGATTCGGAATCGTATTGAATTAAAATCTCATCTTCTTTTTTAATTCGTGGGTGTAAAAAGTTAATTAAATTTGTGATTTCAAGTAACTCATTACAAACTGTAATTGCGTATGTAACATTTATCATAGTACAAATATAACGTTTTTAATTCAAATTACCAAAAGTAATTTATGTATATGTATATATAGATATAAATATAGAAGTTTCAAGTAAAACGATAAAAAAAGGGTAACTTTTTTTGTTACCCTTTTATTTATTTTGTTTAATTTATCTTAACCTAACTTAACCCAAGCTAAACCATTATAATAAAGTAAATCACCACTACTAAGTCCAAATGATGATGATACTGTCAACATTCCAATGGATGGAGTTATAAATGCAGGTGGTGTATTCCCAGCCCATAGTATAGGTCTTAACTTAGCTGCTACATATATATCAGCTGAACCACTAAGTTCCAACACTCTAGTAGTTGAATCAAATGTAAGTGAGCTTTCAACTACTCCGGTAGTTGTTACACCATCATAACTTATAACACCATTAGTTGTAGTTCCTGTTAAACTAAGTAACCCCGTAGTTCCAGAAGTACCACTTGTTCCACTACTACCACCGGTGCCAGCTGCTGGCGTAAGACCTGAAGTTCCGCTTGTTCCAGAAGAACCGCTTGAACCATTATCACCAGGGTTACCAGTTGTACCAGAAGTTCCAGATGTACCCGGCGTACCTGCTCCACTTGTACCAGATGTTCCGCTTGTTCCAGAAGAACCATCTGTACCATTTTGAGCGGTAAGACCCGATGTACCAGATGTACCTGATGTACCAGCTGCACCTGCTGCGGCTGAAGTTCCGGATGTTCCAGATGTTCCAGATGAACCATCGTTACCAAGACCATTAATACCAGAAGTACCACTTGTACCAGAAGTACCACCACCGCCCGTTCCTGTACTTTCGACTTTTACACTACCCCCACCTAAATCAGCTATTGTAAAAGATGAACCACTAAATGCCAATGTTGTTACATTTTGAACATTAAATGCTCCAAATGTTGAACCATTATAATTTCTTACAGCTAACGATGAACCAAATGATGATGTAGCTACTAATTTTGTAATATTGTTAGGTCCACCAACCCAAACATAACCCTGAGCTAATGATGCCGATAATGAACCAGATATTTGAATATCATTTCCAGTACCATATGCATTTGATAATCCAATTTGCGAAAATATACCACTACCAAAAGATGATGTTGCTACCAACACACTAACACTACCAGCACCACCTACCCAAGCATAACCTTCTTGTAGCGATGCCGTTAATGCATTTGATGCTGAAATTCTACCTCTTACAGTTAATAAACTACCATCAAACAATAAATTTGAATTTACTGTTGAGTTCGGTACATTAAATGTAACAACACCATTTAAAGTAAATCCATTAAGTGTAAGAGCACCAGCCGTTAAAGATGATGTTGTTACTAATTTATTAACGTTACCTGCTCCACCTACCCACATATATCCTTCTGCCAGTGATGCAGATAGTGAACCTGTTATTTGTATATTATTTGTTGTTGCGTAGAAAGAACCAGTTTGTACAAATATACCACTTCCACCACCAGCCCCAGATGCTGTAAATGCTTGTAATGATGCTGTTGCTTGTAATATTCTAGCAATTACGCTATTATTTGAGCCAGTATATGTGTTTAATGATGCGGTTGTTTGTAATATTCTATTTCTTACAGAATCGTTTGAACCTGTGTATGTGTTTAATGAAGCTGTTGTTTGTTGTATTCTATTTCTAACCGCATCATTTGAACCAGTGTATGTATTAAGAGATGCAGTTGTTTGTTGTATTCTTTGGATTGTGTTGTCTAAAGAACCCGTATAGATATTTAGAGATGCCGTTGTTTGTTGTATTCTCTGATTATTAGATTCGTTTGAACCTGTATATAAATTTAGTGATGCCGTAGTTTGCAAAATGCGTAAAGTAAATGCATCTACTACAAATGTACCATCTGCTCCATTAGTTCCACTTACACCAGATGTTCCCGATGTACCACTTGTACCAGAAGTTCCCGATGAACCTCCACTACCGGCTGTGCCATTTGTCCCATCTACGCCAGATGTACCACCACTACCAGCTGTACCATTTGTCCCATCTACGCCAGATGTACCACCAGTACCAGATGTACCGCTTGTACCACTAGCTCCAGGTGCACCAGATGTATTTATGAACCAATTACTAATAGCGCTTCCACTTCCAACAATAGCGGTTACATTTACTACGAAACTACCATTTCCAGAATTGTAAGAAGTAACAGTAGCAGTCATATAATTGCTACCATTTTCAGATATAATTGTTTGTTGACCAGGTGTCCATTGAAGGCCTGTACCAATTACAAAAGTTTTAGAACCTAAAGAAATATCATGTGAGGTTGTTGATGTGGATGAAAATTTATCACCATCAGTACCAGAAGTACCGCTTGTACCAGAAGTACCACCACTTCCTGCAGTTCCTGTTGAACCAGTTGCGCCAGACGTGCCAGATGAACCAGATGTACCACTTGTACCCGATGTACCACCACTACCAGCCGTTCCTGATGTTCCTGCTAATATTTGGGATTGGAGATAATCTAAGTTATCATCCATCTCCTGTGCTGTGAGAGGAGCGTTTTTCGATAAACGTTTAACTAATGCCATTTTATATTATGTTGCGTATTTTAATATTGATACACAAGTAAATATAATTAAAAGGTAAAAGAAGAAGATTGTGGACTATTTTATATATTTTACAAGCACCTCTTTTTTGATAGATACCAATTCAGCGTTTTTGATATTATTTAGTATGTAAGTTCTAAATGTGGGTTCTGCTTGTGTGTATAATCTACTTGCTTTTACAAATTGATTAAATATTTTCTGACCATCTTTGTTATCTAAAATAAGAATATCTTCCAATCTTTCAGAATCATTAACATAACTTTCAGTTAATCCAGCTCTGTATAACTTTTTTAACCATCTGAAAAAATCCTTTGGTTTTACTAAACTTATTTTTATCGCAGATATAATTTTTGTTGGTGATATTCCCGTAACAAATACATAAGCCGTTTCTGTTCCAGCTAAGCTTTTTGTACGTCCATCTTTATAAGTGTAAGAATTTATTTTATATATGTTTCTAGGTCTTATTAAACTTTTAGCAACACCTTCTTCTTGCTCTATAAGTGGAATATACTCTCTTGAAAATGACATCTTATACCTTATTTAATTTTGGTATTTGAATTTTGGCTTTATTCAACTGAGGAACATTGAACGGAACAACTTTTGGTTGTGATTTTATATAAGTATCTAATATTGATACAAATCTTTCATGCATATGTTCTAAGGTAAAGTTTTTCAAAGTATTTTCTTTTAATCCTTCAGATTGTTCTAAATAGGTATCATACTTTTTATAAACATCATACATTTTATTTGCAGCTCCACTATAATTTACAGTAAACCATTGAGCTTCTTTTAGAATAAATTGGTCCGCCGCTGATTCATCTACCGATGTAAGACTACCATCTAATAAGATAGTGTGCTTAGCGGGTAGGAAATCTACTTGTCCACTCCAACCACTAGCCAATATTGGTTTACCGGTCAAAGTAAATTCAGCCATAGGTCTACCATAACCTTCACCTTTTGTAAAAGATAACATTGCTTTTACTTTTGGATGATGATAAAGGTTACTCATATCTGTTTCTTCCATATCACCATGTATCAAATACACAGAAGGGCACTTATCACCAAATGATTTTAATACTTCATCAATTTTCTGGCGAGTTGTTTCTCTATCAATCACACTAAATCCAGCATGCGATGTTTTTAGTAAAAGAGCGGGTTGTTTATCTTTTGGCAAATATTGGAAAACAGTTGCAAATGTTTTTATTGCCATACCAATATCTTTTCTATCCTGTCCCAAACTACCTTTTAACCAATGTCCAACAACTAAGAAACAAAAATCTTCTTTTACATTTTCTAACATGTCAGCTTTATCACCAGGTCTTTGGAATCCTTTATTAAATATTTCCGTATCAACTCCTTCAAAAAGAACTTCAATTGGTTTTGTAACTCGATATTCACCAAGAATTTGACCTGTATTTTGGTCTTTTTGTTGATATACAGTTCCTCCTAAATTTTGTCTTGTAAAATTAGATGGTACTATTATTAAATCCATTTTATTAGAACCATCAATAAAATCTTTTGGTGCAATCGTAGTTTCAACTCCTGCGGTTATACCAATGTTAAAATTACCAGATGGTGTGAATTCATTCGCAACAGATACTTGCACAAATACATCTGGCTTATCTCCTATTTGACCAATTACTCTATCTAACATCCAACGGCCAAATTCCGATTCCCCATCAACTTGATTCTGCGGAGTGTTACCCCAACGAAGTGGAATAATTTTAATATCAAATTTATCCATCTTACGAAGTGATTTCATCAAATCTCTACAATGGTCACCATATCCACTTCTAGTAAAAATAGGTCCCTGAAATACTAATGTTGGCTTATTCATATACTATAACTTATTTAACTTTAAATACCTCAAATCTTTGGCGAGGTTTCCAATTTTCAAATGTAGATTCAATTCCATCAATTAAGGTTTGGCACATATTTGTGTGCGATAACCCAGCTTCATTAATAAAGAATTCTCTACCAATTAATGCGTTCGCTTTTCTTTGCTCTTTTGGAGTATTATACATTTTCTCCATAGCATCAGCCACATCATGCAAATCTACTCTATCATCCCAAATATATGGTGTAGGTACTGAACCTGCTAATGCCAATGCTCTACTCCATACCGGTACTACCCAAGGACCAGGTTCTGCTTTACCTTCCCATTTTCTCCATTCATGCAAAGAACCAATCTTAATATAATCATCCGCAACTAATACGTTACCTTCAACTTTAAATCCACATTGGTCTTGCAACCCACCAGTTACGTTTACAATGATTGGTGTTCCGGCCATTACCGATTCTGCGGTTGCTAATCCAAATCCTTCATTGTTAGCTATGTTAATAGTACAATCAGCAACATTATAGTTATAATTTAATTCATGCTGAGGTCTTCTTTTTTCAGAGAATATGATATTAACATCCGGAGCTATAGCTTCAATAACTGCTGGAAGGTCTGTACCATTTTCATCAATAGGTTGTGTGTGCATCAATAAACAAACTTTATCTGCTTTTTCTTTACCTATTTTTTCACAAAATAATTTAAATGCGTAAATTACATCCGATGGTTGCTTTCTTCTAATATTACGATTTGACCAATAAAAAACAAAATCATAATCCTTACCACCTAAAATTTCTTTACGATATTCGGTAGGAACATCTACCGGTTTATATAATTCAGTATTAATACCATGTGGTACATAACTAACTTGCCAAGGTTGTTTTACTTTCCAAGTTGGTTTATCATTTCTTGCACCAATTCTTTTGATAATACCATAAGTTTGACGAGATATACATCCTATCCAATCACAACTTTCATAGAAGTTACGGTTATACATTGGGTCTGGCAAGTCATCCCAAATTGCATAGAATAAAAGAGGAACATTTTGTCTGATTTCATGTTCAATATCATACAACCATGTCCAATAACGAGGGTCAGTAAAGTGTAGAATAGCATCTGGTCTTTCTGCATTGATTAATTGTCTAATCAAATCAGCATTACCATAACCATTCCAAGGTAAAATCTTTACACTAGCATCAGCTATTCCGTAATTTTGTTTGATATCTTCACTAACATCTAAAATCTTTCCTGCTTCAGGGTGATTAATTGCTGCACCTACTTGAAACCAATCGTATTTGTGAACTGTACCAAGTACCAATTCTTTTGAAACTGTAGCGATACCACTCGCCATTCTTAAATCGTCTGAAAGTAACAATATTTTTTTCTTTGCCATAACTAATTTTAAAATTGTGAACCTGAAATTTGTAGTTTTACATATTCATTCATTTCATTTCTGAAATCCGCATCAGAAACATATCTTTCAACTGTTCTATTAACCAACTTTTGTAGGGTAACATCAGAATTAAATGATACTTTTTTAAACGATGAATAAACATCTTTCAAGATTTTCACAGTTGTTAGCTTTGTGTTTTCTTGATTCATTATAATAGTATTTATATATTTGTATATATAAGTATATTACAATTCAAAAAAACAATAATTTTTTATAAACTTTTTTTATTTATCAGCCTTCCCATCACAATGTTTACCTAAGAATTCACACCATTTACAATTCTTTTTGTTAGCACCAGGTACTTTAGGAAATGAAATATCTTTAAAAGTACCATCATCATTAAACACAGTGTTGATAAATTCCATAAATTCATCATGTGCTTTTGTTACCGATGGAGCGCCATGTGATGGTGCGTGCTTTGAGATATAAGGAACTGGAAATGCTGAATCTTCAGGTAGTTTTCTTCTCATAATCTGATATTCAACTTTAATCTTAGAAAGTGGAATATTAAATAATTCTGAATAATATTTTTTATAGAGAAGAATTTGTGCGTTTTTAAACTTATCAGCTTTCTGATATTGATTCCAACCCATTGTTGATGTTTTAAGGTCAATAATCACAATTGAGTTTTCAGCCAAATCTCTTAGGACAATATCAATAAAACCAATAAAATGCACACCTTCTTTAATTGGTGCATTCAATGGAATCTCAATACCAACTAATTCATAACCTGATTTAGAATAAAATTTATTAAGATTCTTCTTTAGCCATTCTAATATTCTCCTACCATCACCATAAAATTCTTCTAACTCTAATTGAGTACAAGGTGCTCCTTCACTAAGGGCTTCTCTTTCCTTAGTAAAGTTTTCCTTCATTCTTTCCAAAAGCAACTTATCTAAATTAATTTCATCTGCTTGCTTTTTGGATACACCATACATTACCGATAGATAGTGTTGGATAGTTTCGTGCATTGAACTACCAAAGATTGTGTGAATGTTACCAGAACTTTCACCCAACTTATCTATGTAATTTAACTTATATTGTTGCGGGCAGTTACTCCACATTGAGTACTGCGAAAATGATACTTTTGCCATAATGTAAAGATACGAAAAAATGGTGAAATAACCAAATTAAACTTTGAGTTTTAATTTAGTAATTTGCTTAGGGTCAGTACCATAAGCCTCCGCAATTTCTTTGATGTGTTGCTTACCTGCGGTTGTTTGAAGTAATATTAAATAGTAATCTTCCGCCTGAGCGATTGATGTACTATAATATTTTGCAACTAATTGAATAATCCAATCTTCATATTTTTCGGATGAAGTTGGTTTCATATATTTTAAAAACGCTCTTGTCTTTGGAATTAATCCAATAAGACAAAGATACATTGATTTTGGAGATGCCTCTTGCAAATAAGGTTGAATATCAGAAATTAATTCAATCCATTCAGGCTTCATAGAAAGGAAACGGAGTATCATATAGTTACTCCACGTCTTTCTATCACTTTCATCAAGCGTATCCCAATACTTTGGGTCTTTGTCTTGCGTTATTGCGTTAATATGGTCAAATAATGTTTTAGCCATTGGTATCCATATCTAATGAACGAGTTCCTTCGAATTGTAATTTATCTTTTTGTTCTAATGCTCTTAGTTGAACAGGTTTCATAAGTTCTTGCTCTGCCCCACAATCACCACAAAGATATACTTCAAATGGTATCATCATATCCTGGTCACCACCATATGCTAATTTAGATAATTTTCTCATCTTCATAGCAGGTAAGAATGTTTTACCACCACATTCACAAAATACAGGAACTGATGCTGATATATCTACTTTTGGTTGTGGTTGTTGTGGCATTTCTCCGCCACCAATAATGTTCGCCATATTATATTGTATTTAAAATTTGTATTAGGGTTGCTGCAGTTGGTATCTCTTTATCAATTGCTGAAAAGTGTTTGAATTGTCCATCTGCTAATAAAAGAATAACTCCAGAAGTATTATCGCCGGCGTACTCATCTACTTTATCATAAAGTAAAGTAAATAGGTCAGTAAAATCGGTTACCTTACTATCTATCAATGCTTGTCTAAGTTTCATATATTTGTTTCTCTTATCATCATTTGATTTGAGAATATCCAATACTTTCATTTTATAATCATTTTCCAACAGGTTTTGAACATCAACTTTCAATTTACCTTTTGTTGAATTCATTTGGCAAGTGTTGATTACCTTACGAATATCAGGGTATGATGAATCTATAATTGGAACTAAATCTTTCGGGTCAAACTCAATATTTTCAGATTTTAAAATCTTACTCATTTGAATTGCTACATCCTTTTTAGTTGGTGGGATGATTTGAAAAGATTGACAACGAGATTGAATTGGTTCAATTACCTTTTCTACATAGTTACAAGTCAAAATGAATCGGCAATGAGAACTGAATGTTTCCATAATATTACGAAGCATTGGTTGTGCTAAGTAACTCATATAATCAACCTCATCCAATACTACTACTTTCCATTTTTTAAAACCCATAGATGATGCAAACCCTCTTACTTTATCTCTAATAGTATCTACGTTTCTTTCATCAGATGCGTTGATAATCATAAAATCACAATCAATTGATTTTACAATTAATTTAGCAAGTGTTGTTTTACCAGTACCAGCTTTTCCATAAAGGAGTAAATGTGGTATATCATTGTTCTCAATGAATATTGAAACTTTTTCTTTAAGGTGTTCATTACCTACATAATCTTCTAATTTAATTGGGCGATATTTTTCAACCCAAAGACTATGGTTTACATTTTCTTCTTGATATTCAAACATATATTTTTATTTTCCAGTTGAACCAAATCCACCATTACCTCTTTCTGAATCTGATAACTCATCAGCTTCTACAAATTCAATTGGTGGGTAAGGTATAATCATAATTTGTGCAATTCTATCACCTATTTTGTAGAAATCATTGGATGTATTTTCGGTATATGTTTTTGTTTCATCATAAAAACGATTACCACCAAATACTTTATTGAATGTAGCTTGTAATTCACCTCTATATCCGCTATCGCATACACCAACAGCGTTACTTAAATCCAATCCGGTCTTTCTAACCGATGAACGAGGAAATATTAATCCCACAAATCCTTCAGGTATTTCTAAGGCAATCCCCATACCATATGTAATTTGTTCAGGCGTGTCCTTAATAATTGATGTTGCTACCAAATCCATTCCACCATCACCAGGTTTAGCGTATGTTGGAATTACTGCATTTGGATTAAGCTTCTTTATTTTCACTTCCATTTTCTTCTAAGTTTTTTTGAGCGATTAATTGAAGTCTTTGATTATCTCTTAGTTTTTTACCTTCATCGGTTAGTTCTCTTACAAAGATTTTAAATGATTTACCAGTTTGTCCGTGTGTAAATGAAATATAAGAATCTTCCATATTTGTAATTGTAAAAATTACTTTAGGGTCTTCGTTTTTATTCATAACAGAATCATCTGTCCACGCAAACACTTGTGGTTCATCACCATCAAACTGAAAACACCATTCTGCATCTTCTAACTTTTTTTGAGGTATTGTTAATTCTCCCAATTGTGGTTGTAACAATTCTTCATTTTTTACTTCTTCTACTTTTTTTGTTTTTTTAGTCTTTGACATATTGTTTTGTTTTTATCTTCCTACTTCACCTAAATACTTTTCCTTCATTTCTTCCCAACTCATACCAATAGCATCTATGTAAAATAAGTGTTCAGGTTTTAATCTGCCTTCTTCGTGCAGTTTTGTATATCTACTAATTGCGTGCTTCTTCCACCATTTATTAATGTAATCAACACCTTGCTTAAATTTATCTTTTAGTACTAATTGTTCTTCAGTAATTCTATCGCAAAGGAAATCATTACCATTCTCATACATCATAGCCATATACACACCTCTCTTAAAGCCGTGGTGATATTCAGTTGCCTTAATACCACACTCTTTAAAGATTTGTCCTAATATCTTTTGTTTGATACCACTAACAGGTCCATTAGCTTCATATCCCATATTAGCACCATTACGGGCTCTCTCATCTGAAATATTATCTTTGTACCATTCCGCACGATTTTCTTTTAACCATTGATGCCAAGGGTCATAATACTTATCATCCGGCTTAATACTAATCTTACCAGCGGATTCACCTAATGTTTTGAAAAGTGGAATACCATTGTATTGGGAATGAATTCCGTATAGTGAAGTTGTACCTACTGCTATAAGTACATTATCATATTTCTTTTTCCAATACTCTCTTACCTCAGGCACCGTAGTCATCATAGCGATTAACTTACCACCTAAAAAGTTGTAACCTAAAGGCTGAGTACATACGATTGTAGAAGCAATAGTTGTATTGTTTAATTTACCTTTTACAAACTTATCATCTTTAGTCCAACCAATGTAGTTATCTCTTACACCTAATGCGGTTACATCTGATGCTAAAGATATTTGCCCCAATAGTTTTCCACTTACTCTATCCCTTACATTAATCTTAACATTACGGCCAGGGTTAGCGGTAAAATCCATAGTATGAATCATTCTACGAATTTGTGACCACTTAGTAGCTTCTTTGGGGTCTTCAACGATTTCAACGTAAGGGTCTAACGCTTCAATTTCTTTTATCGTTAGCTCCTTATCGTTGATATTAGTTGGCCTCCATTGAGAATCATAATAAGATGCTATTTGGGATTTAGCCTGAATCATTGTAGGGTCTTGCAACTCTACCCACTTTTTATATAAAGTTTGCTCCTGTACAGACATCGTCATTAGATAGTCCATATTTTCTTTTAACTTTGTTTTTTCAGTATCAAAGTCAAAGACCGGTTTTTGTGGTTCAGTATCCCAAAAGCTCATAGTGATTATTTAATTTCTACTAAGTAATAGTTTGAAGTGTAGTCTCCATCGGTAAAGGAAGCATGTGCTAAACCTTTAGATGAAATTTTTAGTGAAGATGATTTAGAACCTTTGTTAGCAGTTAAGATTGCTTTCAAATACTTTGCAGAGAATGCAATTGGTTCAATATCTTCTTTTGCTGAAGTTTCTACAGCGATTGAAATTCTGTTTGAGTTGATTGAAGAATAACCCAAAATGATTTCTGCTTTTTTATCTTTTACAGTGAAAGTAAAAGTATCTGCATCAGCTAATGCACCTTTAGAACGAATGAACTTATTAATAAAATCATCATTCAAAGTTACTTCCGCATCAAATGGTGGAAGTGCTTTCAAATCAGGTACTGCTGGAATAACAGATGGTGCTGCTAACATATATTGTACCTTAGTTCCTTTATCAGAGAACTTAACTGCTCCAGTTGTTTCTTCAACTGAAATTGCTTCATCTAATACACTCAATAATCCTTTTAGTTGAGATGTAGTGTAGATTCCAAATTCACCATTAGGAAAATCCTTTTCAGCTACAGTAACATCACCTAATAAAGTTTTGTCATCTGAAATCATTCTTACTGAAAGATTCTTACCATCGGCTTTTACCATAACGGATTCAATCTCACCACCAAGGTTATAACGATTGATAAAACCATCAAATTTACTTTTGTTCATAATATACTTTTTAAAGTTTAAAGTTTAGAAATACAAATATACGAAAAATTATTCAATCCACCAAATTAAAATGAAAAGAATTTTTCAGCCGTTTTAGCTGCGGATAATACCTCACCCCATCCCAATGCTCCATAGAAATCCTCTAACTTCTTCAGTAACTCTCTTTCAAAAATCTTATCTACATCAACATAGTTTGTCACTAATTCCATAATTTCAGGTGCATCATTATACCCCTTAAATGCCAAGCCATCCAATCCATATGGGTTTTGCTTTAGATATACCCACTTTACTTTATCACCATCTCTCATTGGTTCGTATTTAGAAGGACATTTAAAGTGTACTAATAATTGATTATGTGCAATTGCTGCCTTAACGTGCGCCGGAGTTGCTGATGCGAATTGGAACATTGCCGTTGGTTTCTTAGGCATGTACTTTGATAATTCTTTTACTGCTGAGTTCTTTGCAATAGAAGTTACATCCATCGCTGCTAATGCTTTCTTAAAAGCCTGAATCTTATCGGTTAGAATTTCTTCACCATCACCTTTTAGAATTTGAATAAGAACCTCACTCATAAATTTACGGAACTCAGCCGGATATGATGAACGAACAACATCTAATCCTTTCACATCCAATCTATCCATAGGAATACCATTCTCAGCCACAATCCATTGAGCGTATCTTTTCTTAGCAATCCATATACCACTACGGGATACAAACTCTTTCTTAATTTGGAAACGATGTTTTTCTTTTGCTACATTGAATATCTTCTCAGCCAACACATCATAAAACTTATTAAGGAAGTCTTGCGTTTCACCAGCTATACCATCCACTAATAGGGCAATCTCAGAATCCTCTTTTGTTTTCCAATCAGGAAATCTATAATCTAAAATAGGCACTGCTGAAAAGAATACGGAATCAGTATCAATATAGATATTATAATCACCATCTTTAGTTCCTAACTCTTTGTTGTATTTAATGTTAGCCATATCCGCAGTTGATTTAATTACGGTCTGACCTGTTAGTGTTACTGCCTCAGCGTTATCCACATCATAGAAACGGAATGCGGGCAAACCCAACACACCATAAAGTGAGTTAAGAAGAATCTTTTGTACAAGCTGTCTTTTCTTATAGAATGCGTACTTATCTTTGTCACCAGCCTCACCATACTTCTTTTCCAACTTACGGAACTCCACACGCTGATTGAACCATAAATCCAAAATATCAGGTATACAACCAGGCTTATCATTCTTATATAATACACCATTTGATGCTACCGAACATTTAGCTTCTTCAAATAGTTTCTTTAGGTTTTCTTTTGTGATTTGTCTATCACCAATTGTGTACATATCAACCTCACCCTTCATAAACTTTTGGGCATCCCAATCGTTAATCTTACCAATCTTAGTTTCGGGACTGATGTTTACAGTCATAATGATTGATGGGTATAGTGATGTTAAGTCCAAGTCATAAATCCATTCGTACTTACCAACGATAGGTGCTTTAACATATGCACCAATAAACTTCTCTTCGTGATTCTCTCTAATAGCTTCCATACGTTCTTGTCTATCCGCAGGTTTGTTAGGTGCTACAATATTCTTACGTTTAAGGTAAGTTAGAAGTGCCCCTTCCAAATACTTTGATGAATAAACGAAATCTTCATACGGAACGTGACCGGCATGACATATACCTCTACAAAGGTCAATGAATTGTAATTTCCTATCTAATGAAACTACCAGGTCAACATCAATCAAGTTATACTCAATAAACTTTTCAATATCATCTTTGAATAATTGGTCCAAATTACCTTTATATTCAACCTTACCTCTACCCAATTCTTTCATAGCGATACTATCCAATCGGTAATTATCCAATTCTGAGTATGTGTACGTTCTATAAAGTTGTAGGTAGTCCAAATAAGATACTCCAGCCATAAAGAACCTTTTACGATATGGTGACCAAAAACACTCACCTATTGGTGATAATCTATTAGCGTGCTTAGCACCCAATAATCTTTTAATACGATTGTATAAGTACGGAGTATCGAAGTAATCAATGTTCCAACCAGTTACGATTGTTGGATTAATCATTTCGTATAGTTCCAAATATTTTAGAATCATATCTCTCTCATCTCTAAATGGAATTACACTTCGATTGCCGGTATTACTTTCTTTCATCTTACCAGCCTTATCCATAATCAATACCCAAAAATGGTCAGTAGCAGAATCATGCAAACCAATAGCGGTTAATTCATTCTCTGCCTTTTCCATATCAGGCAGACCACTTTCCATCTCAACCTCAATATCGTATGTGAGCGTAACATGCCCTTCCGATGGTATATCGGAATCCGTATAGGTATCAACTAATACACGTGTTGTTTCGGGCACATCTGATTCAAATAATTCGGGATCATCTTTTTTAAATTTCCATATCTTAGTAAGCCTATCACCATAAAGAGAAACATATTCACCTCTATCAGCTTTTTCATAAGCATATCTACTATAAGGAAAGGTTCTATAACCTAACTTATCATCCCAAATGTGGACTAAATTCTTCTCCCTCTGATAATAACAATTTTGGTACATTAATCAAATGATTTTCTTGCGATATTCACAAAGTTATTTTCTATATCCCAACTTTTCAATTGGTTCTCCCACAATAAAGATTGTGCAATTTGAGTTACATCCGGTCTTTCTATTTCACCATCTAATAACTTAACCACCATCTCTTTAAATTCTTTTTTACCATTGTAAAGAAGTGGGTAGTCTTTACCAACCATTTCAGGGTAACATAACCCATTTGGTAATAAATATGGTACACCCAAACTTAGACCGTCAGTTGTACTCATACTCCATGCAGAATATGTTTGGAAACACCCAACTCCAAAGTGTGCCTCAGCCAACTGATTCATATACACACTTCTATCAGCATGTCCTATGTATTTAGTATATGGTTTATTCAATTGTTTTAGAGATGTCCATACTTCAAAATCTTGTCTTTCTTTCCATAGTTCATCCATAGTTTCAAAGAACCATTCTGAACCTGTATAGATACCTTCTCTATGATTGAATACAATTGTCTTAGGTTTGAATCCTTTAGATGGGGTTGCTGTATCACATCCCAAATACCAAGGTTGTATAATCTTATCCAGCTTTTCAATAATGTGTGGTTGGAAATCAGCGGATGCTCTTTGTAATACTAAATCTTTAACCCATTGTGAGTTCACACCACACACTTTCATTTGAAGCATACCTTTTATGTTTCTCCAAAATGAATTATCATCTCTAGCACCATTATCTTTTATTTCCCACCAATGGCAATAACCAATGATAGGTTGTGTTTTATTATAGATACGGCTGATTTTAAACTCATTAGTCCATTCAGGCAAATGTGACCAAATTAAATTGAATTCACCTTTATATTTTTCAATAAGTCTATCAAAGAATTTATGCGGATAATCCACTCTCATCTTTGGTGGAAAGCAATCTAATCCATCCATTTTCACTAACGTTACATTTGGATATTCAAATTGATTGATAATACCAGGATGGTTATTTAGGTCTGGGTAAGGTAGTATCCACTGCCACTCCTTACCGATTTGTGTGTTGTCCAGAAAAGATTTGAACACCAATAGGAATGAATCTCTATTGATGTCCTTCTCTTGTCCGAAGTTTGTATAATTCGGAATTACTAATACTTTCATTTTACAAATATACGAAATTTTATTGATACGGCAAAATAAATGGGGAGAAATACTCCCCATAAATTTTACTTCTTACAAAGGTACTCAATACCCTCAGCTACTATGGTATCACACAACCTAATGAAGTCAGTAACACGTCTTTTTTCACTATCAGTCAAAACGTTCTTTTGAATATCAAGCATTTTGCTGTTTCTGTTTGCTAATGATTCCCAATAATCCGATGGTTTTGTGAACATATCATTAAGGTTAGCGTATTTCCATTCACCCATTTGGTCAGCGTTTAATCCGAATATAACACCATCTTCTGCTGTACCACCCATGTCTACCGGTACACAATGTAACCCAGACATAGTCTTACTCCAATCATTAAAGTTAATCTGAATTAACTTATCACTTGTATGTGAAAAGCATGTCCAAGAATTACCCAAATTATTATCTCTAACAATTTTCAGAATTGAATCCTTTTGATGCTGTACTTCCTTATCAAAGGATTTTTCTGATTTTGTTTTCTTACCCATATCTGCTACAGTCTGCTTTATAGCAGGCTTCCAAACAGATTCATAACGAGCATCCCAGTTTGTATTACCATCTTCAGCAAAGATGTCAAATGTATTATCGTTCTGAAGAATATCAATTAGGTTTTTTATTAAGGATTCTTTAATCCTTTTGATGTTGGTAGAAACAGTTCTACTATATGCATTTCCATAAACTTTATGCAAAGCTAACACCACATAAACTACATACATACCAAAGTCATCCTTAAAAGGAGTCAAATCAGAAAACGCTTTACAAGAAGTAGCGTTGTTCTTCTTAATAATTCTATTGATTGTGGTAACAATATCAGCCCACCCACCTTCTTGGATTAATCTGAATTTTTCGATATGAGCAACCATATCTTGGTAGGTTACTTCATTCACCAATTGAGCGTAACGTTTGTACCACCAATTTCCAAATTTTGGATGGTCATGTTTGATGTAGTTTCTGAACATTTCGTTGTTTTCCAAAATATCATCTAAATTGTTTGTAGCCAACAATGCACCATACGTTGTGTAAAACGGAATATCTTTTTCAGTTTTCTTAGAACCAGTTGCATAGTTTCTAAACAATCTATCACCTTGCGTTTTAGGGTCACAACCAACACCCGGAACGTTTACAAACAATTCGTTTTGTAATCTATCACCACAAAACGAAGTTTCATAACTTTCTTCAGCTTTGATGGGAGCTTTATAGAAGTTGTGTGCAATCCAAGGGTTAGGTTGCAGGTTCGCATTTTGCTGGTCTTTGATGTGTTGCTTAATTGTGAAAGTGTTAATTTCATAATTAATTTTAGTTGCACCAAAATAATCAATCATTCCAGTTTCTCTAAGCAAATCCGTAAGAGAATACTTTAGTAAAACTTGCTGTTCATCCAATTTAGAAATCCATTCTCTCAATGAATTAAAGAGTACCTCAGTTCCATCAAGTTCATATTCGTTCTGAATATCATCTAGTATTTCATCAATATCACCTGCTGTTAATTTCTTAACATCTCTATACATACCAAAACACAAAGACATCATAGTACCATCATCGGATATGAATAAACTTTGTCCTTTCTTTGGAACAAAAGATAATTGTAAGTGTGCTTTTCTACTAACACCATCTACAAATCTGATAAGGTGGTGAAGTTTGTTTGTATATGAAGTAACACTATCAAGTTCTTCTTCTCTATTCATTTTGTTTGAAATGAATCCAGACTTTATTAAGGATTCAACAATACCAAAAGTGATAACATCCATTATCTTGCTATCTCTTTTGGATAAAACTTTTTGATTAAAGTGAAGAATGCTTACAATCTTTTGTAAGTCTTGAGTTGATTTAGCGATTTCCAATTCAGCTAATACTTGTCCTAATTGTTGTGACATAATTAAAGGGGTTTTGTTTATTGTTTATTATCAAATTGTTTACTATGTAAAGATAGTAAAAATATATGAATCTGCCAAATTATAAGTGTATTTTCTTATAAATTTTTTATTGAAAATCAATGAGTTGCATAACGTGTTGAAAATCAATGTTTTATAACTTATTGATTATCAATGAGTTATGAAATTACCAAAAATTTGCAGCCCCTTCAGGTGCTTCGTATGTAGTAAGATGATGTACGACTTCAGTATTAAAATCTACACTATTTTTTGGATAGGGTTTGATTTCATGCTTTAATGCCTTCATCAATTGTTTCTTTTCTTTCTTATCTTGCGCCAATATCTGAATGTATCGGTGCTTTGGTGGCTCCATTCTTCTCCAAAACTCTTTATATCCCTGCTTACCAATTTCTCTTTTAAGATGGTCTAAGTTACCACTACCCCACATTGAAAATACAGTTCGGCTGTGAATCCAATCGTATGGTTCTTTTTGTAATGAAATACCCCAATTAGGCATCAATGCTATATCAGATGAAATACCCTGATATATCCAATTTGTTGCCTGATATATTCCACCTAAATGTTCTTGTCCGGCATCTGCATAAGATAGTAACAACTTAATATTCTTATCATTTTCTTTCAACCACTTAAAAGATTGTGAAATAGCGAATGATTCAATATTAGAACCATACCCATCATCACAATATAATCTTGTCAATTCTAATGCGTTATCTTTCGTCAATCCTTCACAAATAGAAGTTGCTGCTTTTGCCCCAACAGGAAATCCATAAATGATACAACCAATTAGTTTATCACCATCGAAGGTACTAGCATCTTCTGCTTTGTAATAAATACCCAATGCGTAACGGCAAGAAGTCCAAGCGTGAGTGTAGTGTTTCTTAACAATAATATCTTTAGCGATATTCTTTGCTATTGGTGCTACATACACTTTACTTACATCACAATATTGTTTACCTTCAACTTTCATTTTTCTTTTTATTGGCCATAGCCTTTTCTAATACCGATTGCTTCTTTTCCAACCTAGCATCTTTCATTTGCTTCTTCATCATCTTATCATAACCTGCTGGAAACTTATTACTCACTTCAATTGGTCCATTTGGAAACTTCTTCAAATCATACTTCCAAGTGGATTCAACTCCATCATCATCTTTATATGTTATTTCAAACTTCGTAGGTTTATCAATTGGTTTTTCAGGCCACCTTCCCATATAATAAATTTATACAAATATACGAAATTATTTTGAAACTACCAAATCTACCGGGTCCATTTTATAAACTTCATCAATAATATCCAACTCCACCTTTGGATATGGGAATACCTCATGTTTAAGCGATTTTAAGAGTGCTTTTTTCTCCTTTTTATCTTTGGTTAGAATATACACATATCGGTGCTTACGGGGTTCTCTTTTAATCCAGAAAGGGCTTGTAACCATTGTCTGAATTATTTTCGGGTCATTCGTTCCGTATTTCACATAAGATGTCCTACTATGATGCCATTCATCATCCTCACTCCACTTAAAACTCCAACTATCTGACCATCGGATTTTGTTACCCTGATATATCCAATTAGTAGCTTGATATACCGTTCCTAAGTGTCCAGCGTTTGGGTCTGAATAAGATATTAGGGCTTTGATGTGTGGTGCGTTTTCTCTCAACCAATCAAATGTTCTACCCACAAACCAACTTTCAATGTTACTACCATACCCATCAAAAACAAACAGGCGTGTCAATTCTAACACTCCATCTCTCGGAAGTAATTCAGATATTGATGCGCCTGCGTTTCTACCAACCGGGTCACCATAACAAGCAACCCCAACTAATTGTTCGTTTACACCACTAAAGAAAGAATGTTCTTCATCCGATAAATAAAATAAGCCTATGGCATAGGATACCTTTGTCCATATCCCACTATAATGGTTATTGACAATGATATCCTTTGCAATATTTTTATTGATTTCTCTTATTGAGAATTTGGATATGTCACAATATTGTTTTCCTTCTACTTTCATATACTACCAGACCAAAATTCATTTAGATGATTCCAAGTTTTACGTTGAATTATCTTCATTACATTGGCTGGGGAAACCTTATTGTTTCTTGCTATCACCTTTACGTTTCGGTGACCCATACTCCATAATCTTCTGATGTTTAGAACTTGCTCATCTGTCAACTTTGCAGCTGGGTGAGTCTGTCCTCTTAAAATAGCCATGTAACCTTTATTAATATTTTTTATCCTATTGCTTCATTAATAGCATTTTTATATGCTACCTTTGAAGTTAATCCTTGAAATCTTTCAACAACAACTCCATCTTTTTCAACAATAACCAATGGAATAGAAGTTACATTGTATTGCTCTGCTTCATTTGGAGAATTATCTACATCATATTCAATGAAAGTTGCCTTACCATTAAATTCTTCTTTTAATTGTTCCAAAACAGGTTTTAGCATTCTGCATGGTCCACACCATTCTGCTCCAAATTTTTTAACTGTTATCATTTTTTAAATGTTTATATTGTTCTTCTATGTTTATATTTCCAGCTTCATGCTTTGGTTCGTAAGGACAATGTCTACATCCACTTCCACAACAAGAACCACGCTCTATGTGGTATTGTGGTGTAAACACTATCCTACTACCTTCAAAGTAATACAGCTCCTCTCTTTCTTTATTTAATTTCACAAGCACCCCCAGCACATGCCAACTCACCACTCAAGTCAGTTGTATCTTCAATCTCAATAACTTTACTTAAATCAATATCTGATAAAGTTTTTAGAAGTTCTTCGTACTTTTCTTTTGTACAATCTTCAAATGGAGCTTGAATATAAGTGCCGCCATCGTAAGGTAATACTGAAAGTCCGTTGTAGAAATCTTTATTTTCCCACATCCATTCACCAACTGCTTTCCACTCATGCTCTCTAATAGAAATTGTAGCAGATACGTTGTGTGTATTGTTACCACTTCTATGACCAGGCTTAACCCACTCACCATGTACTTTCTTAACTCTCTCTAACAATTGTAGTGGAGATTCAGTACGGAAGATTGAACCTTCTGGTGCTTTTTGTGGAATACCAATTACTGCAGTATCATGCGGTCTGAAATACTCATCTTCAACCAATTCAGGGTGATTAAGATGTAAGTATTGATAGATACTTTCGTTCTTACCAACTCTTACTCTACGAACATAATATTCATTGTGCCAAGCGTGAATACCAGATGATGTACCTAACGTTAATGATGTAGTTCCTGCAGGTTTTACGGTTGTGCATCTTGCTGAAGCGTTGATACCAATCATCTCAGCTACTCTTTTGTTTTCTTCTTTTACAACTTTAGCTGCTGCTTTCATATCATGCTTTAGGATAGCACCACTACCAATACCTGTCATAGATACACCAATTAGGGCATCCTTTTCAGTTGTTCTTTGCCAAATTGGTCTTAGGTAATGGAAATCGGTATAACCTGCTTGTAATGTTCCGATAAATGCTGCTGCTTTAACTCTTGCTTCCAAATCAGTTTGGTCTGCAATATCCGATACGTTTACTTCACAAAGGTTACAGAACTGATAAGGTCTTAATGCAATTTCACAACAAGGGTTAGTTCCCCAATCTTTATCGTTACTTAAATAGATACCAGGTTCACCAGCTCCACTTGCTTCAATACGTTTCCACAAATCCATAAAGTAATCTTTTGTGATTTTATGTCTCATCAATACTGCTGAATTGTTTGCTCTACCTCTTTGTGGATTGTGTTCCCACCAAGCACCACTCTTACAACTAATCATTTTCTCATCGGTTGCTGAGAATAGGGAAATCAATGCTGCTCTACGAATACCGCCAGCTAATACTGCATCAGCAATGTGGCAAATAATATCATGCACTTCAATTGGTTCTAATTTGTCACCATCACCCTTTGAATCTAAGATACCTTCTACTTTAATAAGGCACTCTTTAAGTGGTTGTGGACCAGGTGCTTTACCACCTGATGTAATCAAACGTGCTCCTTTTGGTCTAATATCTCTGAAATCAAACATAGGTTTACTTCCACCAAAGAAGTATGCTTTCATTAATACCAATACTGCATCTGCCCAACCTTCAATAGAATCACCTACTAAAAATCTTCTTGTCTTATCAGCGTTTGGTTTACGGATTTCAGGTAATTGGTCAACGTGATGTTTTTGTACTGAATAACCTACACCAGTTCCACCCAATAGAAGGAACATAATTTCAGAGAATACTCTCCAATCATCTGCTGGTGCGAATGCGCAGTTATAAATTCTATTTGGGGAAATTTCAATTGGTTTACCAGCAAATTGCATTGAACGCATAGAAGGTAAAACCTTTTTATCGTACACGAATTTGTAATTTTCTCTAATCTCTTTTTCTAATTTTGGGAATTTTTTAATATGCATTTCCATATTACGAGTAACTAATTCTTCCCATGTCTCTCTCCTTTGTAATTCTGGTCTATACTTTGCGTACTTCATATAGACTGTAATGTCCGATAAAATCTTTGTTGAAATGTCCATAATGTTTTAAATGTTAAAATGTGAGTTTGTAATTTTTTTCAGGAAAACCTGAAAATAAAAAAATAAATATGGAGTCACTCACCAAACACCACAAGTTTGTGGATAAAAAATCCACTTTTTTTAAAATAATTTTAAGTGTCAAAACTCCACTCTATTAAAACATAAGAAAGGGGAGAGTTACTCCCCTATCATTATGCTGCCTTTTGCTCTTCTGTTGAAGCTTTCTTATACGCAGTTACCAATTTCTTCAACTCACCAATAGCTTTTCTTGCTCTTGATTTGTTTACTTTTTTAGTACCATTGTGCTCAGTTTCAAAAGTTGTGAATAGAGCTTTCATTTGTTCGAATAGTTCTTGACTGTTCATAGTTTTTGTTTTTAAATGTTTATCCTAATCCCGTATTGGTATTTGTTTTATTACCAATCGGCATTGCTTCCATATACTTTTTATGTAACAATTGTCTTTCCATTTCGGCACCATTTGCACTTTCCTTAGTTGCCATCATACCATCAGCGGATGTGGCTGTGTAGACATCTAATGTACCATGCGTTGTATCCATCTTCGCTGGGAAGGTGATACCATCTTGTCCGAAACGATTCTTCATAATATGCACCCTTGCTGTATTATTAAGTTTATCTTTAGCCTTTCTACTCAAACTCATAATGAAATCGGCGTTCATTACTTTAGCGTAAGAATCTGCAATCTTATCTGCTTCAATAACTTCCGAATCAATTGCTGAACGATTAGTTTGTGATGCTGTCCAAATTGGTATTCCTAACTCACCACTCATTCCTCTTAAATCAATATACACACCACCTTGCTCAGCGTATGTACTATCGGATTTATTTGAATGTGATAGTAATAAGTCAGCGTAATCCACAATAACTAAATCGGGCTTATTACCGGCTGCTACCATCTTTTCTAAGTGAGCTTGAATTGTTTTTGAACTTGCTGCTTTAGGTGGGAAGTATTTGATTTTAAGTTTACCTCTAAGTTTCTTTAAGGATGTTAATACTTGCTCTTTCCTATCTACCAATTCATGCGAAGCGATATTAGAAAATACAGTATCGTATCTTAAACCAACATATTCTTGCGATAATTCTAATGAGTAATGTACTACAGTCTTTCCAGCTTTTACAGCTGCTGCTCCTAAAGCACATAATACCCACGTCTTACCAACACCAGATGGTGCAACTACCACTCCTAATTCACCTGGCCCCAAACCACCATTCATCAATTCATTAATACAATCCCAATCAGTTGCTACCGTATCTCTTTTTGTTTCATCATATCTCTTATCGAAATCAATAAGATAATCCATACCCAAATCCGAATCAACACCAACTTTCATTGCTTTATCAACCAAGTCTTTGATTTTATCATAGTTGCCTGATTTCAGTAAATCAATTGATTGTACGATTACATTCTTTAGGTTTTGATTAATACAAAATGATGTGAACTCATCTTTGATATATGCCAAATCAGTATTACCAATTTGATTATATACTTCTTTGAGTTGAGTTACGATTGTTTTTTGGAGAGCTTGATTATCAAGCTTTGAGACTTGAACTTTAAATACATCCAACGAAGGCACCTTATTATATTCTTTATGGTGCGATGCAATTTCTTCCACTATCCACTTATTTGCTTCCGATTCAAAGAACTTCTTATGGATTACATCTGAAAGTGTATCCATCATTCGTTCATCGGTAAGCAAAGCAGATATTACTTTGGTCTGAAACGATTGCCCATATTTTGAAAGTGTATCTTCGCTGTGCATAATTTAATTGGTTTACAAATATACAACAATTCGGTGGTATCACCAAATTATTTTACTATTATATTTGTATAAGTTGATTTTAACCAATCGTTTATGTCTTTCCAGTTTTGAAGAATTTTATACTTCATAGCGGCTTTAATAAATTCCATCTTATCAAACTTTCGGTTTGGTTCAGCGAATCTATCATTTATTTTCAACTTTGTATTTGTATTGATATGTGGTTCTTGCAATTGCATGATTTGTTTGTTTCTTAACACATCATCTTTAGCTGCAAGAATATCTTCATAGATTTTTGCATCTCCTTTTTTATCTTCACATATTTGAAAGAACTCATCAAAAGTTATTTCTCTATCTTCGGATAATTCAGGAAATCTTTTAAGAACTGTCTTTAACCCACAACCTTTTACGCCAGGTACATTATCAGAGTTATCACCATCTAATGTTCTGAATAAAAGGAGATTTTGTGGATATAATCCATATTCCTCTTTTACAATTTCTCTATTGTAAAGTTTCTTTTTAGTTGGTGAGTACACAAATGTTTTCTCATCTACTAATTGTAAAAAATCTTTATCGGTTGAAACAATATAACATTCTTCATCTTCTGCTAATACGTGCTTAGCAATGTGTCCGATTACGTCATCTGCTTCAATACCATCATATATCATTGTTGTAATTGGTAAACTATCTAATAGGTCTACCAACCATACAAATTGTCTTTTCATTGAAAGTTGCTCATCTTCTTGAGACATCATTTCAGGATATTGTCTATTCACCCTAAAACGATTCTTACCTCTATCAGCTTTATAGCCTTCAAATAATTCTTTCCTACCTTTAGAACCACCCTTACCATCAAAGGTTAAGATAACTCTAGTTGGATTGAATTGGCGGATTTGACTTCCGATTGAATTTAATGAACCAATAACTCCACCCGTATGTTCCCCATCCTCATTCATTGTAGGATTGGTAGTCCAACTACGGATGAAGGTATTTAGTCCATCAATGACAAGAACTCTACCATTCCTCACTCTTTGAATGTTGGATTCATGTTCTGTCTCTACTTCGTTAAGTAATTTTTTGTAAAGTTCTTTCATTTGTTTGTAACATTTTAATCACCTATTACTTCTGAGTCTGAAATCAAACTATCAGTATCAAGTGAATCTTTTTTGTATTGTGAGATTGTTGCTTCGCAAATTCTTTTATAAATTTGCTCTTTTACTTCGTTGTTGGTTTCTAATGTTGAAGGAAAATCTTTGGATTGGAATTTAATCACTTCGCCAGAATCAGTATCTACATACTCATACCAAGCTCCACTTTGTTTTACAATACCATTATCCTTCATTATAGATAACCAAGCTCCATAGTTATCAATACCTCTATCAAAGAAAATATCGAAATCGGCGGAACGTAACGGTGGTCCCATCCTATTCTTTACTACTTGACAACGTACTTTGATTCCTACGATTCTCTCATTACCATTCTCCTTCGCCTTAATAGTACCCATACTCTTTAATCTCAAACGAACCGATGCATGGAAAGCGATTGCTTTACCACCCGAAGTTGTCCAAGGGTCAGAGAAAGGCATTGCGTTCATTTTCTGTCTTAGTTGATTTGTGAAAACCAATGTGATTTTCTGTCTACCAATTAAGTTAGTAATCTTACGCATTGCTTTGGAGATAATGATTGCCTTATCAGTAGCGTAACCATCTTTGCCGTAATCAGCTTCCATTTCTTTTTCTGTTGATGCAGCGGCAACGGAATCCACTACAATCGTAACATACTTATCTTTGGATTGTGTTCTTACTTTTTCGATGATTGTTTCGGTGTACTCAAAACATTGTTCAACAGTCTCAGCTGCTACATACAACATCTTAGATACATCAACTCCGATAGCTTCTAAGAACTCTCTACTTACGGCGTTTTCAGTATCAATCAACACAGCGATACCACCTAACTTTTGTGTTTCGGCGAGTAAGTGTGCTGATAATAATGATTTACCACTTTGTTCAAGTCCTGTCACTTCGGCAATTCTACCAACAGGCAAACCCCCATAAGGTCTATTGGAGATGGCAACATCCAACAATGATGCTCCAGTTGAAATCCAACCGTCCACATTTGTAGGTGCTTCATCAGAATCCAAAAAGAATGCTACTCTTTGGTCCTTTGATTGTTTGTTGAGTGATTCAGCAAGCACTGCTGCCAAATCAACTTCTTTAGTTGCTTTTGCCATATTCTTTATAACTTATTTTATGAATTGAAAAGGTCATCAAATGCTGCTGCTACATCATCTAATTTCTTAGCTGGCGCAGGTGCTGCTTTCTTTGATGGAGTTGTATCAAATGGTGCTTCATCTTCATCACTTGCGGTAGAAGAAAGAGTTTCAGCGGATACTGATTTTTCTTCATCGGAAGTTGCTGATGGATTCAACCAACCTTCTAATACGTTCTTCAATTCTGCATAAGTTAATTCAGAATAAAGTTCGGTAATTTCCTTTTGTTCGTTAAGGAATTTGTCCACTTCTGCTTTTGATGCAGCCAATGGGCTTTCTTTTGGTTTAACACGGATTGTTGTTACAGGGTAAGATGTACCACTGTCTTCAGCTGATACTACTTCAACAGTAATATCTCTACCTTCATTTGGGTCAGTAATATCACCATAATCAGGATCTGCCATATAACCAAGAATTTCTTGATATACAGTTTTTCCAAAGCCCCAAAATCTTACGCCTTCACCTTCTTCACCTCTTACCAATACTGGTACGAATGTTCTAAGTTTCGGCTCCATTTTCTTAGCAGCTTTCCAATCTTCCTTATCACCCATTCTTTTAAGTTTGTCAGCAAACTCAACGATAGGGTCAGGTCTGCCAAAACTCATTGGAGATAAGTAAGTTTTGTTGTTGATGTTGTAGTGAAAATAAAGTTCAATAAAAGGATTTTCTTTATTGAATTTGTACGGCACCAATCTGATTGTGTGTTTGCCTGGTGCTGGCTTCCAAAGTTCTACTGAAGTTCTTTGGGTGTTTTGCAGTTTGTTAAGTCTGCTCTTAATTGCGTCTAAATTAATAGCCATGTCTTTTAAATTTTAAGAGTTTAAGTTTTAAAACGTTTATGTTTTAAGGTTGGATTATAGTGTCTTTCCTACACTTCCGTTACACATATAAATATAATGGAAATACAAATATACGAAGAATTTCTCAGACTTCCAAATCTTTTTTTCAGTATATTTTCTATGGTAAAAGATGTAACAAATATACGAAAAATTTGTTACAATGCCAAATAAAAAAGGGAGTATTTAACTCCCTTTCTTTTATGCTAACAAATGATAATATTCTTTAAAGTGTTTTATACGGTCTGCCAATCCGATAGTTCCACCATTTACTCTTTTAGTAATAGATGTTACTACTGCATCAGTTGCTCCACCATCAGCCATTATGTGTAATTTATTCTTATTGAAGAACCATGCTGCTGAAAGTAAAGCATATTTAGATGCTACTACATCAGGATTAGATGGGATATCTTCACCGATTGCTTTACCAAATGCAGTATAGTTATCCTTTCCTGTCAATTGGATATAACCACGTCCTCTAAATTTGTAGCCTTCACCACTTCCCTCATCACCATTACCCATACGAGATGCATATACTTTGTTAGCAATCTTTTGTGGGTTTCTTTGGTATGCATTTGCAATTGCTTCGGTTGGGAAATACTTTTTGAATATACCCATTAAACCTTTTGCTGAATAGTTTAGGTTTTCTTGTGTTGCTCTAAATCCACCACTCTCATGTCCGCATTGTGCTAAGAAGTGTGCCAATCTTAGGGGAGTATTGATTTGGAATTTTGCCGCAGTATCAGGAATCATTTGAATTACTGCATCAGGAATATGTCCTTTAAGTTTGTCCAATTTTAATCCACCAACAGGTGCTATTGGAGCTGCAGGTGCTGGAGCCGGAGTTCCTTCTCCCATTATTTTAGCCCAAGTTGCATCACCAACTATACCATCCGCAGGTAAACCATGCTTAGCTTGGAATTCTTTTACAGCTGCTTCAGTTTTAGGTCCAAAGTTAGTAACTGCTGGAGAGATTCCTAATTTCTCCTGCATTAATTTAACGTTTTCGTTATTATCACCTTTTTTTAATAACATTATACAATTATTTAGTTTCGTTAGTTATAACTTCTTTTCCATCACCAAAATCAATTACTTCAAAAACTCTTGTCTGAATTTTCTTAGTACCTTCGGCGTTTGTTAATATGATTGAATTTTTAAACTTCTGCCAATTAATGACAAATGAATTATCTAATACACCACCATTTTCTTCTTTTACAAGTTCATTTAGTGCGTTAATAGTATATAATGTGTTTGATTCTTTCTTTCTATGTATTAAAATAGTGTTTTCCAACGGTGTATCCGGTTGGAATGCGGTATCAATGTTGTACGTGATAAATAACTCATCTAAATTCGCCTTATTTTGGAGAATATAAATGTAATTATAAACTATGTGATAAGTTTCACGGATTAATTGTAATGTATTCTGTAACTCACCTTTAGTTGTAAACGTACATAATAACTGTGTTTTCATTCCTTTCTTCCCTTTTTTTCTTATGTATAAATATGAAAATTCGGATGAAAGGGTATTTTCAGTTTTTATCCGTAAATATTTTTATTAGCCGCTTCTAATATTTTTGCAAATCGTCTATCTAATTGCATTTCAAACTTAATTTGGCCACCATATCCTACACCATCTTCTCTCACACCAATAGTTGCAATAGGAATTACTCTACCTTTTTTACCAGCTTTATATGCCAAATAAGGTGGTTCTTCGTTTGTTACAGCAAATAAACCTTCTTTAATTTGTTCAAAATCAGACGTATCAAATATATTCTTTAATACTGCTCTATCTAATGAATTAGGTCCAATAGCCATTGATTCTTCACCCTCACCAACTGCTTTTAATGGAAATTCCTCCCTAATTGATGCTAACATACCTTGCTTTAACTTATTATTACTTCCCAATGCAGTAATTACATCTTTTTGATGCTTTTTATGAGTTTCTTGAACTTGTTGAAGATATTTTGTAGATGCTTTATCTCCTTTTTTAGCTGCAGATGCAATAGCTGATAATACTACTTTATTAATATCTCTACTACCTTTACCTACTTTTAATTTCTCTAATGCTTGTTCTAATGTAATTTTTTTAGATTTAACTATTGCTTGAAATTCAGGATCTTTAGCAGCTAATTTTTGTAAATTTTTCAAATTTTTTGAACCAAAATCAAATAATGCTTTTCTTTGATTTTTTTGATATACAACAGGATTAATTTCATCAGAAATATTACTATCCCATTCAGATAGTTTACCTGTGCCAGAATTTAAAAAGTTTACGGCTGTTGATTTTTTTAGAGATACTTCATCTAAAATCTGATTACCATCTTTTGTTTTTATTTTAAAATATGCGTCTGTTGAAAATCCTTTATTCTTTTTATAATCTTTTAATCCCATTGCTTCAACTTCACCTTGAGTATCCCAACTACCAGCTTCAATTGTTGCACCAGGGTATTCCTTAGCTAATCTATTTCTAATTGCTTTTCTATTATTCATAGCTGCCTGAATCCAACTTTTTGTTACAATTCGTTTTCCTTCTATTTTTAAATCTGGATTTGATTGTATTTGTTTTTGTTCATGCTCTATTAATGAATTATAAAATGCTTCGGCTTGTTTATCATCTAAAGTTGTACCAATCATTGTCATTAATTCTCCAGCTTGTGCTGATATCTGCCCTGCCCCACCTGGCAAATCGGAGAAATGTGACCATTTAGCTGTTTCGTTACTAAATTTAGTGTTCATCATTCTTTCCAATGCTTTCAAATGTCTTGGTGGAACTTTTGCACCGGCATACATTTCTTTTGGCAATTTATATGGTTGTGGTGGTGGCCCTACTTGGAATTTTTTATTTTTATCAGAAAACTTTACATCGTCCGGAACTTGCTTTTGTGTAAATTCTTTTGATTTTAAAGTATCTACTTTAGAAAGCGTTTTATCTTTACCACCTATAATTCTAGAACCTTTGGTTGGTTCTACTTTTGCTGGTTTTTCTTTTGCTAATCTTTTTTGATATTCCGCATCTCCTTTAAATAATGCTGCGCCCGCTGGTTCTTGCTTAGATGGTTTAGAAGTTTTATTTTTAGGGTCTTCGTGAGAACCTGATTTAATTGCCGCATCTTTAGATTGCTTTGTTTTGAAGTAAACTATCTTTCCAGTTTCTTTACTTCTAGCTGCTAACTTTGGGTCATTATTTGCTTCGTTAAAAATTTCTAACATTATCTCATCAATTACTGAAGTTTCTTTTTTCATATTATCTTCTTCTTTCTTTTTATTATACGAATCAATCATCGCATCCATTTGTTCAGGACTGATTTTCATGTTTTCCAAACCATCCGCTATTATTTCAGCGAATTTAACAAATTGTGCATCCATTTCCGATTCACCTTCCGCATCTGCAAATAATGCAGCTCTACCAGCTCCTTTTAAGAAAGTTTCAGCAACAACGTGAGGAACAAATTCAATAGCAACGTGCTTAGCAAATCCAACAGCTCCATAGGATAATCCACCCAAAGCTGCACCAAAAAGTGCAGTAGTTACTATCTTAACACCAACAGATTTAAGGGCATCTTTTTCGTGATGTGATAAATCATTCCAGCCACCAGGTTTACTAAATAAGTTCCCAATAGCTTTTCCAGCAGTTTTGAATTCTTCTACCTCATGTTTAAATCCATCTTTTACAGCCTTCCATGCACCTCTTGCTTTATCTTTTACTGTTTGAGCTATTGTTCTACGTGGTTCTGACCCTGCTTTGTAATATCCTTTTTTAAAATATTCTTTTTCATCTTCTTTCCATTTGGATATTTTTTGCTTAATTTTTTCAGAAAAGTTTTTTATTGAACTTACTTTTTTAGGTGGGGTTTCACCTTTTGGTTGTTCTTCACCAGCTTTACCAGTTGTTTCACCTTGCTTTTTAGCTGCAATTCCTATTTCTTCTGCAAACTTATTACACATTGGAATTGCATCTTTAATATCCATATCAATAACTTCGCATTTCATTGGTATTTGTTTTTCCGGATATTTTGCATTGTATGCTGCTATTGCAGCCCATCTATGATGCCCATCAATTACAAATCCATCCCTACTAACATATATAGGACCTGTTATGCCCGGATTATTAGGGTCTTTTTCCAAAGCTCCCATCATTCCAACTACTTTATCACCACCCAATTCTGATTGTGTTGCTTTCAATTTATCAGCAGCCACCTCAGTTTGAGTTGTTGTAATTCCTTTTTCTTTTAGCATTTCTCTAAACACCGGTTCGGTATCTACTTCACCATCTTTGTTTAGTGGCATTTTTTCTGCCTTACTGCCCGGAACCGGTCTACCTTTGAATTGTGGCATTTGGTTTCTTGGAATACCTAAGTTATCATCACAATATAAGTTAGTACCAGGTACAGTTACATCACACAAATTTATATCAGGTGCTTTTTCACCTTTAGCTTTTGCATCAGCAACCATTTGTTGCACTTTACTTATATCAGTATTAAATTTATCTAAATCTGCTTTATCAATACCATCCGGAATATCAGAAGGAGCTCCAAATGTTTCTGGGTCAGCTTGTGGAATTTCCGATTTTACATCTTGTGCTGGGATTGGTTCAAATGTATTTTTTGGTTCATCCGATTTCTTCGCCGTTGGTGGTGGCGGAGGTGGTGGTGGAACTTCTGCTTTTTTAGGTGGTACAGGCGGTGGCGGTGGAACTTTTTTATCCGTTGGTGGAGTTTCACCTTTTGGAGCTTGAGGTGTTTGCTCAGGCTCTTTATATGCCGCTGCCGCTTTTCTAGCTTTGTATGTTGCTTTCTTTTGTGCTCTTGGTGGTAATTCTTGTACTTTAATTTTTTTACCATTTGATAAAGTTGCTGAAATTGTCTTTTCAAACAATGCAAATACATCTTCAGTTATAATATCAGAAAATGCCAAATCAACAATCCATTCGGTTCTTACATATCTTGCTTTACCATTTGGTTTATCAGAATAATACCCACCACCTAAACTATAAATTTTTTGCCCAGAAGATGATGTAGCCTCTTGTCCAGGTTTTTCTTTTTTGATATCTTTTTCATCATCTTTTTTGTCCTCCGGCTTTTCAGTATCAGAAGGTTTTTCTGCAGATGGTTCTTTTTTAGTAGGTAATGTTACATCTGGTTTACCATCACTTTTTTTAACAACACTTCCAGGTTCTTTACCAGGAATTGTTACATCAGGTTTTTTTGGTTGCTCGGGCTCTTTAGTTGGCTCTTCAGGCTTTTCAGCTGATGGTTGTTTTGGTTCAACGGATGGTTGCTCAGGTTTTTGTTCACCTTTATTTCTTTCTCTCCACATATCAACGTGAGAATTACCCATTGTTGCAATTACAGTGTATCCCTGCTCCTCACCCTCTTTTATTTTTCTATCTATTTCTTTCTGTCTATAATCATTAAATGATTGTTGACCTTTTGATAATTCGGTTTCACCATAATTTTGGTCATCTCTAAAGTTTAACTCATAAAGGTCTTTCTTTTGAGCATCAGAAAGGTTTTCCCAATCTACATCACCATCAAATTCTTTACTACCACCTTTTTTAGCTTCCCCCACAATCCATTCCTTTGTTTTATCGGTAAGATAATCTTCGGCAGCTAAATCATCTCCCTGCCCAATCATATTAGTCCAAACCGATGCTAATGCTTTATCTTTATCACCGCCAAATGTTTTTGCAATTTCATCAAATATAGGAGAATCTGAATTTCTTACATCTCCATTTTCATCCCAACTTGCTTCTACACCATTTTCAAAGTGATTTAAAAATGCATCTCTAATTTCAGCTTGCTCTCCTACAAAATCAATCTTACCACTATCATCTTTACCAACACCACCTTCGCCAACAAACATTACTTTTGCATCTTTTGGAAGTGATGTAATTTGATTAATAGTTTCTTTTGTGCTTTGAGTTCCTTCACCATGTTCTACTCCAATGAGTAAAGAACCATTTTCAGTACTTTCCGCATCTAAATTTTCTCCTTCAGAAGATTTTCTTTGTTTAAACTTTGATACAAATTCTTTTGTTTGTTTATCAGCTTCTTCTTTTGCTTTTTTCATTTTTTCAGTACCAACCTCTAAATCTTTTTTCAGTTGAGCAAATCTTTTTTGCTTTTCAGGTGTCATAAAAGCATCAGGATTATCTGCTTTAAGTTTTTCTAAAGCTGCTTTTTCTTCCTCTTTTCTTTTTAATTCAGCTTTTTCTTTTTTATATTTTTCTTGTGCAGATAATTGAGTATCATCTTTTTTAGATGTTTCAGAATCACTAGCTGGTGTTGTATCGGTTCTGCCAGGTTCTTGAACTGGTAGTTCTGTAGTATCCCCACCTTCAGGACCCGTAGCTTTTTCGGTATCGCTAGCCGATGGTTCATTTGTTTTTGAATCTTTTTCTTTATTCTTTTCGTATGTATCTAAATCTTGTTGAGCCTGAGATGCTACTTCAGGATCATCCGACATTGCTTTTTTATTAAGGTCATTATACCAAGTACCTACATTATCAAACCCAGCTGCCTTTGCTAATTCTTTATTTGTTTTTTGATTTGCTGGAGTTTCTGGTTGTTGGCTTTGTTTTTGAGCATCTTTTGCTAATTGAGCTTGAACTTCTTTTTCTTTGTCCATTCGTGCTGCCATAGCCGGGTCAACCTTTGGGTCAAACATAGCTTGAGCAGCTTTTGCTTTATCTTCTTCACCACCAGCATCACCACCTTCTTTACCCTTTTCATCTTCAGGTTTTGTTGGTTGTCCTTCACCACCCAAATCTTTATTAAGAGCATCTCTTTCTGGTGAACCTTCTGGTGGTAACATTTTTTCTGCGGCTTTACGGCCAGGATGTTCTTTTGGTAATCTTAAAAGGTTACCAACAATACCTTCTGCATCTTCACCTTTAGTATTTTTATAATTAATCTTTTTATTAAGAGCAGGATTTTTAAAATTACCATCTTCTGCTTCAGTAAGTGTCTTTATAATTTCTTTTTTGATGTTGGATAATCCCATTTCAGAAAGTACAATACCCAACTCCGTAATATGGGTTGGGTTTTTAATATCAGGCATACCATCGTTTACTCTGTATGCCCATTCGGATACTATTTCATTAATTAATTCAGATACACTCATAATGATTAAAATTTGTGGTCAGCTTCTTCGCATATCATTTCTAACTCATACCAATGAAATTTTGGTCTTTCGTTAAGGAAAACAAAACACTTCCACTTTTTTTGTTTTTCAAAGTAGATGTGTTTTTGAATGTGTGATGGAACTGCTGCACCCGTTGCTACTTTTTTTGCTGGAGTATCAAAGAATGATTTTATTAAAACAGTCAAAGGTTCTACATCATCCCATTTTCTTTCTTGCTCTTCCAACATTCTCCACTCACCTCTATTAAGGTATTGGTCTTGCATTATTGAATTTAAATATGAGAATGTTTGCTTTAAGTTCACTTCGTTATCAGAGAATGTTGCTGCTGGAGCACCATGTCCTTTATCGTAGATATTTGCTTTGTAATCTTCACCATCCGATGTTTTAATTCCCTTTTCAGTATAGAAATCCATATGACCTCTATTAACATTTGTAGGCCTGTTTGTAGAACGATACTTAATGATTAGGGGTTGTTCTAAAGATTGTGAGTAAAGTACATCAAATACTTCATTTTTAATTCTAACATCAGGCAATTGCGCCAAAGATGTTACCGAAACTAAAAGGAACAATAATAAAACGGAGATTTTTCTCATATTATAGCATATTTTTGTATATACTATAAATATACCCACTAAAGGTTTCCGTAAGTTTTTCCCCAGCTTGCTTTAATAGGAAACCCACCATCTTCCAATATACCTTTCAATCCCTTAATTAATTCCGTATCCACATCCATAGGTACATCAAATAAGAACGAGTCATAGGTGTAAAGGGTCAAACGTATTTCAGTACCTTTTATATACTCCAACACCTTCCTCATTTTCTCAACATTTACTTCCGTTTCAAATGCCTGAAGAAGATAGTTGAATACCTTTTGTGGATTGGCTTGTTCTACCCAACTTAGTGGAATCAATCGGTTTGGAGTACGGATACAATCACACTCTACCGAATCATCCCAAAAGCGGTCTATGAAATGGGCAACCTTATCAAAGTATGGTATTTGGCGGAACTCATCATCAATACCACCATATAGTAATCGGAAAGTTACACCCTTAGCCTCATCAATTCCACATCCATATTGGTCAGCTAACCATTGGTGTACGTTTCCATCCGGCATTTGGTATCCCACTAACTTACCAATTAGTCGTGGGTGATAAGCGTTGTAGTCCATTTGTAGGAATATCCCATCGGCTATGAAACAATCTCTACTACCATCCGATTTGTTAAGGGCGGCATAGTTCACACCACCATGTCTATTGGATGGTCTACCCGTCACCGTAAATGGATTGTATTCGGTGAACACTAAGTCACCTTTGAGATGTTTGGAAGCTTGAGGCCATCTATCAATAAATTTTTTCCCATCGACCCGGATCCCATATCGTTCAATATCTGAAAGGGTTGGTAAGAATATATCGTTATACCAATTATAAGTTTTACTCTTTTGGTTTCTATGTTTAAGTAATTGTGGTTCTATTGCTTCCGCAAGTTTAAGAATGGGAATGGATTGAATGATGTCCTCTTTGTAACCTTTGTGTAATAAAGGAGCTACTAAGTGTTGTAATGGTTGAGAGTAGTCTATTGTTTCACCGGTCTTTAAGAAATAGGCGGTGTCAACATCATTCAGTCCTTCCCTAAGTGTAACAAAAGATTGGAGTAGCTTTTTCTTTTGAAATACCCACTTATCACCGGCGGTATTCAACAACCCCCCTATTTGCTCATTAGAGAGTGATAGAGCGTCTGTGTGTTGTTGTGGTACAATATACCTGTCCGATAGGGTTCTTACGAATATAAACGAAATGGTGGTGTTTAATGGGTGCTTATCATTATCCACCCAAAGCGGATACCAAATGGATGGTTCGGTTTCCAGCTTTACCTTTAATTCGTTTAACTCATCAATAGACTCAACAATTCTCATAACACAAATATACGAAAAAATCCCCAAATTACCAAATGTAAAATGGGGATTAAAAAAGTGGTGGAGATGACCGGACTCGAACCGGTGTCTTACGAAGTAACCATAATACCAGCTTTTCACACGTTTAGGATAAGGTTTAATCTTATTCACCTTCCAAAATAATTGGGGCCGAATGGTTAGTTCAGCGCTACCACCAACCGATTTATAGTTTCGGTAAACTTAGGTTTCACTTCTTTTTAAAATCTCACGAGTGATGCGAGAGGTGATTAGGCTGCTACAGCGTAATCAGCACCTACGAATGCCATAGCATCTTCGAAGGTCCAAGTAGATAATTCTACGTCAGTTATTGTTTGATTCCTTTATTAAAGTGGTTTGAGAACCTTCCCACTACGTGTGATACTATGCCTCTCATCGCAATCAATTCCAAAGCATCCCCATATCAATAAATACAAATATAAGAAAAAATAATTAGATTTCCAAATCTTTCTTTTCTTTAAATTGAAGAAGATTTGGTAGGTACAAATTTAATTTTGGTATTTTTGGCATTACTAATTGTACCGCTTTATAATTGGAGTTTTTTATTTCATCATCACTTCCTTTAACTCTCCAATTAAGAGTTGCTTGTGCAAAAAATGGATTATCAATTACTTTACTAAAACCAATAAAATCAACTTCATATATTTGTGATTCTGTATCATTTGCTTTTTGAATAAAGTATCTTGTTATATATCCTTTTTTATAATCTATTGGCGTTGGTGTAATGACATGTGTTTTTATTTTGACCGAATCAAACTTTAAATCAGGATTTCCAACTTTTTTAAATCTGTTTATGTCAATCATAATTTTAAAATTATCTAGCTTGTCTATAACTTCCTTCTATTTCTGTTTTCCACATCATTTCACTTATAGTATGTTTTACAGAAGTTACTTGAAAGAATCCATTTTGGTAACCAGCCGGTAATCCAGTAACCATAAACTTATCACCTCTTTTGATACCACTCACACCATGAATACTAAAATTAAATTTAATTGGCATTATAGGACCAGTACCATCAGATTCAGTTTGAACATCTGTAACATCATTTTGTTTTTTAAAAAATTCAAAAACCGCTTGGTCATTGTAAGCAACTATAAAACATGCTGCTGATAAATTTGCAGCAAAATCAAATTTATCATCTTTATCAGGTCTTGGCATAAACCCAACCTTATCTAAAAATAGTTGTAAATTTTTTTGTTTTGCTTCTTCTATTTCATCAGCTGTTGGTCCTTCTGGCGGACTATCATCGCTTGGTGGTGGTTCTTCCCTTCTTCGTATTGTTGTAAGTATTTTGTCTTCTTTATCAGTAAATAATCCTTTCTTTTTTGATGTAATATCTTTTTGACTTCCATTTATATTCTGTCCTATTCTATTACCAATTATTTGATTCATTTTTGCACCACTAATATCTAAATCCAAAGAGGCATCTATAAAAATAGAACTTACCCCATGTAATTCAAATTCAAATGGTTTTTCTTTTCCAGTTGCTGTTAAATTTAAATCCACAACTCTTAATTCATCATTATTTTCACCAGGAATTATTTGAAAATCCCATATACCACCAGCTGCACCAGCCATACCATTTAGTATCTGATATAACCCATCTTTTATTGAAAAGTTTTTAGTTTCCAATATACCTTTGGCAAAGTCCAAATTTACATATAAATCATTTAAGAATCCCCACTGTCCTTCTGGTTTATTTAATCCTATAAAACTACTATCAACTTTATTTTGTATAACTACACCATTAGCCGAACCATCTACGATTGCACCTGCAGCAGGAAATTGTACTATTGTACCATCTGTACCCGATACCGAACAATCATCTACTTCTTCATTCGATACACCATTATCAGTTTCACTATTTGCTGCCTTAACAATATCAAATTTAGGTGCTGTTTTATTTGGTATGAATAGTTTTGTTTTATCTGTACTAAATATTTTTGGGAATGCTGTACATGCCGTATTATCTGTTCTTATTTGTGTTTTAACTTCTTTTCCACCAATCATAAATCCTTCAATTCCTATTTGATTTATAATTCTAATTAAAGCACTAAATTTTATAAATGCATCATCTTTAATAATTTCACTACCAGCAGGAAATTCCACATCCGTTTTTTTACCACCGCTTTCAAATGTTGCTTCTTCATTATTTAATGTAAATCCTAATATTTGAGTACCAGTTGTACATTTATTTACCTTTGCTTTTACAGTTTCATCAATATTTATAAAATTTACGGCGTTTGCAACATCTGCTTCTGTTCTCAATGCTGAAACTCTTTCTGTTCTTCTGTTTGATGGTAATCTATTAAAAGCCATCATAAATCTTTTCTTACCTAAATCAGTTTCTGCTGATATTTGAGATGTACTATATTCTGCTGCAGTTTTCTTTTCACTTTCTGTACCTTTTTCTTCAGAATTATCCGCTCCCATAAAATATGCAGGTAATTCGGTAAAGCCTGTACACTTAACAGTTATTTCGTAACTATTTCCATTTAATGATATACTTCCTCCTGTTATAAATCCCAAATAGTTATCGTACATACCACCACATGCTTCTCTAGCTGCATTTACATTATCAAATGTTTGGTAATTCGCTACACTATCAACATCTAATGTATTTTTATATTTGTTTAATGAACTTTTAACATTCCAACCCCATTCTATAAAAATAGAATAACCAGGTTCCAAAAAATATTCACACAAACTATCTAATTGACCTTTTGTATAAGCTGTAATTGTAAATGTTGCTTTTCTACTAAGAGTACCACTACCCTCATCAACTTCGATAGAACTTATATTTGGTTTTGGTCTGAAAACAGAATCATTTGCTGTTGCTGATACAAACCCACCACCCCAAGTTTTTCCTAAAGTTCCACTACTCTTACCACCACCATAAATAGAACCCTCACCAGCTGCTCCAAAGAGTTTAAAATTTGGGTTTGATAAAATTATTAAACCATCACCAACTCCAGATGAAACTCTTACCCAAGCGTTTAATCCAGAAATTTTTTCTATATTTCTTTTTCTAGAATTAAGTTCGGTTTGAACATATCCTGCGATATTTGAAAAATTTGGAAAACTTGACATAAATTATTGACTAAAATTATTTTCTATTTGAATATAGTTTAATGGTATTCTTAATATTGTACCATCTTTTAATCCCATTGGTGCATCGTGTATATTGTTTGCTGCTGCAATTATCCACCAAAGGGAAGCATCTTCATAGTATTGATAAGCTAATGTATCCAATCTATCTCCAGTTTCAGTCATTACATACACATCCGTATCACTTAATGGGATATTTGGAAATATTTTTGGTTTAAATACTTCTCTGCCATCAAATGTTTTTTTAGTTTTGTTATTTGTATATCTTGCCATAATTAACTTACGTTTGGACTTTCAGGATAAAACTTACCTTTTGTTGGAGAATAGTATCCCATATTAGTTAATTTATATATTAAATTTTCTTTTACAGCAGCTTCCCCTACAGTTGTTGTAGTTTTTCCAGTTTGGTCTGTGAATGTTCGACTAAACCCAGAATAATAACTAACCTCATCAATCATTTCACCATCTGCAAATACTTGACCTTTAATACCATCACCATCTGTAAATACATTTACTTTATATGAAGGTAATTTTGGTTTTTCTATTGTGGATTCATTTTCTTTTACGCTAGCTGGTTCGTTTGTTTGTGTATTAGTTTGTCCAGCTGGTTCTAATTTTTTTGCAGGTAATTTCTTTTTGAGTGTAGGAACTTCAGCATCATCGCTTGAAGTTTGTAAACTCTCATTATTATTTGAATCATCTATTTTTTGTGCAGTTGCATTTGAATCACCAGTATTTTGCTGTGCTTTAGGAAGTTTTTCAAATCCATAGTATTGACCTCCCTGACTTGTTCCAACTGATTCAACAAATTTAAGTGTTACGTTCACATCAATAATTATTGGAAGTTTATAATCCTTCATACTAATTGTAGCTCCCTCTATACCAACAACACCATCTTCACCAACACCAACAGAACCAATTTCCCAACCACCATTTTCATCTACTGTATAACTTAATGATTCTATAAAACAATTTTTGCTTTTATATAAGTTGCCTAAAGTAAACGTTACGAATGGTGGGATTGCATATGCACCACTATAACCTTGTGGATAAGCTAAACCTGTTAGGAAGTTTATTCTTTGCCATGCTGCTACGTGCTGTAAAGGAGTTGTTGAATAAACTTTAAAATTAAAACTTACGCTTCTTTCGATACCAGTATAAGTGTAATAATTAAATGGATTACCAATAAATTTTCCAGAATCCCAACTCGGACTTACAGTTTCACTTATACCAGTTACTGTTGCTCTGAAATTTACAGATTGCCCTGTTGCTTTTGACCTAAATTTTAAAGTTACAAAATCATAATCATCTAATATAGTTCCATCTTTTAATTTTAATGATTCACCTGCATATGGTGTTTTTTCATTTACAAAATCTAATTTATCTTTACTTTCTATACCATATCTATTTTTTAAAGATACTGCTCTATTACTTTCTTTTAAAGTATTTTTAAATCTTGAATATTGATTTTTTGAAACATTTTCTCTAGTCAAAGGTGCTAATCCTTTTCTATCACCTTCGGATAATTCCTTTCTTGCCTCCATTAATAGTTCTAACTTTGCCGATGTATCATTTCTTAAAGTTATATCATCTTGCGTTGCATCTACTGTACCAGAGTATTTTATTTCGTTATCGTATCTATTAATTACGTTTGCTTTTATTGCAGTTTCATCTTTATTTTCTGCATTTTGCTGTGCTTCTTTTCTACCTTCTTTTAATTTTTCTTTACTTTTTTTATCAAAAGGATTTTGTGATTCTCCCAATAATTTTCCAGTAGAACTTAAATCACCTTTTTTTGGTGAACCAGGAATTGCAGATTCTGTTTCTTTTTTATCTTTGGAAAATTCTTTTTTACTTTCTATTAAAGTATTTAATTTTGAAGATAAATCATTCCTTAATTTAACATCGTCAGCTTGCTCATCTACAGTTTCAGAATATCTTATAATTGGATCTGGTGCTAAGTCTGATTCAGCGTTGGGTTTTACATCGCCTACTTTAAATTTACCAGATGATAAAAATTGCTGTCCTTCTTTTCTAGCAGATGTTAATTGAGATGTTACACCTTCTTTTACAGTTGATACTTTACCTTTTATGTTAAATCTACTTACATCCAAATTTAGTTTTCCACCTAAGTTTGTAGTGGATGGTAACCCCTTTGGTTCATATTTTGGTGCACTTTCTGCTATTTTAGCAATTGTTTCTCTTTCGGTTTTCTTTTTATATCTTATTTTTTCAAGTTGTAAACTCGATAAATCATTTCTTTTTGCTATATCCTCACTATATGCATCAATTGTAGATGTGTATCTTGCAAAACTATCGTACTGAGTTTCGTATTCATTCTTTTTTGCTAAATTTTGTGCTCCTTGCTTTGGTGCACCAAATAGTTTTTTTCTTACTTCTTTTTTTAATAAATCTACACTTGTACCAACAACACCATTTAATATTTGTTTTGGAGTACCTTTTACATTTTTTATAATTTGACCAGATATTGTTCCTTTACCATCTTTTTTAATTTCTGCTAAAGTGGTCATTGTATCTGGTTCTTTACCAGATTTAAATTTATCATTTAAAGAAATTTTAGTTGGTATTAAATGGTCAGGAAACACAACACCTATTTTAGATAGTGTTCTTAATCCAAAGTTTTCTATCTTATTATATAAATTACCTATAATTCCGCTAGATTGACCAGGATTTATTGAATCTTTCATTGTATCAACCAACTTAGTTGATTTTTTTTGAAAGCGAATAATATCAGTTCCATATACAACAGGAGCTGATAAATTATGTATCATTCTCAATCCTCTTATTTCACTTTCTACAAATGTTTCTTTTAATCTATTATTGTTACTAGAAGAACCTTTTCGTATTCCAGACGCTCCTTTAAATGATAGTTCAAGTAAAGAATTACCTGGCGTAATAGGATTTTTCTTACTATCACGAATTTCGTATTTTTGTTGAGCAGTTTGCCCGTCTGCTAAACGTTGTGTCTTAAATAATTCTTCTAATGTTCTTCCCATCTTTAAGTTTTAGCGTATGAATTTGAGCTAGTTCTTGAAACAATTTTTCCAACACCAGACGTTACTTTCTGACCATCCATATTTACAGCTATTTTACCTGCTAATAAATCACCTCTTAATGCTTTGATTTCAGTAATCAATTCATCCATTTTTGCAGATTCACCACCTTCATCACCACCACCCATCAATGCCGCGGCACCACCAGCTACTAATCCCAATGCCAATAAAGCAGGTAATGCTAACATACCAGAGATAGCCACAGCTGCTAATGCAACTGATAACGCCATTAATGCTCCAGCTAATCCAAATATTGGTAAGAAGTTGATAGTAGATAATGCTGCTATTTGTTCAACCATAGAAGGTAATGCACCAGTCAGTGCTGACATTCCATTTCCAACCATTAATAATCCTGCTCCAAATACAACCAATGCAGCCCCCAAAGCTGTTAATGCTAAAATACCTGCTCCAAATACGATTGCCGCAGGTCCCATCATTAAAAGTCCTAAACCAAATACAGCTGCTGTAAATGCAACCAAAGCTATACCGGCTGCTATCAATCCATCACCATTAACAGCTGACATTAGATTTAGAGCGTATGCAAAAGGAATTAATGCTAATCCCAATATTGCCACTGCCAATGCTCCCTTAATCATTTCACCTTGTATTTTACTTAATAAGAAAGCAATACCGGCTAAACCAACTAATGCAGCTAATCCCATACCAACAGATTCCCAAGTAACTTCTGCAAATTCTTGGAATGCTTTTGCTGCTACAAATAATGCTGCAGCTAATATTAATAATGCCACTGCACCTTTAATTAATGCGTTTGCATTAACTTTAGACATTTTATTTGCTTGGTCCGATGGACCTGCTTGCGATTGTGGTGCTGCTGTTGGTTTTGGTGCAGTTGAACCCACGGAACTTTGTCCAGGCAATTCTGGCTTTTTACCACCAAACATGGATTTTATTTTACCACCCATATCTTTTAGAAATCCACCAGCATCTTTAAAGTTACCTGCTATTTCTTTTGAAGTTCCGATAGCACCACTCAAGCCACTAACAAACCCACCTAAAGGACCAGTAGTTAGAGCGCTTAGTGTTTCAGTCATTGTATTGAATCCACCTTCTATCTGACCACTAATTGTTGCTGCTTTTTCCTGTTGAGTTACCATTTTTTGAAGTTCATCAACAGATACTCCCATCAAATCAGCAGTTGCTTTCTTTTGGAAGTAATCCATTTTATTGAATTCTTCAACTCCACCCAATGCTCTTAATGTTTCTTGCGTTGCTCCTGCAATATCACCAGAATAAGCTAATTGTCTAGCTTTATCTAAATTGATATTTTTACCAAGCATAGCTCCTAATTCTAATTCTTTTGTAATAGAATTTTCAAAATCTAATAGATTATCTGCTATACCGGTCATAGTTTTAAGACTAGTACCCATCTTAGCAGCTTGTACAGCAGCTTGTGCAATATTTTTTCCACCATCCTTTCCAAACAAAGCAAATGCTTCAGCTGAACCAGCCATATCTTTCATTATATCGGCTGGAACTAAACCATTTTGTTTTGCTAATTCTTTTGTACCTTCAGCTAAATTTTGTGCGGTTTCAATACTATTACCATTCAAACGAGCAAGGTTACCAGTTAATTTTGCAGCCTCATCACCACTAATACCCATATTAGTAGCCATAAGGTTTGTATTCAATTGATTTTTAAATGAAATATCATTTAATCCCCCAAATTCAGATGATAATGATTTCGCTGTGCCTGTTGCATCTTTAAATACAGCACCTAAAGCTGTAGCTGATACTGTTGCCCCACCTAAGAAACCACCTAATTCTCTTGTAGTTTTTCCTAACTCTGTAAGTGCTTTACCCGCTCCTAATAAAGTTACTCTAGCAAATCCTCTCCATCCACTAAATAACAATCCTGCTGTTCCTAATATACCACCAAGTGTTTTCTTTATACCTTCATATGCTTTGACTGAAGCTTCTAATTGAGCCTTTTGCTCTTCAGTCATATAAGACATTTGATTTGCGTAAGTTGTACCTTCTTTTAATTTATCTAATACTGCCTGTTCTTCGGCTGACATTGCACCCATCGAAGTTTCGGTAGCTTTAATACGTTCAAGTATTATTTCTCTTTGTATAGTATCTTCTGAACTTAATTGTGCTAAATCTCTATTTAATCCTGCTATTTTATTAAAAGCTTCTACTCTTTTAGGGTCAGACTCTGCCATACTTTGTTGGAGTGTTAGTCTTTCTCTATCTATTTCTTTTAATCCATCATAGATACCACTTAAACTTTTTAGAGATGCTTCTTGCTGTCCTAAAGATTTTAAATTTTGTATTCTTATATTTGCCTGTCTAGTTTGATTAGCTATCAGTTCTTTTTCAGTTCTTGCTTGCTTTTCTGTTAGAGCAGTTATTGCTTTTTGTTTAAGTTCCGCAGATACATACCTGTTCCTTTCAGCATTAGTAATATTTTCTATTGCTTTTGCTGTTTTTTCTTTTTCTGCTTGTAATTTTTGTTCCTGTTCTACAAGTTGCTTACCAAATAATCCTGCATCTTTTGCCATTACTTAATTCTTATTTATTATAATTCATCCATTTCAGGAGCTTGGTAGGATGGGTCATATTTTTGAATCTTTTTAATCAATTCATCTCTCTTTTTTTGCAAATCTCTTAAATCTTGAACAATAGGAGGTGGCATTCTTTTATTTTTTTCAGCATCTTTAAGTGCTTTATTGATTGCTCCATATTTTAATCCATCAAAAAAATTATCTGTAAACTTCTTTAACATTGATGGAATTCCTTCTTTTAATTGTTTTTTATCGTTTGGCATAGTATTTCCCTTTTATATTCTATAAATATTCGCAAACAAAAAAGTGAGGATATTAACGCATCCTCACTTTTGGCATTTTCATTTTAGATTGAGCTTTTTTATGCTCTTCAGCTTCTTTTTTCTTTAATTCAATTAATTTATTGAAATAGAATTTACGAAGATATGTTGGCATATGATACACTTCTGTCCAAGTAAATCCATTACCGAATTGAACCATTTCCCAAATCTGCGTATGAAGTTGAATCTTATAATCAGTTGGAAGGGTAAAAAAAGTTAATCCCAAAGGGAATATCTAGCGCCTCCGTTTCGCCAGTTGCTTTAGAAACAAACTCAAATTTCATATCTAAATCAGGTGATATATCTTTTACAAATACTCTGAATGCTTTTGTATCTCTTGCTAAGAAAGAGTTTACTACCCATTTGTTTATAAAACCTCTATCTTCATTTCCATCAACAGATGTAATCATATACTTTAAACGAGTAGTTACATCATAAGCTCCTGCTGAGTTTTTATTTAATTTTTCTAAAGCCTGTATATCTTTAGTTATTTCTTGTTCATCACCATGTGTTAATAGTTTAAAAGTAATTTCTTTACTATTAGATGGTAATATAAATTTATATCTATTTTTTGAGTTTAATATAGATTCATCTATATCCTTAGTTTGTATTTTACCCAAATCAATTACCACTTCCTGCTTTTCACCTGTAAATGGGTCTGTCATTTCTACATGGTAATCAGCACCATATCCCAAAACACGTGTTGCCATTAAAATGGCATTTTTATCACCAATAAAAACATCATTTGGATTTACACCAGGCTCAACTAAAACTGATTCAAATAATTTATCTAAAGCAATTCCTTTTTTAATAAAATTTTGATTTGCAAGAATATCTTCTTCTCTTGCTGTCATATATTTTATTTCACAAGTTCCTTTTCTTAAAGGGTGATTTTCTGGATATACTAATCCTTTTGATGGTAATTCAATAACTTCGGTAGGAAAATCATATTTAAGACTTTCATACTTAGGTGTTGGAGTTGGTTGCGTAATATTAACTTCTGCCATAACTTTCTATCTTTTTTAGTTTGTATATATAAATACATAAATCTTAAAAAATTGGAAATAAAAAAGGGATACCTTTTGGATATCCCTTCTTTTTTATAGTTTTTCTTAAATTAGAATTCAAGAATTGCGTAATCGTAAGCTAAAGATAATTCGATAGTTGCAGGTTCGTTAGAATCAAATGCTACATCACCAAAGTTTGCACTTACAATAAGAGCGCCTTTTAGTTTCCACTGCTCAATCTTATCACCAACAGGACCTAACATATAGAAATCTATATCTTTTTTATAGAAATCAGCATACCCACGTCTACCAGTAATAGATTCATGTCCTAAACGTACCCACTCCATTACCGCTTGTGCTCCAGATGGAACGATTGGGTCATAAAGTGTGATAGTTATATCTTGCCATTCACCTTTACCTTGCAATTGTCTTTTAATGTTGATGTGGTCTAAAGTTACCTTTTCAAACTGAATTGAAGGTCTTGCTGCTGCTTTAACCATATATGATGGGATACCGTCAATCTCCATCACATAGCGGTTTTTCATCTTAGGTTCGAAGTTCGTATAGAACATCTTGTCAAACTCTAATATTTCTGCCATTTTATTATCCTTTTATTTTATATTAATAAATATCAATTTATTTCAAATCCATATTAAGCGTTGAACGAAGCTCCAGTTGGAAGAATGTTGAAATCAATTACGATGAATTCTGCAGTCTTCGCTGGTTGTAAGAAGATTTGTCCAGCTAATATGTTTCTATCAATTACATCAGGTGTGTTGTTTGTTTCATCCATCACAACTCTGAATGCGTAAAGACCTTGTCTTTGTTGAATTCCTTCTAAGTAAGGATTAACAGTGTTTAAGAATCTTTGACGAGTAGTTGATGTATTTTGTTCGAACACTAAGTAACGAGAAGTTGATGCGATATACTTCTTAACAGTGATAAGTAATCTTCTTACGTTGATTCTATCTAATGCTGAAGCTTTATCTTGCAATGTCTTCTGTCCAAATGCTACAATACCTTGTCCAGGGAATGCTGCGATTGGGTTTACTTTGTTTTCATAAAGTGTATCTCTTTCAGCGTGCGTTAATCTATTCAACACACTTACTGCTCCAGTGATACCACCTCTATTTAAACCAGCAGGTGCGAACCACTCAGCTGCCAATCTATCATTACTAGCATAAACTGCTGGTAACAATACTGATGGTGGAACTGAAGTTATTTTGTTTGTATTTGTATCAACTGTCTTAACCCAAGGATAGTAAGTACCAGCGTAATTTGAATCAATTGAATTTGCTTGCTCAGTTGCTTCAGTAATTGTTGCACTTGCTTCAGTAAAGTCAGCGATATAGAAACAATCTTGTCTATCTTCAACCATATCAATTACTTTTGTAGTAATAGATGGGTGTAAAGAACGGATGATACCAGGAGTTACAACTAAGTTGATGTCCCACTCATCAGGGTTTCCTACAGCGTTGATTGCTTTTGAATAAGCTATTGAACCAGATGAAGTTGATTTAGAACAATCAAATCCTTGCGTATTTGCTGCTGATATATCATTTCCTAAGTTTGCTTTAGTGCCAGGGAATGAACCATCAAATCCATATTGGAAACCTAAAGAGAATTGTCTCTTAACCATATCAGCTGCTGCTGAACCGGTCATTTTATATGTAAGTTGAGAATCGAATGCGAATAATACGTTTGCTCCAGCTTTTGCTCCATCAGGAATAGGTGATAAGTATTGAATGTTATCATCTGCAATTCCAGTTGATTCAAAATCAAATCCAGCATAATATATTGGAGATGAAGATGTGTTATTTGCTGAACCAGTTTGGTAAACTACTTCAGGTATTAAACTTTCATCACCATTAGCTGTAGCGATTGGATTTGTGTATGCAGCGTGTCCAAATGGTGCTGCTGAAATTGGGAATGAACCTGCGTCATTTACAACTACTCTTACATATTTTGATTTGTTTGAATAATCGCCATATTCCGTAATCTTACCATCGTTATCAATTGTAAGATATCTATCACCAATTCTCTTAGCTATATAATTTGGAGATGATGGGTCTAAGTTTACATTATTGAATGTTTCTAATACAACTTTTCTTTTATCAGTATCACCATATCCTCTTACAATTACAGTAAATGTTGAGTAATCAGTTGAACCATCCTCACCAGCTGCTTTTACATTTGAAATACCAATCTTAAATTTAGTATTATATGGAGTACCATGTCCTAAAGTTACAAACTTAAATAAATCGTATCTTGTATTGTTATCATCTTTTTGAGATACAACATAAGGAGTTTCAGCTGCCGAGATATCACCATACTTTTGTGTTGGTAAGTTTACTTCAGTAATTACAGTTGTAGCACCATCTGTATTTGAACCTGTAAAGTTAAGGGCTGCGTTTTCAAAATATTTATAAGCGAATGCTGCTTTTGCACCAAATACTGATTCACCAAATGTATCTGCTAAATCATTAGTAGCTGTATTAACAATAGATGCTGAAATATTTGCTGCTGCAGATGCTGAACTTAATAGACCTGAAACAACGAAGTTTCCACCACCTTCTAAACTACTTGATATGTTTGTTGATGCATTTGAAAAACCAACTCCTTTATTACCATTGGCAGTGGAGTAAAGTACTCCTACAATTTTTGCCGCTGATGATAATGAACCACTTGCTTTGATACCCAAAGGAGCAACTTGGTGATAACCACCAATACCACCAACTCTTACGATGGTAGCACTTCCTGCTTCTTGTAAATATCTTTGTACCGCATATTCGGTATAATAAGTTCCATCAGGTGTTCCGAAGATTTCTTCGAACTCTGATTGTGTTCTCACAATAGTTGGAACGAATGCAGGTCCTTGCTTAAAAGGTCCTATAAATGCTGCTCCAATTTCTCCTACTCCTTGTGCTAAGAATGATAGGTCATTTTCTCTTGTGAATACGCCAGGTGATACGATTCTTTCTGCCATTTTATTTCTCCAATTTGTATTTTAGGTTTGTATTTGTTTTTGGTTGTAAAAATACACATATAAATATAAACAAAATATCCAAAACACAAATCTATGTATAAATCTATGTTTTGGATAATAATGATTAAATATTTAGTTTTTTTACTAAACAGGCTGTGGGTCTGCCCCATAAGCGTTACTTCCTGATATCGGTGACCAAGGTAAATCAGCTTCCATTACCATCACTCTATTGTACTTATTCTTATCAATCTCTTTACCAATTTGTGCCATTATATGGTCCCAATAGTTTCTTGTACGGTCTGAACCACTAACTATATTTTTTACCCATGTAACAACCTGTTCTTCAGATAAATTACTATATGCGGTAAAATTATTAGGGTCAACTTCATTTAAAGGTAACGGAGTTGCTCCAGTAAAACTACCAGAGTGACCTGTTTCATCAATTGCTTTTACGTTCCAATAGGCATTAACAACTACATTTTCCAATGTTTGTGTATTTTGTTTTTTAATACCTGTTAGTTTCCATTCGTATGTATATCCCATAATTTGTATTTTTTAATAAATATTTGTTTTTAATATTTTAATCTTCCAACGAACCACTATAATATTCTGTTGTAAGAAGATGTCTATAAGCCTGCTCAATGTGATTTAATTCAGAAGGTACTTCTAAAAAGAAACGGCAATAATGGTCCATACCGGCTGTACCAATTGATACACCATACTTATTATCTCCTGCATTCACACCAATAAAACCAATAGGTTTAGCATCATTGTTTCTAGCAGTTTTATCTTTCCAAACTGTTAAAGAAATTGTTGCCACATATCCAGCTTTCCAATAAACTTCATTACCTTCAGCGTTAGCACCAAAGGTTCTATTATCAGGTCTTGTTGGGTCTACTGGTGCTGGTACATCCGCTGTTCTTTTTTCTATTGCAACATTTGTCACAACGTGATAAGCGTTTTCAATATTTAAACCAGTTCCAGGTAGTTCGTAATCTCTAATAAGTGCCATAATTTATCCTTTATTATTAAGTATTAATTCTTTAAGTTTTTGTAATTCTTCTTTTAATGTACTTATTTCTTCAGCTTGCTTATTAATAATATTTTGTTGGTCTTTAATTGATTCTATAAATAAACCAGCAAAATTTCCATAAGCTACACCATACTCATCATTAACATCACAATAAGTCACAACTTCAGGAATAACTTCATTAACTTCTTGTGCAATTACCCCTATTTGCCTTTTCTTAGTTTCATCTTTAATTCTATTATAGTAAACACCTCTAATTTGAAGTAATTTATTTAAAGCAGAATCAATAGTTACTATGTTTTCTTTTGCACGTCTATCGGAATAAGCCACAATGTTTTCAGTAGCGTAAATACCCCTATTAACATACATACCATATGAAGGTGATGTTGCAGAAGTTCCAACACCTACACAATTGTATGGCCAATAATGATAGAACATCCATCGACCAGCTTGATAATAGATACCACCATTACCACCACCATCAAACATCAATACAGGTGTGTTACCTACATCAATTAATATACCACCATATCCATTTCTACTACCATCAATTCTCCATTGTCCATATGTAGAGTTGTTTGGATAAATGTGTGCTGAGTTAATTCCAGAATAGATACCATGGTATCCTTCCAATCTCTGCCATGTGTGCCAGAATGAATAGTTTGAAGGTCCACTCAATTGAATTAAGATACCACTCATATCATAATCGGAGTATAATCTTACCCCTTCATATGAAGGTCCGTTTGCACCTAATTTAATACCCGTATGGAATGCAATTCTTAGGTCAGGATAAGGATACCCCCATCCACCACCTTCTTGGAATATACGATATGCATGTGTACCATTTCCAGAGTTACCACCAACACCAATAGGCTCCCACCAACGAGAATATAGGTTTTCAATATATGTTGTACCATTAGGGTCTAAATAATATCCAGTATTATTGTAATCATATATGATTGGGAATTGGGCTTGTCCACCAATATCCATCAATGCAACCCTACTATTATTAAATCTATATTCTAAAATATCACCACTATCATCACCCCAGTTAACAACAAGATTGTAATCGTTATAACTACCACCTCTAGTTACCATACCAATTGATGCACCATCAGATGAACGTTGGAAGTGAATACCCCACATTGCGCCAGGAGAATACATTGGATATGAACCTTGTGTTTGGTCATATCTACCTATCCATGCAACGTCACTCCAGTTTGGATAACCATTTGGTGAGAAGTAATCAGTTATACGAACAGCTCCTCTAAAGTTTGCTGATGTACCTGAAGTACTTGGGTCAATATACCAATATGTATCATCAGAATCATAGAATATTGGTGCTCTGAATGAACCATTTGCCCAAACAGTACTACCATTATCCCAACGTAAGTTCCAACCAACAATTGAACCAGTACCACCCCAACCCAATCTCCAGTCATTTGCTGATACGTTTAACATCAATCCCCAATAGGTTGAGTTATTGTTCATAGCGTATGCACCACTATTATTATATCCATAGTGGATTATACTATTACCATACCAAATATAAAGGTTTCTAATTCTAGTATCACCAGATGGGTCTAAGTAGAATGTAGTATCATCTCTATCATAAATAAAGTTTGTACGAATCTCATACAAATAAGTTCTATTACCAGAATAGTGGTTAATATAAGTTTCGTATCCGTTTTGACAATCTAAGTGTAAGTTACCATTTGTAGTTACTACCGATGCCTCACCACCAGGTCTACCATTTGTACCAACGTACATATATGCACCCCATGTCCAGTTAGGTCCATGTAGAGTACCACCTCTCATTCTTAAATCAACGTTGGTTGCTGTTGCTGGGTCTAAGTAATATCCCGTATCGTTTGAATCATAGAATATTGGTGCTCTAAGAGAGTTGCCAGCTTGAAGGTAGTTGTTTACATAAACATAGTTAGATGGATACATTTCCATATTTGTAACACGATTACCAGATGTATTCGTATTATAAAAATACATGTCACCACCTTCACTAAATCTTATATATCCTTGTCCATAGTTAGTATTTGGTCTACCAAAGTAATATGCACCACCACCACTATTTAAGTTATTATCAACATTATATCCAAATCCACCACCATTCCAAGTGTTACCAGGTTCAGATACCCACCACTGCATACTTATTCTTTGCCCTGTACCATTGTAAGCTGCTGGTATAGTTAATCTCATTGATGAACTTCCGTGGTCACCTATAACGTGGAATCTTTTTTCTGGTGCTTCATATCCAACTCCTAAATACCAAAGTCTTGAACTACTATTTGGGTCTACATAATAGTTAGCATCATTTGCATCATAGAATATTGGTGCTCTCATTTCACCAGCAGCATATATGGTACTATTTGACCAAATATATCCAGTATAATGAGAAATCATTGCTGCAATTCTACTACTACCATTATAACCAACCCAACCTGGCATTGAAGGTCCATTTGATTGCCCTACAAAGAATGTTTCAGCACCTACAGTTGAATATGTACCATATGTTTGTCCAGATTGAGAACCTTTATTAAAATAGAATATACCCCATCCTCTTGCATTTTCTTGGAATATCCAGTTGTTTGCTTCTGATGTATTTGATACTAAGAATGTACCTCCATCATTATTTTGAATGTGATAAGAATTTAAAATTAATTCATTAAGACGAGATGTAGAGTTAAAATCTAAGTAATAAGAACCATCAGTACTATCTTGAATGTATGGAAGATAAAGGTTATTTGAAATTCTTACGTGTTGGTCACCTCTACCAATACTCATTAATATAGTGCTTGTCACACCAGGAGAATCATTGAATATTGTTGTACCACCATAAGATGCGTTACCACCTAATTCAAGACCAGTGTGCCATCCTAATGAAAGTCTTGTATATGTAGAATATCCATTATTATACGGAGATTTTACATACATTAAATAATATGGATTATTATCACCTCTTTGTCCCCAACTTATACCACCAAATTGTCCGCCAGGATTTGAAGGGTCTCCTGTACCACTTGACATATTGATATGTCTTGTAACACCAGTACCACTTCCAAATCTAAATCCAAAAGTACCATCATCATCATAGAAACGGTCAGTATAAAGTTCAGGTGCTCTAAAACTACTTCTAGCCCAAGCGATACCATCGTTTCTAACTTCAAGTGCATAACCACCAACACCAACTCCACTTACAGCAAATCCTTCGGAAGAACCACCACCGGTCCAAATAATATTTTTTAATGCAGAACCTAAATTCGATGTAGATGTTGTTGTTCTAAATCTAGCACCCCAAACATCCGGTTCATTATTAACATTTATTAATGCGTTATTAGGAATATTTAATTGACCTGTAAGAGTTAAGTTTACAAATCTAGAAGTACCAGTAGGGTCAGCTAAGAAACTACCATCATTTCTATCAATAAATCTATTAGCTGTTATATCACCTAAAACAGTTGTGTTGGCTGCTAAAGTGTTATCAACTTCTTCAATCTTAAATCCAATAAATTCTGCAGTACCACTATATCCACTATACAAATAATTGTGTAAGAAACCTAACTGCATGAATCTTGCATATCCATACCAACTATAATCTGCACCAGAACCAGCTGGTCCAATTGTCATTGTATATTCAGTCCAAGAAGAAGGTGCAACACCATACCAATAATAAGGTTGCCCCCAACCACCATTATCAGGTTGAGAATAATCGTATCCAGCTTGCGTAAATGAAAGATAACAGAATGGATTACCACTTACAGTTCTAACCCATGCAGATACCTTATAAGTTTTTGTTCTATCAATAGGCACCCAACCATTTTGTCTCCAACCTTGCCATCCACCAGTTCCTCTATGTGAGTATGAACCAATAGGTGAATCGGTTATTCCCGTAACATACTGCATTCCATCCCACACAAATGCACCATCACCAGCATGCCAGTTACGAGTTTGATATTTTCCATCTGGTACAAACATTCCAAAGAATCTTGAACCATTAGAATCGTTATATGGTATAGTTCCACCTAATCTTAGTTGATATAATGTAGATATACTATCACCATTAATATTATATGCAGTATTATCTCTATCAAACCATCTATAAGCATACATATTACTAGCTATGGTTAAATCACCACCATTGCTTAGTACCATTATTTGAGATGCCCCATTATTAAACCAATCAAATCCACCAGCACCAAAGTTTCTTAAACGAGAAATACCAGCGTCTTGTATAAATCCAGTATAGTTAGAAGAATCACCAATATTTAAACCAGTTCCCCAACCAACACCACCAGAACCACCTGCTCTAATACTAACTCTACCAGAAGAAATAGCAGATACACCATTGAATACAGCTATACCACCATAAACGTAGAATGGAACTGATGTTGCACCAGGTGAACCAACTGATACACCATTTGTAAATCCACCATATCCATTTAAATAAAGAGTATTACCATCCCAGCCACTATATCTACCAATTGCTTGTCTACTGAATATACTTAAAGTTGTATCTCCTCCACCTGCTATATTAACACTAGTTCCGGCAAAATATCCATCACCACTTTCGTTTACTGAGAATAGTTCATTTGATGATTTTATTGCATTACTACCAACTATGAATTTTTGTCCAGTTTCATTATTATTTGCATCAATACTTACTCTTACCTCACCAGCTCCTGCCAAATAAAGTGGATTTCCAGATGAGTTGTTTTGTAAAAGTACTACATCATATGTATTATCTCTATATAAACCGGCATTAGTATCTGAAAGATAGTATGCTCCAGCATTACCACCGCCGGTTGTTGTTACTTGGTTAAATGTTACGTTATCAGTTGTTCTAACGTTTTGGTTCATATTAGCCGCAAATGCATACGAAGTTGTATCCATTATACGTTTCCACGCACCCCAAGAAGTACCAGTACCATATCTCAACCACATATTACCATTATCGGTAAATCCTAATTCGTTTGCACCACCACCACTCCAGTCAGATGTACTACCATATTTTCTAAAATACATTACACCATTGTAAGTACCACCATCACTTAAACCATTTGTAGAGTTTTGCTTAAAATCAAATCTTACACCTTGGTTAGCGTTCATTGTTTGCGGTGTAGTTGCAGATGCTCTTGTATCCTGAACGTTAATATAAGTTGCTGTTGTTGCAGTTGTTGCGTTACCAATAAGGTTTGCTGTTACCTGATTAAAGGTTACATTATCAGTAGTACGAACATTTTGGTTCATTAAGTAAACTTCAGTTGCACCTTGTCCCGTATCAATTGTACCACTAAGAACAACGTTGCCAGCTACTTCTAATGTATTATCAGCATACCATCTATCAGTTGATTCATTCCAATAGAACGAAACAGTTGATGATGAACCCCTTCTTACTTCAATACCGGCATTTTCGGTTGGTGCTCCAGATGCAAAATCTGCATTTAATGTGATGATGTTATCACCTACGTTAAGAGTTGTTGTATTAATATATGTTGTTGTACCACTTACAGTAAGGTCACCACTAATTGTAGCGTTACCAGTTACCGCAAGAGTTGTACCATCAAATCTTAAATTTGCTTCAACGGTTGCATTTGGTGCAGTTCCGTTTAGAGTGATTACACCATTATCAGTTGTACCAGTTAATGATAATAAACCAGAAGTACCACCACTTCCAGATGTACCCGATGTACCGCTTGTACCGGATGTGCCTCCAGATCCCGATGTACCCCCACTACCAGAAGTTCCTGATGTACCACTTGTACCGCTTGTGCCAGAAGTACCAGAACTACCACCAGAACCGGCAGTACCTCTAGTTCCAGATGTACCACTTGTTCCCGATGTACCGCTTGAGCCACCGCTACCAGATGTACCACCACTTCCACTTGTGCCAGAAGTACCAGAAGTTCCTGATGAACCCCCACTACCAGATGAACCTCCACTTCCTGCTGTACCGCTTGTACCACCACTACCAGATGTGCCACTTGTTCCGGATGTACCAGAAGTTCCTGATGAACCCCCACTACCTGCTGTTGCTGATGTACCACCACTACCAGATGTGCCAGATGAACCACCACTTCCGCTTGTACCGGATGTACCAGATGTACCAGATGTACCAGAAGTTCCTGACGAACCCCCACTACCTGCTGTTGCTGATGTACCACCACTACCAGACGTACCACTTGTACCCGATGTGCCGCTTGTACCAGATGTTCCCGAAGAACCAGCTGAACCTGTACTTCCACTATTACCTGTTCTACTAAATGATACAACTAATTGGGCTCCATTTACAGCAGGTAAAGTTCCACTTACCCAAGAAACAGGAATTTTATAATAACCACTTGCGGCTGTTACCGCACCTGTTATTACGAATATATTATTAATTGTTCCACTATCTCTGCTCGAAATTGTAAGATAACCTCTTGTTGCTAATGTTGTACTATCATCCCATGTATCATACCACGCAGTTTGAGTATTTCCACTTTGGTCAATATTATCTATGAATATTTGAGAAATTGCAGCTGGTGATGTATTATTATATGCAATACTACCATTACCAGGATCTGCATCAGTATTTGATGTATTAAAATTATATTTTGAACCACCAGCTTGTCCGCTTGTACCAGATGTTCCAGATGTTCCAGATGTACCGGCGCTACCTGCACTTCCCGAACTACCTTGTGCACCAGAAGTACCACTTGTACCTGATGTGCCAGAAGTTCCTGATGTGCCGCTTGTACCAGAACTACCGGATGAACCACCACTTCCTGTACTACCAGCGCTACCGCTAGTTCCAGAACTGCCGCTTGTTCCGTTTGTTCCCGATGTACCGCTTGTACCAGATGTGCCAGAAGTTCCTGATGAACCGCTTGAACCACTAGCTCCACCAATACCACTTGTACCTGATGTACCAGAAGTTCCTGAAGTGCCACTTGTTCCAGATGACCCGCTTGTACCAGATGTACCAGCCGAACCAGTTGTTCCCGAAGAACCCCCTGCTCCACTTATACCTCCACTACCAGACGTTCCTGATGTACCGCTTGTACCAGAAGTTCCTGATGTGCCGCTTGTGCCAGATGAGCCTGATACACCAGATGAACCAGTTGTACCAGCTGAACCAGTTGAACCGCTTGTACCACTAACTCCAGATGTTCCTGATGAACCACTTTGTCCACTTGTTCCCGATGAACCACCAGAGCCTGATGTGCCGCCAGTTCCAGATGTACCACCACTACCGCTTGTGCCACTTATACCAGAAGTTCCCGATGAACCACTTATACCAGAAGTTCCTGATGAGCCACCAGAGCCTGATGTACCAGAACTACCACCACTACCAGAAGTACCTGATGTACCACTTATACCAGATGTGCCAGATGAACCAGAACTTCCTGTTGTACCACTTGAACCACCACTACCAGAAGTACCGCCACTACCAGAAGTACCAGAGGTGCCGCTTGTGCCAGAAGTACCGCTTGTGCCAGAAGAACCACCACTTCCCGATGTACCGCTTGTGCCAGATGAACCCCCACTACCAGAAGTACCCGATGTACCCCCACTTCCGCTTGTGCCAGAAGTACCACCACTACCAGATGTACCAGAGGTGCCGCTTGTGCCAGATGTTCCAGAAGTTCCCGATGAGCCGCTTGTACCAGATGTACCCGATGTACCAGAAGTTGCTGCTGCAAATCTTCTACTTACTCTACCGGTAGTCATATTCAATACCAACACCTCATTTGTTGTATTATCCGTTGGAATTGAATCTCCAGTAACTGATATAGAACCACTTACAGAAAGAGAACCAGTTATTTCTTGTTTATCACTTAATGCATCACCAAATTTGTTTGAACCAGATGAATAAATTACTGATGATGAAATATAAGTTGCGAATAATTCGGTAGATTGTATTCTACCTGCGACTGTTAAATTTTGTGAAATCCTAACAGACCCAGTAACACCTAAACTACTACTAATTGTAGTTGGTACATTTATTTCCAATCCTCTGTTTGGAGAAATAATAGCTTCAGCTGAACCCGATTTTAATCTATCTATATCACCAATTGATGATGCCTGAATATTAAATAATCCACTACCATCTCCACGAAATATAGATGCGGTTATTGAAGATGAAATTGATAAACTGCCTGAAATTTGCGTATTAGATTTTACTTCAATAGGTAGATTACCAAATGACCTTATTTCATATGATTGTAAACCAGAGGCAGTTATTCTACCGACAAGGTTTACCGATGCCGATGAGAAGTCTACTATTCTACTTCCGCTTACAAATAAAGAAACTAAACTTGCGCTTAGTTGATTTAAACCATTAGGGTTACCACCTAAATACTCCATTCATTACAACTTTTAAGTTATCTCCAATACCGAAACAATTACATCTGCTGAATTAGCTAATGATGATGTTACTGAAAGAAAATCTCCAGCTTCCAAAACTAACTTTTGCTCACCACCAACCAAAACATTAGAACTACCAGGTAAAATTAAAGAATCTTTCACAACATATACAGTTTTATTTGCTGAGTTATCTCTAACCATCACACTAACCGAAATGTTATTTGAATTTACATTTGCTACACCAACTCCAATTACAGTTGTTGATGTATTTGTTGGTGTCTCATATATTTTAACACCTGCTGTTCCAACCGAACCTGTTATACTATTTTTAAATGAGTTTGCCATATCTTAATTTTTATCCTAATGCTATTGCAAATGCAATTGCTGAATCTAAAACATTTACACCATCCACTAAATATCCACCTTGAGTCAAATAAATAGAACCAGTTACAATTTGAGAACCCGTTACTCTTAATCTGCTTGTCACTGTCAAATCAGCAAAGGTAGCTTGTTGTACTTCAATTGTTCCTTTAAATGAACCCGTAAGAGAGCCCGTAAAAGACCCACTTAAATCCGCATATGCGTTCACTCTATCTTGAATAATTGAACCTGAAAATATGGGACTATGGATTACCATTTAGTTTTTTACTTTATCTTTAAGTATAAATATAAACCAACACTAATTAAGGTTTAGCAGGCCAAGTTATACTAAAAGGGTTTGATTGTGATGTAACATCTCTTAATTCTTGCCTATATGTTTGCCAAATTGATTTTGTTTCATTTGGAATATCTCCCAATTGTGTCCAATCACATTCTAACAATAATTCATTTCTAATTTGTCTAATTTCAATCCATTTAGCTTCTATTCTTGCATTTATTTCAGAAGTTGAAGCATCAATTTGTTGCCAATTTTGATAATAATCTCCATCTACTAATATTGGAGTTGCTTCAGAAATATTTTTTGTGTAATCATTTGGTTTTGGAGTTTGTCTTACTTCAAAAATATCAAATTCATTCATCAAACTTTCTGTCATTTCAGATGGAAAGCTAGTTTGTGGATTATCATCTCTTAATTTTTGTAAAGAGTATGGATAATTGATTTCATTATTTATAATTCTTAAATACATATTATTTGAAAGTTACAGGTATTGATGCAAAATTACTTAAATTAACGCAATTTCTAAATGCTGCTGAGCCAGCTGGTATTGGACTTCTATTCCATAATTCAGGAGCTGTACCGGTTAATGCATTTGAAGTTGAACTCATATTATAAACGTTATTAAAAATAGTTACAATTGTATTATTTGTAAATTGTAAAACATTTGTAAGTGCCTGACAATTTCTAAATGTTGCCGAAAAGTTTACAACATTTACATTCAAATCAAATAGTGTTGATGGTACTGTTGTTAAATTTGTACAAGCAAAAAAGCAAGATGCAAATGTAGTTGCTAAAGGTACATTATTAAATAATCCATTTGGTACAGTTGTTATCGTTGTTATTGATGAAAATGTATCCGTAAAAGTTGTTGCATTTGGTGAGTAATCAAATATATCAGAAGGTATAGAAGTTATTCTAGTACCTCTCATAAAAGATGCAAATGATACAACTTCCGCTAATCCAGTATATCCACCAACAGCACTCAATGTACCACTACCAGGTATTGCTGTTAAATTTACACAACCATAAAAGTTAATAGTTCTTAATCCAACAATTCCCCATTGAACTAACTCAGTAATAAGATTTCTAATACTAGCATTGTTATCCACACGAAATCCTGGCATAAATCCGCTTATTGTAATTGTATAAGTGCCAGGAGACACATATGTGTGAATTCTATCTGTAGATGTTGATGATGTTATTAAAGGTGAGCCAGAGCTATCTCCCCAACTAATTGTTAAATTTGGAGTCAATCCACCATAATCAACTAAAGGAACTGTAAATGTTGTGTTTGCTAAAGTTGTTTGTATTCTAAATACAAATGGGAAAGCTTGTCCAGACTCCGAAGGTATTAATTTTCTTGCTATACTCATAACTATAATTATTAACTCATATTTTTACCAACTACAAATCCATAGTATGTTGTGCCACCATTAAACGTAAATATTGTTAATACATCAGTACCAGCTGATGTAAGAATAGGTGCAGTACCACCTGCCCAATCTAAGTTTCCAGGCCATGTGATTGCAAAAGCACCAGCGTTTACCAATGTTAGTGTAAATCCAAATGCGTTTGAAGGTGGTACATTTGTAAATGATACCGTACCTGCTCCATTAAATTGTCTTCTAAAATTATTACCTAATGTAAAATCAATAGAGACACTACCACCCGTACCATAATCATAGAAAGTTTCTCTAAACGTTGTTGATGCTATAAATCCACTTACAGTTTGGTCTCCCGTTAATGAAAGAGAACTTCCATCAAAAGTTAAATTACTTTCAACAATAGCTGCTGTTGGAACTGCTTGGTATGTTAATAATCCATTATCAGTTGTACCATTTAAACTAAATCCGTTTGTACCAGACGTACCGGATGTAAAGTTTGGTGGAGTTGTTCCCGAAGTGCCAGAAGTTCCTGTTTGACCCGAAGTACCTGCTGTACCAGACGTAAAGCCAGGAGGTGTTGTACCTGAAGTACCAGACGAACCAGTTTGGCCTGAAGTACCTGCTGTACCAGATGTAAAACCTGGAGGTGTTGTACCTGAAGTACCAGACGAACCAGTTTGACCTGATGTGCCTCCTGTACCGCTTGTACCAGATGTGAAACCCGGAGGGGTTGTACCAGAAGTTCCTGATGAACCAGCTGCTCCCGTAGAACCTTGCGCCCCAGAACTACCAGAAGTTCCACTACTTCCAAAGAATGTACCATCAAAACCAGAAGTACCTGATGTACCATTTGTGCCAGTTGAACCCGATGTACCATTTGAACCTGATGTACCATTTGAACCAGAAGTTCCTGAAGTACCAGAAGTTCCTGAAGAACCAAAATATGTACCATCAAAACCAGAAGTACCGCTTATACCAGATGTTCCACTTGTTCCGCTTGTGCCATTTGAACCAGAAGAACCGCTTGTACCGCTTGTACCAGAAGTACCCGAAGAACCAAAGAATGTACCATCAAAACCAGAAGTACCACTAACACCAGAAGAACCAGACGAACCCGCTGTTCCAGTAGAACCAGATGTACCGCTTGTACCGGAAGAACCGCTTGTGCCAGAAGAACCAAAGAATGTACCATCAAAACCAGATGTACCGCTTGTACCGCTTGTACCATTAGAACCTGCTAAGCCGCTTGTACCAGAAGAACCAGACGTGCCGCTTGTACCACTTATACCACTTGTACCATTACTACCAAAGAAAGTTCCATCTAAACCAGAAGTACCACTTGAACCTGCGCTACCATCAGTACCACTTGAACCAGAAGTTCCAGCTCCAGAAGTTCCTGAAGAACCACTACTTCCAGATGAACCAAAGAATGTTCCATCCAAGCCACTTGTACCACTTGAACCACTAGAACCACTAGAACCAGACGAACCAGCTCCAGAAGTTCCTGAAGAACCACTACTTCCGCTTGAACCAAAGAAAGTTCCATCTAAACCAGAAGTTCCTGATGTACCACTACTTCCAGAGGAGCCAGAAGTACCATTTGAACCAGAAGTACCTGATGTGCCATTTGTACCGCTTGTACCACTACTACCAAAATATGTTCCATCTAATCCACTTGTACCAGATGTACCAGTAGAGCCAGAAGTTCCTGATGTACCGCTTGTGCCGCTTGTACCTGATGTGCCGCTTGTGCCACTACTACCAAAATATGTTCCATCTAAACCAGAAGTTCCTGATGTTCCTGTTGTACCACTTGAACCTGTACTTCCCGAAGTACCACTTGTACCCGATGTGCCAGAAGAACCTCCGCTACCAGATGTACCCGATGTACCACTACTACCAAAGTATGTTCCATCTAAACCAGAAGTTCCTGATGTGCCAGAAGTACCAGATGAGCCAGATGAGCCGGCTGTGCCAGTTGTACCGCTTGTACCAGCTGTTCCACTACTACCAAAGTATGTTCCATCTAAACCAGAAGTTCCCGATGTACCGCTTGTGCCATCACTACCAGATGTACCTTGAGTACCACTTGTACCAGAAGACCCACTTGAACCAGAAGTACCATCTGAGCCTGAAGTTCCCGATGTACCATCTATACCGCTTGTGCCAGAAGAACCTGTTGTACCAGCTGAACCATCCGTTCCGCTTGTGCCACTTGAACCAGCGGTTCCCGAAGTGCCATCTGAACCCGATGTTCCAGAAGTTCCATCTATTCCAGATGTACCGCTTGACCCCGTAGTTCCAGATGTACCAGCAGAACCATCAGTTCCCGAACTGCCTGCTGTACCAGATGAACCAGAAGTTCCATCTGACCCAGATGTTCCCGAAGTTCCATCTATACCACTTGTACCAGCAGAACCAGTTGTACCGGATGAACCAGTTGTACCAGCAGAACCAGTTGTACCAGCTGTGCCGCTTGAGCCAGAACTTCCAGAAGTTCCATCTGAACCAGAAGTACCGGATGTACCACTACTTCCAGAAGTACCCGATGAACCAGTTGAACCCGATGTACCGCTTGAGCCGGATGTGCCAGATGAACCAGATGTACCATCGGTTCCCGATGTACCACTTGAACCAGACGAACCGCTTGTGCCGCTTGAACCAGTTGTACCTGATGTACCCGAGCTTCCACTACTTCCGCTTGTTCCAGACGAACCAGATGAACCAGAAGTGCCGGATGTACCGCTTGTACCGCTTGAACCTGTTGTACCGCTTGAACCAGAACTTCCCGAAGAACCCGAAGTACCATCTGAACCAGATGTGCCACTTGTACCCGATGTGCCAGACGTACCACTTGAACCTGTTGTACCGCTTGAGCCAGATGTACCACTACTTCCCGATGTACCCGATGTGCCAGAAGTTCCAGATGTACCACTTGAACCTGATGTACCTGCTAAACCATCTGAACCCGAAGTACCCGAAGTACCTCCACTACCAGATGTGCCGCTTGTACCCGATGTTCCGCTTGAACCAGAACTTCCCGAAGTACCACCAGTTCCAGAAGAACCGGCAGAACCTCCACTACCAGCAGAGCCTGATGTTCCACCACTACCGCTTGAACCAGAGGTACCTGATGTACCGCTTGTGCCACCACTTCCAGATGTTCCCGATGAACCGCTTGAACCACCAGAACCAGATGAACCGCTTGAACCTCCACTACCGCTTGTGCCAGAAGTACCACCACTACCGCTTGAACCTGATGTACCACCAGAACCAGAAGTTCCACCACTTCCACTCGAGCCACTCGAACCAGATGTTCCCGATGAACCGCTTGTGCCGCTTGTACCAGATGTACCACTCGTACCAGATGTACCTGATGTGCCAGAAGTTCCCGATGTACCCCCAGAACCAGCTGTTCCAGATGTTCCAGAAGTTCCTGATGAGCCGCTTGTACCTGATGTACCCGATGTGCCAGATGTACCACTTGAACCCGTTGTGCCAGATGTACCGCTTGAGCCAGATGTACCAGAAGTTCCTGATGTACCACTTGTACCACCACTACCAGAAGTTCCCGATGAACCACTACTACCACTACTTCCGCTTGAGCCAGATGTACCACTTGTGCCAGATGTTCCAGACGTACCACTTGAACCAGACGAACCTGAAGTTCCTGATGAACCACTACTACCACTACTTCCGCTTGAGCCGCTTGAACCAGAACTACCCGATGAACCGCTTGAGCCAGAAGAACCATCCGTACCAGATGTACCTGCGCTTCCAGAAGAACCGCTAGAGCCGCTTGAACCAGAACTTCCAGAAGAACCAGACGAACCAGAACTTCCTGAACTACCAGATGTACCAGATGAACCTCCACTACCAGCAGTACCCGAAGAACCAACTGCTGCTACTATGTTTCTTCTTTCTAATTTTTTAGTTAATGAGTTCCATACAACAACATCCTCTGATGAACCAGATGCTAAGTTTCCTAATAATAAACTACCGCTTACTCCTAAACTTCCACTAATTGTTAAATTAGCGTTTATTGAAGAATCTTTATTTACTTGTAAGAATGATGCTGTATTTACACCTTCCGCATTTAGAGCGTATAAAGCGTATGATGCGGTAAATGCTAATGAAGCAGTACCCACCAACATTGATGCGGTTTGTGAATTTTGAACAAAGTTTGATGTATCTACATTTGATGCGTTTTGTGCAAATAATGCGTAAGATGCAGTTGATGCAAAAGATGCTGATAAAACTGTCATTGAAGAAGTTCTATCGTTTCTTACATAATCAACCAATGTTAATCCGCTTAAATTTTCAACATATGATGCGGTTAATGCGTAAGAAGAACTAACTGCACCAAACACACTCATTGATGATGTTTGGTCATTTCTTACATAAGCATTGGCATTTGATAATGATGCAGATAATGCTACTAACGATGCCGAATCAAATCCAGTAACAGCGTCTGCTAAATCTGCTCTTATTGCATGTGATGCTGAAAGTACAGTTCCAAATACTCTATCACCTTGAATAGTACCACTTATTACACTACCACCACTACCAATTACAACATGTCCAGATGTTAATCCAGCGAATATAATTTGTATTGTATCTTCATCAATTGATTTAATTGTTCCAGGTATAATTTGGTCTTCAGAACCAGTTGCGTAAACCTGAACCATAGGATATAAAATTCCTAAGTTGTGAACAATAGTTAAATTACTTACATTACTAAATGATACAGTTTCAGTTAATGAAGTTTCAGGTTGTGGAATGAAATAACCCTGAGTTTCGTTGAATCTTAATATTTGATATTCAGCTGATGCAGTTGGTCCAACTCCTTGGAAATTATATGTACCTAAGAATGAACCAGTGAATAATGGTGCAAAAACATATTGTGATGCAGTTACTTTATTTAAATAAGCTGTATTTGCTGTATTGTATAAATCACCCCAAATAAATGAAGATGTGTTTACTACAAATCCTTTATCAGGCGAAATAGATGCAGTTACGCTTCCACTCTTTAAAATAAATGTTTCAAATGATAAGTTTGCAATATTAATATTATACAATCCACTACCATCACCAACATATGATGAACCACTTTGTAATATTACATTTCCTCCACTAACAAAAACACTACCACTAACAGTTAATGAACCAGAATGTATTCTAGTAGATGTGTTTATATCAAGTCCTAAATTTGGAGATATTACCGCCTGTGCTGACCCAGATTGTATTCTATCTAATTTTAGGTCTTGCAAAGCATTTGCAGGGATATTAAATAAACCACCACCATCACCACGATAAAGTGCAGCTGTAATTTCAGTATTAATATCTAATGTATCCGGTCTTTGTATTGTTCTAGCTGAACCAGATTGGATTCTATCTAATTGAAGGTCTTGAAGTGCTGATGCAGGGATATTGAATAATCCACCACCATCGCCAATATATTTAGATGATGATATTGAACCAGATATTTCTACTGAACCAGTAAATTGAGAACCAACCGAACCAGATGGTGCTGATGTTACAACCTCAAAATATCTTCCACTTTGAACAGAAGCTGTTGCACTACCACTAGCAATTAAAGGAGCTGCTGCCGCTTGTACATTTGTTAATTGAGAACCATCTCCAATAAATGAGAATGCTCTTACACTACCACTTACATCAACACTTCCAGTAAACAATGAACCAAATGATGAGCCCGTTTCTGAAGTTGTTACTACAAATTTTCTACCACTTGCTACCGATGCAGTTGCCGAACCACTAGCGATAAATGGTGCTGCAGCAGCTTGTACATTCGTAATTTGAGAGCCATCTCCTACAAAGAATTGTGCAAAAATACTACCACTAACCGATATAGAACCCGTAAATTCAGAACCAATACCAGACCCTGTATAAGCTGTTGTCACTACTAATCTATCTCCACTTGCTACAGATGCTGTTGCACTACCACTAGCAATTAATGGTGATGCTGCTGCTTGTACGTTTGTAATTTGAGAACCATCTCCAATCAAAAAGAATGCTCTCAAACTACCACTTATATCCACCGAACCAGTAAATTGAGAACCAAATGCAGATGCGGTAAATGGTGTAATTACCTTAAATCCATCATCAGGATTTACAGATGCTGTTACCGAACCTGATTTAATTTCAGTTGATATTAATGCATCTTCGGTTAATGCTGAACGAGGGATTCTTCTAAGATATTGTCCTTCTGCATAGATGAATGATGATGAACCAATAAATAATCCACCACTCATATCATTCAAATACAAGCTACCACTAATATCAACTGAACCTGTAAATTGAGAACCAATTTGAGTACTAAAATATTCAGTATCTATTGATGATGTGAACGGAGTAATTACTTTAAAACCATAATCAGGTGCTACAGATGCCGTTACTGAACCTGATTTAATTTCAGTTGAAATAAGTGCATCTTCAGTAAGTGCTGAACGAGGTATTCTTCTAAGATACTGTCCTTCTGCAAATATAAATGAACCAGAATCTATATAAACACTACCAGTTATATCTAATGAACCTGTAAATCTAGAACCAATTTCAGAACCAGTAAATGGTGTAATTACATTAAATCCATATTCAGGAGAAACAGATGCGGTTACACTACCACTTTTAATTTCTGTACTAATTAATGCATCTTCTGTTAATGCTGAACGAGGGATTCTTCTTAAATATTGTCCTTCTGCGTAGATGAATGATGATGAATCAATATAAACGGCTCCACTTATTGCGTTTACAAATAAGCTTCCACTCATATCAACATCACCTAAGAATGATATTTGTGCAGATGCAGAAACAGCATCTACTACATTTATAATTCCCTGCATTGATGAATGGAATTGGCAAATATAATAAAGTGTATTTGGTGCGCTACCAGATACTAAGAAAGTAATTGTACCATTGTCTTCACCATTATTAGTAACCCAACTATTATATTGCTGAGTTATACCAGTTACAGGAGTATCTTTAATATGAAACGGATGTCCAGTAGCATTTACATTAAATGTATATTCAGTATTTCTTACTAAAGTTATTGTTGGGTTTGAACCACTAGCTGCTCCACTAAACCAATATCCGTTAGCACCATCATTTATAATATCAAAAGTTCTATTTAAATCAATAGAGTTAATAATTCTATTTGATGATGAAACTATAAAACTTCCACTTATAGTAGAGAATGTATTTACAACAAATCCAGTATTTGGTGCAATTGATGCAGTAACTGAGCCTGATGCTAATCTCACAGCATCTTCAACAATTGCTGAACGAGGTATATTAAATAATCCTTGGCCGCTACCACTAAAGAATGCACTTGCTGTTGTTAATTCAACACCACCATCTTTAATTTTTAAACTACCACTTATATCTACCGAACCTGTAAACTCAGAACCACTAGCTAAAGATTGTACTCTAAACCCAAAGTTTGGTGCTACTGATGCGGTTACTGAGCCTGATTTAATTTCAGTTGAAATAAGAGCATCTTCACTTAATGCATTTCTTGGAATATTTCTTAAATAAGTACCCTCACCAAAATATGCAGATGAAGAACCAAGAATTAATGCTCCGCTAGTTGCGGTTATAATCATACTTCCGGTAATATAAACACTACCAGTAATTCTTGAACCACTTGGTGCAGATTCAACAACAAATCCTCTATCAGGCAATGCTGAAGCTGTAACACTTCCACTTGCTATTCTAAATAATTCTTGAGAAAGTGCTGAGAATGGTATATCCGATAATCCCGCACCACTACCACTAAATACAGATGCAGAAACTCCACCAAAAAATCTAGAAGTTCCAGTTACTGTCAAACTTCCACTAAAAGTAGAACCACTTGCTACTGAAGTTACAACAAATCCAAAATTAGGAGATACTGAAGCAGTTACACTACCACTAAATATTTTTGAAGTATCTAAATCCGAAATTGCTGCAACCGGTATATCAAATAATTGTCTACCACTACCACTAAATGAACCTGTTCTTAAAAATACAGAACCACTTAGGAATAGAGAACCGGTAAATTGAGAACCTCTTTCGGTAGATTCAACTCTAAATCCAAAATTAGGAGATACTGAAGCAGTTACAGAACCAGAAAGAATTCTGTTTGTATCTAATGCATCAGGAGCCAATGCTGTTCTTGGAATATTAAATAATCGTTCACCACTACCACTAAATGATGAGCCAGAAGTTAATTCTATACCTCTAGCCCCACTAACAAATAGAGAACCTGTTAATTGAGTGCCAAATTGACCAGATTCTACAATAAATCCTTTATCAGGTCTAGCAGATGCCGTTACCGAACCACTAGCAATTTGTGTTGTTTCTAATGGTGGTATAAAAATATTTGTCAATCGGCTACCATCTCCAACAAATGAACCGCTTATATCAAAAGCACTCATTGAAACAGCCGTTACACTTTGGGCAGTTACCGAACCGCTAACAAATACGCTACCAGTTATTTCAGAACCTTTTTCTGCAGATTCAACTCTAAATCCATATACAGGCGAAACAGATGCAGTTACAGATCCCGATGATATTCTAAATGAATCTCCGGTAAATGCCGAACGTGGAATATTAAATAATCCACCACCATCACCCTGTATAAATGATGCACTAATTGATGCCGTTACTTCTCTAGCTACAATTCTATCAGATACAAATAAACTACCACTTATTGTTACATCAGGTCCTCTTTGTAATATTGCATCTACAATATTAATTGTACCAGCCATTATACCATGGAATTGACAAATATAATAAAGTGTATTTGGTGCAGATACATCAGGTGTAAATGTTATAATACCAACATCATCACCATTGTTAGTTACACCTGTATTATAAGCATTTGATGTACCACTTGTTTGTGCAGTTTTAATCCAAAATGGATGACCGCTAGCATTTACATTAAATGTATATGTAATTCCTCTTACTAAAGTTATTGTAGGATTTTGTCCATTTGCAGCACCTGTAAAAACATAAGCCGATGCTCCACTATTAGTTACATTAAATACAGTTTGAATTGATTCGCTAGGTAAATATGTAGCAGATGCTGATATTAACATGCTACCTGTAAATGTAGAGAATGTATTTACTCTAAATCCTTCGTTTGGTCTAATGGATGCTGTTACCGAACCACTACCAATTTTTGAAAGGTCTAAATCAGGAATTGCATCAATTGGAATTTCTCTTAATAATTTACCACTACCAGAAAAAGAACCAGTAAATATTTCTATGTTTCCACTTACAAATAATGAACCCGTAAATTGAGAACCACTATTCGGTGAAAATACAATAAACCCTTGCTCTAAACTAACTGAAGCACTTACAGAAGCCGAATCACTTCCTGTTGCCATTAAAGTTACCTTTAATGCATCAGTAGCTAATGCTGATAGGGGAACATTTCTTAAATATGTACCATCTGCATATAGAAACGATGCTGAATCAATAAAAACGCTACCACTAAACTTAGAACCACTATTAACAGAAGTAACAACAAATCCTTCATCAGGAGAAACTGATGCCGTAACGCTACCACTTGCTATAAATGTTGATAATAACGCGTCCGGAGCTAGTGCTGAACGAGGTATATCAAATAATCCCCTACCACTACCAGAGAATAAACCAGATCCACTTGGAATAAAAATACTACCACTAACATCAACTGAACCTGTAAATTCAGAACCACTTGCTAATGCTTCTACTTTAAATCCAAATACAGGTGAAACAGATGCTGTAACAGAACCACTAGCTATTCTAGGTGCAGCTTGTGCTTGTACGTTTGTAATTTGAGAACCATCACCTATAAAAGCAAATGCCCTAACACTTCCACTAACATCAACACTTCCAGTAAACTGAGAACCAAATGCAGAACTTGTAAATGGAGTTTGTACTCTAAATCCAAAATCAGGAGATACAGACGCAGTTACACTACCACTTTTAATTTCAGCAGAAATAAGTGCATCTTCAGTAAGTGCTGAACGAGGTATATTTCTTAAATATTGTCCATCAGCGTATAATACTGAAGATGATGCTATATATAATGCTCCACTATAAGAATTTACATAAACACTTTGGCTTGTTGATAAAGTGCCACTTACAAATAAACTACCACTTATATCAACACTACCAGTAAATTCAGAACCACTTTGAGCAGATGTTACAACAAATCCAAAATTAGGTGCTACAGATGCAGTTACACTACCACTAGCTATTAATGGAGAAAGTAAAGCATCAGGAGCAAGTGCAGAACGTGGAATATTAAATAATTTATCACCACTACCACTAAATGAACCACTATAAATTGCAATTACAGCTCCACTAACAAATAATGAACCTGTGAACTGAGAACCACTTGCTAAAGATTCTACTTTTAATCCAAAATTAGGAGATACCGATGCAGTTACACTACCACTAGCAATTTTACTTGCTATTAAAGAATCAATATTAAGAGCGGATAGTGGAATATTTCTTAGATATGTACCTTCACCATAATATGATGAACCAGAATCTAATACAATTGAACCACTATAAGGTGAAACAAATAAACTACCTGTAATTGATACACTCCCCGTAAATTGAGAACCACTATCTACAGACTCTACTTTGAATCCAAATTCAGGAGTTACAGATGCAGTTATACTTCCACTTGAAATTCTAGTTGCTTCAGGTAAATTAAATATATTTCTACCATCACCAAAGAAAGAACCAGTAAATGAACCACTAAATGAAGAACCAGTTACATTATTACCAATAAATTCAGATTGCACTCTTACTGAACCTGTAAATTGTTGTATATCAGAATCATCATTACCAAAAATGTTTGAACCAGATGAATAGATAATTGATGATGAAATTATATTAACAACTAATTGGTCAGCATATATTGATTTTGATACATATAAATTACCCCCAACACTTACATTTGTATTAATATTAAGTGATGTTGGTGAAAATGAAGCTGTAAATGATGAAGATGCTAATCTTTCTGCTGTATTCGATAATGGTAAATTTGTCAATCCACTACCATCACCACTAAATGAACCAGAAAAAGAACCAGTAAATGAACCTGTAAAACTACCACTTAATGATGTGGCGCTACCAGTAAATGAACCTGTAAATTGTCCAGTTACTCTATCTAAATCTAAACTGCGAACAAATCCTCTATTACCTTGGTCATCGGAAACCACAATAGCGGGAGAACCAGAAAGTGAGGCTGAAAAGTTTGGAACACCCAAATTTGGTTCAACCTGAGACAAATCAATAAACTGATACCTGTCCGGTGTTACATTTTTTGGGGATACTACCCTTACCCTACCTGTTAAAAGATTACTAATTGCCATTCCGTGTTTCCAGCTTTTTTATAAATATCTAAAAAATCACCTATAAATATTAATAGATGAAGTATATCGTTATTCATTAGCAGATTCTAGTAATGAAAGAATTACTGATAAATCTGTTGAGCCGGAGACTATAAAACCATAACCTTCTTCCAATACCAATTTTCCAGAAACAACAGGAGAAAGTGAATCTGCGGATGGTATTGTAACATTAGATACTAATTGAATTGGGTCTTGTGCAACTAAGTTAGGTTCTTCAATGGTATTAGTAATAACTTTAATTAATTTATCTATTAAATAAGCGGAACTACTAAATTCTAAATTAGTTGGAATAAATGTTGTAAATGATTGAGTTACTGCTGATTGATATAATCTACTTACAAATTGAGAACCAGTTACTGATTCATTTTTGATTATTTGTTGAGATAATGTATTTAAATAATCTATTGAATCTAAAGATGCTGAATATTCATCCGTAAATACTTCTTTTAAAGTATTAATACCATTTTTTGAAAAGAATGATTTTGCAACTTTATTTGTTCTTATTATTTTTTCGTTTTTAATATCATACGATAATGCATCAGTTATATCTAAAGCGTAATTTTCAAATCTTGATGCTGTAAAAGAAAATGGTGTTTCTGATTGATTGTTTTGAAACGATGCATATGCTGAGACTTCTTTTCTAATAAAGTTTCTATTTAATGCAAATAATGCAGATGCTGAATCCAAACTTCCAGAAAAATTATCTAAAGTTACGTTTCCACCAACTGAAGCACTTAAAAAACTACTACCGCTATACAAACCTTCAAATGAAGGAATTGGTAATTCTCTATTTGATGTTACTAAAATTGTTACCGGTTGTGTCTGAAGTCCATTATTTGTGATTTGTGCAGAAAGTACAATAGATGATACACCATTTGGCGTAGCATAAATTTCATCTTGTTCACCAGTCAGATTTGTTACTACTGACTGAAATCGGTTTAATGGTATAAATACTTGTCCCATTTTCTTTTATTTTCTTTTTTATATTTGAAGTGCCAATGAGAACGGAGTTACTAATGAGAATAGAGATTTACTAAATGTTCTACCCACAAGAGTACCAGTAGCTTGGTTAATACTCAATCCAGTACCAATTCTAAAGTCACCATCTTGGTTACCAGACGTAAAGAATATTCTACCACCACCCAATTCCGTAATCTCATAAATTGGGTTTGCTACACCACTACCACCCTGATTTGGAGGAAGTGCTTTAAATGTCACACCTGCTCCATTATAAGAGTAGTCAATACCAGTTGCTACAATTAAAGAACCAAATTCTTCTAATGGTGCACCTGCTGTTATAAACTCTGCTCTAGTTCTCAAATATCTATTGGTTTCTAGAGTTTCTAGTCTTTGTTTAAATATTACTTCATCCGCATTTCCGAATTGACCGTTATAGTAAGATGATGCTGCTGCAATTGCTCTCTCATTACCACCATATAGTAAATCGGTTGCACATGCATCAACAATCAATCCAGTATCACGAGAACAACTAGCCTCATTATAGACTAAATATGGGAATGCTCCATTTGTGTATCCGATTGCTCTTTGTTTTAATTCTTCTTTTCCAGACAATAATCTAACTGCGGCTTGTCTTCTTTTTGTAGATGGTGCTAAGTATGTTAATTGAGTATTTGTTACTAATTTTTCAGATATTCCTCTAGCAAAATTAATACCATCAACAGTTTGTTTCTTTTGTCCAATTGTACCATTATCGGTATATGATTCGTAAATAGCAACTGAAGGTATTCTATAATAATAAGACCCAGCTTCAATACTTCTTTCGTTACCACCATAAACTAAGTCAGTTCTGATAGCATCTATAATAAATCCTAAATCACGCGAACAACTTGTTTCGTTGTATTGAAGTGTACTCCAAGAAGAACTTAGGAATGTAATAGTTTCTTTTTGTATAAGCGTTTTATTAAATTTCAATAAATCAACTGTTGATACTAATGATGCCGATGGTTGTTCAAATTTAGGATTTAGAACAACTTTTGAAGATAATCTACCTGCCCATCTTACACCTGTAATAGTTGGGTCTAATTGATTTGCTTCAGATGGTACACCAGCTTTAGTTGCTTTAGATGGAAATGCAAAATAGTATGAACCAGCAGTTACACTTCTTTCAGTACCACCATATAGTAAATCAGTTGCTGCTGCATCTATTAGATAACCAACATCACGAGAACAAGAAGCTTGATTGTAATAAACTCCACTCCAAGAAGAAGATACATAAGCTATTGTTTCTGCTGCTATAAATGGTTTATTTTTTCTTAACAAATCAAACGATGCGGAAACTTGCTGAGATGCTGTTACAAATAATATGTTTTGTATTACTTTTTGAGCTACTCTACTTGCGTAGTTGATACCTTCTACAGTTTGTTTTAATTGTCCATCACCATCACCATCTCCTAATAAAGTTGCCTTAGATGGATATTTGTAATAAAACTCAGCACTCATATATGTTCTTTCAGTACCACCATATAGTAAATCAGTTACTACACCATCAATTATATATCCAACATCTCTACGACATTTTTCCTGATTATAATTAAATGTACTCCAACTAGCAGTTAAGTACTGAAGTGTTTCTTCTTGTATAAATTGTCTATTATTTCTTAACAATTCTACCGAAGCCGATACCGATTGAGATGCCGTTGTAAATGTTGTATTTTTAATAATATTAACAGCTACATCTTTTGCAAAATTAATTGCGTTTACAGTTTGTTCTTTTTGAGAACCTGTTGCTAAAGAAGAATAAATATAATAATATGTTCCAGCTTTTGCACTTCTTTCGTTACCACCATAAAGAATATCAGTTGCTACCGCATCTATAATATATCCAACATCACGTTTACATCTATCTAAACTATATGTAAATTCATTCCAAGAAGAAGTAATATAAGAAAGAACTTCAGCTTGTATAAATGGTTTGTTTTGCTTCATTAATGCATGTGATGCTGAAGCGTGTGCTGAGGCTGTAACAAATAGTGTATTAACAATTACTTTTTGTGCTAATTGCCCAGCATAACGGATACCATCTAATGTTTCATCTAATTGTGAACCAGTTGCCGATGATGGATATAAGAAATAGTATTTACCTGCTGTAATTGTTCTTTCGTTACCACCATAATATATATCCGTTGCTACCGCATCTAAGATATATCCAACATCTCTCTTACACTTAGATTCATCATAAACAAATGAAGAAGTTGTATTTGAACCAGTTACCCAAGAAGAACTAATATATGCAATAGTTTCGTTTTGTATAAATGGTTTGTTTTGATTTAATAATGTCCAAGCATTTGTTCTCTCCAATGATGCAGTTTGATACTGAACATTTTGTAGAACTTTTTGCGCCATTTTACTTGCGAAGAATATTCCATCTAAAGTAAAGTTCAATTGAGATGTTGTGGCTTGTGATGCTGATTCAAAGTAGAACTTACCATTTACAATAGATGCAGAATCCACACCAAATAACATATCTTCGGCTGCTCCACTAATAATTAAACCAACATCTCTCTTACACTTAGATTCATCATAAGAAGCTGTACTCCAAGAAGAACTAATGTATGCAATAGTTTCATTTTGAATAAATCCTATGTTTTCTTTTAACAAATTGTAAGCGTACCATACATTTGATGCAGTTGATGGTGATGAATAATTTACAGGAGAACCTGCTACACCAATACCATTTGCAATTATATTTGTTACAATTGAAATAGATGATGAAATTAATGATGCTTCATAATCAGTACCAAATGATGAACTTAAATATTGAGATGTATTAGTAAATTTAATACTTTCTGATGTATTTGCTACTAATGTAGGTATTACTCCCAATCCATTTTCAACAATATTTGTTACAACCGCAAATGAAGAACTTACTCTATTAACTTCATAAGCAGATGAAGCATTTGATGAAGTATATTGAGTTGTTGCTGTTACTTTAATGTTATTTGATGTGTTTAATATTGGTTGTGGTTCTGCAATAGAAATACTATTAACAACCGATTGTGCAAATCTTCTAGCATAATCAACCGCTTGTACAGTTTCAGATTTTTGAGCTGATGTTATTGCTAAAGAAGGATATAAGTAATAAAACTCTCCAGCTTTTGCACTTTTTTCGTTTCCACCATATAATAAATCGGTTGCTACTGCATCTATAATATACCCAGTATCACGTCTACACTTACTTTCAATGTAATCTAAATCTTGCCACTTAGCGTTTACAAAACCAATAGTTTCTTCTTGTAGGAATACTTTATTTGATTTTAATAAATTGTAAGCGTATTGAGTTGCTGCATCAGGTGCTGTTAATAAAGAACCCGATATAACTCTCATTGCCAATCCTTTTGCGTATCTTACACCAGTCAATGTTGGTTCTAATTGAGAATCTGTAGCTTGTGATGGATAATCATAATAATATCTACCAGCTACAATACTTCTCTCATTTCCACCATATAAAAGGTCAGTTGCTACTGCATCTATAATATAACCAATATCACGAGAACAACTTGCTTCATTGTATAAGAAATCTTGCCAAGAAGAACTTACATATGCAATTGATTCCGATTGTATAAATCCTTTATTTGCTAATAATGAAGTATAAGATGCCGAAGTAGCTTGTGAATACCAAGCAGATTCGGATATGTGGTACATTAATGTACTCTTAATTGCTTTCTGAGCCACACCACTAGCAAATTTCAACGCAGTTATTGTTTGGTCTAATTGAGTTGTTGTTGCTTGTGATGGATAATCATAGTAGAACTTACCATTTGTTAATGATGCGGAATTTCCACCATACAATAAATCAAATGCAGCTCCACTAACAATTAAACCAACATCACGTCTACACTTAGCTTCATCATAATAGAATGAAGACCAAGAAGAACTCATATATGCTATTGTTTCATTAACTATTAAATCAGTATTGTTAATTAACAAGTTATACGATGATGTTATTTTTGTATTTGTATTTGAAGTAGCTTGAGGTCCTACATATGATATAGAACTTGTACCACTATTCAATAATACATCTATTACAACACCAAATGATGATGAAACTAATTTTGATTGTAAATCTCTATTAACACCATCAACTAATCTTATTTGATTTGTATTTGTTACTTTAAAACTTGCTGATGTATTTAATATTGGCGTTGGTATTACACTTACACCATTTTCAACAATGTTTAATACGTTTCCAAACAAATTAGAAATTCTACCCTTTTGATATTCAGAACCACTTACCAATGGTAGTATTTGTGTAACCGAAGTTGTTTTAATAGATGCCGATGTATTTGTTACAATTGCAGGTATTGAACCCGTTCCACCATTTATTATGTTGATAACAGTTGCAAATGATGAACTTAAAGAACTTGTTTGAGAATTATAACTACCACTTCCTAATATTTGATTGTAAGATGATATATGAAGAAGTGTTGGAGTTGATAATTCAAACCCATAGTTAAAGTTATTAGCCAATGCATCAGGTAAAGAAGCACTTCCATTGTATATAATATCTTTTATTAATTCAAATGAAGCAGTTGTTATACCAACCTCAACTGAACTAGCTGATACTGATGATGATACAATTGGTTCGTGTGTTACTTTTATTGCATTTACACCATTTCCAACAAATGTAGGTAATGTGGCTAAACCATTTTCAATTACTTTGGTAACAATTGATACCGATGAACTAACAAAATTAATTTCAGAAATTCCAGCATTTATTGAAGAAGTATATTGATTAATAGTACCAATTTTAATATTACCATCAATATTACTTTTTACAGTAGGTGCAGATAATTTAATATTTTGAACTATCTTTTTAGATAATGCTTTTGCATAATCAACACCAGCTACAGTTTCTTTAACTTGTTCTGTTTTTGTTGCTTTTGAAGGATAACGATAATAGTAATCGCCAGCAATAATACTTCTTTGATTACCACCATACCATAAATCAGTTGCTACATTATTAACAATATATCCAACATCCCTTCTACATTTTTCTCTATTATAAACTAAGTATGGATAGAATGCATCTATAAATTGAATAGTTTCATTTTGTATAAATTCTCTATTATATACCATCAATGAATACGCAGATTGTACATACTCCGTTGGTTTAATTAATATTTGATTAGAAATTACTTTTTGAGAAATACCTGCCGCAAAACCAACACCATCTAAAGTAGGTCCTTTTTGTTCTGTAGATGTTGGTGAAACTGAACCTGTATATACTGCTGCTGATGGGTATAAGTAATAGTATTGTCCTGCTTTAGAACTTCTCTCATTTCCGCCATATACTAAATCTGTTGCTACATTATCAATTATGTATGCAACATCTCTACTACAACTAGCTTCATTAAATTGGAAATTATTTATTCCAACCCAAGAAGAACTAAGGAATGCAATAGTTTCTTTTTGTATGAATTTTTTATTTTTATTTAATAATTCATGTGTAGCAATTTCACTAATTGTTGGTTTTTGAAGTAATTCGTTATTTGCTATTTTTACAGAAATACCTTTAGCAAATTTAATACCATCTAATGTTTGGTCTTTTTGACCTGATTCATTACCATCACCCTCAACAGTTGCTAAAGATGGATATAAATAATAATACTCGCCAGCTCTTGCAGATGCTTCATTTCCGCCATAAAGTATATCAGTTGCTACTGCATCTAAAATATATCCAATATCACGTCTACATTTAGATTCTGAATATTCAAAGAAACTCCATGCTGAATTTAAGAATCCAATAGTTTCGGTTTGAATTAATTCTTTGTTATTTCTTAATAATTCAAATGCAGTTTGCTTAGACAATGAACTTGATGCAAATACTTTATTATTTAAAACTTCTTGTACAATATTTTTTGCATACGTTATACCACTAAGTGTAGGACCCAATTGAGTAGATGTTGCTGTTGATGGTTCTATGTAATAATACTTACCAGCTTCAATACTTCTTTCGTTGCCACCATATACAATATCAGTTGCTACCGCATCTAAAATATATCCAACATCTCTCTTACAAGTTTCTTCATTATAATAGAATCCATTCCAACTAGCGGATACATATGCAATAACTTCATTTGCAATAAAGTTTTTATTTTGAGCAATTAATTCTTTAGTTTGTAGTTTATTTTGTGAAACTTTTATAAATTGTTGATTTCTTAATAATCTATCTGCTAAATTTTTTGCATATTTTATACCAGTAACAGTTTCTTTTAATTGCGAACCCGTAGCTGCTGATGGGTACAAATAATAGTAAATTCCAGATTTTATACTTCTTTCATTACCACCCCATTTAATATCAGTTGCTACTGAATCTAAAATATATCCAACATCTCTCTTACAAGTATTTTGGTTGTATTGCTTTGTACTCCAAGAAGAACTAATATACTCAATTACTTCATTTTGTATAAATTCTTTATTATATTTTAATAAATCATAAGCAACATTAGATTGGGATGTTGGTAAATTAAACACAACATTTCTAATTACTTTTTGTGCTAATTGAGATGCGTAGAAAATACCATCTAAAGTTTGATTTAATTGTGCTCCTTGCGCCTGTGATGGATATTCATAATAGAATTTACCATTAACAACTGATGCTGAATTACTATTGAACACCAAATCTTCAGCTGCTCCACTTATTATTAATCCAACATCTCTACGACATTTTGCTTCATCATATGAAGCAGTTGACCAAGAAGATGATAAGTAAGCGATAGTTTCATCTTGTATAAATGAAATGTTATTTTTTAATATACCATAAGCTATCCATCTATTGTCATTACTTACAGCAGTTGCGTAAGATGATGTTGGTAATGATAATGTACTTAAAGTTGAATTTGTACCATTTGCAATTACATTTGTTACAATAGAAATTGATGCTGATATTAGATTACTTTCAGTTGTTGTTGCAGATGAACCAGAAATATATTGAGGTGTACCAGTTACTTTAATATTTTGATTTGTATTTAAAACCAATGTTGGTAAAGAACCAGTTCCATTTTCTAATATGTTAATTATTTTATCAAAACTTGCACTTACTGAATTTAATGGATTACCAAAGTAAGATGATGAAAGTATTGCCGATGATGAATACTGATTTGAATTTGTAATCTTTACAACATTTGTTGTATTTTTAATTAATGTTGGTAAAGACCCAGTTCCATTTTCTACTATATCTAAAATAATATCAAACGAAGAATTAGCTACATTTTTATAAGTTTCAGAAATAGATGCAGTTGATACAAATTGTGTTTGGTTAGAACGTTTAACTAAACCTTTTGCATTATTTACTATTGTAGGTATAGAGCCTGTACCATTTGATATTATATCAATTACAATATCAAAACCAGTGTTTACTTTTAAATAATCAGTAGGTTGTACAAATATTGATGCGGTATATTGTGTATATACATAAGTATTTTTTACAACACTATCTGCTAGGATTCTTGCATAATCAATACCTTCTAAAGTTTGTTCTAATTGTGAACCTGTTGCTTGTGATGGGTATAAATAATAGAATTTACCCGCTTCTACACTTCTTTGATTTCCACCATATAAAATATCAGTTGCTATTGCGTCAATTATATATCCAACATCTCTCTTACAAGTTTCTTCATTGTAAGATTGTAAACTTAAATCAGAATTTATTTTAGCAATAGTTTGATTTTGTATCCAATATTTGTTATCTAATAATAAATTGTAAGCAGTTTGATTAGATAATGATGCTGTTTGGAATATTGTATTTTGTACAATTTTTTGTACCAATCCACTAGCATATCTAATACCATCAAGTGTTTGATTTAATTGTGCTCCTTGCGCTTGTGATGGGTACTCTAAATAAAATTTACCATTTACAACAGAAGATGAGAATGAATTAAATAATAGGTCTTCAGCTGCTCCGCTTATAATTAAACCAACATCTCTACGGCATTTAGCTTCGTTATAAGATGCTGTTGACCAAGATGAACTTAAATAAGATATTGTTTCATCTTGTATAAATCCTATATTTTGTTTTAATAAATTATATGCATAAAACGAATTTGATGCAGATGTAGCCGATGTATAAGATGATGTTGATAAATTTAATGTACTTAGTAAAGATGCCGTATTTGTGCTTGCTAAAATACCCATCACCAATCCAAATGAAGATGAAATTATATTAGCCTCATTCTGAGTACCAGCAAATGATGAAGTTATATATTGTGATGTTAATGTAGTTTTAACGTTATCATTTGTATTTAATACAATATTTGGTAAAGAGCCAGTACCATTTTCTACAATATCCAAAACAATAGCAAATGATGAACTTACTTTTTCAATTTGTTGTACATCAACAGAATTAGATGATGTAATTTGAGAACCAGCTATTCTAGCAACACCTTTTGCCGAAGATGATACTAATGTAGGTATTGCAGATAATCCTTTATCTATAATATTAATTACATTACCAAATGATGAAGATACTATAAGTTTATCCGATGTATTAGCCGAATTTGATATTTTAAATTGAAGTTCATTTGTTTTCTTTATACCATTTTCAGTATTAGTTACTAATGTTGGTGCTACTGAACTTCCGCTTTCTATAATTTTAGCTACTATGTCAAATCCATCTTCAACCGATTTACCACCAATAGCAATAAGTTTGGATAAATCTTTTGCAAAATTTACACCATCTAAAGTTTCGGTATTTTGGTCAGTAGTTGCTAAACTTGGATATTTGTAATAAAATCTTCCTGATGTTATGCTTCTTTCGTTGCCACCATATACTAAATCAGTTAGTACACCATCTATAATAAATCCAACATCTCTAAAACATTTTGATTGTATATAATTTAAAGATGGATATGTATCGTTTATATAATCTAATGTATTTTGTTGAATAAGAGTTCTATTATCTTTTACCAACTTTCTTGCTGCTAACACAGAATCAGATGGTTTAGATAAAACATTACCCAAAATTATTTGTTGAGAAAGTGCATTTGCATATTCTATACCAGTTGTAGTTGGGTCTAATTGTTGTGTTGTTGAAGGCTCTCCACCTATTGTTGCCGCTGATGGATACAAATAGTAAAACTCTCCAGCTATTGTAGTTCTCTCATTACCACCATATACCAAATCGGTTCTAACAGCATCTATAATATAACCAACATCTCTTTTACATTTTACTTCATCATATTGAACACCGCTCCAAGAAGAAGATACATATTCAACAACTTCAGCAGCTATTAATGCTTTATTTTTTCTAAGTAAGTTACTAGCTTCTAATTTATCAGAATTAGCCGATTGGAATATTGAACCGCTTACTATTTTTTGTGCTAATCTGCTAGCGTATTTTAAACCATCTGTTGTTTGAAGTAATTGTGAACCTGTTGCTTCGGATGGATATAAGAAATAATATAATCCTGCTAATCTACTTCTTTCATTACCACCATAAACTAAATCAGTTCTTACCGCATCAATTACATATCCAACATCTCTCTTACAAGTAGATTCATTATATTCAAAACTACCCCAAGAAGAACTTAGATATGCTATTGTTTCATTTTGAATAAATTCTTTGTTATTTACAAGTAATGCATTTGATGCGGATACTGCTGTTGATGGTAAACTAAATGAAATATTTTGAATTAACTTTTGTGCTAATCTACTAGCATAGTTTATACCATCTAAGGTTTGATTTAATTGTGCGTATTGAGCTTGTGATGGATATTCATAATAGAATTGTCCATTTACAATTGATGCTGAATTTGCGTTCCAAATTAAATCTTCAGCAGCTCCACTTATAATCAACCCCACATCACGTCTGCATTTAGCTTCATTATAAGATGCCGTTGACCAAGAAGAACTTAGGTAAGCAATAGTTTCATCTTGTATAAATGAAATGTTATTTTTTAATATTTCGTATGCAGCTTTAGTATTATATGTGTTTATAGAAGATGTGTATAATTGTTTAGCAAATAAATCTACATTTCCAGTTTCAATAATTTGAGTAACTTTTGAAATAGATGAAGATATAAATGTAATATCACTACCACTAGCTGCATGTGATGCTGAGATATATTGATTTGCATTTGTTACTTTTATATTTGCTGCGGTATTTTGTACTAAAGTTGGTAATACGGATGTTCCATTTGTAATTACATTTATTACCAAACCAAAAGATGAACTTATACTTGCTGTTTGTGTATTTGTACCAACATTTGAACTTAACCATTGTGGAGTTGATGTTACTTTAATACTTTCAGAAGTATTTGGTATTAATAAACTTGATGTTTGTGATAATCCACCACTTACAATTCTAACAACATATCCAAATGATGATGAAATACTTGATGTTAAATCAGCCGATACAGCTGCACCAAATATTTGTTCAATATTTGTAATCTTTTTAAGTCCACTTATAGATGATGTAAATACAGGCTCCGCTCCTATTCCATTATCAATTATATTTGAAACAATATTAAAGTTTCTATCAATTGTATTAATTTCATTAGGTGTAACATATGATGATGTTATCTGAGAACCAGTTGTTACATTTAGAGGATTACCAGAATTCCAATTTAAGCCTGTATTAAGTGCTAAAATAGATGGTATAGCAGATATACCTCTTTTTACAATACCTTCAATAATAGCAAAAGAACTACTTATTGAATTTTGTTGAGTTGTAGTACCACTAAAAGAAGATGTAATATTTTCAAATGATGAAACTTTAATATTTTTTTCATCATTATTTACAATTCTTGGTGTTTCTAATATTATATTTTGAACTATAAAATCACCAATAATTTTTGCATATCTGATACCCGCTATTGTTTCTCTTTTTTGTATAGAAGTTGCAACAGATGGATAATCATAATAGTATCTACCCGCAATTACACTTCTTTCATTACCACCATATAATAAATCAGTAGATACTGCATCTAAAATGTATCCAACATCACGTCTACACTTATCTTGATTATATTTTAATTGTGGAAATGCAACATTTACATATTGAATCGTTTCATTCTGAATTATTGATTTATTTTGTCTCAATAAATTATACGCAGATTGAGTAGATGCGGATGGTTCATTAAATGTTTTATTTTTTACTAAATTTACAGATACACCTGCGGCGTATCTCATACCATCTAATGTTTGCCCTAATTGTCCTTCGGAATCACCATCTCCTTCAACGATTGCTAATGATGGATATAGATAATAGAATCTACCAGCTTCTCTAGCTCTTTCATTACCACCATATTTTAAGTCAGTAATAACAGCATCTACGATATATCCAACATCTCTTTTACATTTAGTTTCATTATACAAAAAGTTACTCCAAGACGAAGATAAAAATGCTATTGTTTCATTTTGTATAAATGGTTTGTTAATTTTTAAATTTTCAGCAACATTATATTTTTCTTGCAAATAAGGGTTATCATCAATTTTAGTAAATGTTATATTTTTAACTAAATTTTCTGCTAAACCAGCCGCATATTTTACTGCTGTCTTTGTTGGTTCTTTTTGTGTTGTTGTTGCTTCGGATGGATATTCATAATAAAATCTACCAGCTGTAATACTATTATTGTTTCCACCATATAATAAATCCTGACAAACTGCATTTATTAAATGCCCAACATCTCTACGACAAGTTATCTCATCATAATATATGTTTGACCAAGACGAACTAACATAATTTATTACTTCTTCTTGTATAAATGATTTACTACCAGTTAATATTTCATAAGCGTTTAGTATATCAACATTTTGAGTTGGTTCTAAACTTCCAGATATTGTTTTAGGAAACGTTACCGTATTTTTTATTAAATCAAAAGGTGTTTCCGAATTGTTTATTATATTAAACTTACCACTTAAAGTATTATTTATTTGTGATGTATAATATAATGTATTTGGTGCATCATATGGTACTGCAAATGTTATATTACCAACACTATCACCATTGTTAATCACACCTTTGTTATAATCAAATCTATTATCAATAGTTTCAATTAGTTGAGTTCTTATAAAGAATGGATAATCTATACCACCAATAGCTTCAGAAGCACTTACATAAAATTTGTAAGTTTCACCTCTGTATAATGTTATTGTAGGATTTGCACCCACACCATCCCATTGATATGATGAACTATTATTGTTTGTAATAGTATAACTTCTTCTATGGTCATTTGGAATTGGTAAAATATTACTTCCAGTTCCATTTGATAAAATATTATAAATTATACTAAATGAAGAACTTACTTTATTAAGTACTAATAACGATGATGAAATTCCTGTTTTAAATGGAACTTCACTACCAACGTATATACTAGCACTATTAGATGCTGTAAGTGCTGGAATAGCCGATACTCCATTTTTTATAATATTAATTATGGTTTCAAATGATTGAGAAACAGAAGATGATAAATAAGATGGTGCACCCAAATCATCAACTACTTCATTTGTAATTTTTACACCCAAATCAGCTGATGCTGTAAATTTAAAAGAGCCCGTACCATTAGCGAATATACTTAACAATACACCATAAGATGAACTGATTGAATTTAAATCTTCAATAGAAGCAGATAATGATGATGTTAATTGAGAAGCTCCTAAAATATTATATGGAGAATCCGCACCATATCCTTTATTAGAACTTTTTGCTAATAATGTAGGAAAATCAGAAGTACCGTTTTCAACAATAGCAGAAATAAGTTTGTAATCAGCTGAAATTTCTTCAGCAGCTGTTGATGATAATGTTACATTTGATGAAGTAGTATATTGTGGAAACTGCGAAGGTGATGATAAACGAATACCTTCGGCAGTATTTAAAGTTGTTACTTCAGGTAATGCATCTAGTCCTCTATTTAATACATCTACAACAACACTCCAGCTAGCTCTAACCGCATCTCTTGCAGATGTATTACCACCACTACCAGAAATAAAACGAGAACCAGAAGCATACATACCATACAAACCAAATGAAATGTTTGAGTTGTTTAGTGTAGCATGCCCACCATTGTTTACTCTAATAGCATAATATGAGAAGTTATTAAAGAAAGATACCAGCTGAATAAAACCTCTACCATTTACCAAACACCCCACACCATTTGGAGAAATTTGCGTATAGGCATCCAATACCATTGAAGCAAGTGGAGAATCTGGATTAATTACATCACCATTAACATAAAGACCTCCACCACCCGGCGGAATTTCTTCATAAAGTTCGGTAAATGAATTCTCTTGGTTAGAAATTTGCGAGCAGTTTTGAACGTATGGTGAAGTTGTAATAAATGCACCAGGTTGAAAAGCTACCGCAAATCCTTTTTCGGGATTTATTTGGTCTGGAAATAATCTCAAGCCACCCATAGTAACCTCCGCAATATAACAACCAGAGTTTACATAAAATAGGTCTTCTGTGGGATTCTTAGCGTTAATTTTGGTAATACGCAAACCAGCACCCCAAATGGTTGTATTCTTAGGAAGAATCACAGGATTATCCTCTAAATACGTTCCTGCTTGTACCTTAATAACATATCCATTAGATATTGAACCAGTATCAAAACCATATCTACCATCATACCCCGGAGATGCTAATGCTGCTGCCCTCTTAATTGTACGAAGTGGGTATTGAATTGTTCTACCATCGTTTGTATCATCACCATCAGTTGAAGATACATAAAGTGTAGGTTGGTTAGCACCAAAATCTTTGGCAAGAATACCAGCATATCTTTGAGTATCTTCTGCTAAAATTGTATTAGAAGATGTAATTGATAAAACAGTCTCAGGTGCACCTACTCTTAAATTTCCATCAATTGTTAGCGAACCGCTTAAAAATACAGAAGCTGTAATTTCACTTTTTGAACCAGTATCATTTCCTAAAAAGAAACTTTTAGAAACAAAAAGAGAACCTGAAATAACAGCATCATTTCCAAGAAATAAATTTTCCTGAACAGTAAGCGAACCAGTTATATTCTGTTGTTCTTCAATTTGTTTACGAGGTATCAATCTTGCCATTATACTACTTCTGCTATTTTACCTTTGATTTCAAAATCTGATACCTTAACTTCATTTGGAAGTCTTGTAATATCAGCTATAAAAGTAACAATTATATTATTTTCAACTACTTCAACAGAATATCTATCTTGTGGTTGTTTTACTCCAAATAAATATATATCAATGTAATCTTTAACATTATCTATCTCTAATAAATCTACAATAAATCTCTTATTAATCAATGTTAATGTAAAATATATTTCTTCATTTACTGAAATAGTATCAGGTTTATATGAATATATAAAAGTATCGGTATTGACTTTAATTACAAAATCTTTAAACCCAAGTCTATCTCTCAACTTTTGCGTAGTATCAATGTTTATATTTGGAACTTTTCTTCTCATTTAATATTTTCTAAATCTCCATTTATTTTTATTTCATCTGTATCATCCAATTTATATGGATTTCCAAAACGGTCAAAAGGTGGAAAATTAATTTTTTTAAAATTTATATAAAAATCATTTTCTATTTGCTCTTGAACGTAATCATTTTCAGATATAAATAATCCATTTATAAAAACATCAAATCTTGCGGAAGGTTTTCTATATTCTTCTAATTCCGAAAAAAGTGTTTTTATTCTAACGTTTTCTGCTTTAAAAATCCAATAATTGGGATTGTTTAAATCGTGAGAAAATAATTCAAACTCATTTGGTTCGTTTATTTCCTTCATAATATTTTTTAACTGTCTAATATTCATATTATAATTCTTGGAATTTTCCAGTTATACCAACCTCATCGTTTGCTTCTATTGCAAATCCCAATCCGCTAAAAGTAAAAAGTATTTCGTTTGTAGCACCATTATATGAATATGTGTATAAAGATGGTGAAATAAAATCTCCATTTATATAAATTCTAAACCAATTAGCTGTATCAAAAACTCCAATTAATTCCGAAGGTAGTATTGGTTTTTTTACATTTATTAATTTCACTGTTGTTGAATTAACAAATATTGCCATTTGTGAACCTCTAACAGCAATAAAATCAATAACCTGTGCATATTCATTATAAAGAGATGGATTTACAAAAAGATTGCCTGTTAAATCGGTTTCCACACCAAAAACAATTCTTTTTGGAGTTCTTGTTTTTTTAATTACCGGCTTTTCATTATAAGTTTCTGGAAGTAGATATGCATTAGCTACCATAGTAAAAGTTGTTCTAATTATTCTTTCACTACCAGAACCAACTTCTTGCTGATTATCAAATGAATCTATTTTTACTTTGAATTTGTAGCCATCCTCTTTACCCCAATATCTATCAGTTGCAAATTGAAATGCTTCAACTATTTTATTCATATGTTCAGTATATGAAGTCCAAATCATTACTTCATAAGTTACAGTTACATAATCGGGTACATTTACACTATACAAATCATAAGATGGTGATGCGTTGTTTTGCAAACTAAATCTTTCATATCTATTTTTTGGAGAATATTTTTTAAAAGTTGTTATTTTATTTACTTCTTTAAAATTTGCCATTAAATCGTTTCTCTCAATAGAATTTCTTTTAAACATTATTAAAGGTATTTGTATTCTACCTCTAGAATCTCTTAAATACCCATCTTTTCTAGCACTATTCCACCTTTCCGCATTACCATATAATAGTGGTACTTTTATTTTAGTACTATTTTCTTCAACTTCAGGTATTATTACAGATGTCATATATTCTGCAATAGTAGTATCTATATCAATAAGTTTTACACCTTTGATATATTCTTTTTCTACTGAAATTTGATTGGCTCTATTTGTTTCTTTCTTATCCATTATATTACTCTCATTTCAGTTTGAATATTACTTCTTCTAGTCATAAAGGTAGAACATATAACAGAGAATCTTTCATCTTCACCAACTCTACCACCAACTAAAAAATCTTCAGTTACATTATCAATTTCAAAATACCCATCGTTATGAAAAATAATATCACCAACTTCTGGATAAAAATCTTTTTCTTTTAACGTAAATCTATTAAATCTAAATTGTACGTTTTGATTTGCATCAGAACCAAATCCTTCATAATTTGCTGTTGTTTCATCTCTTTGAATTATTGCTGTACATTCAACTCCTTGATAATATGTTTTACTAAGAGACTCTCCATAAAGATTTGTTTTTGAATCTTCAATGACAAGTTTATATAGAACTACTGCAGTTTCTATAACAGCATCTACTAATTCCTTAGATATTCCTTCAAAGAATTTTATATCTCTTGCTAATGCAAATCTTGCCATAATATTAACCTATATAAATTGGAAGTGGAACTTTTCGTAACATTTCTTGATGAGCATTTGTTTCTGTGTTTCTATTCTCAAATTGTTTAGTTCTACTTAGTTCTTCCAAAGTTTCTCTTAATTGTGTCATCAAAGCTTCCTTTTCAGTTTGTGCTTCACTTCGTAATGCCGCACCATCTAAACTGATTTCTGAGCCCGGAATTGGGATATTAGAATATTTTTCTCTAACTGCTCCCAATAATTCTTTAACTAATGCTAAAGTATATTTTCTAATCCACTGTTTACCAACATCATTAATTCCACCATATTCCATAAAATCATAAGGAATATCTGAATAATCAGAAATTACATTTGGTGTTATATTTGTAGAATTTTCTGTAAATTCATCTTTTACAAAATAATCAAAATATAATTTTCCGTAAAGATTAATATGTTGTGAAGTTGGTTTTGGAAATACTCGGATTTTGCCATTTACAATATTAAAAGTAAATGCCGATTTTCTGAATTGGTCATTAAATTCAATTGCCTGAATTCTTAACATATCTTCAAATATTGGCATTAACACAAATTGTGCTGCCGGTGAGAATGAACCAAATCCAAATTCATCAATTAAGTTTAAAGTACCTTGTCCACTTACTGAATAAGGGTCAAAAAATCTATTGATTGCAGGAACTGGTTCGTGGAATACTTTTACAATTTCAATACGTTTTCCACTTTCAGAAACTGCTGCCCATAGAGTATCTAAATTATATTCCTGTTGACCAGGTACTAATTCAATGTATCCTTTTTTAATATCAGTATTTCCACCAACACCTGCTAAAGTTCCATATGCATCGGAAATAGAAATAAGTGTTGGGAGATTTGAACCCTGAACTAATTTGTTTGATAAATTAGTATTTTTTAGTTTACCTCTAACTGTATCTAAATTATTTCTAATATTAAATTGGTTTACTTGTGCACCATATTCAGATACGGATTCTTCAAAGCAAGCGTAGAAATTCTCATCAATTAATTCTATATTTTGAATAGGATACCCCAATCTCCTAGCACACCAAAGTGCAACTTTAGGAGCATCTGTTTGAAATTCGTTATCACTATCATATATTCCAAAAGGTGTTTGTCCTGCAGAAAATGATGATGAGCCAGGATATATTAGTGTTTCTAATGCCATTATAAGTAATTATTTTACGTTACCTATAAATATTAATTTATTGGAAAGGGGTAAAAATAAAAAAGGGAGTGATTTCTCACCCCCTTTTTATTATTGAACCATTACGTTAGATTCGGTAAAGATTAGATATTAGCTAAATCTTTAACATAAATCTTACCATAGAATTCAGGACGAACCATCTTCTTAGCGTAACGAGTCATAACTCCTCTACGTGGAGTGAAGTTCTGAGGGTCATACACTAATGGAGTCATAATCAATGGTACATATGGAGCGTAAACAGCACCTGTCTCAAGGAAGTTATTTCCTCTGAAGCCCATTAAGATTTCGTTAGAAGTCATATATGGGTTTTTGTACACAGTGAATCTGTTGCTCATAGAACCTACTGCAGTAACACCAGCTGCAAATTGCATTGCATCTTTATCAGCGTTAACTGTGAATCCAGGAATTGATTCTAAGATAGTACATACATCAGGAGATGCAACTACGAAGTTAGCACCACCACGAAGTGTTAATTGATGAATTTTGTTAGAAACTTTGTTCAACTTAACACCTAAAGTCTGATACCAAGAATTCTTAGTATAGTAAGTGTTTGCACCAGAAGGTACTGAAGAACCCCAAGCTGTTTGGCCTGTTGCTCCGTTGTTCAAATATTCTTCACCAATTGTTGCTGACCAGTAATCAACTGTCAATGCGTTAGCTTTTAACATATCTAAGATTTCAAGATCAATCTCTAAAGAGATATAATCAGATAACATAGAAGTTAATTCAGCTTCTGCATCAATTGAATGGTAAGCGTTTAAGTCTTGCGCTAATTCAGGAGTCCAAACTGCTTTCAACTTACGAGTCTTAGCAACGATAGCCTCTGATTTCAACTCAAGATCAATTTCAGGAATATCCAATGCAGTTGTTGTGTTACCTGCACTGTTTAAAGTTCCATCTTCGAAGTCACCTCTATCTGAAGCAACTGGTTGCTCAGAGTAAGTGATAGTAGCTGTTCCTGGTGCTGAAGATACTCCTTGATAAAGAGATACAGCAGAAGATGCAGATACAAATAATACTACGTTAGTACCAGATACATAGTTGTATTGTGGTAATTGTGAACCAATTTTTGAGTTTTGAGCTGCAAAAGTTCTTACTGATTCAGTATCAGCTACTGAAGAAATATTACTTTTAGCTATAGTCAACTTAATAACTTGGTTAGCTGCAGCAGATGCAGAAAGTGCTGCATCAAATCCTAAATCAGCCCATGTAGCAGATGCTGAAGTAATTAAACCAGTAGAAACTGATACAGATGCATCATTTACTGAATAACCACTTCTACCTTCACCGTAAAGACCGTTTACAGCTGCGTTAGTTCTACCAAAGTTAGCTGTAGAACCAGTTACGTTAGTACCACCAAAAAGTGATTTTGCAGCGAATTTGTCTGGCTCACCACCTTGAAGAGAACCATATTTGAAATCTAAGAAGAATACAAGACCAGAAGGAAGGTTCATTGGTTGAACACTAACGAATTCTTTCGCAGCGATTTCACCAAAGATTCTTCTTACTAATGGTAATGCAACACCAGACCATTCTTCAGAACCTGCTGAAGTACCAGTTTGAGTAGCCTCGTCAAGCAATTGCTTAGCTTGGTTCTCTAACAACACTGCCATAGAGTGTTGCTCTCTTTCTTTTAAACCTTCAAGAAGACCAGTTTTTTCCCATTTGTTTCTCAATTGACGAGTTTCAGCAAGCATTACTGCCTGTGGGTTCTTGCCTTCCATAAGTTTTCCTAAATCAAAATTTGCCATTTTATTTTATTTTTTTATGGATTGTTATTTTACGATACCAGCTAATTGCTTAAAGCGGTTAGCTAATTCGTTTGAGCTTTCAGCGATGATTTCTTTTGCTGGAGCTGTTGTAGCTTGTGGCTTAGAAGCAAACCCTTCGGTCATTGTCTTCTTAGCTGCTACTTTTCTTTCAGTACCAGTAAACTTCATGCTTTCTGCTAAAGTTGCGTAAACCAATTTAACTTCTCTTACAGAAGTAGTTCTGTCTAAATTCTCAACAACCTTAACTTTTTGTTCGTTTGTTAAGTTATAAGAACGGAACAATTTGTTTGCGAAAAGTAATTTTGCGTTTAACAAATTTACTTCGTTGATAGTTGATTTCAAAGATTTGATTGCTGCATAAGCTTCTTTAAGTTCCTCAGCCATTTTCTCTTTTTCTTCGTCATGTGCTGGTTCTTCTGCTTCTTCAACTTTTTCTTCGTCATCACCATATCCCATTTCACGTAAGATTTCATCTAAGTCGATTTCTTCTTCATCGTGAGCTGGTTCTTCAGTTGGAACTTCTTCAGCTTCAACTGCAGGTTCAGCTTCAGGTTCAACAGCTACTGGAGCTTCTTCACCTTCTACTGCTGGCTCTTCAGCCGGCATTTCTTCTTCGCCTTCTTCTTCAGCGATTTGTGCTTCCAATTCTCTGATGATAGATTCTAAATCTAATTCATCTTCATCTTCAGCATCCATGCCATCCATTTCCGGAGCCATGTCTTCACCTTCGTGAACTTCTTCTTCGCCTTTTTCTTCTTCGCCTTCTTCTTCGTTAAGGTCTTTTACCTTATCGTAGTCTTCAACTTCAGAACCAGGCTCTCCTGATTGCTTAGCAATACCGCTAAGGTCAGTGTCAGCATCGTTAGCTTTGTCTGCAGGCATTTTGTTATCACCAGTACCAATACCGCTAGTAGTATCATTATTCTCTTCAACTTTTTCTTCTTCATCACCTTCCATTTCAGCTTGAAGCTTCTTAGAAAGGATAGATTGTAGTCTTGGAGTAAATGCTTCTTCTAGAGCGATTTTAGCATTAGCAATAGCAGTTTCACGTACAGCTTTAGCATCAGCGATAGCTTCTTTCAACAATTTTGAACTTGCCATTTTTTTCCTTATTTGTAGGATTTGTTAAGCTATTGTAATATTGAGCTTAAATAGAATTTGTTAATTGGCGTTTCGGTCACTTCTCATAAAGGAGAGTATTCATTTACCAATAAAAAACACATATAGAAATGTGTTATTGTAAGAATAAATATATAAAAATTAATGAAAACGTTATTTTCTAAAAAAATCTTTAGAAATTATTTACAACCGCAACCTTCTTGTAATTCAGCATCAACGTATATGTTACTAACAACATAATCCATTTCAGCTTCTAATTTTTCTTTTGCTGCGCCTAATTTTTTAAGATTAGCAATGTATTGTTTTGCTTTATCAGTACCTTTTACTGATTTGTATTTTTCTAATTCGGATGCAATTGCTACAATTACTTTTGTAAAATCTTTTTGTATAGCACCAACGCTTCTTGCTTCATTTACTACTCCTTCTGGAACACAATTTGGAACTTCTTTACCACCTTTGTTTTTCATTCCAACTTGCTTATATCCTTTCCAACAAGGGCCTGCTTCGTTTACACCTTCTCTATGTGGTGCTTTAATTGAGTGGTCTTTTCTTATATCAGAAAGTCTTTGAAGTATTCCTTTTAAAGTAGTTTGATACTTCATTTTTTGTTCTGAATTTTTTGTAGATGAAATTTTATCTCTAAGTTTTTTAACTCTATCGTTATATCTTTGTATTTTTTCACCTTTTGTTTGTGCAGGTGCTTCGTTTACTTCTTCATTTGAATCACCATATTCGTGATAATTAGAAGCCGCTTGAGAAATATAGTTTTCAGAATTTGTAATATGGTCTTGAATCCAAGCAGGAATTTGCTTTTCTTCTTCACCCATTTTTTGTTTTAATTCAGTTGCAGATTTAATAATAGAATCTAACTGATTTTGTGCCATAGAAACTTCGTGGTCTTCAGATTCTTCCCCTTCATTTACAGGTTTGAATGCGGTTGCATATGGATTAGAATATACTTTACCATATTCAAATTTCTTACCACCCATAGTAAAAGAACCCTTACCAGCTAAATCAGTTAAACGAATCATATCTTATTTATTTTTCATTGCAAGTCTTTCTCTCATTACATCGGTTGGGATGTCAGAGATTTCATAGTAACGATTTAGGATGTGACCCATATCTTCATATAAAGCATGTAATCTTTCATCCATTGCTTTTGCTTCAACAGCAAATTTATCAAATTGCTTACCCAACTTATCTAATTCACTCATATTTCTTTTTACAGTCTGAGCATCAAACCAATCGTTAGCTTCTCTAAGTGATAATTCTTTTGCAGCTTCGGTAATAGCACCTAATGTTTCTGCAATTTCAGTCATATCTGAATTACGTTTCATTTGGTCTTGGAAAGTATTGTAAGTTGAAATGATTTCTAAGAAGTGCTTTTTAACTTCTAAAGATAATTTTCTATCAGGTTGTTCCAAATTCTCTTTAATAGAGAACTTACCATCTTTAATCTTTACTTCGTTAATTGCAGTCTTACGAATATCATTGTATCCCTTAGCTACTTTAGTTACATGCTTTGGTTCTTTAACATCCAACTTAAATTTGTTGTTGTGAACGTAGCTGTATATATCAAAATTCTTGCTCATCTTATACTATTTCAGTTATTATTTCTCTCATTAAATCCTGTGCCTTGCAGTATTCACCACAAACATCAGTACCAATTTGTTTTAGTGGATTTACGGACTCATTCATTGGGACCATAAATGCACCATGTGTAGATGGGTTAGAAACAAAATCCCAACCAATCAATTCAAAATCTTCTTGTACTTCTACTT